>RRZT012405728.1_pt1 | contig 16487 bp, 13 predicted proteins | sample 2165551 | NCBI WGS metagenome assembly RRZT01 (sample SAMN10456910, study PRJNA506462) | wastewater metagenome | biome: wastewater; feature: sludge; material: wastewater sludge; isolation source: wastewater sludge with Escherichia coli K12::gfp cells carrying plasmid... | place: USA: Moscow, Idaho...
CCCATTTCACCTTTTGGGTAATGCTTAGCGGCGCGATTCTCCAAGCGCTTCCAAGGAATAATGGCATCCATTTTTTCCAAGAAAATCTCACGACGCGTCTTACGCTTTTTGTTCTGGTATTCTGCTTCGGCAAAAGTCAACTGGCTCATGATTCGGCTCGCTGGGCTAAAAAATGGTCGATGCGGCTATTATCGCAAAAAGTGGGGAGTTATTCAGAGGCTCCTTAAGGGAAGATACAAATGGAGGCTTTACTCTATGTTGGTCTAGGCATATTTATTATTGGTGGTGCAGGGACATTAATTGCAGCATTTAAAACCAGCATCCCATGGGGTATTGGTTGCTTATTGATTGCGCCCGTATCCTTGCTTTTTTTAATCATGCACTGGGATAACGCGAAAAATCCATTTTTCTTGCAGGTTATTGGATTTGGAATAATGTTTTTTGGCTCTAGTGTTTAGATGTCTGAGGGCTTAAGTCATAAGCAGAAAGTGCCTTAGCAAAAGACACTTTGTATCCCTGCATGTATCCTTTTATTCTATAAAATACATAACCATATATAAATCAAAGGTTTAGCTCGACTTGTCGGGTGACCCCGGCCCAAACAAGAAAAGACGCCCTAGGGCGTCTTTTTTTTATGCCTAGAAGATCTAACAAGCTCCCCATAACACAGCACACGACTCATTCTCTTTAGTTAGCCTGTGGCACTGCAGCATGTAGCGAATGAATTGCTGGTGCAGCAATTACTTAACTACTGAGCTTCAGGCTGACACATAGGGCTGCTCGCTTGTTAATCTATTTTATTTTGCCAGTAAGGGACAGCTCATTAGCTGCTATCTGCTAGAGTTTAATCAGTGACTTGCCCAGTTTATACCTACAGGAGATACTACTTGGCCCATGCAATGGCGTGTACTAACGAACCAAGAGGACGCTATAAACCGACTCCAGTATCTTTAACTGGGACTGCTGGCTTCCAAGGTCGATAGAGATACAAGCACAACATTAGACACAGCGCTCCAGCAGCAACTGCATAACCAGCTTGCTGCCAGCCAGCTGGTAAAGGATAAATGAACATTGCCACACTAATAAGTGCGATAACACCAAAGCCCCACTGTGAGCGCCAGCGAACAGCCCACCATAGTTCTTGCTTTCTTAATAAGAGCACACTGGTCACTAACACTGCGGCCAAATTTGCCAATGCAAAGCCTGCTATCCCAAGCCAGAGCGGCAACAAAAGAAGCAATACCACGTGCACTGCAGTACCACTCAGCTCGCACAACAAGGGCAGACCCGTATCATTATTAGCGTAGGCATAACGAGCCAGCATAGCGTTCCAAGCACCGAACAATAATGGCACGCAAAACCATGCTAGCAATGCAGTCAAGACGCCAGTCTCATGCACTTCTGGAAACAGCAGCATCACCAACGTAGAGCTGATGGCTAAAAGCCCCACCGCCGCCGGCAAGGTCAAGCAGCTGGTTAAAGAGAGCCCCTGCTGCAATAACCCTAAACGCTCCGTTGCTTGCCTTGCACTGAGCTGGCTCAAGAGCACTTGGTTTAACGCCATCAATGCAACCAGCGGCAGATTCACCAACTTACGTGCTAAATTCACCCAAGTAATCATCCCTTCGCCTAATAAACTGGCTACAGCACGTTCAACCAGCACGCTGCCATGACTGCCTAAGTTACTCAATAACACTGGGCCTAAACGCTGGAAGAACTGACCTGAGGCAGCCATAGCGCCACGCCACACAAAAGGACGCCAACCGGCTTGCCAAGCACTGGGCATCACCACCAATGCCATACTGACACTGCCCAAAACACACGCAAACGCTAAATTATCAACGGTGAGCCGATCCCCTGCCAACCACAACCAGGCCACCGGAAACAGGTTAAATAAGAAACCACCCAACCCCGCTAACACATAGCGTTGCTGCACCTGCAACCAAACAGAGCAAACAGCCTGAATAAACAGCCCCGGAATGCACCACACTAAAACAGTAAAAGCCTGTACCGCTAGATTCCGAGTGTCTACATTTAATCCAGGGCCCGTCGCCCAAACCCACCAGTCGGCAAGCCAATAAAAGAGCATGCTCAAAACCACAGCCAGGACCAGCAAAAAGGTTCCTAAGCCATTTAACCAAGACGCTTTTTCAGCATCGTGCTGCTGATGAAATAACGGAATTGCCGCAACACTTAGCAAGCCGGCTGCTAAGGTTATGCGTAACGTATCAGGCAAGAATAAAGCAAGAACAAAAGCATCGGTATGCTGACCCGCCCCCCAAATATCAATTAGCAGCCATTCGCGCAAAAAACCAAGCGCTAAGCCTCCTAAAGTTGCCAGAGTCAGCAATAACGTTGCATTTAACATGACCGTTAATGAAACAAGGTAAAAATACCTTTGCCCCCGACCTTGTAATTTAGGTTGTGTGGACGCTCGCCCATAGGCTTGGCTCCTGTGCCGCCAATAATCTTATAAGGCTGGATCTCCTTAGCCACAACCGTATTGGCTGTCACCACACTACCTCGACCTAGCCTTGTGCCGTGGCCAATTAATGCACGACTGGCAACCCAAACATAATCTTCAATATAAATGGGTGCAGAAACCGACCAAAACTCTGGGGCGGTCAGATCATGGCTCCCTGCAACAATGAGTACATATGAAGCAATGGCCACATGATCACCAATAATCAAACCAGCACGGGCATCCAGCAAACAATGCCAACCTACGACACTGTCATCACCAATGACTAAATTCTCAACACCGAGAACCTCGGTATTACGCCACACAGTTGAGCCTTTACCAATTTTAGCCCCGCCCAGTCTGAGCCAGAGAATTCTTAAGCTATGGCTTGGGATTTTATTAATAAGAATGTTGTAAGCCTGCTCCCAGGCTCTCAGCCAACGGTCTTTCAACGTTTTGAGATTCTTACCGTACAAAGGCACTAAGGTGGTAGGTACGGTGGATTTGTACAAGCTATAGATACGCCGCGCAAGCGGATCTGCGATCTGGCTTTCAATATCAACTGAACAAATACTGTAGTGGCCCGGTCGATCCTCAAACAGGATATTATTTGCCCTCATATACTCTAATGCTTGCGAAAATTCTTCAGGCGTACACTGCAATCCAGCTGCATGTGTATCAAGCTCCGCCAATACATCAAAATCCAGTCCTATACGGTGTTTCATATTTCCTCCTGCGGCAATTTGCACTGACGATTGGCTAAAGTAGCAGTTTGCATTGCCAGTGCTGCAAACAGCCAAAACAGAGCAATAATCACAGTAGTAAAACTGTAATAATGGTCAAAAAGACCGGTCAGTAAAGCAGCTAACACCCCAGTCACTGAGCCTAACCACACAGCATTATCATAGGTCACTCTAAGTTGAGAGGCTAAAGGACGAACTGCCTTCCACCACTGCCAGCTGAGCAATACAAAAAGAATTAAACCGGGCACGCCAATCTTGTAAATAACATTGAGCCACAGATTAGAAATACCCAGTAATCCAGAGCCGGGCACTGGCGGGTCCACGGCAAAGCCAATACCTAGCGGGTAAGCAAGCATGGCTTGTGGAAACATTCGATACTCATCAAAGCGAATTGCTGTACTGGCATTACTGACCATAAACATACTGATTAAGCGTTCTTGTAGCGGTGGGTAAAAAGCCACCAGAGCCACACCCAGTAAGATTGCGTAAATAATTAAGCGCAAACTAAATGGCGTGCGCTTATGTGCTAGCCACAGCAAAACCAGCGCTAAGGCTACAATAGCCCCCCGCGAAATACTGAATAACAGGCCTGCGCAACCTAATATTGCCACTGATAAACCAAGGGCTTTAGCCCAGCCACTTCGCGTCCAGCCATACATTAAAGCCACAGGGATCGTCAGCGCTAAAATTCCCCCGGTCAGGTTAGGATGAACCCAAGGGGAAGCCATCCGCGTGTAGTTAGCTGAAAAAATATCTTCGACCGCAGCCGGATGCGCATATTTAAGCTTCTCTAAAACTGGAATAAACGCATTGGCATTGCGATCTTTTAAAAAGTAGAAAATTGACAGCAACAACATTAATAGGCTGCCCAGTAAAAACGCTTGTATTAACTGTTCTCGCTGACGTTTATCCACCACCAAAAGCGGCACTAAAAATAACAGCGAAACATTCAGCAGCCAACGGGTCCAATTGGCTAAACCCAATCCAGCCACATTCACCATCAGCCCCCCAGCCAGCAGTGGAATGACGCTATACAGTATTAACCACAACATACTGCGCTCTGTTGAATTCCAAGTTAATCGATCACGCACTTGTCCAGTCAGCCCTTGCCACGCCAATGCCAGCCAAGTCAGCATCAGCAAGCCTTCACTGATGGTAGTGCGCATGCCTAAATTAACTGTGGTGTAAGGAATAAATGCCGCCACAAAAGCAAACAGCAGTAACCCGCGCATCGGCTTGACCAAAACCAGTAAGCCCAGCAGCATAGCCAGACAAAATATTAGCCACTGCACAGGCTCAACAGCCAGTGCTAAACCACCGAGCCCCACCCCCAATACACTGGCGATCAATAGCCCTAGCTGCTGCATAATGGCAATAACCCCTCGAGACGCTGTTGAACCTGTACTGCGTAGGCTTCTTTTCCAAAGCGCTGCGCCCAAGAGTAGTATTCGTTGCTTCCTTTAGGCAGAGGTTGCTGCGCTATGCTGCGCATACAGTCTTGCAACTCGTTTGCTGAATCATGCAAAAATCTCGGACTGTTTGGCGGGGCCACCTCGTCTAGAGCAGAACCTTTAGCCACTGCCACTGGCGTGCCTACACTGAGTGCTTCAACAACTGGCATACCAAAACCCTCAGCAAAAGAGGGCTGCCACAAGCAGTCTGCGTGACAGTACAAGCTGGTCAGCTCGGCTTCGCTGACACCATTAAGCCAATGCACGCCAGGCACTGCTTTCCAGTCAGGAAAGTCCTCTGGGTCACCCACTAACACCACATCAGGAAGTGTTTGCGTGGCACTAACTCTCTTCCAATTTTCAAGAAAAAAACTAATGTTTTTACGTGGCTCACGAGTCCCCACCAGTAACCAATAGGGGGTTGACAGCAAAGGCTTGATGTCGCCCTCAAGCGTAAAACTTGGTACATAATTGGGTAGCACCTGCACTTTCCCAGCGGCTCTTGGAAAACGCGCCCTCACCTGCTGTGCAGTATAAGCCGATGGACACCAGATGACATCGGCCACCTGCACTGACCAACGAATCGATGCCCAATCAATCAGCCGGTACAAAAAAGCTTTTAAAGGTGAGCGGTGAAAATTTTTCTCGGTCAGCTGAAACAAGTCATGAATCAACACCACATACTTACAAGAGCCCTTGCGAGCAATGGGTAACCCCATGTTTGCCGTGGCAATATACAGCGCTATGTTCTGTTCTTTTATTGCTGCTGGCAAAAACCTTGCCTCAAAGCGCCAGCGGATTGCCGGGCGTTGCAGACCCTGCACTGGACCATCATCAGGTGGACATAAACCCTCAGCACGCAAAGGATGATCTAAAGGTGCCTCGCTGCACGGTATTGCCTGTATTCCAGGCAAACCGGCGCAAGCGTCGCGTAAAGCACTGGCTTGGCGCGCAATACCCGAATAAGGCGCTGCCACCACAGGTCTAAAATCTATCGCGATTTTCATAATTGCTCACCCATGCAGACTTGATAGGTACTCTTTAGCTGTTCCACCGCCGCCGACCAGTCGTGATGCTGTAACACATAATCCCGTGCTGCCTCACCCAATGCATTGGCTTTATCAGCGGCCAACAACACTTCATTAAGGGCTGCCGCCAACTCAGCGGTATTTTCTGCGTGCAAGTATTCTTGCCCACTGGACACTGTTAAACCCGATACACCTTGCTGCGTTGCCACTAAGGGCAAACCGGCGGCCATAGCCTCAAGAACTTTCAGTTTAGAGCCACCACCATCGCGCAATGGCGCGACAAATACACTGCTACTGCGTTGTAATGCGGTAAGGTCTTGCACAAAACCATGCCATTCAATGCGCTCATCTGGCCAGCGTTGCGCCCAATGTTGCGGCATGGCATAGCCTGCAATAGCAAACTTTGCTGCGGGGCTCTGGAGCCAAACCTTTGGCATCACCTCGTCTAACATCCAAAAAACTGCGTCCACATTAGGTGGGTATTCATAATTACCCAGAAAGAGTATGCGCTTCTCATCCACAGCAGGGGTTACATCAGAAAACGCAGAACAATCCACGCCATTAACCACCACATCCACCGGAGTTTGGGTCAGCATTTGTATTGCCTGAGCATCCTCTTCTGTAACTGCAATAATACGCTCCGCGACTGCAAACGCCTCTTTTTCCCAACGCCTTGCGCGCCACTGGTCCCACATCACAAAGGGTTTCGCCCAACGGGGAAAACGATTATAAGTGGCGCCCCCTAACGAAGACTCTAGATTATGCTCGGTTAAAATAAACCGCTGCTGACGTTGTGCCAGCACCTTAATATAGGGCTGCAGGCTGTAACTGTGCTCAATCTGCACCACATCCCAGTGTTCCTCCAGCAATGCATCAAAACAGCGGGTTAAAGGCGGCGAAAAGCCATTAATACAGGTTAACAATGGCCAACGCCCAAAAAGAGCCATAGTCAGGGTCACCGGGTGACGCAAAGAGCGACGGGGCAATACAATCAAGCGTTCTAAAAACGGGGTTAATGCTGCTTGCACCTGCTCATCTAAAGGCTGTTTAGATTGCACCAGCAAGGTGATCTGCGCGCCCTGTGCTGCCAGGTTTTTCAGCAAATGGTATTGCCGAGTCTTGCCCCCACTGGTGGTGGGCCAAGGTAAATACGGTAACACCCATAAAATACGCACAACGGTCACCACTCTAAGATTTGTAACTGCTGTGAGGTGGGCACCTTAAGCTGTTGACCATTGGCGGTTAACTCTTGACGCGCCCCGGTTAATGGCTTATGCAAGCGGGCTGCGCTAATGCCCTGCAGCGCCATGGGTTGCTGACTGGCACTCCAAAACATTAATAAATTTTTGCCATCTGCCCGCTGCCAGCTCACGCTATACAAATCCTTTGGCTGCTCGCTAAACTCTAGATCTTGGCCGGGCAGTAAACGTGGCCCAGTAATATCCAAAAAACGTTTTAATGCCCGATAAACCTGCTTAGGTTGTCCTTGCAAATCTAACAAGCCATACCCTCGGTCACGCACCGTAGCGCGATCATCTAAATCACTTAGGGCAAAAAGAAACACTCGGTCAAAGTCCAAGGCACTCATCAAAGCTAGACGACGCAGCACATAATCTGCCTGGCCATCTTGCCCAATGATAGGCTGTTCTTCCTTTGGCCCTGCATAACTTGACCAACCCCACTCTGTGGCCCAGATTTTTTTAATATTGCCGCTGCGTAATAAGTTATTGAGTTGGCTGGCATGCTGTAGAAAGTCAGGCTCCCGTGCCGTATTTCCCTCAGGGCGCTGCGTATAAGGATGGTAAGCAGCCACTGTATTTAGATTCTGCACCCCCAACTGCCCCAATGCCTCGAACATCAACCCGCCTTTAACTGGCATTTGGCTGTAATAAGCCATCCCCGCCATCACCACATCCTTATTAGGTGCTGCTTGTCGTAAAGCTTGGGTTGTACTCAGTAAAAGCTCTCCATAGGCTTTAGGGTCTTCTGCAGGTCGCCAATAGGCGGGAAGATTGGGCTCGTTCCAAACTTGCCATGCGGTGACCTGTGGATAGCGTTGGGCCAATAAATACATGAACTTAGCAAAAGTGCGCGCATCTTTTGGTGGGTATTGATCTGGGGTTGCAGAGTTGCGCGGCGCACTGGTCGCATGGGGCGCTGAACCCACTGCATAAACCACCGACTTCAGCTGATGACGGTCCATAGTCTCAACCAATTTATCCAGCTCTGCCAACCGATAGCGGCCGGCTGCTGTTTCATGGCGGTCCCAATGCACATCAACCCTTACCCACTGCAAGCCTAGGGCTTTAAACTGCTCAATTTGCTGTTCATAAGCTTCAGGTGTAAACCAAAGAAAATGAGCATTCACCCCCAAAAAGTCTTTCCAATTCAGCGCACGCTCAGGCATTAAATGAACAGCCGCAAGACTGCTGCCCGTGCATGAGCTCAATACCAAGCCGAGCAGTAACACAACAACTTTTGCTGGTTTTTGCCAACTCTTGGTAAATAATTCTAAGCTAAGTAAACGCACTGTCACGCCTCTCTAAATACTTGCATAAAACGTTTCGCCACCAAAGGCCAAGCGCGCTCTTGAGCCAGCTGTTGCGCAGCGGCAATCCAATCCAGACTGGTTTCAGGGTGTTGAATTAACTGCTCAAGCTGTTGCGATAAACTTGCCACACAGCCTTGTTGGTAGACTCGGCCATTGCCGTAAGACAACTCCTCAGCAAAAGCGCGCGCATCAGAGGCTAACACCCCGCGACCACAGGCTGTGCCCCAGGATAAAGCACCGCTGGTTCCTCTGATCTGACCTAACAGCGCCAGCTTACGGGACTCTTGATAAGGTAATACCAGCGCATGGTGAGCTTGAATCAGCGGCACAATCTGCTCGCTGGGCACATCTAAATCCCACTTTAAATTCGCCTCTAAACCCAATGCTTTAGACAGCTCGCGCAATTCATCCACATAATTGCCGCCCGCTTGAAAGGCCATTGCTGGCGCTGTGCCCCCTGCCAGGGTCAACAACACTTCTGATTTAAGCTCAGGTCTGCGCGCCAATACTGCAGCCAAGGCCTGCAATAAATCTTCAATGCCTTTGCCGCGATAAATGAAACCAAAGTACAACAACCGTAGCGGTGGGAACTCAGGTGCGGACTGGGCTGCAATACGCTGATTACCGTGAGGTATAACACACAGCGAAGAACGGGGTACACGCATCCGCTGCTGCAGACACTCTGCGCCGGTCTGCGTCAAGGTAATTAAACGCTGCATGTGCTGCGCCAGTTGTCTTTCCGCACGTAACGTCAAAGGGTCTAACAAAAGCGCCAACGCCTTATCCAACCAAGGCGACAGCTTAGCTATTGCCCCTAAACCAGCAGGATAACCTTGCTGACGCCACACTAAACGCTCAGGGTCATGCACAGTTGCCGTTAAACGAATATGTGGGCGGTGGCGCATCAACCATTGCAACGCCGAAAACTCTAAAGTACCGCCACCGCCCAGCTCTGCATGCACCACCTCATAGCTGTCCCAGTCCACTGCCTCCATTAGTGCAGCTAAGCTGTCATGGGTAGCTTGTGCTAAAGGGGTTTCCAGCACAGCGCCAGCCAACTCCAGATGACGCATAAACTCCGCAGCGTAATCAGCAATGCCTGATTGCCGCGGCGGCAAAGGTGAGAGCAAAGCTATACGCATCAAACCTCACCCTGCAAACGCTCAAGTCGCTTCAATACGTTTTGCGGAACCTCAAACTGTCTACGGTTTAACACCACGCCATCCACCTTGTCGAAAGCAGAGTTCATAATAGACAGTGCGTTACCCAGCATGGGCACCGTGGTGCGTCCAGCCTCAATCACCACCACCCTAAGGTCAACATCTTGCATAAGCCACAGTGCTTCAGGGTTACTCACTAAAGAACCCGCGTCTAATAACACCACTTGACCTGGGCCGACCTTAATTTCAGTGATAGCGGTCTGCACTGCTATACCACGGCCCTGTAATGCTGCTTTGAGCCGCTCAATAACAAAACCAACGCCCGCGCTCTGATGGGTTGAGGTAAACGCAATGACCAGACCCGACTCTTGAATCTGCTTAATCGGCAGCATGCTGATAATGCGATACAGGCTGGCTTCAAATAATGCGGGAACATTGCTGGCGTCCTCTATTTGCGGCAAGACACCCCAAAGCGGCACAGCAAAACGCTCTTCTATTCTACTGCCGTCATGAATCCGCTGGTCCACTAAATAACTCAGATAAATAACCAGCAGACTACAGCCCGCGGCAAAGGGAACGCTTAACAGCAACAACAGTAAAGTTTTAGGAAAAATCCGCCCTGCAACGGCATTAGCAGGCTCAACAATGCTGATATTACTGATTAAGCTGCTGTCCAAGGCTTTATCAATACGCGCTTTTTCTAAGTTTTCGGTATATAAAGCATAACTTTTTTCTGCACTGTCAAGCTGCATTGTTAAGCGCGAGATCTCTGGCTCTTGATTAATAATTGTCGCACGCTCTTCGGTTAACTCCGCGATCTGCCCATTGATACCCACAACTTCGTCTTGCAAACGTTGCAAGCGCAGCTCAGCATCAGCAATATCCTGCTGCATGCCAGTGACAATGCTATTGGGTGCACGGTTTTGTGAGCGTTCTAAACGGGTCTGCTGCTGCGCTATTAGCTTCTGCATGGCAGCGATGCTTTCATCCATCTTTTTAATTTGTGGCGCGCCCTCTAAGAAGGTTCTTAACAGTGCAGCACGCTCTTCTTGCAAACGGTTCAGCTTTAACTTCAGGTCAAGCTGGGTTGGATTCAATGAAAACTCGCGATCAGTGACGACCTCTTTAGGGTACTGACCAATACGCTGGCCTGCATGTTCAATAAAGCTGCTCAGTCCAGCCATTTCATTTGTTTTTTCTAAACGCAAATCCCGCAAATTATGAATCTGAGTGGTCAAGTGATTCATACTGTCTTTGATACCAGCTGAATTAATCTGCTGATAATGACCCTGCAGCGCTTTTTTCAATTGACCAATATGTTCATCTAAATTAACAATTTCACGGTCATAGAAATCCAGCAAGCTTGCCCGTCCTAAACTACGGGCACGCTCTTCCAGATAAATATCGATCCAACGCGTCAGGATCTGCCCAGCCAGCTCTGAATCACCCCAAACAAACTGTAATTCCATTACTGCGGATCCGGCCTCATGGCTCACCGTAAAGTTCTTCTCTAAACGGTCGGTCAAACGTTCCACAAAGGTTTTTTCTTCAAGTATATAAAGGGTAACCAAAACATTACGTACCCCTTCCTTTACCGCACCTGCACCTTTTTTCAGCGAATGTTTAAAGGCCTCCCATTTACTTTGCGGCTCATAGCTATCCAGCAGCTCCAGCATGTCGGTGGCCACCAGCTGTGCAATCAGCTTACCGGTCAGTAGTTTTTCTTCATCCACCACCGGATCGCGCTGGGAGCTGGGGGCAAAAAGCGTTTGCCGGTTGGACACTTCAATGGGCAAAGTAGCATTTTCACGGCCCGGCTTGACCAACAAGCGAGCGCTGGCCTCATATTTAGAAGGCAGCAAAAAAGCGCCCAGCACCACAACCACCAGTGTGCTCAAAAATGCAATTCGCGCTTCACGCTTAAAAATATAAAACAGCCTTAACAGGTCTCGAAACGAGCGTATCTCAATCATTTTTATTATCTCGGCAAGCAGGGTTATGGAGCGTAAGGAATGTATCTAACGTCGTTCTTCACGTCTTTACGGTTTAACTCATAGTTAAACCCAACACCAATTCCCTTGTTAATGGGGAACAAGCGAGTAAAGTACATATCAATAGCTTCCACGGTACGACCTATACCAGACTTCGGCACATAGACTAAGTCGCCCCTTTGCAGGGCTAAACTTGGCCGTTCTTGGGACATCAGCATCTGGCCTAAATCAAACAGATAAATGTTGTATTTGCCTGTTTCGTCTGCTCGCAACAAAGCCACTTTGCTGACATCTGCGGTCGGTAACACACCACCGGATGACATCAGCACCTGCTCCAAAGTCGCAGTGCCTGATAAATCGAAAAAATCCGGATTCGGTACAGCCCCACCGACAAATATCCGATTACTGGGTGCTATGGCAATATTTACCGTAACCTGTGGCTCGCGGTAGATCTTGGCGTAATGCTCAGTGACCTGCTGGGCAACTGCTTCTGGGCTGAGTCCAGCAACTTTCAAGGTGCCCACATGGGGCATTGAAATGAAGCCATCAGGGCGCACTAAAAATAACGTCATATCATCGTCTTCAGCAGGTTCTTGCGCATCACGCACAATGCGCAAAGTATCGCCGGGTAAGACCATTATTTTTGGTGGTGGTAACTCCGCTAGAGCCAATGCGCCATCGCTGTACTCCTGCGCGAGCCCCCCCCCCGGAACAGAAACATGTGCCGGTGTACTGCAGCCCGCTAACTGGATAGCCAATAGACTGCCCACAGCTACACTTAGTATTCTTTTCATGACTTCACCCAATAACCGGAAAACATACTTAACTTACGTTTAAATCCTGTTGGTAATTTTGCTTCGTGCCGGCCTAATTTATAACCTAAAAACTTACAACCATTGTGAATGATTGCACTGGGTGCAAGGTACCACTGCCCCAGCTGCCACAGCATCTTAAGCTCGCTTAGCACAAAGCGCCGCCCCTCACCGGTCGCCGCACCAAAATGCGTATCAATCCAACGCTCGCGACCATAAAACACGCCAATATCAAAGTAGCGTCTAAACTCTTCGGCAATACTGTAATGGTGGGAATGCTCAACACGGGCGTCAGCCACATAATGCACAGCGTACCCTGCTAACAACGCTTTACCCGCCACAAAGGCATCTTCACTGCCAATCACATTAAGGGGAAACCCGCCTATTTCGTCTAATACCTTAGTACGATAAGCGGAGCAAGAATCTGAACTAAAACAGGTTTTAACCCCCAACTGCGGTACATCCGCTAGGGTTTTAACCCGTTCCTGTGCGGGGTAATTAAAGACCCGTGCGTGACGCTCAAAAACCCCACTGTTGGCACGCGGCAACTGCCGTGCATAAGCAACGGCGACCTGCGGATCAGCAAACGCGGCTTTTAACAGAGCTAAACAATCAGGCTCGGGAATTGCGTCTTGGGTTAAAAAGAACACCAGATCCGCATCAACCCGCTGCCGGGCCCACTCGCGGGTACCGCCGTGATTAAACTCTGCAGCGGCAATAACTTCCACTTCGGCACCGGCCTGCCGCAAGCGCTGAACACTGTCATCACTGGAGCTGCTATCAACCACCAGCCACTGGTCCACGCTTAACGTCTGCGCTTGCAATGCGGGAATAAGACGGTCCAACCAAGGCCCTGCATTGCGCACCGGTATTATCAAAGCAGTACGCATTTACACCTCGTCTCCTGAGTCAGTACGGCCATATATGTCGTCGTAGCGCACAATATCATCTTCACCCAAGTAATCACCGCTTTGTACTTCAATCAGCACCAAATCAATAACCCCAGGGTTACTTAAGCGGTGCTTTTCACCGGCACGAATAAAAGTAGACTCATTGGTGCTCAGTAAATAGCTTTCATCGCCATTAACCACTTGCGCCGCGCCACTGACCACAATCCAGTGTTCACTCCGGTGATGGTGAGACTGGAGCGACAAGGTGGCTTGTGGCTTAACAACAATCCTTTTGATTTTATAGCGCGCACTTTCATTCAATACGGTGTACACGCCCCACGGCCGAATAGTGGTGACATGCCCGTAATAAGCGGCGTGGTTAGAGTCTTTAAGACGATTGGCAATCACCTTAACGTCCTGGGTGCGCCCCTCGTGGGCTACCAGCAAAGCATCCGGTGTATCAACGATAATCAAGTCTTCAACCCCTACCGCAGCGGTTAAACGCGAGGGGCTATCGATATAACAATTCTGCACATCATGCAGCAGCACCTCACCAAAGATGCGGTTGCCGTCCTCTGTAGCTGGGGTCAGCTCACACATAGCTTTCCAAGAACCAATATCACTCCAACCCAGCTGGCAAGGCACCACAGCCACTTTGTCAGAACGCTCCATCAGCGCCACATCAATGGAAATATCCGTTACCTGTGCAAACTGGTCACCGCGCAACTCAACTTGATTGTGCTCTAAACCCGTCAAGCGCTCCAAACCTGCCCAGCAGGCTTCAACTTCTTGCAATAAATCTGGCGCGTAACGCTGCGCCTCTTCCAGCAAGACATCGGCGCGCATACAAAACATGCCTGAGTTCCAGAAATAATCACCACTGCTGACAAAACGTTCAGCATCTTCCAACGCAGGTTTTTCCAGAAACTCTGCCACCTTAAAACCTGTGCCAGACAAGTCTTGGCCTTTTTTGATGTAGCCGTAGCCGGTTTCAGGGTAATCAGGCTGCAAGCCAAAAGTCACCATATGGCCCTGCACTGCCAACTGCTTAGCCTGCTCCACTGCTTCTAAAAAAGCGGCTTCCTCGCGGATTAAATGGTCTGCGGGCAATATCAATAACAGTGCCTGCTCACCATGCAGTTCCCGCACCCGTAACGCCGACAGCAAGGCGGCGGCGGCAGTGTTGCGTCCAAAAGGCTCAAGAATCATCTCCAAGCCCAGGTCCACTTGTAAATCTCGATAATCATCCAAAAAGCGAAACACCAGCTCGCGATTTAAAACAGTGAGCAGTGTGCCGTTGTTAGCTAACGGAAGAATACGCTGGATAGTTTTTTGCAGCAGGGTGTCACCATCAGGCAAACGAATAAAAGGCTTCGGCATCGTCTCCCGTGACACAGGCCACAAGCGCGTTCCAGAGCCTCCTGCGATAATGCATGGAACCAATACAGTGTTCATAATTAGTACGCCTCCTTGGCAAAAACAATCGAAGGAATGGTTTTTAGTAGAATGTACAGGTCGAATAATATCGACCAGTTCTCGATGTACTCCAGGTCGTACTCAACACGCTTTTCCAGCTTTTCCAAAGTGTCCGTCTCCCCACGGAAACCATTCACCTGCGCCCAACCCGTGATGCCTGGCTTAACGCGATGCCGCGCAGCGTAGTTCTGTACCGCATCTTCAAATAACACGCCAGCCGCTTTAGTTGCGGTGGCATGGGGCCGTGGCCCAACCAGTGACATATGGCCCTTTAACACATTAAAAAGCTGCGGCAGCTCATCTAAACTGCTACGGCGCAAAAAACGCCCTACAGAGGTAACTCGCGAATCATTCTTAACAGTTTGCTGGCTCGCATCCATGTCTCGCGCCGCATGGTACATGGTGCGAAATTTATAGACGTTGATTAAAATATTGTTATACCCATAACGCTTCTGTTTAAAAAGAACTGGCCCAGGTGAGTCCAGCTTAATAAGCAGTGCTATCAACAATAACAAGGGTGATAACAGCAACAGCATCAGGCTTGAAATAACCACGTCCTCTAAACGCTTCAAAACAGGTGACCAGCCCTTCAGTGGAAAGTCCGAAATATTAAACATCGGCACACCACCCACTTCTGATATACGGTTGCTGGCATGGCGCATTCCGACCATTTCCGGAACCAACAAAACAGCAATGGAGTAACTGCGTAAAATATTTAAAACTTCTTCTGTGCGCCTAACCGCTGACCATGGCAAAGCAACCAAAACTTGATCCACCTCGCCGTTTTGAATCAGTTTAATTAACGCCTTGGTATCGCCGAGCATAGGCAGCCCTGCAATTTCATCAGGCAAACGCCCAACTCGGTCATCAATAAACCCCTGCAACCCCGAGCGTATATCTTGATTGTCTGCTAAATACTTGGCCATATGACGACCGCTGTCTGTTGCCCCCCAAATCACCGAACGGCTCAAGTAAAAACCATGTTGCATAAGCTTTCGGTATAAAAACAAGCTCAGCAGTCGAATAAGCACCAGCAAAACCAGGGTCAATAGATACCACAGTAAATAATGAACACCCCCTATATCGCCACCACGGCCGAGCCCATGCATCATAAAAAAAATCACAAGGTACGCCGTAGACCAAGACAGTACGGTCTTTTTAAAACGATAACGATTGGTGAAAATCGACTCGGAATACACGCCAAAAGCATGAAGAATAAACAAAGAAACCAAAGAAAAAGAGAAAGCGATGTAAGCAGCCGCTGTGGCATCATCTCCAGCAAAATAAAACAGCAAAAAACCTGGCAAACCTATTGCTAGACCATGGGCCAGCCGAGAAAGAAACAGGCTGTATTGGAATAAACTTGCCCGGGACAGCCGCAAACTATTTACAAATAATGCACTCATAAGAAATCTTATCTACCACCATTAAATGCAGTGCAAACAAACCCTATAAAAAGCCAATGCGCATACATATAAAAAACATTGCCCTTTTTTAAAAATTCAAGACAGCAATTAAATAACCGGCTGATCTTATCTACGGGCACAACACCAAACAAGACTGAAACGCTGTGTTGACAAGACCTAGCTCACAAACAGAGACATTAAATCGTCAGCATTATGACGCCAAAAAAACCAGCGACCCCAATAAACCAATATAAACTTTTTTACTGATTACTTATTATTCTAAATCTGCACTAGGCGGTCTCTAGAACCGCATGCAAACTGCATTGAGCTTGTTACAACAACCTATTAAATGTGCACAAAACAGCAAACGCACCCTATCCCGTCTTATTCACGAGCCTTGACCTAAAATAAAGAAGGCGAGTGGTTTATCCTTTAAAATCAATATGTTCAGCAAGAACTTGATTAGAGAGGGCCACTCGCCATGGGTGAAACACTACCAAGCTGGAAACCATCCTGCA
>RRZT010424837.1_pt1 | contig 16486 bp, 15 predicted proteins | sample 2165551 | NCBI WGS metagenome assembly RRZT01 (sample SAMN10456910, study PRJNA506462) | wastewater metagenome | biome: wastewater; feature: sludge; material: wastewater sludge; isolation source: wastewater sludge with Escherichia coli K12::gfp cells carrying plasmid... | place: USA: Moscow, Idaho...
CATGGCCATGCGTCAACGATAGGTGGCCCGCGCCGTGGAGGGCACCGGGCCACACAGGGGACGGTTCTCCAACCACACAGGGGACGGTTCTCCAACCGGTCAGGGGACGGTTCTCCAACCGGTCAGGGGACGGTTCTCCAACCACACAGGGGACGGTTCTCCAACCGGTCACAGAACCGTCCCCTATCCAGTCACAGAACCGTCCCCTATCCAGTCACAGAACCGTCCCCGACCTTCACTTCTGGCGCGGGTGCCCGGCGACGGGCGAAGGTGGGTCCGACAGGGGTGGGCCACCCACCGGCCACGATCTCAACCCCTTCGACACGCAGGTAGGTTGACCCGCATGACCCCCGCCAAGCAGCCCTCGGGCAAGGCCACGTCCGACATGACGGCGCCGGCGAAGAAGACCAAGCAGAAGGCCAAGGCCACCAAGCCCAGCACCTCTGCCTCAAAGAACGCCGGCAAGCAGAAGGCGTCCGCGAAGAAGGCCACCAACAACGCCGCGGTCACCGAGCCGCGGCTCGCCGGCATGGGCGCGATCGTGTCGTCCGACGGCGTCGGCTTTCGGGTGTGGGCACCCAACGCGAACACTGTCAGCGTGATCGGCCACTTCAACGACTGGGCGGACGACGCCGATCGGCTCGCGTCCGAGGGCAACGGGTTCTGGTACGGGTTCGTCAAGGGCGCGAAGGCGGGTGACGAATACAAGTTTCTGCTCACCAACGGCGACCAGGTATTGACGCGCATCGACCCCTACGCGTTTCAGGTCACCAACTCGGTGGGCAACGGCCTGATCTACGACCACGGTGCCTTCGACTGGCAGGGTGACTCGTTCAGTTGCCCGCCGCACAACGAACTGGTCATCTACGAGCTGCACGTGGGCTCGTTCGCGCCCAAGAAAGAGGGCGAGGTGGGCACCTTCGAAGAGGTGCAGGCCAACATCGAGCACTTTCAGCGACTGGGTGTCAGCGCCATTCAGCTCATGCCGTCGGCAGAGTTCGCCGGCGACTTCTCGTGGGGCTACAACCCGGCACACATCTTCGCCGTCGAGAGCGCCTACGGCGGCCCGGACGCCCTGAAGACCCTCGTGCGCGAAGCCCACAAGGCCGGCATCGCCGTGATCATGGACGTGGTCTACAACCACTTCGGGCCGTCCGACCTGGATCTGTGGCAGTTCGACGGCTGGAGCCAGGACGGCAAGGGCGGCATCTACTTCTACAACGACTGGCGCTCGGCCACGCCCTGGGGCGACACCCGGCCCGACTACGGACGCGGCGAGGTGCGTTCGTTCATTCGCGACAACGCCGGCATGTGGCTGCGCGACTACCACGTGGACGGCCTGCGGTTCGACATGACCCCCTACATGCGTTCGGTGAACGCGGGCGTGCTGGACCTGCCGGACGGCTGGAGCCTGCAAGCGTGGATCAACCACTGGGTGCGCGACAACTTTCCCGACGCGATCACCATCGCCGAAGACCTGCACGGTGAGCCGCGCGTGACCAGCACCGCCCCGGATGGTGCCGCGTACCACGCCCAGTGGGAGGCCAAGTTCGTGCACCCGGTGCGTGAGGCGATCATCATCGCCAGCGACGCCTACCGGTCGGTGCCCGCGGTCGCCGAGGCGGTGGCCAACAACTACGGCGACACCTACGCCCGGGTGATCTACACCGAGAGCCACGACGAGGTCGCCAACGGCAAGGCGCGCGTGCCGCAAGAGGTTGATCCGGGCGACCCCGACGGCTACTGGGCGCAGAAGCGCTCGACGCTCGGCGCCGGACTGGTGCTCACCGCGCCGGGTATTCCGATGATCTTTCAGGGCCAGGAGTTTCTCGAGGGCGGCTGGTTTCGCGACAACGTGCCGCTCGACTGGGACCGCAACGACGAGTACCACGGCATCGTGCGGCTCTACCGCGACCTGATTCGGCTGCGCCGCGACTTCTTTTCGACCACCCGCGGTTTGAAGGGGTCGGGGCTGAACGTCATTCACACCAACGACGAGGCGAACATGCTGGCCTTTCAGCGCTGGTACGACCACGGCCCGGGCGACGACGTGGTGGTGATCGCCAATCTCGACGCCGGGTCGAAGCAGGACTACCGCATCGGCATGCCCGAGGCCGGGCTGTGGAAACTCCGGTTCAACAGCGACGCGCGGTTGTACTCGGACGCGTTCGGCGACTTCGATTCGTTCGACGTGACCGCCTACGAAGGCGACTACGACGACATGGGTGCCCACGCCGACATCGACATCGCGCCGTACAGCCTGTTGATCTACAGCATGGACGAGTGACGCACCCGGGGCACTGACTCGGTGCGGGTCGTCCACTGCACGTAGCTGCCTTTGTGACACGTAGCTGCCTGCACGCGGGCAGCTACGTGTCACAAAGGCAGTCGGGTTGCGCTCCGTCACTGTGCTGAAGTGGGGGGAGCGGTCCACATCATCCGCAAGTACCTCTGGTGGCGCGAGTTCGGAACCGTCCCTATCCCGCGCCAACCCCTCGTGGCGCGAGTTCGGAACCGTCCCCAACTTGCGCCAGGTGAGCATTCAACGGGACGCCGCTCAACGTAGCTGCCCTTTGTGACGTGAGGGCGCTCGACCGCATCGGGCACATTTCAGTTGTGTGAGCCGTGCGGGCGGGGGGTTCCCACCGGCGGTCGGGCAGGCGTAGCTTGTGGCCAACCGACCCCGCGCTCACTGGGAGAACCCGATGGCCATCACGCTTCGTGAACAACTACTACGCAAGAAGCCGATCGTCTTTCAGCAGCAGCACCACCAGGGTGAAGAGCTCGCCCGCAACCTGTCGACCTTTCAGTTGATGATGTTCGGCGTCGGCGCCACCGTGGGCACCGGCATCTTCTTCGTGCTGGGCGAGGCGGTGCCCAAGGCCGGCCCGGCGGTGCTGATCTCGTTCTTGATCGCCGGCATCGCCGCGGGCCTGTCTGCGCTGTGTTACGCCGAACTGGCCTCGGCCATTCCGGTCAGCGGCTCGACCTACTCATACGCCTACCACGCGCTGGGTGAGTTCGTGGCGGTGATCATCGCCGGCTGTGTAGTGCTCGAATACGGGGTGTCGACGGGCGCGGTCGCAGTGGGTTGGAGCAGTTACTTCAACGAACTGCTGCACGAAACCATCGGCTGGCAATTGCCCGAAGCGCTGTCGGTGTCGCCGATCCCCGTGCCCGTCAAAGGGGCGGACGGCCTGATCACCTACCCCGCCACCGGCGGCCTGATCAACCTGCCCGCGGTCGTGCTCGTCATGCTGTGCATGCTGCTGCTGATTCGCGGAGCGTCCGAGTCGGCAACGGTCAACGCGATCATGGTGCTGATCAAGCTGGGCGTGCTGGTGCTGTTCACCGTGATCGGTTTCAGCGCGTTCAACGCCGACCACTTCGCCAACTTCTTCGCCTACGGGGTGGGCGGCATCAGCGCCGCCGCGGGCACGATCTTCTTCTCATTCATAGGCTTGGACGCCGTCGCGACAGCCGGTGAAGAGGTGAAGAACCCGCAGAAGGCGCTGCCGCGCGCCATCATCGGCGCCCTGGCCATCGTGTCGGGCATCTACATCGCCGTCGCCGCCGCCGGCCTGGCCGCCAAGCCGGTGGAGTTCTTCAAGCAGACCCAGGGCGAGGCCGCATTGGCGCTGATCCTGAAAGATGTCACCGGCAACCAGATCTGGAGCACGGTGCTCGCCGCCGGGGCCGTGATCTCGATCTTCTCGGTCACCCTGGTGACCCTGTACGGCCAGACGCGCATTCTGTTCGCCGTGGGCCGCGACGGGATGATTCCCAAGAAGTTTCTCGAGGTCAATCCCAAGACCATGACCCCGACCTACAACACCGTCGTGGTGTCGATCGTGATCGCTCTGATCGGTGGTTTCGTGCCCGCCGTCTACCTGTGGGACACGGTGTCGATCGGCACCCTGATGGCGTTCTCGGTGGTCGCCATCGGCATCATCGTGCTGCGCCGAACACACCCAGACCTCGAACGTCCGTTCAAGGTGCCCGGGTACCCGGTGGTGCCGATTCTCACCGTTCTGGTGTGCCTGTACATCATGTGGGGGCTGGCCGCGATCACCTGGGTGATCTTCCTCACCTGGATCGCCATTGTGCTGATCTACTACTTCTCGTACGGACGAACCCACGCGACGCTGAACCACTACACCACCGAAGAAGAGATCGCCGAGCCCAGCGGTCGCCGCCGACGGGACGACGACGAATGACGTACCTGGTGGGGTACAGCCCGCACAAGGACGACTCGTGCGCCCTCGCCCTGGCCTGCCAGTTCGCCCGGTCTGAGTCCGACACGGTGACCGCCGTCACCGTGGTGCCCCGAGGGTGGGAGACGGTGGCCGGCAGCGCCACCGACGGCGACTTCGAACAGTGGGCGGCCGAAGAGGGTGAGGCCAGCGCCGCCGAGGCGGCGCGCAAGCTGGCCGAGTACGCCGACGTGGCGTCGTCGGCCATCTGGGTGACCGGACGATCCGTGCCCGCGGCGATTCTCGACGAAGCCAAGCGCCTCGACGCCGCGTTGATCGTGGTCGGCTCGGGCCAAGACGGCCCCGAGGGCCGGGTCAGCGTGTCGTCAAAGGTCGACCGGTTGCTGCACAGCTCGCACGTGCCGGTGGCGATCGCACCGCGGGGGTACGCGCCCGCGGTTTCGTCGACGGTGACCCGGGTGACCCTGGCCTTCCGCGACGACGACGCCACCTGGAATCTGCTCGACCGGGTGGCCACCATCTGCCAGCGCGTGGGGGCCGAACTGCGGCTGATGACGGTGGCCCTGAAGCAGCGCACCATGGTGAGTTCGGGCGTGCGGCGCAACGAGACGCTGGTGTACGCCAACCTGGTCGAACAGGTGACGGCAGCGCAGACCGAGGCGGTCGAGCACCTGGCGAGCCAGGGCATCACCGCCAGCACGCTGGTGGCGACCGGTGATTCGTGGCCAGACGCGCTGGCATCAGTTCCGTTCGCCGATGGCGACGTGCTGGTGGTCGGCTCGTCATCGACCCACAAGCTGGCGAACGTGTTTCTGGGGTCAAGCGCGGCCAAGATTCTGCGCAGCTCCACCGTGCCGGTGATCGTGGTGCCCTGATCTCCGACTGGACGAGCTTGTCGCCGGCCGAGCTTGTCGCTGGTCGAGCTTTGCGCTGGTCGAGCTTGTCGAAACCCATCTCGCCGACCCGAGTAGCCACCCACCTGATCGCCGTTGTCGCATCCTCCAAGGGAACCGACAAGCTCGACCAGCAGTTCAGGGGGCGAGGCGCTCGCGCACCCAGCGACCGTCGTCCAAGCGGTACCGCAGCCGGTCGTGCAGTCGGGAGCGGCGACCCTGCCAGAACTCCCACACGTCCGGCACCAGCCGATAGCCACCCCAATGCTCCGGGCGGGGCGGCTTCAACCCGAACCTGGCCGACGCCTTGGCGGCGTTGGCGACCAGCACGCCGCGGTTGGCGATCACCTGGCTCTGCGGCGACGCCCACGCGCCGAGGCGCGAGTCGAGCGGACGGCTGGCGAAGTATGCGTCCGCCTCGGCGTCGGCCACGTGCTCGACCCGGCCCTCGATGCGCACCACGCGCTGCAACTCGACCCAATGAAACTGCAGCGCTGCGTAGGGGTTGGCCTCGAGCTCGCGGCCCTTGCGCGAGGTGAAGTTGGTGTAGAAGGTGATGCCGGCGGAGTCGAACGCCTTCACCAGCACGATCCGCGTCGACGGCCGGCAGTCGGCCCCCACGGTGGCCAGCGTCATGGCGTTGGGTTCGGGCACCTTCGCGGCGATCGCCTCGTCGAACCACTTCGTGAACTGCTGCAACGGCTCGCTGGTGGCCTGCGACTCGTCCAGGGTGTCGCGTTCGTAGCTGATGCGCATGTCGGCGGGGTCCATGCCGTCGAGCCTAGGCCGGTTGGCCATTGCCTGCGGTGCCTTCGTCGGAGCAGGCTTCCTACATGAGTTCAGCCGACGGCGACGCCACCCTGATTCCCCCGCCGATTCTGGGCACGGCCTGGGGCGGCGTGCAGCTGGCCCTGACCATGGTGGCCGGTGGACGGCGCCGCTTCCGCGGCCAGCCCCTGATCGCCGGCGCACTGGCAGCCGGCGCAACGGCGCTCGGCGCAACGGCGCTGGGACTCTTTCGGCGGGCCGGCACCACGTTTCACCCCCAACACCCCGACGAGGCCACCGCCCTGGTCACCGACGGGGTCTACGCCTACACCCGCAACCCGATGTACGTGTCGATGCTGGTGATGCTGCTGGCCGGCAGCGTGGCGTCCGGACGGCTGCGCACCCTTGTGGCCCTGCCCGGCATGGTGGCCTCGCTGCAACCGCAGCTACAGGCCGAAGAGGCCGCACTCGGCAGGCTGTTCGGCGACGACTACGTGGCTTATCGCCAGCGGGTACGCCGGTGGTTGTGATCCGACGGACCGTCGCCGCTGGTTGAGCCCCTGCAACCCTTAACGGACGAGGTCTTGACAAGCTCGACCGTCCTCAGAGCAGCAACGCTCAGGCGGGGCCGTTGTGCGAACTGACTCTTTTCAGCGGGCGGCCCTCGGCCGGGTGCGGCCCTCCATCACCTGCTGGCAGGCGTCGATCGTCTCGGGGGCCAGGTCGACGCCCAGCACTCGCGCCTGGCTGGTCACCCAACGCACCAGCCGTTCCACCTCACCGGTGTTGCCCGCCAGATGCTCGGTGTGAATGCGTTCCACCAGCAGCAGTTCGTCTTCGGGGGCGGCCAGCAGGGCCCGCGCCGCCGCCCACCGGGCCAGGTCGAGGTCTCGGTGGTCGATCGCCCAGCGGGTGAGTAGCACGCCGGCGTCACGGGCGACCGAGGCCATGTCGGTGCGCAGTTCTTCCGCCCACCGCCACTGGCCCGGGGCCGCATCGGCCAGCGGGGCTCCGCGGACGAGTTCGAGCACGTCCACCAGGGTTTCGGCGGTGAGCCGGTTCAGCCCCGGCGCGATCAGGGTCTGCATGCGCTGCCAGTCGGAACCCACCTCGGGGTGCAGGCTGATGCGCCCCGAGTAGGCCTCGGGCAGGTACGGCTGGCCATCGCGGTCGTGGCCGAGCCACGAACGCAGCCGCGACATGTTCGAGCGGCGGGTGGTTTCGGCCACCACCAACTCGCTCGTCATGCGGGTGGCGGTGCTGTTGGGGTTCTCGAGCAGCCAGGCGCAGTATTCCTCGCACTGGCGGCGCGACCGGGCGGGCTGCGGCCCCGCGGCACCGATGAGGTCGATCGGGCCGAACAGCCGCAGGTAGGGCCGATCGGGGTCATCCGGACGGTGCTCGTCGACGCTGAGCCGGTCGGTTCGGCGAGGCACGAGCGTGCGCACGTTGTCAGACGCCTGCTCGACCCACCACCCCGACGGCTGGTGGGCACCTGGATCGGTGGCGGCGAAGATCGTGCCGATGGCGGCCCGGGTGTGCGCCGGAATGAGCTGCGGCACGATCGGCAGGTCGCCCGCGTCGAGGGTCGCGGTTGCTGACTCTTCGGTGCCGTCGATGGTCAGGGTCCAGGCGCCGGCACCCGCGACCACACCGCTGATGCCCAGGTCGGGGTCGAGCAGTTCGTCGATGCGTGCCCGCTGCTGCTCGGTCGGCTGGTCGACGATCAGCACCACATGAGCCGCGCCCGCTTCGGCCCGATCGGGGTCGACCCGCAGCAGGGCGGTGGGCGATTCGTCGTCGGACCGCTCGTTCGCGACGGCCTGCAAGGCGTCGAGAGCCACCTCGGCGTCGCCGGTGAACCGGACGAGTTCGGAGCAGGCGGCGCGCACGAACATCTCGTCGCCGCCAACGACGGTCAAACAGAGCTCCGCCGCCCACGGCGAGCACGACAGCTCGACGGCCATCGCGGCGGCGGCTGCGTGCCGCAGCGAACGCGACCCGCTCAACGACAGGGGCGGCGACGATTCCAGGTCGACCATCAGCCACGCACCTGACTGCGCACGGCCGAGCGTGACCAGCGCCGGGAAGGGCACCGGATGCGCCGAGTCACTCAACCGCTCGGCTGACCGTGCCGACAGCACCCACGCCGAACCCGCCCGCTGAAACGGTGCGGGCGGCTCGCCCACGGGCTGTGCCCAGTGAAAGGCGACCCCCACGTCGTCGAGCAGCACGCGGTCGAGGCGCGGTAACGCACGACCGGTCTCATGGGCGTGCGCGCCCAGGTGCCGGAGCGCCTTCTCGAGCAATTCGGGGCTGTCGGGCCGTTCGCGCCGGCCGAGGGCCGTTTCGTACCGCCGCACGTCGACCGGCGGGTGAGCGATGCGCCGGCCGAGTGGACGGGCACGCAGTTGACCCGCGCGGGCCAGACCCACCCCCGTGAGGATCATCGCGGCGGCCGCAGCGCCCAGCCCGCCGAGCAGCGGCCAGGCCGGGTCGGACGAGGCGCTGGTCGAGGGTGCTTCAGGCTGCGGTTCGGCCGACTGTTGCGCAACGGACGAGGCCGACACCACCGGAGTGGCAGTGGTCGATGCAGCGGGGGTGGCTTCGGACGAGGGAGTGGGCTGCTCAATGGTGGGGGCGTCGACGGTGGTGACCGGCTTACGAGGGGGCCGCTGCTGTTGGGGTGCCGAAGCTCTCGAGCTCGCCGGAATCACCAACTTCCAGCCGATGTCGATCAGGTCGGGGTCGTCGATGCGATCGTCGTTGGCCCGGTAGATGCGGGGCCACTTGTCGGCGTCGCCCAGGTGCTTCTCGGCCAGACCGCTCAGGGTGTCGCCGCGTTTCACCGTGACGGTGTGCGAGCGGGCGACCTGATGGTGCGACGGCTCCGGGCCGGACGGCAGCACCAGCCGGGTGCCCGGCGTGAGATCGACGGTGGGGTTGGCCAGCAGGTCGGGATTGGCGTCGGCCAGTTGGTGCCACAGCCGGCCCTCGCCGAGCACCTGCTCGGCGATGCTCCACAGGTCGTCGCCCGGGCGCACCAGGTAGCCGGCGACCTCGGCCGGGGCCTCGGTGTCTGCGTTGCGGGCAACCTCGTCGGCCACCGCCGCGACGGCCGACACTGCCGGGCTCGCGGCAACGGCGGGCCCGGACGGCGACAGGGCCGCGAACACCAGGGCGCCGGCGATCGCCTGCAGCCCGCCCAGCATCGGCAGCCGCAGCGGCACGGCCCGTCGAGCGACGACATTGATCGCCTCGATCACCACCGAAGCGGTGGAGGCGGCCCAGGCCAGCCACCCGAGCACGGTCAGCACGGCCAGCAGCGCCGAACCGTCGTCGGGCCGAAGCAGGTTACCGACCCTGGTGACCGGCACGCCCCAGACCAACAGCGCCAGCGGCGCCGCCACCACGATGAGCACCAGCGCCAGGGCGGCGCCGATCGCACGTAAGCGGGTCATCTCAGCCCCTTCTTCGATACCGGTCGAGCGCGGACGAGCCGTCCGCGACGATGTGCCATTGCCCGGGCCAGCCGGGTACCGCCAGTTCGGCCAACGGAACCGCGCAGGTCACCCGCACCCGCACCTGGGCCGGCTGTCCGACCGGCACCTGAAACCCGCTCACATCGGCGTCGACCGACAGTCCGGTGCACTGCAGGCCGCTGGTGCCCGCCTGGGCGGTGGCGATGCGCTGCGCCGCCGCCTTCGCCTCGCCGGGCGAGTTGGCCAGGGACGCCGCCCGGCTGGCGGTGCCGGCGATCTGCTCGGCAACGGTCTGGGCGTACCAGAGACGTCCAGCGCCGATCATCACCCCGATCAGTAGCACCAGTGCGGGCACGATCACCGCGAACTCGACCGCCGCGGCGCCGCGTTCGCCGCGCAGGCGGGTCACGGCCCCGTCCGTTCGAGCGGCATGAGCGCGAACTCGACGATCGTGCCCAAGCCGAAGTCGACGATCAGGGGCGCCTTGCCGGTGACGGTGACGCGCACCGTGCCTGCGGACCGTTCGATGTGCACGCGGGCGCCCTGCAGCCCGCCCGAGGACGCGATGCGTTCGCCCATCGCAGCTGCGTCGCGGTCGGAGCCGCGCGACCAGGCCACCTGCTCGGCCGCCGCGCCCGCGGCCTGGCCGGCCACCGTGCGCGAGAACAACCAGATTCCGGCCTGAATGGTGCCCAGCACGACGAGCAACACGACCGGGATCAGCAGCGCCCACTGGGTGGACTCAGAGACCCCGCGTTCGCTCACTTGATCGCGCCGAGCTTTCCGTTGATGAAGGCCGTGACGGCCGCCACGACCGCCGCGGCCACAGCCACTGCACCCGCCAGCAGCAGGGCGTTCTCGGTGGATTGCGAGAGACCACGCTCGTCGCGTCGGGGTGGGCTCAACACAAAGCCGAGCACGGTGTGCACGATGGTCAACATCATTTCTCCTAGTGGTGGTGGGTCAACTGCTCAACAGGCGAAGCAGCGGCGGAATCAGAAAGACGAGTCCGAAGATCAGGCTGGGCACGACCATCAGCACGGTCATTCGCTCAGACACCGCGGCGGCGTCGATCTTGGCCTGGGTGAGGTGCGCGTCGCGCAACTCCTTCACCCGGGCGCGCAGGGCCTCAGACAGGGACGCGCCCGAGTCGTCCAGTTTCATCACGTCGGCGATGTCGCTCAAAGCGGGCAGGTCGAGGTCGTCACCCAACCGCTTCAGCTCGGCGAACGGTGCGCGCTGTTCGAGCCGCGAGCGCTGCAGGGCGTCGCGAATGGCGACGAACACGGTCTGGTCAGACACGGCGGCCGCGGAGTGCAGTGACTGGGTGGCGCTGGAGTTGGCCAGGCGTTCGAGGGTGACCAGGTCGACGAAGGTGAGCAGAGCCTCGGTTGCGTCGGCAGAGGTTGCGGCGCCACGACCGATGACGATGTCGGGTGCGAAGAAACCGACCAGGCCGAGCACGACGCCGGCGACGACCGGAATCAGCAGTGACTGGCCCGTGGTGACGAGCAGGGCCACGCCGATCAGGTTGGGCAGCAGTAGCCCGAGCAGCGCACCGAAGGCCTTGTAGGTGTAGAAGCGGTCGGTCGAGATGCGGCGCAATTGCAGCTGGCGCCCCACGCGATCATCGACCGCTCCAGGAACTCGGAAGCGAGTCCACCGGCCGATGCGGTCGACGCCGCTGGCAGCCGAGTCGGCGGGTGGGGTTCTGCCGTCGAGCACCTTGATGGCATCTGACAATCGCGGGTGCGTCGGCACGAAGTAACCGGCCAGGGCCCACAGCCCGACGGCGAGCAGGATGCCCGTAGCAATCGCCACCCCGAGGCCGCTCATCGCAAACTCCGCAGAATGCGTTCGCGGCGGCGCGGCATGGTCATGCGGCGCAACACGATCAGCGACAACACGTAGGCGGCCAGTAGGCAGGCCAGAATGACCTGGCCGGTCGGGGTCGCGTACGGCTCGAAGAAGGCGCGGCCGAACACGAGCGCCAGCGCCAAAACGGCCACCGAGATGATCGTCACCTGTCGCACGACGATTCTGGGCTTGGCCCGCTCGGTCTCGATCTCGCGTTGGGCCCGCAGCCGGTCTTGAATGGTGTCGGCGAGCGCGTGCAGGGTGGCCGCGGCGCCGGTGCCGCCGCGCTCGGCGGCCAGCGCCAGGGCGGCGAGCACTGCGTCGGCGTCGGCCGAATCGAGTTCGTCGGCCATGGCACGCAGGGCCTCGCCCGAAGTCCAGCGGTCGTCGAGCCGGGCCACGAGCAGTCGCAGCGGCCCTGCCAAACGTTCGGGTGCCTGGCGTTGCGACAGGCGAATGGCGTCGGTGATCGAGCGGCCGGTGGGCAGCATGGCAGCCAGACTTCGCACCCAGCGGTCGAGGGCCTGCAGCATCTCGACGTCACGATTGGGCGGTGCGCCGAGCAACATCGGCAGTCCGATCACCGCGATCGGCACCACCAACACCATGACCGTCACACCGGTCAGTGCGGCGAAGCCCATACCGCCGACCAGGCCCAGGGCGAGCCGCCACGCGTACTTCGTCGTCAGGTCACGCAGGCGCGCCGTCGTGCCTGATCGGCTCGGGGTGCGTGAGGTCGCGGGCGGGGTGCGAAACCCTGCGATCACCAGCACGATTCCCGCCACCGTGGCCGCCCCCAGCAGGGTCACGAGCGCGGTCATGGCAGGTCCCAGGCCGCGTCGAACTCGGCCAGTTCAGCGACGAAGGCGGGGTCGGGGTGAAACTGCTCCGGTGTGGTGGCGGTGGCTGCTCGGTAGACCAGATGGGTCACGGGGCGTCCACCCTCGAGCGCGCCGGTCAGCTGCCTGATCTCAGCCACCCGGCGGGTACGGCGGCCGCCCCGCCACGTGTCGTCGATGAGGTTCACGTAAATCAGCAGGTGAATGTGGTGGGCCACCTGTCGGTAGGCCTCGTCGACGGTCAGCACCCCACCCTGCGCCACCCGGGCAGCCAGCCGGTCCATCGTGGACGCCGCCGAGTGCGAGTGGGTCGTTGACAGGGTGCCCGCTCCGGCCTGCATGGCTTCGAACATGGCGCCCGCCTCCGAGCCGCGCACCTCGCCGATGATCAGCCGCGACAGGTTCTGCCGCAGTGCTTCGGGAATCAGGTCGGCGACGGTGAACTCGCCCAGCCGGCGTCCGTCCTGCTGCTCGCCCATGCCGATCTTGGCCTGCAGCGCCAGCATGTTGCGCCGCTCCGGCCGCAGGTGGGTGAGCAACTCGTAGTCGGTTTCGAGGGTGCCGAACCGCTCATTGGCCGGAATCGCCTCGATCAAGGCCCGCAGCAAGGTCGTTTTGCCCGCGCCTTGGTCGCCGGCGATCACCATCGACTTGCGGGCCATCACCGCCGCATGCAGAAAGCGGCCCACCTCCGCCGGCATCATTCCCGTTCTGACCAGGTCTTTCAGCCCGATGTCGGTGAGAATGTGCTGCCTGATCGTGATGCTCGGCCGAAATGAGAGCCCGAACCCGATGGCGTGCAGCCTGAACCGGTCGCCCAACGCAAGGGTCATGGTGGGGTGCGCGTCGTCGAACGGACGGGCCGGGCTGACCGTTTCGCCCAGAAACCGGATCGCCTCGACCAGTTCCTGGTCGCTGTCGGCGACCGGCGGCCGTTCCTCGCGCCGTCCGTCGCTGTACTGCACCATCACCGAGTCGTGGCCGTGAATCTCGATGTTCTCGGCCTCGGCGATCTCGAACAGGGGCTGCAGCCGTCCGTAGCCGAAGATCGCGCTCTCGACACCTTCGGCGTAGGCGTGTTCCAGGGCAATCGGCCACAGCGCCTGCCCGTTGCTCGACAGGTCTTCGGCGTGGTCGCGCACCACCTGCCGAATCACCGAACGGCCCAGCAGCCGGCGGTCGACCTCGGGCATCGCGACGCCGTGGTTGTCGTAGTGGTCGGCCAGTTGTGCGGCGATCAGTTCCGACGCTTTGCGGCGCAGCACGACCACCAGGCCCCAGTCGACGCTCGCCTCGCCGTCGGTGGCGGCCGGCCGCGGCTTCACCGGACGGGTGCGGCGCCAGTCGGGTTCGCCGTCGCTCAGCGGCGTGCGGGCCGGCAACTCCTCAGCGGTCACGGTGGTGACGAACGGCGGATCCTGCAGCAGCGGAACGGTGGTCAGCTTGGTCATCGGCGCGCTCCGATCAGGTCGCGCGCGGCCTGCAGCCGTCCCGCGATCGAGCGACCCGCCAAGATGAGCCCGCGCACGTAGCCGCTGCCGGCGAACCGGCGCGGCGGTGGCGCCCCGTCGCTGAGCACGGCAGCGGCCTCGGGCTCGAACGCCAGGTCGGCGGCGATGGTGACGCCGAACTGCTGTTGCACCTCGGCCCGTCCGTACGGCATCGAACTGCCGATCAGGCCGAGCGCCAACCGCTCGGAACCGGTGGAGTCGGTGAGCGCCGGCAGATACAGCCGCAGCGCCGCCAGTGACACCAGTGAGGTGCGCGTCACCACCAGCACCAGGTCGGCGTTCTGCGCGAGCGGCAGCGGCAGGCCGTCGACGCCGAGCCGTCCGGCATCGATCAGCACGTCGCCTTCGCGGGCGGCGAGGGCCGCCATCAGGTCGGGCCAGGCGCCGCCGAACAGGCCGACCACGCCGGGGTGCGGGAAGCCGGGCAGAAACCGAACCGGCTCGTCGCGGGCCACCAGCTGCGGCAGGTCGATGGCCTCGGCGCCGATCACCTCGTCGAAGCCGCGGCGCTCGCGCCACGCCTGCAGCAGCCCGCCCAGGCCGTGATGCCCCGACCGTTCGCCGCGCAGGTAGCCGGCCAGCACCGACTGGGTGGGGGTGCGATCGGCGTCGACCAGCAGCACCTCATTGGGCCAGGTCAGGGCCAGCCCGAGCGCAGTGGTCGACACCCCGGGCGAGTGCCCGGCCGAACACAGCACCACGACCGCCATCAGCCGGCCCTCTTCACCACGACGAGCCGTCCGGCCGCCGCCAGCCTGGCCACCTCGTCGCTGTCGGCGTCGGCCACCGTCACCTCGAGCGACGTGCTGCCGTCGGCCAGGGTGGACGGCGCCACCGAGATGGTCGCCCGGTACGACGCGCCCGACTCTTTGCCGTCGTTGGCCGCGGCGATCGGCACCAGCACCACCGACGTGCCGGACGGCAGCGCCGAGATGGGCACCTGGCCGGGCGTCAGCCGTAGCCCGAGCCGCGAATAGCCGGTCTCGACCTCAGGGTCGCCGATCGAACTGGGCACCAGCAACGAGCCGCTGGGCAGGTCGACCAGCGCCGTCTTGCCGATCAGTTCGGACGCCTGGTCGGCCGGCACCGTCTCGACGCCGAGGTGGGTGCCGAGGCTGACCGGCCCGAGGTCGGCGGCGCCGATCACCTCGCCGCGGTAGACGGTTCGGTTGACCTTCAGCACCGCCGTGGCGTTCGAGACGCTCGAATACAGCACTGCCGAGCCGAGACCGCCCAGGCAGATCGCCAGCACGCCGACCAGAATCCACCGCAGATTGCGACGGGGTCGGGCGGTGGCGGCGGTTGCTAGGGGCTCAGACATCGGTGGAACTACCTCTGGGTGGGCGACGCGTTGGTTGAGACTAAATGTGGTTTCCGCCAATTCCGGGGGGTCTCAGGAAAATTGTGGATAACTAAGCACGATTGGCGCGCGCCTGTGGATAAAGCGTGAGTGCGCGCCGAGGAGCGCTGCCCGCGAATCGCGAAAAGACGTCCGATCCTTGCGGCGCCCCGCTCAACGTGCGAAAGCTGAAACTGAAGCTCGCGTTCGTGCTCGTCAGTGAGCGTGCCGGTGGTGGGCGTCGGGGTAGTGCTCGTGGCTGTGCGTGATCGCCTCATGCGTGTGGACGTGCCGGTGCCGCACGCCCGCTTCAACGACATCACCGGCGGCGTGCACGTGATCGTGATGCCCGTCGTCATGCGTGTGCCAATGGTCGTGTGTGACAGCCTCATGGGTGTGGCTGTGGCTGTGCCGCTCGGTGACGTGAAGCCAGGTGCCGAGAGCCATGAGACCCCCCGCCAGCACAAGCTGCGGCGTCAACGGCTCGCTCAGAACGGCGATCGCGAGCACAGCTCCGAAGAACGGGGCGATCGAGAAGTAGGCACCGGCGCGCGCCGTGCCGACGTGCCGGAGGGCCACGATGAACAGCACCAGGCTCAAGCCGTAGGCGACGAAGCCCAACGCCATCGCAGCCAGTGCGACGTGGGCCGCCGGTAACCCAGCGCCGAGCAGCAGGGCGATGCCGAGGTTGGTCGCGCCCGCCGTGCACCCCTTCACCGTCACCAACCACGTCGCGTCTGACAGTGACACCTTGCGGGTGAGGTTGTTGTCGAGCGCCCAGCAAGCGCAGGCGGCGACGATCGCGAGCGCCGGCCACACCTCGGCGAAGTCCACCCGCCCGGTGGGCACCGCGATGACCACCGCGCCAGCCACGATGGCCAGCATGCCGACCACCACCCGGCGGTCGGTCGGCTCGCGAAACACCACCCACGCGATCATTGCCGTGAGCACACCCTCGACGTTGAGCAGCAACGAGGCGCCTGAGGCCGGCATCGAGGCCAGCCCGACCATCAGCAGCACCGGGCCCGCCAGCCCGCCACTGACGACCGCGCCCACGAGCCACCACAGCTCACCGCGCGGCAACGCGACCCGAGGCGAACGACGGATGATGCGCCACAGGCCCATACCCACACCGGCACCGACGTAGAGCAGCCCGGCGAGCAACCACGGGTCCACGTCGCCGAGCAGCAACTTGGCCAGCGGCGCGCTGGCACCGAACAGCGCGGCTGACAGCAGCGCCGCCCGGACGCCGCCGTTGCGCAGCCCTTGCCGTGCGGTCACCGTCCAATCATTGCGCCGTCCGTCATCGTTCGCCGAAGGTTCCGCCTGCCCAGACGGCTGTGGCCAAGGTTTCCCTTTGGCCGGTCAGCCGGGGGCGAACGAGTCTCGCCCCTGTTGACCAGGGGTGCCACACTTCCGGCATGCCAATCCCCCGCCCCCAGCCGGCGATCGTGGTGATCGGCCACGAGTACCGCGACGCGATGGTGGTCGAACTCAAGAAGCGCTACGCGGCCGACTACGAGATCGTCGCTCCCACCACCATGCCCGAGGTGGTCGAGGTGCTGCAGGGCCTGGGCGACGTC
>RRZT010445350.1_pt1 | contig 16480 bp, 12 predicted proteins | sample 2165551 | NCBI WGS metagenome assembly RRZT01 (sample SAMN10456910, study PRJNA506462) | wastewater metagenome | biome: wastewater; feature: sludge; material: wastewater sludge; isolation source: wastewater sludge with Escherichia coli K12::gfp cells carrying plasmid... | place: USA: Moscow, Idaho...
AGCCGCAGCCGGGCGAGAAGGCCTCCTGGATGTAGTCGATGAAGAAGTTCCACTTGCGGATATGGATTTCCTCGATGCCATCCTTGACGCGCCCGGAGGTCCAGCGCGGCTTGTTCTCTTTGCTCATCGGCGAGCCCTGTTTTTCCTGTGGCAGTCGGCCGCCGGCGGCCCGCATGGCCCGTCCGCGCGACCAGGCGGCGCTGGCGCGGGGCGGGAATGGAGGGCGGGACGGACGGGGCCGCGCCGCCGCGCGGGCCGGTGCGAGGGGCGGCGCGGCGGGCATGGACGAATGCCGGAAAATTACCACAAAAGGCTCTGTCGCGGCGCCCAGACGCGGCGTCGCAACGGGGTTAGAATGCCCCTCCCGCCGCCACCGCCGACCTGCCGATGCCGCCGCTCAAGTACCTCTCCGCCTACCCGGCGCACCTGCAGGAGCAGGTGCGCCGGCTGCTCGCCGCCGACCGCCTGGGCGAGTACCTGCAGCAGCGCTACCCGGAGCGTCACCCGGTGCAGAGCGACAAGGCGCTGTACGCCTATGTGATGGAGCGCAAGCAGCGCTTCCTGCGTAATGCGCCGGGCATCGACAAGGTGCTCTACGACAGCAAGCTGGACGTGCTGCGCAACGCCCTCGGCCTGCACACCGCCGTCTCCAGGGTGCAGGGCGGCAAGCTCAAGGCGAAGAAGGAAATCCGCATCGCCGCGCTGTTTCGCGACGCGGCGCCGGAGTTTCTCGACATGATCGTGGTTCACGAGCTGGCGCACCTGCGCGAGTTCGACCACAACAAGGCCTTCTACCAGCTCTGCGAGCACATGCTGCCCGGCTATCACCAGCTGGAGTTCGACCTGCGGGTGTACCTGACCTGGCGCGATCTGCCGCCGTCCGTGCCGCGCGGCTAGTTGCCCGCGCGGTTCACTGCGCCGCCATCACTACCCTGAGCACTTTCTTGAAAGTCTCGATGTCCTCGGCGCCGACCCCGGCGAACACCGCGTCCTGCTGGCGGCGGGCGATCTCCCACAGCGCCTCGGTCTGCGCGCGGCCGGCGTCGGTCAGCAGGTAGCCGGCGGGGCTGTCGGCGACCAGGCCCTTGCCCTGCAGGTTGGCCAGCGCCTCCTCGATCTCGCGGGTCGGCATCGCCACCTCGCGCTGCAGGGCGACCAGGTCGAGCTGGGCGCTGTCTTCCAGCACCATCAGCATGCGCGCCTCGCTGGTGCGCAGGCCGGTGGACAGCTGCTTGGGCGCGTAGCTGGCCTGGTAGGCGTTGACCGCCTGGATCATCAGGTAGAACAGGTTGCTGCTGGCCAGCCGGCCGTGCATGGTCGCCGGCGCGGCGTGCGGGTCGGCCTTCTTCGGCGCACGCGGGTGGGGCAGGACCATCGAGTAGGCGCCCTGGTGGTAGAGCAGCGGCGAGCGGCCGAAATCGTCGAAGGCCACCACCTTGCCGATCAGGATCCAGTGGTCGCCGCCGTCGAGCTGCTGGTAGCACTCGCACTGGAAGCGCGCCGCGCAGTCGGCCAGCAGCGGTGCACCGCCCAGACCGCTCTCGAAGGCGATGCCGGCGAACTTGTCGTCCTGCGGGCGGGCGAAGTGGTTGGACAGCTCGATCTGGTCGGCGGCCAGGACATGCACGGCGAAGTGGCTGGCGGCCTCGAACACCGCATGGCTGCCGGAGCGCTTGTCGATGCTCCAGAGGATCAGCGGCGGCTCCAGGGACACCGAGTTGAAGCTGTTGGCGGTGACGCCGACCTGCGCGCCGGCCGGGCTGCGCGCGGTGATGATGGTCACTCCGGTGGCGAAGTTGCCCAGCGCGCGGCGGAACACGCGGGGATCGAAGGCGGTGGCGGGCGTTGTGCTCATGCGGACTCTCCAGTCATGGCGCCGTGGGCGCACTGCGAATAATGGGCGTGGCGCGACGATCCTTGGTTGCAGTCTAGTCGGGCCGGCCGGTGGCGGCGAGAGTCTCAGGGCGCCGGCGGCGACAGTCCGGCCGGGGCTGCGGCGCCGCTCAGCAGGCGTGCGGCCAGCTCGCGCAGCAGGGGCAACTGGCGGGCGATCAGCGCCAGTTCGGTGCGCAGCAGGCGCTGGCGCGCGTCGATGTCCTCCGGCAGCTGTTCCAGGGCGAGGGCCAGCGTGGCCGCATCGCCAGCCGGCTCGCCGGGCGCCGGCTGGCCGCCCAGTTGCGCGGCGATGGCGTCGAGCTCGCTGGCCAGTTGCGCGGCGGCCTGCTCGACCAGCCCGCCGCGCAGCTCGGCCGGCAGCGCGGCGCGGTGCGCGCCGAGCGCCGACAGGTAGCTGAGCTGGGTGTGCGACAGCGCCAGGCAGCGAAAGCCCAGCTCCGCCTCGCGGCGGAAGTGCCCCGGTTCCAGCAGCATGCTGGCCAGCGCCGCCGACAGCGCGGCGTCGGCGTTGTGCGCGTTGCGCCGCGCCAGGCGGTAGGCGAGGTCGTCGCGCTTGCCGCTGGCGTACTGCAGGATGATCTGCCGCAGGTAGGCGGCGTGGCTGTGCAGCACGCTGGCCAGCACGCGGGGCAGGCGCCGGCCCTGCCAGTCGGGGAGGATCAGGAATACCGCCAGACCGGCGATCAGGCTGCCCAGCAGGGTGTCGAACAGCCGCGGCCAGATCAGTCCGTAGCCGTCGCCGACCTGGTTGAAGCAGAACAGCACCATCAGGGTGATCGCCGCGGTTGCCAGGGTGTAGCGGCGTGCGCGGGTGGCGAAGAACGCCACCCCGGCGGCCACCGCGATCAGCGACTGGGCCAGGGCGCCGGGGAACAGGTCGAACAGCGCCCAGCCGACGGTGAGGCCGAGCAGGGTGCCGGCGATGCGCTGGGTCAGCTTGGTGCGGGTGGCGCCGTAGCTGGACTGGCAGACGAACACCGTGGTGAGCAGGATCCAGTAGCCCTGGGTCGGGTGGATGGCGTGCAGCACGCCGTAGCCGGCGGCCAGCGCCAGGGACAGGCGCAGGGCGTGGCGGAACAGCAGCGCGGTGGGGGTGAGCTGCAGGCGCAGGCGTTCCCAGACTTCGCGCAGGCTGTGCGGGTCGCGGTCGTGCAGGGTGCTGTCCTGTTCCTCGGCCAGCGCCTCGGGGTTGCTGGCGGCGCCGAGCAGCTGTTCGAGGGTGCCGAGGTTGTCGGCCAGCGCGCGCAGCGAGCGCAGCAGGTCGCGCCAGTGCGGGTTGTCCTGGGCCTGCAGGTAGGCCAACGAGGCCTCCAGGTCGTCGCGGGCCTGGGCGCTGGCGTGCTGGTAGGCGAACGGCTGGCGCAGCTCGATGGCCTCGGCCAGCGCGCGGCAGGCCTTGCCCTGCTGGCGCAGCAGCAGGCGGCAGCGGAACAGCACGTCGCTGTGGAAGAACGCCTCGGCCAGCGCGTGGTAGGGGTAGTGGGAGGAGCTGGCGCGCTCGTGGATGTCCTGGGCGAGGAAGTACAGCTTCAGGTAGCGGTTGACCCGCGGGCTGACGCGGCCCTTGCCGACCCGGTGGAGGATGATTTCCTTGGCGGCGTTGAGCGCGGCCACCAGCCTGCCGTTCTGCTGCGCCAGTTCCAGGCGCCGCCGTTCCACGTCGAGGTCGCGCAGCGGCTCGAACAGCGCGGCCTTCAGGCGCAGGTACAGGCCCAGTTCGCGGAATACCCGGGCCAGCGCCTGCTGCACCGGCTGCTGGCTGAACAGCGCCTGCCAGAGCACCGAGAGCGCGCCGTACCAGGCGGCGCCGGCGACCAGCAGCAGGGGCTCGTGCCACAGGTCGGCGACTTCGCCGCCGCGCTGGTCGACGCCGATCATCGTGTAGATGGAGAGGATCAGCGTGCCCGAGGCGATGGTGCCGTAACGCTCGCCCAGCGCCCCCAGCATGGTCAGGACGAAGGTCGACAGCGCCAGGGCGACGACGAACAGCCAGGGATAGGGGAACAGCAGCTCGACCGCGAAGGCGGCGGCGGCGAAGCAGCCCAGGGTCACCAGCAGCGCGCGCAGGCGGCCGCGCCAGCTGTCGTCGGTCTCGGCCAGGGCGCTGGCGATGATGCCGAGGAACAGCGGGATCAGCAGGTCCATGCGCTCCTGCTGCCAGCACAGCGCCATGCTGCCGGTGAGGGCGATGAAGACCCGCAGGCTGGAGCCGAAGGTGTCCAGCGCCCAGAGGCGGCGCAGGGTGTGGCGAAGCGAGGGGGAGGGCATGGGACAGCCTGCCATGACGGGGAACGGGCTCGGTGGGCCCATTGTAGACAGGCTGTCGCGCGCGATGGGAGGGGCTAGACCACTTCTCCGGCGGCGTGCCCGGAGGCCCAGGCCCACTGGAAGTTGAAGCCGCCGAGGTGGCCGGTGACGTCCAGCACTTCGCCGACGAAGTACAGCCCCGGCGATTTCTGCGACTCCATGGTCTTCGACGACACCTCGCGGGTGTCCACCCCGCCCAGGGTCACCTCGGCGGTGCGGTAGCCCTCGGTGCCGGCCGGCACCAGCCGCCAGGCGGACAGCTGCGCGGCGATGCCCTGCAGCTCGCCCGGGGTGTACTGCTTGAGCGGCTTGCTGGCCCACCACAGCTCGCAGAGCAGGCCAGCCATTTTCTTGGTGAACACCTCGGCGAGCAGGGTCTTCAGCTCGATGTTCGGCCGTTCGGCCTGCTGGCCGCTCAGCCAGTCCAGCGCGTCGCGATCGGGCAGCAGGTTGATTTCCAGCGCATCGCCGCTGTGCCAATAGGAGGAGATCTGCAGCATCGCCGGGCCGCTGAGGCCGCGGTGGGTGAACAGCAGGTTTTCGCGGAAGCTCTTGTCGTTGCAGCTGACCAGGCAGTCCACGGCGGTGCCGGACAGCTCGGCGCACAACGCCTTGAGCTGCGGCTCGGTGACGGTGAAGGGCACCAGCCCGGCGCGGGTCGGCAGCACGTTATGGCCGAACTGGCGGGCGATCTGGTAGCCGAAGCCGCTGGCGCCGAGGGTGGGGATCGACAGGCCGCCGGTGGCGACCACCAGCGAGCGGCAGGCGAATTCGCCGGCGCTGGTGGTCAGCCGGTAGCCGGCGTCATCGCGCTCGATCCGTTCGATGGCGGTATCCAGACGGATCTCGGCGCCGGCCTCGCGGCACTCGTCCAGCAGCATCTGCAGGATGTCGCTGGCCTTGTGGTCGCAGAACAGCTGGCCGAGCTTCTTCTCGTGGTAGGGGATGGCGTGCTTGCCGACCAGTTCGAGGAAGTCCCACTGGGTGTAGCGCGCCAGCGCCGACTTGCAGAAGTGCGGGTTGTGGGAGAGGAAGTCGCCCGGCTCGGTGTACAGGTTGGTGAAGTTGCAGCGCCCGCCGCCGGACATGAGGATCTTCTTGCCGGCCTTGTTGGCGTGGTCGAGCACCAGCACGCGGCGGCCGCGGCCGGCGGCGGTCAGCGCGCACATCAGGCCGGCGGCGCCGGCTCCCAGGATCACGACATCGGGACTGGACACGGGGGAACTCTCAGGCTGGCGAACGGGGCGCGCATGTTAGCAAAGCGCCGCCGCGCGGGCTGCCGGCGCGTGTCGCAGCAAGGCCGGGCGCGACTTCAGAGAATCCGCGCCTTGAAGTGGCGGCCCTTGACCTTGCGCTCGCTGAGACGCTGCAGGGCGACCGGCGCCAGTTCGCGCTCGACGGCGACATAGGCGTTGAAGTCGTACAGGGCGATCTTGCCGATGGCGCTGCCGGGCAGGCCGTCCTCGCCGGTCAGCGCGCCGAGGATGTCGCCGGGCCGCAGCTTGTCCTTGCGCCCGCCGTTGATGCACAGGGTGGTCATCGCCGGCAGCAGGCGCGGCTCGCCGCGCTCCTTGAGCAGCTCCAGGTTGCCCCACTGCAGCGCGCCGCCCTGCTGCTGCTCGATGGCGTTGGCGCGGTGGGCCTCGGCGGGCGCCACCAGCGACAGCGCCAGGCCCTTGGCGCCGGCGCGGCCGCTGCGGCCGATGCGGTGGACGTGGATCGCCGGATCGCGCGGCAGCTCCAGGTTGATCACCGCTTCGAGGCCGTCGATGTCAAGGCCGCGGGCGGCCACGTCGGTGGCCACCAGCACGCAGCAGCTGCGGTTGGCGAACATCGCCAGCACCTGGTCGCGCTCGCGCTGGTCGAGATCGCCGTGCAGGGCCTGTGCGGAAATCTTCCGGGCATCGAGCAGGCTCGCCAGCTCCTGGCATTGCTGCTTGGTCTGGCAGAACACCACGCTGGACGCCGGGCGGAAGTGCAGCAGCAGGCGCGCCACGGCGTCCATGCGCTGCTGCGGGTCGACCTCGTAGAAGCGCTGCTCGATCACGCTCTGGTCGTGCTGGCTTGCCACCGCGACGCGCTGCGGCTGGCGCATGAAGCGCGCCGCCAGGCGCTCGATGCCTTCGGGGTAGGTGGCGGAGAACAGCAGGGTCTGCCGGCGCTCGGGAGTCTGCTCGACGATCGCCGCGATGGCGTCGACGAAGCCCATGTCGAGCATACGGTCGGCCTCGTCGAGCACCAGGCGGTTGAGCCCGTCGAGCTTGAGGTTGCCGCGGTTGAGGTGTTCGAGCACCCGCCCCGGGGTGCCGACCACCACATGCGCGCCATGCTCCAGCGAGCCGACCTGCGGGCCGAAGGGCACGCCGCCGCACAGGGTCAGCACCTTGATGTTGCCCAGGTTGCGGGCCAGCTGGCGGACTTCCTTGGCGACCTGGTCGGCCAGCTCGCGGGTCGGGCACAGCACCAGCGCCTGGCAGCCGAAATAGCGCGGGTTGAGCGGCGCCAGCAGGCCGAGGGCGAAGGCGCAGGTCTTGCCGCTGCCGGTGCTGGCCTGGGCGATCAGGTCGTGACCGGCGAGGATCGCCGGCAGGCTGGCGGCCTGGATCGGCGTCATGTGCGGGTAGCCCTGCGCGTTCAGGCTGTCGAGCAGGCTGGCGGGCAGCGGCAGGGTGGAGAAGGCGTCGGTCACGGCGGCGGATCTGCATGGCAACAAGGGGCGCGCAGTGTAACAGGCTGGCGTGCCATGGCCGCCGTTTGCCGGCGGCCGGTAGGGGCTGACCAATAAGGCACTGGTTTTGTGTGGCTTTTATTGTGTATGCATTCTGTCGAGCGATTATTTTCTGATTCTATGCTCGGTTTTATGTAATTATTTTTTGGCTGGTAGTGCTTTTTTTAGGTGGGTTGAATGCTGGCTTACATATTTTATTTTTTCGGGCATTTAACTTGGTTTTATATTAATTTTTTATGGATGACGGCCGGCGCAGTAACTTCCAACTCTCCAGGCTGGCTGCTCTTGAGGCCGTGCAGGCTGGCTGCTGGCGGGCGCTGACAAGCTCTGGAGGCAGGGGCCAGAGGTGCTGGTCGGGCGCTAGGGTCGGCTCTGTGGCGGCGGTTTGCCGCCGCGGACCGGTGGCCCAGGAGCGGGAGCTTGTCTGCTGCGGTTGTGCTTGCCGCGCTTTGCCGTAGCGAGGGGCGGCGTCCATCGGGAGGGTCATGCCGCCACACACGCCGTTGCAGACCGCGCCAGGGCTGAAGGAGTGCTATGCGCCGGCCTGCCGGAAACTGTGTGGCGGGCCTTCCTTCAGACTAAAGTCGGGACTTTCTTTTTACGTGACCCCTTTGCTAGATTCAGCCTGTGAATTTTTTCACCTGCAATAAAAATAAAACAATGGAGAACAACGATGGCAGACGATAAAGCGAATGCTGCTGCGTACTGGAAGGCTAACGTTAGCCTGATCACCTGGAGCCTGGTGGTATGGGCTCTGGTTTCATTTGGTTTTGGCATCATCCTGCGTCCGATGCTGATGGGGATTTCCATCGGTGGGGCGGACCTGGGCTTCTGGTTCGCTCAACAGGGCTCGATCATCACGTTCATCGCGATCATCTTCCACTACGCGTGGCGGCTGAACAAGCTGGACAAAGAATTCGGCGTTGAGGAGTAAGCCAGCATGAGCCAATTTGTAATCAACATGCTCTTCGTGGGGGCGTCCTTCGCTCTCTACTTCGGTATCGCGGTCTGGGCCCGTGCCGGATCGACCAAGGAGTTCTACGTTGCCGGTGGCGGCGTACACCCGGTCACCAACGGCATGGCCACCGCGGCCGACTGGATGTCCGCGGCGTCCTTCATCTCCATGGCTGGTCTGATCGCCGCCGGCGGTTACTCCACTTCGGTCTACCTGATGGGCTGGACCGGCGGTTACGTGCTGCTCGCCATGCTGCTGGCACCCTACCTGCGCAAGTTCGGCAAGTTCACCGTACCGGACTTCATCGGTGACCGCTTCTACAGCCGTGGCGCGCGTCTGGCCGCTGTAATCTGCCTGCTGCTAATCTCCCTGACCTACGTGATCGGTCAGATGGCCGGTGCCGGTATCGCCTTCTCCCGCTTCCTCGAAGTGAGCAACGCTGCCGGCATCTGGATCGCCGCAGCCGTGGTGTTCGCCTACGCGGTATTCGGCGGCATGAAGGGCATCACCTACACCCAGGTGGCCCAGTACGTGGTACTGATCATCGCCTACACCATTCCGGCGGTGTTCATCGCCTTCCAGCTGACCGGCAACCCGATCCCGTCGCTGGGCATGATCGGCACCCACGTCGAATCCGGCGAGCCGCTGCTGGCCAAGCTGGATGCCGTGGTCACCGATCTGGGCTTCGCGGCCTACACCGCTGACGCCGACAACAAGCTGAACATGATCCTGTTCACCCTGTCGCTGATGATCGGTACCGCCGGTCTGCCGCACGTGATCATCCGCTTCTTCACCGTACCGAAGGTGGCCGATGCTCGCTGGTCCGCCGGCTGGACCCTGATCTTCATCGCCCTGCTGTACCTCACCGCTCCGGCCGTGGCCTCCATGGCGCGCCTGAACCTGATGACCACCGTGTACCCGCAGGGTACCGAGGCTCCGGCTCTGGCCTATGAAGAGCGTCCTGAGTGGGTGAAGACCTGGGAAGAAACCGGTCTGATCAAGTGGGAAGACAAGAACAGCGATGGCCGCGTGCAGTTCTACAACGACGCCAACGCCAAGTTCGCCCCGACCGCTCAGGAGCGTGGCTGGAGCGGCAACGAGCTGACCGTCAACAACGACATCATCGTGCTGGCCAACCCGGAAATCGCCAACCTGCCGGGCTGGGTCATCGGTCTGATCGCCGCGGGCGCCATCGCCGCTGCGCTGTCCACCGCTGCCGGTCTGCTGCTGGCCATCTCCTCGGCGGTGAGCCATGACCTGATCAAGACCCTGATCAATCCGAAGATCAGCGAGAAGAGCGAAATGAGGGCCGCGCGGATCTCGATGGCGGTATCGATCCTGCTGGCCACCTGGCTGGGCCTGAATCCTCCGGGCTTCGCGGCGCAGGTAGTGGCACTGGCCTTCGGTCTGGCTGCCGCGACCCTGTTCCCGGCCCTGATGATGGGTATCTTCTCCAAGCGCGTGAACGATAAGGGCGCGATCGCAGGCATGGTTGTCGGCCTGCTGACCACTATCGTCTACATCTTCCTGTATCTGGGCTGGTTCTTCATTCCGGGCACCGCGACCTTCGCCAACACTCCGGATCAGTGGCTGTTCGGTATCTCCCCGCAAGCCTTCGGCTCCGTGGGTGCGATCATCAACTTCGCCGTGGCCTACACCGTATCCCTGGCCAGCGAGGCTCCGCCGAAGGCTGTGCAGGATCTGGTGGAGAGCGTGCGTACTCCGAAGGGTGCTGGCGCCGCGCTTGACCACTAATCGATAATATGTAGCCCGAAGTCAGGTGTTAATTCTGAACCAGGGTTGATGTGAATATCGGGCTTCCATTCGGAAGCCCGATTTTTTTGAGGAAGTTATCTATGATCTGGCATCTGGTTGCCGCACTCTGTGCCGCTGCGGCGGGAGCGGGGATTGCACTGCTGCTGCGTTCCCTGACCCGCAAGTGGTTGCCGGCATGGATCATTCCGGCCTTTGCCGGCCTGGGCATGCTGGCCTACACCATCCACTACGAATACACCTGGTTCGACTCCAAGCAGGCGCGCCTGCCGGCCGGCTCGGTGGTCGTGGCGAGCGAGAAGGGCGAGATGCTCTGGCGTCCCTGGACCATGCAGTTCCCCATGCCGCTGGTCTATACGGTGCTCGATGGCGCCAATGCGCAGATCGAGGAGACCAGCCAGGGGCGGGTCGCCCGCTTCGTGCTGTATCGCTTCGAGAAGCAGCACCTGATCTCCACGGTCAAGAGCGGCACCTACCAGATGCTCTGCGCCGAGAAGGCGATGTTCCTGCTCAATGAGGCCGGCCAGGCGAAGTTCGAGACCCTGACCGAGCTGGATGTGGACGCTCCGCTCTATCAGGCCGTCTGCACCGGCAACGCCCTGCAGGTCGCCGCGCCGGGCCAGTGAGCCGGCAAGTACCGAGTATCCGGCGCCGACTCCGACATCTCCGGCCGCCGCGCCTTCAATCATGCCGACGCATCCGCTAGTCTGCGGGGTGGCGAGGGAGCCAGCCGGCCTGCCGCTTCGTGCGCCCGGCCAGAACAATAATTGAAATGGAGAGCGTGTCATGTCCGAGGCGTTCAAGATGGACAACCTGCCTTTCAGCCTGCTGGACGCTCGCGAGCAGGCCCTGCTGAACGAGCACCTGCAGAGCGTCGACTTCCGGCGCGGCGAGGTGATCATCGAGGCGGGCAAGCCTCCGCAGGGGGTCTTCATCGTGTCCCGGGGGCGGGTCGCGGAAGGCGAGCTGGGCGAGTTCGATGCGCAGGGCGCGCCGCTGGCCCCGCAGGTGTTCGTCCACTACGAGGATGACGACTACTTCGGCGGCTGGTCGGCAATCAATGGCGTGGCGATCCACAACTTCGTTGCCGCCGAGGACACCACCTGTTATCTGCTGCCGACCCGGATCCTGCTGGAGCTGATCGCCAGCAATCCGCTGTTCGCCGACTATTTCCAGCAGAACCTCAGCGCCAAGCGGGAGATCGTCGCCCAGCACGGGCAGAGCCAGGACATGGCCGAGTTCATGCTGGCCAAGATCAGCGACGGCATGATCCGCGAGCCGCTGATCGTCGCGGAGGGCACCAGCCTGCACGAGGCGACCCGGCTGATGCGCGAGACGAAGGCGGACTGCCTGCTGGCGAAGCGGCGCAACCGCTACGGCCTGGTGACCCGGACCGACCTGCTCGACGCGGTGGTGTTGCAGGGGATGCCGCTGGACACCGATGTCGGTGAGATCGCCAGCTACCGGCTGATCACCGCCGATCCCGACGATTACCTGTTCAATGCGCTGATCCTGATGACCCAGCACCAGATCGAGCGGGTGGTGGTCATGGACGGCAACCACGCCCTGGTCGGTATCGTCGAGCTGACCGATGTGCTCAGCCACTTCTCCAGCCACTCCCACGTCATCGGCCTGCGCGTCGAGCGGGCCAATAGCGTCGAGGAGCTGCGCGAAGCGGCGCAGGGGCTCACCGACCTGATCCGCGCGCTGACCTCCACCGGGGTGAAGATCCGCTTCACCCTGGAGCTGCTGGCGGCGATGAACGGGCGGATCATCTCCAAGCTGTTCGACCTGATCATTCCCAACGACATGCGCCCGCACGTCTGCCTGATCGTGATGGGTTCGGAAGGGCGCGGCGAGCAGATCATGAAGACCGACCAGGACAATGCCCTGCTGGTGCGCAACGGCCTGGAGTGGCCGGGAATGATGGACTGCATGCGCCGCTTCAGCGAGACCCTGATCAGCTTCGGCTTCCCGCCCTGCCCGGGCAACATCATGGTGTCGAACCCGGAGTGGGTGAACTCGATCGACGAGTGGGCGCGCAAGCTGGCCCAGTGGAGCCACAGCTGCGACGGCCTGTCGGTGATGAACCTGGCGATCGCCGTGGACAGCAAGCCGATCGCCGGCAACATCGCCCTGTTCAAGGTGGCGAGAAATGCTTTCCTGCGCCGCGTGCACAGCAACGACCTGTTCTTCTCGCACTTCGCCCGCGCGGCGCTGAACTTCGACACGCCGCTGACCCTGTTCGGCAACCTGAAGGACAAGGAGCCGCTGGACATCAAGAAGGGCGGCATCTTCCCCATCGTCCACGGGGTGCGCACCATGGCGCTGGAGCAGCGCATCCTGGAGACCAACACCTTCAAGCGCATCGAGGCGCTGGTCGAGCAGGGCAAGATGACCCGCAGCATGGGCGAGAACCTCGGCGAGGCCCTGTCGATCTTCATCCAGCTGCGCCTGGACCAGCAGATGCGGCGGATCGAGGCCGGCGGCGAGGGGCGCGACGCGATACCCAACGGCATCGACCTGCAGCAGCTCAACAAGCTGGAGCGCGACCTGCTGCGCGACGCCCTGCACATCGTCAAGGACTTCAAGAAGCTGTTCGCCGTGCGTTACCACATCAGCGTCTGAACCGCGCCAGGCATCCGCGGGCTGCGCGCTGGCGCAGCCCGCGGGGGATCAGATCGAGTTGAGCGAGGCCTGGCGCGCGCGCTGCCAGCAGCGCACCTGTTCGGCCAGCTTGTCGACCCGCTCGATGCCCATGCGCCGGGCGCGGTTGAACAGGATCAGGGCGATTTCCGCGGTGGCCAGCGCATCCGCCGAGGCGTGATGGCGCTGGGCGATGTCGATGCCGAAGTAGTTCATCCAGTGATCCAGGCCGCCACGCCGGGTCAGTACCTCGGGAAACAGCATGGGCGCCAGATCGGCGACGTCGAGGAAGGGGTGCTCCAGGCGATAGCCCAGCTCGTTCTTCAGCGCGCGGGCCAGCATGCGCTGGTCGAAGGGCGCATGGAAGGCCAGCATCACGCTGTCGGCGGCGAACTCCATGAAGCTGAGCAGCGCCTCGGCCGGCGGCTCGCCATTGGCCAGCTCGCTGGGCGCGATGCCGTGGATCAGCACGGCCTCGTTGACCTCGACCTGGCGGCGCAGGGTGCATTCGAACTGCTGGGCCATGTCGATGGCGCCGGCCTCGATGGTCACCGCGCCGATCGAGATGACGATGTCGCGGTTGACGTTCAGGCCGGTGGTTTCCAGATCGAGCACCACGAAGCGCTGCTCCTGCAGCGGGGCGTCCAGGCGGGGCGGCGGCGGCAGGGCCTGCAGGCGCTGCCGCTGGTGGTCGTCGAGCTGCAGCGGGCGGCGCTGCAGGCGGGCGAACAGGGCTGAGATCGGATTCATAGCTGGTACCGCACGCTCAGGCTGTTCTGCAGGCGCTGGGCCTGGCGGAAGGATTCGCGCAGGATGCGCCGGTCCAGTTCGTTGAGGGTGTCGGGATCGAGGCGGTTGCTCAGGGGCAGGCCGTCGCGCTCCTGGCGCTGGTGCAGCTGCATGCGTGTCAGCTGGATGAAGTGGTAGGCCTCCGCGTAGGCGGCGGCATCCTGGGCCTTGAGCACGCCGCGCTCGCCGAGCAGGCGCAGGCGTTCGAGGGTGTTGCACTCGTCGATGCCATGGGCCAGGGCGAGGATGCGTACCCCTTCGACGAAGGGCATCAGGCCCTCCACCTTGAGGTCCAGGGTGTTCTTCTCGGCGCCGCGGCTGGCGACGATGAAGTCACGGAAGCGGCCGATGGGCGGCGGATGGCGCAGGGCGTTGGCCGCCATCATGTGCTGGAACAGCACGTTGCCCTCGATCATCTGCAGCAGCGCTTCCTGGAGCTGGCGGCAGCCTTCGCCCGGCCCCCAGACCGGGCGCAGGTCGAAGTAGATCGACGAGTGCATCAGGTTGTCGCGGGTCGGGCTCTGGATCATCGCGCCGAAGCGGCGCAGCCACTCCTGGCGCGACAGGCACAGCTCCGGGTTGCTGGCCATGATGTTGCCGTTGCACAGGGCGAAGCCGCAGCGGTCCAGGGCCTCGTTGATCTGGCGCGCCAGCGGCAGCAGGCGCTGGCGGATCCGCTCGGCCTCCTCGATGCTGGCGGCCTCGAACAGCATGCCGTTGTCTTGGTCGGTGAGCAGGGTCTGCTCGCGGCGCCCCTCGCTGCCGAACACCAGCCAGGTGAAGGGCACGCCGGGATCGCCGTGTTCCTCGATCATCAGCTCGATGACCCGCGCCACGGTGTGGTCGTTGAGCAGGGTGAGGATGTTGGTCAGCTGCTCCGGGTTGGCACCGTGGGCGAGCATGTTGTCGATCTGGTGGGCGATCTGCTCGCGCAGTTCGACCAGGGTGTCGAGTCGGGGCGCGGCGCTGATGGTGCGCGCCAGCTGCACCAGGTCGACCCGCTGCAGGGAGAACAGGTCGCGCTCGGAGAGCACGCCGATCAGCCGGCCCTTTTCCACCACGCAGATGTGGGCGATCTGCCGCCGGGTCATGATCATCGCCGCATCGAAGGCGGTGGCGGTCGGCGGCAGGTGGATGGGGTCGCGGGTCATCAGCTCGTCGAGCGGCTGCTGCAGGTCGCCGCTGCCGTCGGCGATCACCCGGCGCAGGTCGCGCAGGGTGAAGATGCCGATCGGATAGCCGTTGTCGTCGATCATCACCAGGCTGCCGACGTGGTGCTCGTGCATCAGCCGCACCGCGTCGCGCAGGCTGACGCCGCTGCGGCAGGTCACCGGGTTGGCGGCGACGAGGATGTTCAGCTGGGTCTCCAGCGAATACTGGGCGCCGAGGGTTTCCGCGGCCTGCAGCTGGGCCTGCTGCTGCACCTGGCCCATCAGGCTGCTGACCCCGCGCAGGGCGAAGTCGCGGAAGGCTTCCGACTGGTTGTAGGTGTGGGTGAAGGCGGCGCGGCTCAGTTGCAGGCAGAAGGTGTCTTCGGCGGCGATGTAGTGGCTGCGGGTGGCCCGTTCGCTGACCATCGCCGCCACCGGGAAGCACTCGCCGGGGGCGATCTCCTGGGTGGTCTCCATGGCGTCGCCGCTGAGCGCCGGGCGCTGGCCGAGCACCAGGCCCTGCTTGACGATGTAGACGTGCTCGATCTTGCCGTCGCCGGGGCCGACCACCGGATCGCCGGCGGCGTAGAAGCGCAGCCGGCATTGCTCGACCATCTGTGCCAGGTGGCCGAGTTCCATCTGGTTGAACGGGGCATAGCGCAGCAGAAAGTGCATGGTGCCCTGGATGTTCTGCAGCACGGCGGTCTTGCCGACGTCCGCGAAAGCATCGTGCTTGCTCATCTTGTAATTCTCCTGGGAGCATTCGTTCATGTTCGCACGGCTGCCTGCCGCCGCGGATGATCTGCGGCAGCCGTGTGCGAGCGGCGGCTTCCGGCCTGGCCGCTCGCGGGCGCAGCGCCGCTATTCAGGGCGTCGAGGCGATGGCCTGTTCGACGGCGCGCAGCAGCTTGGGGTCCTCGGGCTTGGTCAGGCTGGAGAAGCTGGCCACCACCTTGCCCTGGCGGTCGATCACGTACTTGTAGAAGTTCCAGCGCGGCGCGCCGCTCTGCGCGGCGAGGTGGCGGAACAGCGGGATGGCCTCGGCGCCGGTGACCTTCTGCGCGGCGGCCATGCTGAAGGTGACGCCGTAGTTGGCATAGCAGACGCTGGCGGTTTCCTCGCTGTCGTCGGCCTCCTGATGGAAGTCGTCGGAGGGCACGCCGAGCATCTCCAGCCCCTGGTCCTTGTAGCGCTGGTAGAGGCTTTCCAGTCCCTCGAACTGGCCGGTGAAGCCGCAATGGCTGGCGGTGTTGACCACCACCAGGGGTTTGCCGGCGAAGCGCTGGCACAAATCGATGGATTCCTTGCCGCGCAGGGCGGGCAGGCTGCCTTCCAGCACGCTGTGGCAGCTGTCGGCGTGGCTCGCGACGCTGCCCAGCAGCAGGGGCAGGCCGAGGAGAAAACGTAAACGGCGCATGGCGGTCTCCGAAGCGGGTCGGTCAGGTACCCAGGCTTCACGCTAACCGCGGGGGCCGGCGCTGGCAATCGGCCGTTGGCAGGGTGGCGGCCACCGTGCGGGCGCCACAACGCACGACGCGCCGCCTCCCAGGGGAGTGCGGCGCGTCGTGGCGGCAAGCGCCATGGGACGCTTGCCGCAGGACGGCATCCTTGCCGGCCGGGGATTACAGGCCGTTCTTGGCCTTGAACTCGCGGCGACGGCGGTGCAGGACCGGCTCGGTGTAGCCGTTGGGCTGCTTGCCGCCTTCGATGCACAGCTCCAGGGCAGCCTGGAAGGCGATGTTGCCTTCGAAGTTCGGCGCCATCGGACGGTACAGCGGGTCGCCCGCGTTCTGCCGGTCGACCACCAGGGCCATGCGCTCGAAGGTCTCGCGCACCTGGGCCTCGGAGCAGATGCCGTGGCGCAGCCAGTTGGCGATGTGCTGGCTGGAGATGCGCAGGGTGGCGCGGTCTTCCATCAGGCCGATGTCGTTGATGTCCGGCACCTTGGAGCAGCCGACGCCCTGGTCGACCCAGCGCACCACGTAGCCGAGGATGCCCTGGGCGTTGTTGTCCAGTTCCTGCTGGATTTCCTCGGCCGACCAGTCGGTGCTCGGCGCCAGCGGGATGGTCAGGATGTCGTCCACCGAGGCGGGCACGCGCTTGGCCAGCTCGGCCTGGCGGGCGAACACGTCGACCTTGTGGTAGTGCAGGGCGTGCAGCGCGGCGGCGGTCGGCGACGGTACCCAGGCGGTGTTGGCGCCGGCCAGCGGGTGGGCGATCTTCTGCTCCAGCATG
>RRZT012455024.1_pt1 | contig 16480 bp, 24 predicted proteins | sample 2165551 | NCBI WGS metagenome assembly RRZT01 (sample SAMN10456910, study PRJNA506462) | wastewater metagenome | biome: wastewater; feature: sludge; material: wastewater sludge; isolation source: wastewater sludge with Escherichia coli K12::gfp cells carrying plasmid... | place: USA: Moscow, Idaho...
CAAATCCATGTAGAATAACTCCAATAGAGAGATCCTTCGGGGGTCTCTTTATTTATGCCTTTTAATTTTTTAACAATAAACGGACACCATTATGAATCGTAACGATATTAAAACTCGTATTTTTCCAGTCTGGTTTGATAATACAATCCCATCACATGTCGCTGTAAGTATGCCCGTCATGGTGCGTGTAATTGATGACCCTGAAATCCATAACTACCCATCGGGTATTATTGTACTACCACCCGACACAGGTATTATGCGCTTACTTTTCCCTCGCAATTCGCCAGATCCAGATTTCTTAGCAATTGTGTTAGAGAAGACAGGATACACAGAAGCAGAACTATTGGCTTTCAACAGTTCTGTTGAAGGTGACGCACATTACATTAACTACCCAGGTCTTGAAAACATCCCATTTACATGGTAACGACATATTTAGAGAGCACCCTAGGGCGCTCTCTAAACTTACTCACTATTTTTTTGTTACCATAATCCGCCTGAGACCATAGAATAATGCTGGCGCGACGCCTCAGGATCGTTCAGAAGAGCAGTCTTATACCATTCTTCTAATTTCTCCGCATAGATCTCCTCCATATCACTGTAGGAATCAACAATCTCTTTAAACTTATTCAATTCACCACCTGACATAATGAACACGTTATCTTGTTCAATTGTCAAGTTGTTGTAAATATAAGATTTCACAGCAATGGCAACTAACTCATAGAAAGTTGGATACCAAGCAGGTTGAATATGGTTAAAGTTTTCATCGTTCTCAACAAGCACACGAAGACGCATGGTTGCAGGAACCATAACACTATCTTTAATAAGAATAGTATTGTCACCTACCAAATAACACAGCGCATTCGATACAACCTGAACTGGCATAACTGAACGCTGTAGTTGTCGAGCAGCACCATACACCGCACCGATAGTTGAATACGCTGTCATCGAAGAAGTATACAAACCAGCAGTAGTATTACTCATGCTGGCATCAGCAGTGATTACTGAACCAGCTGCTGAGGTTAGTTCAAGTACTGATGTGATTCGTTTACCCTGAGTCAATGTCTTGGGAACACGATACGTAGCCGTATAATAGTTCCCCATAATCTTTTCACATTGTGCTAATGGAATATCCATTTGTGTTCCGTGTACAAGATTACAATCAACAAAGATACGAGGCTCAATAACCTCTTCACGAATACGAGATTCTAAGGTATCAAGTGTATAATGGTCACGAGCCAAGCGACTCAAAAAAGTCATATTTAAGATAGGTTTTGGAATACCAAACTTTATCAAACGTTCGATCGAGTATGTAACTGGGTTCATAACGCTTTCCTCACTAAGTTCATAGTATTTTAATCTTTTATAGATATACATTATCACCCTAGTAAACCCGTTTATTTTTACGTATATCGACTATTATATAGAAGGAGGGCTTTTATGTTGATAGTATTAAATATACAGCACCTGATCGATTTGACGAAGCCTAGAAGCAACTATGACTTAGCTAACATCTGTGGCTGCGTTGAACGAATATTAACTTGCTGCTATTTAATGGATTGTGAGACAGTTCGATACAATCCAATCCGTACATCATTAAGTGCAAGTGAAGAAGCCTTAATACATCACGAAGTAAAGAAAGTGTTACCCATCTTAACAAAGATACGAGATTTAAATCTTACCATCTATGTTGACGTAGGTGTCAACGGTTCTTTAGTATTATCCACAGTGAAATTAAATCATGGTCACCATATGTTTTACACCCAGATTGTTCCTGGGGTTCAAGAATCTTAGAGCTGATGTCTTCAATCCGCTTAATCTAAATCGTTTGCCGTTGTTACGAGCAGGCTTGATACTGTATAACACACTGATCATTACTGGTCCAGTGAATAACATTGCCGAAATAAAAGTTATACTCAACGAAAAGTTTAACCTGTATCAGACTGTTAATAACCATGTAAATGAACAGCTTTGGTCTACTGAGTTTCGCGGGGCAACAATACACGAAATCTCAGAAGCCTACGACACAGCTGTTGTAGCAATACATTATTTAACATCTGACATCTTTCAAATGATTCATCGTGGGTTTCCGCATCCACCAATCTTACAAGACATTTCAATTCAAGATAACATTGGATATCTCTATGTTTAATCAAGCCCCAGCGTTACGCCTCACGATCCCTACTCCTTTCTTACCACCCGACCTCAGTCAGATACAGCGGGACTATATGGGGTATGTGGTTTCAATGGAAGAAATCGTGACAATGGTGTTATTTATTGAATATTTCTGCTTAGAACATGAACGTGAATTTATTCGAGCAGATTACACAACTAATCTCATGCAACGTTTCAATCAATACAATGCTACATTGCGAGGTACGGATGAAGAGTATATTCAACATCTACTCAATCTCGGTACGCGATTACCGTTTAACCTAGAATTGTTTGCTAAAGGTTATCGTTCAGTTGAAATGAAATCTTACATTGGTCGCAGTCGGCGTAAATTTCAAAATCACTACCTATTCATTTGTGAAAATATTGATCGATTCTACACCGCTGTTGCCACCTTCTACCACGAATCCCCTAATCACCATACGACACTATCAAATCTAGCGTCGGAGTACTTAGGATTCATACCGAAGGTCTCGCGTAATGAGGATCTGTCACTGAATTTAGTATTGATTAAAGGTTCAATAATCTAATGGAAACCATCATTAAACACGGCTCAATTCCAAAAGCTGTTTGTATTCCCAAATTTGATATTACGGAGTTTATTGCAAACTTTTCTAATATGGCAGGTATGGGTGAAATCGATTCGGATGGGTTAGTCGTTTTAATGAAAGAAGTTGGTGAGATCTTAACTTCGGATACCCCTGATCAACCACATCCAATGTTAGATGAAACGGTCAACTATCTTATTGCTCGTAATGTAACATTTAAACAGTTCGTGGTATTTAAGCAATATCTCATTAAGGGTTTAGATTCCCACTTGCGACAAATTGAAATATTGCGAGCTGCTTGGCGTGAACATGCTGACCCATATTTACGTTACATATACGACGATGCATTATTGACAATCATTTTCAATCCTGTGTATCCAACGAGAGATTTCAGCGGGATACTACTCCGAGAAATCGAAGAAGCTCGATTGAACAATGAATTTATTCCTTATAAATACTTACGTGTCCTTGGGATGTGTTAAATGAAAAATGTGATCTTTATTATCGGTTTGAAGTTCTTTGGTTTAGGTGTTACGGAAGACAAACGCCAAATCTTGGAGAATCATCATATCGATCTTAAACAGGTCGCGAAATTGTGTCTTGATTACTATAAAGTGTTTTGTATGAATACGTCAGGGCGGCTCGCTGTAGCCGACCCTCTATTCATTACTTATGTCGTCAGAGAGAAACGCTCTGCTGAATTTGACGCTTATGTATTAGATGCAATGCTCAAGACCGATCCACGGGTTCGATATTCGATAGAGAAGTTACTTGACTTATTAGGAATGGTGGCTTACATCTTTCTATTGGATATTGAAAATAAGATTAATGATATCGTAAATGGTAGTGGATATGACGTACGTGAAATTATGTTCAATGTACGGTACTGTGACTATGAACGATTAGAAGTAGAGGCGCAATATGTACCTATTACAACAACCCGATGAGAAAGAGATAACCGTATTAATGCCAGCGCCCACATTACCTTATATCGAAAGTTCAATACTCGATATGCAAGGGTTTGGAATGGCGTTATATGCAGATCTAGTTTTAGACTTTATTAGTGTTGGATATAGTGAATCACTTTACAATGTTATAAGTTGCGAATGTGATGAACTACACTTACCTGATAACCTTAGTGCCACAATCATTCAAAACTTAGAAGTTGTCGGACGGGCACTATTACAACACATTCTCACGCGTCAAAATTTACACTTCTTGCTTATTTGTGATATAGGTGAAGTGGAAATTTTAGACAGCGGTGACTGGTTAATAAAATGTAATATCAGTGAGAGTAAATATGACATGTTCAGGTCGAGTAATCAATACAACCTCATTATTCCCAAGTACGAACATTCAACGTTTACACCTAACAATCGCCAAACCTATAATCCCTCAGGATATAATCCAATGGGTTATCAATTCCGGAATGGATATTGATGAAATATGGGCTGCTATTTTCATTGTGTTGACACCTGATGGCATTGAAGCTGAATATTTCAATATCTTTAGTGATCACATTCGTGACAGAGGTTATGTCGTCGGTACAGCCGAGTATTGGCAAGTAAACGATGTAGCCACACTGTTCTTAGACCTTGTGTTAAAACAATACGTCTATAGTCCAGCGTTTGAATATGTGATTCGTGGGGTGTTAGTAGATGTGAATATTGGCAAAGATACGATTGTATTAAGTGTCGATTATGAGGATTAATTATGGCGGTTATCCTAGATGGGCATAAGCCTAATTTTAGCGAAGTGAGTTTACGGTTATTGGCTAACTTTTACTTTATGAAAGTAGAAGAAGTTATCGCAATCGGTATTGAAGCTTTCCGTCACGATCATGCAGAATCTTTCTTTAAGAATACACTAAAAGTAGCTTTCTGCGAGAGAGATTCAGATCCTGAATTCGTAAAGGATGCAAAAGAAACAATTGATGATCTTTGGAAAGAATTATACCCATGGCTTTCAGCAACTTATCGTATTTATCCTCCTTTAAAGTATTTGGTTGTTCACCATATCGACTATAAGGAAGATCATTTACGAATATATGCATATGCGGATTTACCATGAATTATATTTACACGTATCATAGCCCGATGTTGTATGAACGTTTTCAAGATGCGTGTGATAACTTATCGATGATGGGTATTTGTGTATTGGACGCGATCTATGCAATTCTTCGAGGTATTCATCATCGGAATGTAATACACTTCCAAGGTACTTGGATATGTGATGCAAGTTACGATTTTCCATTTGAAGACGATCCTGATGCTGAAATCAATGTAGAGAACTGGATTGATTATTTAACGCATTACTATGAAATTATGCGCGATATAATCACGTTGTTTGTTCAACCCCTTCCAACCCCACCTTCTGCGATGCTCATCGCTGAGTTAAGCTTTGATAAAATGGTAGTTAGTTATGTACCTTGATCAAAAGATCAGGATCAATTCACCCTTAATAGATTCTGAATTAAAACGGGTAAGTGATGAGTTAAGTACCATACTTGGAGATTCGTCACTACTCTTTAATATAGCCTTGCTATATAGTCAAGGGGTAATGTATGTCACCGAAGAACATATTCGTTTAACAGCTGTATCATTTGCAGATTCAGTATCTAACGACATGTTGTATCACTATAGTGTAATCACTGGTCTATCTGGCGACGAATTAAGAAAAATGGTAGCAAAACAAGTATTTGCTTTCATTACCGAATCGGCGAGGTTTTTCAAAAGTAGTCCAGCATTGACACCGCTATTTGAAGAACTTCGTCGTAGAAATTTATATATTTCCACTGATCGTGTGAGTGATGATGTCATTCCACCTTACATTGACGTTAAAATTTGTAGAGGATGAATAAGAGATGGGTAATACAAATATTGTGATTGCAACAGATATCTGGGTTCGTGGTTTGAATGAAATCATACGTTCTTACCCACCAGTTATCGGCGTGAGTAAGTATGATACACTCGGAAATCATCTGGGGGTTCAGGAATATCCAATGCCATACAACATTACTGATTTAAGTTCTCGTTGTATTAAAGTAGCTGCTGCCCCTAATTCTTATGACAGTCAACAATTCATCTTAGAACTAAAAACGGCACTTGCACCATTTGATTCAGAAGTTAATGCCCATCTACTTCGAAATATAGAAGCATTTATTCGATACCTAGTTGTCTTATTCACGCGCTTCGGGTGGTATGACCAAGATAACGAAGCGCCGCATCGTTTTGTTGGATTTTGTGACAATACTTTAGACATTGAATTGCGGAGTAACTAATTGAGCTTTCTGGTATTAATTAACCGAGGGCCTGTGGATGATCGCGTTGAAACGATACTGGAATCTACTTTAATGGAAAATTCTGAGTTTTCCGACTGGCAAGATTTTCCACAGGAATGCATTCCTCCACACATTTTAAAAGGTGCGCGTGACCAACTATCCCAATACCTCGTAAACATGTTACACGAAGGTATTGGATATATTGAAACAGTAATTAAATCAGCCGCGTATTGGTTTGATACTGTTGGATATGTTGCTCAGTACATTTATTATCAACTAAGGCGTATCGGGATTAGCCCACACGCAGTTACGTATGTGGAATTACAACCCAACGCAATACAGTTAACATTGGAGTGCTAAATGACAGCCTTTACAAATGACCTAATCGGGAAAACGGTAAGCTTTCAGGTTTATCCTTCGGCTATCTTAACCGATGATTTTCGTGATGTTAAAATCGTAGGTGTGGTTAACTACGAAGCCGCAAATAGTTATATCAGTACAGCACGGATGCACACCAACGTGTTTCCAACCTTGCCAAATGGTACACCTGATGATTATCGTCTATACGAATACGCATTGATTCGTAAACAAGACGGTAAACTTACAGCGATCGGGGTGCCTTGGATTCGTGAAACCAGTATCGAAGTCACAGGTACAATCGAAATCATTATCACTATCCGTGATAAAGGTATTGATGATATTCCACGTATTCGACAGATCCTTACTCAGAACGGAATCGGCAATATTGCGATTACCACCAACTCCAAAATTTAGTGTATTTCCCATCCGGTTTTTCCGGATGGGTGATATGCTGTCTAATTTATTTTTTAGTGCGACCTCCATTTTTATGAAATAATTGGAGTAGCAAAATGAGTGAATTTATTCGTCCGATTGATACATACAAACGTGAGTACGATTTTAAAAACATCGCGTTTGAAGATCTAGCGACTTTTCTATCTCGTTCGAGAAATCTAAGTATGGGTGAGGCTAAGTCTTACTTAGCAAAACAACTCTCACCACAAGGGGCTTTCCCACTTAACAATCCCGAAGTGGGTTTCCTACGCCGTAAACCAAATGGTGACCGTGTCGCAGAAACATCAACGCTATTGGAATACGTCGGCGATCTTACAGAAAACAACTTGATCATTGCGCCGAACATGGCGGTATATTTACGCCCAGAACAAAAGAAATCAATTCTGGCGGAATACATTCAAGCGAACATGAAGCTTCGTAAAGACGACAAGAAGCTAATGTTTGAAAACCGTATGCGTAAGGAATATAAAGCCGAAGCATATTACAAAACGATGCAAGAATCTCGTAAAGTAAAGAACAACTCTTTATCTGGTATGCACGCATCACCATCAACAGTTGGATATAACAAATCGTCACACTCATCATTAACGAGTCTGTGTCGTTGTGCAACGAGTTACGCTAACTCTTCAAATGAAAAGTTCCTAGGGGGCTTACGTCATTATTACGCACCAACAATTGTTTATAATCACCTACTCACTTCTATGCGGGCATGTGATCATAACTTGATTGATAAAGTGATTGCTGAATTTAACCTACACTATCCAACTACTGCCGAAGTGATGGAAGTGATTCGTTATTCATCTTCTAATTACTGGCGCGGTGAAGATGAACTGCGAAAGATTCGTGATTTTGTCGATACCATGACCCCTGCCGAAAAAGCTGGTTTTTGCTATGTTGGAGACTTTTATCATTTTGATAAATACAACTCACCGTTCGTAAGTGGGTTCATTAAAGAACTTGGTACAATGGTAACCGGTACGTGTGATAATGCTAATGCCATTATTAAAGGTCTGGATGACAACTACACAGCTATCGCAACATTACTTTGTGCACCATTGATCAAAGGTATTCTTTTAAAAGATGCTGAACATCAAAAGCCAGAAGCTTTCCAAGCTGTAGCTTTAACTGCTGTACATATGCGTGAAACGATGGCGAAGTATAAAGACATGGTCGATGCTTTCCTTATTCAACCATATCTACCACATTCGATTGCAGCATTCCCATCATCAATTCGTAAATCTGTACCAACGTCTGATACTGACTCAACGATCTTTACAGCACAACACTGGGCTGATAAATACGGTGGCGAAGCATATTCGCATCAATCGATGAGCGTTACTTATGTAATGGTATTCCTCATTTCAGGTATGATTCAAAATACCCTACTGATGTATTCTGCAAACCTAGGCGTTCGCAAAGAACAACTGATGCAAATTGAAATGAAGAACGAATATATCTTCCCAGTATATGTTCTTACCGCTATTGCGAAACACTACTATGCTTACATCTCGGCAGGTGAAGGTAACGTGTATGATGAAATGAAGGTTGAACGTAAAGGTGTAAACTTACGCTCATCTAATGCTCCTCGACATGTAAACGATAAAGTTGGTGACTTGATGTCATTGATTATGGACACTGTAATGTCAGGTCGTTTATTGCAAAAGGATCAGGTATTAGACTTCGTATGGGAAATGGAGAAAGCAATTCGTGATGACATCTATGCAGGTGGTTCAGCTTATCTCAATACACTACAGGTGAAAGATTCAAGTTCTTATAGTCAAGGTGAAGATGCCGTAGCTTATCAAAGTTATGAATTCTGGAATAAATACTTTGCACCTAAATACGATGCTGCTCCAACACCGCCGTATCGTGCTATTAAAGTATCTGTAAAACTACCAAACAAGTCAGCTATTGAAAAATGGTTGAACACTATTCAAGATCCAAGTATCCGTGAAGGATTACGCAATTGGGTAAATGAAACCAATAAATCAAATATTGGCTTATTCCGTTTACCAATTCCGAATATCGTCGCCAATGGTATTCCGGAAGAGATCTTACCGATCATTGATGTACGTGGCATTATTCGTGAAGTGATGAAACCATTCTATCTTGTATTAGAATCTTTAGGGTTATATATTTCCAATTCTCGTGGTACTCGTATTGTTCTTGACGAACATAAAAACTAATATTTAACCCGTATAAACAGCAGGCACTAAGCCTGCTGTTTATTGACGATATTGTAGATACGCTCTATGCGTTGTAACGTAGTTTCTGGTACAAAGATCTCGAGTGATCGATCATTACGTAACACGCGCAATTCACGAGCAATGGCTTCACGGTCTGTAAGGTTTACTGATTCGTTTTGTGCATACTCATCTGTAAGTAATAAGAACTCAATCATCTTTAACTTAGATAACACCATAGCCCATCGAATCTGTCTGGTTGGAGCAACGTCTGGATATGTTACACTACGAAAGTAAGTTCCATATTCTAAAGAGGGGATAGAGTTTAAGCGCTGTTGCCATTCAGTTGGTTGCTTCTTAAAGCGCTCTATGAGTTGGTCAAATAGCGTGTCAAAACGATCACCATAGTCGACCAGTAGATAACTTTGAACTTGGCGTGACTTTGCATTAGGAATACCTTTAATGCGGTTTAATAAGCGATTAAAGATAACGTTGTCCATGTGGGTGGATAATATCGCAGGCCAAACATACTTCGCTACAAAATGCGTTGTAGGTAGATATAACTTACGAGATTCCACATAGCGTTCTTTTTTATACCATTGCTGATATTGTAGTGTAAGTAGTGCAATATCAATCGTAAAGATACAAACACCAGATTCACTACTCAGATAGTTTCCATTCGGAACACCATAGCTGAAATCGGTAAAATCGTGGGATACAACACGTATAGGTTTTAGCCCAGTGTAATTCTCTACACAATTTTTTACGCCGAATGGATATTCTACGGAGATGAACAGCTCCGGATTATTGCGATTATACATTTCCCCTTGATTGGAGATCTTTCCATTATTCAATGGGGAAACAAAGTTGAACGCATTACATAGACGGACTGTATTGCTACGAACAACAGACACTAACGTTTCTGGAGTTAAATCCATATACGTTTGAAGTTGCACCAATAACTTCACCAACCGATCAGTCGTCTTGGCATTAATAAGATTATCGTTATAGTAGTCTGTTACTTTCGATACTTCATGTTTGGTTTGGTTAACAAGGTAATCGAACATTGGTAATACAATCGTTGTTCGCTCACCTGTAAATGGGGGATTAAAAAGACTAAACATATTGCACCTGGAGTACGAGGTAGTTATCACAAAATAGTGAGGAAATAACTACATGCGTAAAAAAATAAAGGTTTTACCCTATACTATGGATAATAACTGTTGGGCTTCGGCTCGACTATCTAAGTATAGTCCCGAACCCTGTTTAAACGTAGTTGAAAAAACGAAATAAAGATTTTTTGACTATACACTATTACAATGAATGGACAACTAAAAGTTCGTTTATTGGCCAATTTACGAATCAATTGAATTACTACGTAGGAGTCGTTATGACTATTTCAAACCCAAATGAAAATGTAAACACAGATTCTGGGAACACTCAACAAGGTCATGCTGGCGGGCAAAAACCTTTTAGCGTGGCAGGCATTGTAAATACTTTCGGTGGTCGTTCTCGTTTAGCTGCAGCAGATGCAGAAGTTGGTAAAGTACAAAAGAACTTTGCTGACTACTTCGAAAAGAATCAAAACGATGCGATCCTTCGTTCTTATAAAGCGATCCCAGTGTCACCACAACAAACTGGTAACTTCGGTGCTTTAGCATTAACTAACATTCGTGTTGTTGGTACAACTCCAGTTATCTTCGTATCTACCATGATCGTAGAAAAATCTCGCCCAGGTCAATTAGACCCAAGCCAACAACACATCGACGGTCAAACTGTTGACGTATTTGTTGCAGTGGCAGATGCTTACACTGAAAACTTCTTGGCGCAAATCTCAGACGAAGTAAAACGTCAGTACGGTAAACCAGAAGCACAAATCATCGACTGTGGTTATCAGGTGATTTACGATCTTACTCCGCTTGATCCTGAACAGTTCCAACCAGTGATCGACGAAGCGATCAATGCGATTGACCATGCAATGGACATGATCGACCCAAGCCGTCCAGTGTTCTCTTTGAACATGATTGTTGCTAACCCAGCAATCCGTGTACGTAGCCGTGTCGCTCTTGATCAGTACAAAACTGAACCTAACGGCTTGCCAATTCGTTCAGACATCCGTACTGAATTAGTGTTTGCTCAAATGAACAACAACCGCGCGCCAATTGCGGACAACTCAGAAGTACGCTTATGTGAAACTTCTGCATACGTTGATTTGATCTACACTCCACCAGCGCAACCGTATCAATTCTTCAACAACCAATTCCAACAACCAGCTGTGAATCAACCGTACTACATTCCTCGTATCGTGTTGACTAACTTCGGTGTAGACTTACCACACTCTTCACTTGAATTCATGTTGTTGGGTACTGCATCAATGGCGTCTTTAGCACGTCAACGTTCTTACGGTGTTGTATGGCGTAACCAGTTCGGCGGTACTGCGAACAACTTACGTAACTTGGGCGCTGTTGGTCTACAAGTTCCACTATCTCAAGACGGCACTCCAGCCATTCTTGATGTATCAGGCGACATCCGTGAATTATACGCATTGATGGAAACTGTAATTGCTCCTTCTCCAGTGTTCACATTGGAAATCGAACAAGGTGGTGCTGGTAACTGGGCGACTTCAATCTTTGCACGTGCTGCACAAGGTTCTCAAGAAGCTGTGAACATGTTGGTGAATGCTGCTGACAATCTTACATGCAACAACTTCAGTAAGATCTACGCGCAATTAACTAACGGTGTTGCACAACCGTTAATCACTTCAACTGATGACTTGTCATACGTTGGTTACTACAACCGTGATGGTGAATACCGTGACATCCGCGAATTGGATTTACTTGCTGTATTGAACACTGTTGGTCAAAAAGACCCAGACATCGTACAACAATACTTGACTACACTTGTTGGTCCAGAAAACATCCACATCCGTTTGGCTCGTCGTTCACGTATCCTCAGCCGTATTGCTAAAGATGTTCACATCAAAGCGTACAGCCGTAAATACGATTTCAATGCTGCGTTCATCGAAGCATTAACTCGTGCGGTAGCTGCATGTGGTCTTGTGATCAACAACGACAACATCTTGAACCAAAACCAAGGTTCTGTATACAACCAGACTATCCAAAACTGGCAGGCTTCTATGGTCAACCCTCAAGCGGTTACTCCATTGTTCACTGCAACTCAGCAGGCTTCTAGCTTCCAGTTTAATGTTGGTAGTTTGTTCGGCGCAGGCTTTGGTGGTAGCCATTACTAATTACCAATAAAGGTAAAAGGTAAGAAACGCACTAGAGGGTTCGCCCTCTAGTGTTGTTTTCATTTCTTTATATTTTTTATTTGGTTTGAGTAGATATGGATTTTAATAAAAACCCGTTAGTCACATTTATGTACCCACCTCCGATTGAGGAGTATTGTGCCCCTGAATTCCCTGACTACGAAAAAACAATTGCTCGTATGACCCACCCACCTTTAATCGCGAACGATATTGATTCGACAACGCGTGAAGGGGAAGAGCAACTCCAATCAATCCTATACACTCGCTATCAAGGCGATAGTATTTCACCCGTTCCAATGTGTGCCTGCGGTCGTTTGATCGGCGGTACAAACCATGGGCTTTTATGCCCTGAGTGTAAAACGGAATGTCAAAACCCATTAGAGCGCCCGATTGAAACCACCTTGTGGATTAAGGCGTTAGATGGTATTGATAAGTTTATCACTCCTGGTGTCTGGTTAGTTCTATCAAATGAACTCACTGCGCGCGGATGGTGTTTAATGGATTATCTTGTTACACCGGATTACCCAGCACCAACCAAAGACAATAAGTTTTATCGTATAGTTGAAGACCTTAATCTTAACCCAGATCAACGTAACTTAAACTTCCTCCATGGAAACTTCGAAAAGATTATGTATCGGATCTTAGTCTCCTTGGTACTCAAGAAAAAACCACGTGACATTGCTGGCTTGACCAATGAAGAGATCTATGATTTATTCCGTGGTCTGCGTGAAGGTCAGATTGATGCCTATCATCTTCTACTGAATACTCCTGTAGGAAATAAGTTAGAAGAAGAAAAGATCTTTGCAGCATATATTCAAAAGTATACCAAAGAGAAAACTCGCGTCTTCTCTAAATATCTGCCGATGCCATCATCAGCAGGTATCGTGCTGGAAACTAACTCTTCTGGTACGTGGTATGACAAGGTAATGCTAATCGCTGTTGATGCGATGTATTCAATTACGAACTTTGAAAAGACCATCCAAGAAAAGTCTCTCAAGATGCGAAATGCCAAAATGGTGTATTGTATCAAGAAGATGTCGGAGTATTCAGCTGAATATATTCGGGATCGTTTGATGGGTAAAAAGGGATTGTTCCGCAGTCACTATTATGGTGGTCGCCAACCATTCTCTATGCGTTGTGTAATTGGGCCAATTATTGGTCCGCACAAACATAACGAATTACATTTGCCGTGGAGTCCATCGGTACAAATGCTTCGTTTGCATATTACCAACAAACTACTTCGAATGGGTTCTCATCCAGAGTTTGGTCGTTGGACACCGAAGTCTATTAACCGCTTCATTGACAGTCACACCAACAAGTATCATCTTTTACTCGACATGATCTTCCAAGAGTTAATTGCGGAGTCGCCACAAGGTAAAGGGATTCATGTATTGTTTAACCGACCACCTTCTCTCGAGAAAGGTTCAGTTCAACACTGTATAGTTACCAAGATCAAAACTGATCCGAAGATTAAATCGATTAGTATGTCCACCAACATCACTAACCCGTTTAACGCAGATTATGATGGTGATAAACAACGTAAATATTTAAACTTTTGTTACTATCATATAGTGAATGCTATTAGATGGTGTAAAAAGAATGTTAGATCATTTTATCGAAACTACTCAGCAGTTTATTCGTGTTCCCAATATTGATGAGTTTTTATTTGTCGACATTCGAGGTGAATTTTATTCTCCGAGTTTGACAGGTATGACACATTACGGTGTTGGTGAGCTAGAATTAACTGTTCACGTGAAGGGTGTGCAATATGTGGTTTCTAAACTGAATTTAATTCAGGTAAGTTGGAAACCAGTTCATCCGGATGATTTTGTATACTATCTTACTGAGCGTGAAGTACTATTCACAGATAACAATACCAATAACCGCCACCCGATTAATTTGATTTGGGCGTACGAAGAATCAAAAGTAGGTGATATGTTTCGGATACCGGGTTTTAGCTGGTATTTAATGTCCGATGAAAATCAGATATACAGTCGCCTAACTAATGTTTTTCTTACCCCGACATATATTGATGGTCGACATGCAACCGCATATATCGCACCTGACTATAAAATGGGTGTTGGGAACAGTATAGGAATTCATCGATTAGTTGCGTTTTCAAAAATACCATATTCTAATAATGTCTGTCGTCTCGATGTTAACCACATTGATGGTAACAAATGGAATTTTAAAACAGATAATTTAGAATGGGCAACTAGAAGACAAAATAACATACATGCGCAGCGAACAGGGTTAAAGAAAGATTCTAACGCGATCAAGGTGACTGATTTAGAAACGTCAACTGTATCTGAATATTTCTCCCAAGCTGAGTGTGGTCGTTCACTAGGTATAGATCCAAGAAATTTAAGTATGTATATACGAAAAAACAATGGAATTTGGACCTATAAAGATAGATACAAAATCGAGGTTGTTAAAGTTGGGTTGGAGAAACCAAAACATTTCACGAGCGCGCGATCGGTATTAGTTAAGAATGTAGTTACTGGAGAAATTCAGGAATTTACTTCATTGGCTAAAGCTGCGCCCGCCGTTGGAATGACTGTTGCCGCTTTAAAAGCTCGGCATAAACGAGGTACTACGATTTTTGGAAATTTACATTTAAAATCGTGGAATCCTTTATTAGGTGAGTCTAAGCCAACATTCGATGTTTAAATATTTCATTAAATGTCCACCCGTATCGAAAGGTGCGGGTTGTTATCTCTTTAATTGCTGGAATAGGAAAGTAGTATATACTGCGAGTACGCACCTAAAGCTCAGAGTAACTACAACATAGCTAGAAATGGCAAGTGTGAATGTTACGAAAGTAGAAAGAATACTCTGAGATGGTCTATGGTTAAATCCTAAGGACTACTAGAATGGAAAATCAGCAGCGAAGCTTCTACATATTGTCGAGATGACAAGATAGGAAGAACGTTCAACGATCATCCCCTTACCAGGGAGTAGACCCGCAAGCGATTGGCGGAAGAAATGGGAGACACTCTACATTAAAGGTGTAGATGCGCGGAGTTAATCGTCCGCGTACCAAACGAGTCTTTTAAGACAGACGAAGGGTGCTGATATGATCTGTTCCGACCATGAACAAACATGGTTATACAAATGACGAAAGTCACGGCGGGTGTTTCAATGTACACCGGGTTTATAGTAGCGTATAAACTGGACAATAAGGCAATGGCAATTTACTTGTTGTTAGATAATGAACTGATTGGTATCTTTGAACCACTTGTACCATCTCGTAATGTACCAAGTACGAATACACCGTATTCAATCTCTGGTGCAACGAAGGAACAAGCACCACAAACATTAACTGAGTATAACTGGTTGTATGGTGGTCACAACAAGTATAACACGGTTGATAATTAGGTAAGCTATGGCTACTAAAATGACTATGTCAAAAGCATTAAAGAAGTTGCGTTCTGGGCGGATTGCTCTTGCACAACCGACACTAATATTCATTGCCAATAACCAAGATTCAGGGCGCGATGTTGAGCAAACACCGGAGCCATGGCAAGGTCAAGGTAATAAGCGAAAGAAACCCAAGCGAAGTTGATTCGTCAGCTTAGTTTTTTATAACTGTAACACACTCGTTATGGGTGTGTTACTTATGCCCTCAGACTAAATTTGGAGTCAGCATGGATATTGCAAAAGGTACATTAAAACGAGAAGGTTACGACATCTCTAAAGAAGACTTAGCGAAAGAGCTAGAAGCTCAGGCTGATCGAATTCGTAACGGTACAACCTCTGCTTTAGCGGTGACAATTGTTGCTAAAGATAAAAATGACGCTATTGTGGTGCAAAACATGTTTGCAGCCACCAACCCACATCGACATGATCCGGAGTCTGGTCATTTTATTCGTGCCGAAATTACGGGGTTAGAGGGTGAAGATCTAGCTGCGGTATTTGATCATTATCTTAATTCAATTGATGTATCTTTTTCGGATGAAGGTGCATGGTTCCAATCTGATACGACGATGGGTATTGGGTATATAGGTGGTGACGGTGAACGTTTCTTAAACTTTGGAGGTGTTGTAGGTGATGAATAACTTTAACTCCAAAGATGTCCTCATTAACGATGTAAGTTTATATGGTGATTTACCTACCGTACAAACTGCTATTAATGAATTAATTCAACAAGTGAATGATGGTGGTTATCAGATCTTATCTGGTGATCTAGTTGGGTATAACCCTAACAACAATCAAGTTG
>RRZT010465215.1_pt1 | contig 16477 bp, 6 predicted proteins | sample 2165551 | NCBI WGS metagenome assembly RRZT01 (sample SAMN10456910, study PRJNA506462) | wastewater metagenome | biome: wastewater; feature: sludge; material: wastewater sludge; isolation source: wastewater sludge with Escherichia coli K12::gfp cells carrying plasmid... | place: USA: Moscow, Idaho ...
GAGCTGAACAGCGTCCAGATCAGGAAGAGCTGCACCAGACCGTTGGTCACCCACAGGGCGTAGGTCGGCGCACCCTTGGCGTTCACGTGGGCAAAGAACTTCGGCATGGTGCCGTCCTTGCCGGCGAGGAACACGATTTCCGCAGCCAGCAGCGTCCAGGCCAGCAGGGCACCGGCCACCGAGATGATCAGGCCGATGTTCATCAGCGCAAAGCCCCACTCGCCCACCACGGCCTTGAGCACGCCAGCGGTCGACGGATTTTGCAGGGCAGCCAGTTCATGCTGCGGCATGATGCCCAGCGACAGCACCGATACGGCCACCAGGATGGCAATGGTGAACAGGAAGCCGATCACGGTTGCCTTGCCCACATCGGCCATGTTCTGTGCCCGCTCGGAAAACACCGAGGCGCCTTCGATGCCGATGAACACCCACACGGTCACCAGCATGGTGCTCTTGACCTGCTCCATGATGCTGCCCAGTGCCGGAGATCCCCAGAAATCCAGCGAGAAGGTCTTGACCTGGAAGCCGTAGATCACCACCAGGATGAAGATCGCCAGCGGGACCAGCTTGGCAATGGTGGTCAGCGTGTTGATGAAAGTGGCACTCTGCACGCCGTTGAAGATCAGCCAGGTCAGCAGCCACAGCAGGATCGAGGCGCACAGGATGGCCCAGCCGGTGTTGCCTTCGCCAAAGAAGCTCAGGGAACTGAACGAGCCGAAGGCCGAGAACATCACCACAAAGTAGGAAACGTTGCCGATCCAGGCCGAGATCCAGTAGCCCCAGGCCGAGTTGAAGCCGATGTACGGGCCGAAACCGGCGCGGGCATAGCCGTACACGCCGCCCTTGATGTCCGGCCGGCGGGACGCCAGGTTCTGGAACACGAAGGCAAGGGTCAGCATCCCGACAAAGGTGATGATCCAGCCGATGATGATGGCCCCCGCCCCCGCACCGGCGGCCATGTTTTGCGGCAGCGAGAAAATCCCGCCGCCGATCATGGAGCCGATAACCAGGGCCGTCAGGGCGCCCAGTTTGAGTTTGTCGGAAGTCGCGTGGCTTTCGTCAGACATGGTGTCTCTCCGAAACAAGGTCAAGTTATCGTTATGCCGATAAATCGGCAGCCCTGGGCTATGCGGTCAGCCCCTTGACCTGTCATGACGGGGAACCGCTTTTTGGCACAGAAGCTTTCACTGTGCTTTTGGCTTAGTTCAGTCTTACCGACTTTTCAACGCCATCGGTCCAGCCCCTCTATAAATGACAAATATATTTACCGGAAAACAAAAAAACACCCCGGATAATCCGGGGTGTTTTTCGGGCACTCTGCCATGCCCTTGCGGGCAGGCGGTGCAGGGGATTACAGCGACAGGGCGCCGGTAGCCAGTTCGTACACAGCGTAGGCACCGAGCACCACCACGATGGCAGCGATCACGGCTTCGGCAGCATTGAACGGCTTCTGGCTCTGTTCGGCACGTGCCTTGATGTAGAACAGCAGGCCCGGTGCGTACAGGATCATCGACAGGAACAGGTACTGCGGACCGGCAGCGTACACCAGCCACAGGCCGTACACCGAACCCACCAGACCGATCAGCAGGTCCTTGGAGCGGGCAGCTTCACCAGCCTTGTAGCCATCGCTCTTCACGGCAATGATCAGGGCGTAGGCAGCGCACAGGAAGTACGGAATCAGGATCATCGAAGTGGCCAGCGACAGCAGGGCCAGGTAGCCGGCTTCGTTGAACAGGGTGATGACCAGGAACAGTTGTACCAGACCGTTGGTGAGCCACAGCGAGGCAGCCGGAGCGCCCTTGGCGTTGAGCTGACCGAACAGGCGCGGGAACGTACCGTCCTTGCCTGCGAGGTACGGCATTTCAGCCGACAGCAGGGTCCAGGCCAGCAGGGCACCGCCGACCGACACGATCAGGCCGATGTTCATCAGGGCAGCACCCCAGTCACCCAGCACGGCCTTCAGCACGCCAGCAGTGGACGGGTTCTTCAGGGCAGCCAGTTCCGGCTGGGTCAGCACGCCCATCGACAGCACCGACACGGCAACCAGCAGGCCGATGGTCAGCAGGAAGCCGATCACGGTTGCCTTGCCCACGTCAGCCATGGATTGTGCACGGCTCGAGAACACCGAAGCGCCTTCGATACCGATGAACACCCACACGGTCACCAGCATGGTGCTCTTGACCTGGTCAACCACGCTGCCCAGATCAGCCGAGCCCCAGAAGTCGAGCGAGAAGGTGTCGATCTTGAAGGCAAAGACCACGACCAGCACGAACATGGCCAGCGGAACCAGCTTGGCGATGGTGGTGATGGTGTTGATCATGGTGGCGCCATGCACGCCGCGCAGCACCAGGAAGTGCAGTGCCCACAGCAGCACGGAAGCGCACACGATGGCCGGCAGGGTGTTGCCCTCGCCAAAGAAGCCCAGTGCATCAAACGAACCGAGTGCCGAGAACAGCACCACGAAGTAGGACACGTTGCCGATCCACGCCGAGATCCAGTAACCCCAGGCCGAGTTGAAGCCCATGTACGGGCCGAAACCGGCTCGGGCGTAACCGTACACGCCACCTTCGATTTCCGGCTTGCGGTTGGCCAGGGTCTGGAACACGAAGGCCAGCATCAGCATGCCGACAAAAGTGATCCCCCAGCCGATCAGGATGGCACCGGCGCCAGCGCCGGAAGCCATGTTCTGCGGCAGCGAGAAAATGCCCCCACCAATCATCGAACCCACAACCAGCGCGGTCAGCGCGGGTAATTTGAGCTTCGGTGCAGCTTGCGTCTCGTCAGACATTTCGACTCTCCGTAAGTCAAGTTAAAGTTTGTAAAGTTATGGTTTTCTTATATTCTAATTATTTTCTATCCTGGAGCCAAGCGTCTGAACTCACAATGCAAGATTTTGATAGTCAAAGGGCACTTTGCTGTAAGTTTGCTGCAAGAAATGCCGTAAAAGACGAGACCCGGCGCAAGGCCGGGTCTGGCATGAAACAGGCCGGCACCCAAGGTGCCAGACCTGCTCTGGCGAATCAGATCAGTACCATTCGATACCGTTGATTTCGGTGGTCACGATGGTACCGGCTTCGCCCTTGACGATCTTTTCGATGTCTTCCAGGGCGCCGATCACAGCGCGCTTGCCGGTAGCACGGGCAAAGTTGCAGGCAGCCTGAACCTTCGGGCCCATCGAGCCGGCAGCAAAGCCCATCTTGTCCAGTTCGTCCGGGTGAGCCATCTTGATGGCCTTCTGGTCCGGCTTGCCCCAGTTGATGAACACGCTCGGTACGTCGGTAGCGATCACGAAGTAGTCAGCGCCCACTTCGGCCGACAGGATGGCGGAGGCCAGGTCCTTGTCGATCACGGCTTCGACGCCAACCAGCTTGCCGTCCTTGTACATGGTCGGAATGCCGCCGCCGCCGGCAGCGATCACGACAACGCCCTTCTCGATCAGCCACTTGATCGGGCGCATTTCGAAGATGCGCTTCGGCATCGGGCTCGGCACCACGCGGCGGAAGTATTCGCCGTCAGCCTTCACGGTCCAGCCGCGCTCGGCAGCCAGCTGTTCAGCCTGTTCCTTGGTGTACACCGGGCCGACGAACTTGGTCGGGTTGGCGAATGCCGGGTCAGCCGGGTCAACTTCGGTCTGGGTCACGATGGTGGCGAACGGCACTTCGAACGGCAGTTCGTTGCCCATTTCCTGCTCGATCATGTAACCGATCATGCCTTCGGTCTGGGCACCCAGCACGTCCATCGGGTACGGAGTGACCTTGCCATCCACGTGGGTGGCATAAGCATCGTTTTGCAGACCCAGCAGGCCGACTTGCGGGCCGTTGCCGTGGCACATGACCAGGTTGTGGCCCAGACGGGTCACGGCGGCCAGTTGCTTGGCGGCAATCTTGACGTTGTTGCGTTGGTTATCAGCGGTCATGGGCTCGCCACGACGTTGCAGAGCGTTACCACCGAGTGCGACGACTACGCGCATGGTTTTCACCTCGTGAAATTTGGAAAGGGATGTAAATGGTGAAAGGCCAGCCAGTCAAAGACTGACCGGCCTTTTTCAAGACGTCACAGACGCCTCTGGTCAGACCTGGAATCAGGCGCCCAGAGTAGCGACCATGATGGCCTTGATGGTGTGCATGCGGTTTTCAGCCTGTTCGAAGGCCACGTTGGCGGTGGTTTCGAACACGTCTTCGGTCACTTCGATGCCGTTGGCGAACTGCGGATACTGCTTGGCGATATCCTTGCCCACGGTGGTTTCGCTGTTGTGGAAGGCCGGCAGGCAGTGCATGAACTTCACGGCCGGGTTCTTGGCAGCAGCCATCAGTTCCTTGTTGACCTGGAACTTGCTCAGCAGAGCAATACGCTCGTCCCAGACTTCCTTCGGCTCGCCCATCGACACCCAGACGTCGGTGTGGATGAAGTCAACGCCGTTCACGGCAGCAGCCGGATCTTCGGTCAGGGTCAGGCGAGCGCCGGTTTCGGCGGCAATCTTCTTGCACTCGGCGATCAGGGCTTCTTCCGGCCACAGTTGCTTCGGAGCACCGATGCGGACGTCCATGCCCAGCTTGCAGCCGACAACCATCAGCGAGCGGGCCATGTTGAAGCGGGCGTCACCAACGTAGGCGTAGGCGATCTGGCCCAGCGGCTTGTCGCTGTTTTCGATCATGGTCAGCACGTCGGCCAGCATCTGGGTCGGGTGCCATTCGTCGGTCAGGCCGTTGTAGACCGGCACGCCAGCGTAGGCAGCCAGTTCTTCAACCACGTCCTGTGCGAAGCCACGGTATTCGATGGCGTCGTACATGCGGCCCAGAACGCGGGCGGTATCTTTCATGGATTCTTTGTGGCCGATCTGCGAGCCGGACGGGCCGAGATAGGTCACGTGTGCGCCCTGGTCATAGGCAGCCACTTCGAACGCGCAACGGGTACGGGTCGAGGTCTTTTCGAAAATCAGAGCAATGTTCTTGCCAACCAGACGCTGCTCTTCGTTGCCGGCGTACTTGGCGCGCTTCAGGTCGCGCGACAGGTCCAGCAGGTAACGGATTTCACGCGGGGTGAAGTCGAGGAGCTTGAGGTAGCTGCGATTCTTCAGATTGAAGGCCATGATTTAAACGTCCTTTGTCAGGGAACTTGGATTTGGGAGCAATCCGGACCGGAACCGGCCCGGATTGCCATTGATCATGCTCGGAAAAACAATTACAGCTTCACTGCGTCACGGATGATCGGGCAGGTCATGCAGTGACTACCACCACGGCCGCGGCCGAGTTCGGATGCCGGGATCTCGATCACTTCAACACCGCGATCGCGCATCATCTTGTTGGTGTAGGTGTTGCGGTCGTAAGCCACGACCACACGACGGTCCAGAGCCACGACGTTGTTGCCGTCGTCCCACTGTTCGCGTTCGCGCTGGTAAGCGTCACCGGCGGTCTGGATGGTTTCAACGCTCGACAGACCCAGCGATTCACGCACCACTTCGGTCAGATGCACGCCTTCGTGACGTTCGAAGCGGACTTCGCCTTCCTTGTCGCCGGCGTAGATGCTGGTGCAGGTGATGTCGTCGACCACGTCCGGGAACACCGACAGCAGATCCACGTCGAGGAAGCTGAACACGGTGTCGAGGTGCATGGCAGCGCGCGACTTCGGCATCTGGCAAGCCACGACGCGCTGGGCGCCGCCCTGACCCAGAACCGACTTGGCGGTCTGGACAACGGCTTGCGGGCTGGTACGTTCGCCCATGCCGATGAGCACAACGCCGTTGCCGATCGGCATCACGTCACCACCTTCGAGGGTAGCCGGGCCGTGATCCTTGTCGCAGTCACCCCACCATACCTTGACCTGACCGGCGAAGTACGGGTGGAACTGGTAAATGGCTTGCAGGATCAGGGTTTCCTGACGGCGGGCCGGCCAGTACATCGGGTTCAGGGTCACGCCTTCGTAGATCCAGCAGCTCGGGTCACGCTGGAACAGGCTGTTCGGGATCGGGGGCAGCACGAAATCGGACTGGTCAAGGTAGCCACCGAACAGGCCCTTCGGGTCGAACGGCAGTTCGAACTTGGAGATACCGCCCAGCAGGTGTTGGGCCAGCTGGTCCGACGGCATTTCGTTCAGCCAGGCACGCAGTTCGGCCAGCATGCCGATACCGACGTTGTTGGCGCACACCTTGCGATCCAGGATCCATGCACGACCGGCCTTGTCATCCAGCACCTTGGCCAGCAGTTCGCTGACTTCCAGGACTTCGATGCCACGGGCACGCATTTGGCCCACGAAGTAGTCGTGGTCCTTCTGTGCGCGTTCAACCCAGATCACGTCGTCAAACAGCAGGCCATGGCAGTTGTCCGGAGTCAGGCGCTTGTGGGCGAGGCTCGGACGGCAGACCATCACCGTGTGCAATTTGCCGCATTCGGAGTGAACACCAAACTTGGTCATGATGACTTCCTTTCACGTTTAAATGATTCGACCCCCTTCTGACGGGAGGCCCGCATCGGCGCCGATTTCGTACATCAGCTTTTCTGTTGTTCATTATATTAGCGCTCTCTCATACTTCAACACCCCCCCTCCTCCAGGAATCCGGTTGCCGCCTGCAACCAATAATCCGGAAACAGGCCACAATCCGCATTAACCCTTTAAAAACATCAGCTTGACCAACACGCAATTCTTAAGCCGATATTCACGGACACACAAATAAGTCATTGATATTTATTGGTATTCCCCTTACCCGACATGAATTTATGAAAAAGGGGGTTTACCCTCCATCCGCCTCTTTCCATACCGTTTCCCACGCGTTTCCGGCGAATAAATCATGCCGGCGGCACGTTTCCCGACACCGGGGATGCCATTCCAGCTCTGCCGATTGCCCGCATCCGCCGTCCGGTTTGCTTTGTATAAGGAGAGCCCTCCCCCGGTCGGTGAGAGCCCGTCCCGCAGCCGGCCCCATGCCCCCGGTCATAGCGGGCACGGGCTCCGGCATCACGGCCCTGCCTGCAGGCTTGTGTCACATCAAGTTCCCCTGCGTTTTCTCCCCTTTTTCCGGCACCAGAAAGCGGACTGCCCGAAAGGACAATAGGCCGGATACGTGAATCTACTTAGCATGCGAAAGTGAGAATCTGACCGAGGAGAACGCCATGAGCATTCCTGCACAAGCAAAAGTCATCGCCATCCAGGGCGAAGCCAAAGCCATCGCACCGGACGGCAGCGTCCGGATACTCAAGGCCGGAGACATCCTCCAGGCGGGCGAGCAACTGGTCCTGGCTCCCAATGCCTCCGTGCAATACGCCATGGCCGACGGCACCCTGTTCCAGCAAACCGGTGCAGCCGATCCCGTTCCTGTCGAACTGGCCGCGGCAGAAACCGCTGCGGCAGACCCGGCCACCGCCGCAGAAGCCGAACAGATCATTGCCGCCCTGCAAACCGGCAACGATCCTCTGGGCATCCTTGAAGAAACCGCGGCCGGTCTAACCGGGGGCGGTGGCGACGAAGGCGGCATGTCCTTCGTGCGCCTTGACCGCATCAGCGAAAGCCTCAATCAGCTCTCCATGGCCAGTGGCCAGGCCGAACTGCGCGAAATCCAGACGATTCCCGGCGCCACCAATCCTGCGACCAATCCGGGAACACCGGTCCTCAACGGACTGGACATCCTCGGCGGCGAACTCTCGGTGTCCGAAGCCAACCTGCCCGGCGGCAGCAGCAATGCCGGCAACGTCAACCAGGCAACGGCCAGCAGCACCTTCAGCATCACCGGCCTCAACGGTGAAACCGCCACCCTCACCATCAACGGCACCAGCATCGCCATTGATGCGGCCGGCAATGCCGTCATTCCGGCCGGCGGCATCAGCATTGCCACCGACCGCGGCACCCTGACCATCACCGGCATCACCGGCGGCACGGTCGAGTACACCTACACGCTCAACGGCTCCCAGACCCACGGCCAGCCTGGCAATGACTCGGTGTCCGACAACATCACCATCACCGTCACCGACCAGACCGGCGATACCGCCAGCGGTTCGCTCGACATCAACATTACCGACGACGTGCCGAGCATCAGTGTCGACACCCCGGCCACCGGCGCCTATGGCAGCGAGATCACCGGCTCGGTCGACATGGCCTTCGGCGCCGACGGCGAGAAGAGCGTCACCGTCAAGCTCGGCAATGAAACCGTCACCGGCACCAAGGGTACTGACGGCAACTACACCTTCACCTTTGCCGACGGCACCGTCCTGACCCTCAACGGCAGCAACGGCGACTTCAGCTACAACGGCCTCCCGGCCTCCGGCAGCGACACCAGCTACGACTTCACCTTCACCGTCACCGACAACGACGGCGACAGTGCTTCGGCCTCCACCACCGCCACCGTCGGTGCCACCGACACCAGCGGCCTCAACGCCGACACGGTGCAGTCCTCCGATGCCGACGTGGCTTCCGGCACCGCCCGCGACGTCACCGTCAACGGCCTGCCCGCCGGTGCACAGCTGGCCGAAGGTACCTACACCGGTGCCTACGGCACCATCACCGTCGATGCCGACGGCAAGGCCACCTACACCCAGACCGGCCTGTACGACCACACCGGTGTCGGCTCCGGCACCGATGCCAAGACCGGTGCCGACAGCATCACCATCAAGGTGGAACTGGCCGACGGCACCACCGTCGAGGTCACCGTCGGCGTCGACATCGCCGACGACGTGCCATCACTCACTGTCACCGACAATCTGGATACCCTCGCTGCCGGTGGCACGTACACGGGCACCTGGAGCGGTGATTTCGGCGCCGATGCCGAGGGCGGCAGCCTGACGGTCAACGAACAACCCTATGACCTGCCGACCGAAGGCAGGCCCACGGTCATCCAGAGCCAGAACGGCACGCTCACCCTGCTGGCTGACGGCTCTTACACCTATCAGGCCAAACCCGGTGCCACGGGCTCCGACAGCTTTGAGTTCAAGCTGATCGATGGTGATGGAGACAGCTCCAGCGCCAGCGTTGACGTCACGATCAACAGCCTCAACAGTTCGGCCTCGGTGGCAGAAAGCGACATCACCGGCTCGAATGGCGGACTGAATGCCGGTACCGATGCCGGCCACGCCAAGGACAACCTTGCCGGCAATCCGGCCCTGAACGAGTCGGGATTCAGCGGTACGCTGGCCACCAATGCGGCCAACCACGGCAGCGTGTCCTGGAACGTGAACGATGTTCCCCAAGGCCTGCAAGCCATGGTCAATGGCGAGTGGCAGAACGTCAGCTGGCAGCTCAGCGCCGACGGTCTGACCCTGACCGGCCAGGCCGGCGGCTCCACCGTGCTGACCCTGTCGATTACGGATGCCGCAAGCGGCAAGTATGACATCAACCTGTCGGGCGCCCTCAAGCACCCGGACGGCCAGGGTGTCAACGCCAGCGACCTCAACTTCGGCTACACCGTCGAGGGCGAGCACACGACCGAATCCGGCAAGCTGACCGTCACCGTCCAGGATGACGTGCCAACGGCCACGACGACGGTCAGCAGCAATAACGTCGACAATACGAACTATTTCGAGGGTGGCAGCCTGGACTTCCTGAACGGCAAACTGAGCCAGTACAGCGGCCAGTCGTCGTTCACCCTCAACGGCATCACCGTGTCCACCACCACGGTCAAGTACGTCGACGGCGGCAAGACCATCGCCGAGCTGACAGCCCAGGGCGCAGGCAACCTGTTCGTCAACAACGAAACCGGTACCACCTGGGACGGGCTGGGCATCAAGGGTTCGTCGACCGACCAGGCCATCAAGGATGACACCTCGTTTGCCGGCCGCGAGAAGGAACTCGCCTACAACGCCCACGACAATACCTCCGAAGGGATCGTCATCGACCTGAACGGCAAGGTGGCGTTCGGTCTCAACCTCAAGCTCAACTGCTTCTATGGTGGCGAGAAGGAAGTCGCGCTGGTCACCCTCTACCGGAACGGCGAGGTGGTGGACACCATCATCATCACCAACGGCAGCTCCAGCCCCAGCCTTGAATCGTCGCTGTCCTCGTTCAGCACCGGCTTTGACAAGATCGTGATCTCGGCACTGGGCAACAACAACCGTCCGGGGGCAGACAACAGCGACTTCAACATCGGCGGCATCGAAATCACCGGAGGCCACCAGGGCGAGGAAATGGCCAACGCCTCGGGCCAGATCAGCGCCAGCAGCGCCGACGGAATCCGTTCCTACAGCTTTGACCTCACGGCCTTGCAGGCCCAGCTGGGTAACGACATCGAGCTCAAGCAGACGCTCGGCACCGGTGGCACCACCAATGGCGCCAAGCTGGAAGCCTTCGACAAGAACGGCAACCTGCTGTTCGAGGCCATCGTCGACTCGACCGGCAGCTGGACCTTCAAGCAATACGGTGCATTCGACCTGAACGGCAAGTTCAACCTCGGCTTTGTCGTCACCGACAACGACGGCGACTCCACTTCGGTCTCGGCCGGACTGGACGTGGCCCTGCCACCGCTTGAACTGAACGACGGCAACGTCACGGCCGATGAATCCAGCATGGGGACACCGGAACTGGTCAGCGTGGCCCTGCCGGCCGGCATGGTGATCGACGCCAGCAAGCTGCCCGTTTCGCCGTACGGAGAATTCTCGGTCGGTGAAGACGGCAAACTGTACTTCACCCAGACCAGCCCGTTTGACCACACCGGCGGCCCCGACACCGCCCTGGCCGGCACCTACACCTTCACGGTGAAGGACAGCAATGGCAAGAGCCACAGCCTTGACGTCAATCTCAGCATCAAGGACGGCAACCCGTCGCTGGAAGCCACCGCGCCGGACTCGTCGGCCAACCGTCTGGAAGGCACGGGTGAAAGCCATGCCACCGGCGGCTTTACCCTGGACTACGGCGCCGACGGTGCCGCAACCCGGGGCGCGCTGACCGTTGCCTACGGAACGGACGAGCCACAACCGCTGGAATTCAATGCACAGGGCGAAGCCAGCATCAGTATTGCCGGCGGCACGCTGACCGTGACCAGCCTTGGCAACGGCCAGTACGGCTACAGCTTTGACGCCGGTACCGGTACACAGGCCGGTGACCACAGCTTCACCTTTGCCGGCACCGACAAGGACGGCGACACCGCGCGCGACACCATCACCGTCAAGGTGGAAAACACCGGGCCGGATGCCGTCGATGACGTGATCTACATCGACAAGGATGCGCACTTCCAGACCACCGTCACCGTGCAGACCGATGGCGCGCTGATTTCGGTCAAGGGCGAAGCCAGCATCAAGGGCAATGTCCATCCTGTTGAGGGCGCAGGCAGCACGGTCCAGTGCGGTCAGCACGCCTCCGGCAACGGCTCGATCAGCGAAAACGACACGCTGCTCAAGGAAACCGAAGCCGACTTTTTCGGGCGTTTCTTCACCGACAACAACGGCAATCCGGTCAGCTTCGGCAACCTGATGGCCGAAGGCATGATCCAGACGGTCGTCATCGATCCGTCGTGGACACCGGCCCAGGTCGAACAGGCCCTGAACCAGGCGCAACAGCAGGCAAACGGCAAGATCCTCTACATCACCGGCCCGGACGGCCAGCCGGTCACGCTGACGGTGGACGGCCATACCTTCGGTACACCGGACAACCCGATGACGGTGATCCTGAACGGCAACCTGGTCAACCAGAGCCAACTGACGGTCAACGGCTTCATGTATGTCGACGGCGACGTCAGCCAGGGCGGACAGCTCACCGTCCATGGCGGCATGGCCTCCACCGGCAACTGGGAATCCAACGGCAGCATCAGCGGCAGCCACCCGGGAGATGGCAACGTCACCACCGAAATCATCGGTCATGCGGACAGCTTCACCCTGACCTTTGAGCAACTGCTGGCCAATGACAGCGATCCGGACGGCAAGCACAGCGACCTGCGCATCGAAGACGGTTCGATCAGGCTCGCCGACGGCATGGACGACTACTACTCGATCACGGTCGACTACGACAAGGGCACCGTCACCGTCACGCCGCTGGACAAGGACGGCAACGGTACGGTGGACTACGTCAAGGACCTGCAACTTGACTACACGGTGAAGGATGCCGACGGTGCCACCGACCAGGCCACGGTCACCGTGTCGCCGGTCGATACCGTTACCGGCACCAGTCACGGTGACACCCTGCTCGGCGACAGCTCCGGCGAAATCATCACCGGCGACGTCAGCGGTTCCGGCGGCATCAGCACGCCGGGGATGAACTACAACCTGTGCATCATCCTCGACAGTTCGGGTTCGATGGAATCGTACATGAGCACGGGCGGCTACTCGTCCAGCGCCCGGATCGACGTGGCCAAGAATGCCATCCAGACCCTGCTCGACAACATGGCCGACTTTGACGGCACCATCAACCTGAGCATTGTCGACTTCGACTCGGGCAGCAAGATGGCGCTGCAAGGCGTGACCCTGCGCGACCTGTGCGTACAGGATGCCCAGGGCAACTGGCACCTGGACACCTCGTCCGGCTCCGCTTTCATGCAGGCCATGGGCAACATCACGGCAACCGGCGGCACCAACTACGAATCGGCCTTCATGCAGGCCGAGCAGTGGTTCAGCCAGCAGCCGACAGACGGGTACACCAACCACACCTACTTCGTCACCGACGGCCAGCCGACTTCACGGTACGAGAACTCGTTTGCCGACAAGATCAGCCACACCGTTTCGTTTGATTCGGTCACCGTTCCGAACTCGGACAACTGGAGCGGCAAAGGCCGGATATCCTGGACTGCCGAAGTTGACGGGACCGACGTGTCGTATCGCGTGGTTCGTTCCGATTCGGGCAGCTCCTATGAGCTGCAATACAACAACGGCAGCAAGTGGGTCACCCTCCTGAACCAGAAAAACGATCCCACCGACGGGCGCACCATCACGCTCGACAAGGAGGTCTCGTTCACGACCACTGACAATGTCACCGTCCAGATTCCGACCGGTCAGGCACTGGGACAGGCATGGCACGACCAGGCCACGGGGCAGACTTATCGCCTCGAACAAGGGGAACGCAACAGTTACGGCACTTATACGGCCAAAGTCGTGCGCGTCAACGACGATGGCACAACCACAGTGGTCATCAAGGACCTGATGACTACCGACGGTAGCGGTATGGACGGAAGCGCCCAGGAAACCGCCGACTCGCTGGCGGCAGCCGATTCGCTGAAGGACGTGTCCAGCATCTTCGTCATCGGCGTCGGCAACGCCAACAGCCTGCCGGACAACCTCGGCCAGTACAGCAGCAACGGCAGCTACATCCTTGCCACCAACAAGGACCAGCTGGACGCAGCGCTTGAGGCCGGCAAGAACGCCACCTTCGATGCCATCCCCGGTTCCGACATCATCCACGGCGGCGCCGGCAACGACGTCATCTTCGGTGACAGCGGCTTTGCCAACCTCCAGGCCGTCATTGCCGCCGCACTGGGAATCAGCGCCGACAAGCTGACCGCCGCCCAGATGCTCGACTACATCCAGAAGCATCCGGATGATTTCGACGTATCGAAGAGCAGCGGTGACGTGACCATCGACGGCAAGCCGACCCATGTCGACCAGTTCGACAAGGGCGACATCCTGATCGGTGGCAGCGGCCACGACACCGTGTATGGCCAGGGAGGCGACGACCTCCTGATCGGTGACGGCGGCCATGTCGGCAACCAGGCCGGGCTTGATGCCTATCTGGGATCCTTGCAGGGCTTGCTGCACGCCGAAGGCTACTCGGTGGAAGACCTGACCCAGGCCATCCACAGCATGTCGGCCGATGCCCTCAAGGATCTGGCCCAGGAGCTGGAAGGCGCTGCGGGTGACGGCAACGACCGGCTCTACGGCGGCGAAGGCAACGATGTCCTGATGGGCATGGGCGGAGACGACCACCTGTCCGGCGGGGCCGGCAACGACGTGCTGTTTGGCGGAGCGGGCAACGATACGCTGCTCGGCGGCCACGGCAACGACGTATTGCTCGGCGGTTCCGGCAATGACACCCTGACCGGAGGTGCCGGCAACGACATCCTGATCGGTGGTTCCGGAGTCGACACCTTTGTCTGGAATCTGGCTGATGCCGGCACCGGCAGCGCACCTGCCCGCGACGTGGTCAAGGATTTCCACCTGACGGCCAACGGCGAGCAGGGCGACATCCTCGACTTCTCCGACCTGCTCCAGCACGCCGGCGACAAGTCGGCAGCCACGCTGGACCAGTATCTGGACTTCAGGGACGACGGCCACGGCAATACCGTCATCGATGTCCGTCCGGACGGCAGCTCGGGCAGCATGACCCAGCAGATCGTGCTGGAAGGTGTCGCCCTGGGAGACCTCGGCGGCAGCGACCAGGAGATCCTCAACAAGCTGCTGGGTAACGGCCAGCTGCACGTTGACTGACCTTCCGGGTTGTGCACCGGCAAGCACGGCACCTTCGGGTGCCGTGTTTTTTTGTGCCCGCTGCCGGACCAGCCACCCGGCGAAAGCCGGCAGGCCTCCCGCTCCACAACCATCCATACACCGGGTGAGGCGCGGGGCAACCGGCAAAGCCACCCGGTCAGCCAGCAGCAGACCGGGCCATCACGCCGCAAGAGGTAGTTCCCGAGATGCCGGCAGCCCTGCCCGGACGGGCTCCAGGCGGTCTGCCATGATTCCGGGACCGGCGCAATGCAACAGGCTCCCGTGCGGGAGCCTGTCTGGCAGTCCGGCGGACCGGAATCAGCGGGTTTTGGCCGGTACAAATCCTTCTTCACTGTGCGCATGCTCGGGCAACGGCGTCGCCGGCGTGCCCTGCCAGTAATCGGCATTGCGGATGCCAAGGCGCTCGGGATGGAACTGCGGGTCCAGCCCGGCGCGCCGCTGTGCTTCGTAATCAGCTAGCGCCAGCAGGGCCGGTTTTTGCAACAGCAGGATCGCCACCAGGTTCAGCCATGCCATCAGCCCCACGCCGATGTCGCCCAGTCCCCATGCCACCGATGCCGTGCGCACGCAGCCGTACAGGGTGGCCGACAGCAGCACCACTTTCAGCAGGAACATCAGCCACGGCTGGTGCAGCGTGCGGTTGATGTACGCCACATTGGTTTCTGCGATGTAGTAGTAGGCGAGGATGGTCGTAAAGGCGAAGAAAAACAGGGCAACGGCCACGAACGTGCTGCCGAACCCCGGCAACATCGCCTCCACGGCAGCCTGGGTATACCCCGGCCCGGCTTCAACGCCGGCCAGTCCGGCGTAGATCATGCTGCCATCCGGCCCTGCCACGTTGTAAAAGCCGGTCAGCAGGATCATGAAGGCCGTGGCCGAGCACACGAACAGGGTATCGACGTACACCGAAAACGCCTGCACCAGCCCTTGCTTGGCCGGATGCGACACATGGGCGGCGGCAGCCGGATGCGGCCCCGTGCCCTGCCCGGCCTCGTTGGAAAACACGCCGCGCTTGACGCCCCACATGATGGCCATGCCGACCATGGCGCCAAAACCGGCCTGAAGGCCGAATGCGCTTTCAACGATCAGGCTGAGGATGCCCGGTACGCGGTCCAGGTTGAGCGCCAGGATCACGAAAGCCACCAGGATGTAGCCCAGTGCCATGAACGGCACCACCACTTCGGCCACGCGGGCGATGCGCCGCACGCCACCGAAAATGATCATGCCCATCAGCAGCACCAGCACGGCAGCCGTGACGCTGCGTGCCACGCCGAAGGCCGACTCCATGCTGCTGGCAATGCTGTTGGATTGCACGCCCGGCAGCAGCACGCCGGTCGCCAGAATGGTCACGATGGCAAAAGCCCACGCATACCATTTCACGCCCAGCCCTTTTTCAATGTAATAGGCCGGACCACCGCGATACTGGTTGCCCTCGCGCTCCTTGTAGATCTGCGCCAGCGTCGACTCGACAAAGGCACTGGAGGCCCCCAGGAAAGCCACCACCCACATCCAGAAAACGGCGCCCGGTCCACCAAAGGTAATGGCCGCCGCCACGCCGGCAATGTTGCCGGTCCCCACGCGACCGGACAGCGAAATCGACAGCGCCTGGAACGAGCTCACCCCTTGCCCGTCGGCCTTGCCTTCCACCATCAGGCACACCATCTGCTTGAGATAGCGCAGCTGCAAAAACCGTGTGCGCAGGGAAAAATACAGACCGACGCCCAAGCACAGGAAAATCAGCGCCTGGCTCCAGACGACGCCGTTGACGGCGTCCACCAACTCTTGCATACGATCACTCCTTGTCTGCCCCCGCTCCTGTCCGGGCGGGAGTCGTTTCTCCGTCGCAGGCAAACCGCGTGCACTACCACGTCAAAACGGGTCGTTCATCTGCCGGCCTCCCTGCACTTCCTACGTAGATTCACGCACAAGCCTGACGAAAGATACCGAAGTCATTTCCGTTTGCAAACACTGGTCATTTCGCAGAAACGCCCACTGCTGTCCGGTTAAATGAAGGGGCGAATCGCTGAAAGCCATGACTGACGGGGGTTTCCAAGGAATAAATGGTGGTGTCGATTTGAACGGCGATTGCCAGTTCGGGCAGTCTTCCGGGTATTTGCCTGGAGGCCGCC
>RRZT010747043.1_pt1 | contig 16477 bp, 13 predicted proteins | sample 2165551 | NCBI WGS metagenome assembly RRZT01 (sample SAMN10456910, study PRJNA506462) | wastewater metagenome | biome: wastewater; feature: sludge; material: wastewater sludge; isolation source: wastewater sludge with Escherichia coli K12::gfp cells carrying plasmid... | place: USA: Moscow, Idaho...
CGGCTTGACGAGATGCGCCGCCACCCCGAGCTCACGCAAACGGGAAAAATGCTCGCGTTGCTGCTCGCTGTTGATCAGCATGATCGTCCGCCCGAGCACTTCGCGCCCGGCGGCCCGCGCCGCCAAATATTCAGGCAAGGCCAGGCCGCAAGGCGCGCCCATCTGGGCATCGGCAAGCACCACATCGAACGGGGCTGTGGGCGCAAGCTCCGGCGCCGGCGTCAGGAGCCGGACCGCCACCTCTGGATCGTGTGCCACGCAAACCTCCCCGCCCGTCGCACCCAGCACCGCCTGCAATTGGGCGACCAAACCCGGATGATCGGCCAGCAGCAATACTCGCTTTCCGACCAGCACCGGCGCTTGCGGTAACTCACCCGCCTCGGCATCACGCCCGAAATGGGCGGTAAAACGGAAACAAGCCCCGTGCCCGAGCGTACTCTCGACCCAGATCCGCCCTCCCATCAGCTCTACGAGATGGCTGCAGATGGCCAAGCCCAACCCTGTTCCACCGTATTTCCGGGTGGTCGAGTCGTCGGCCTGCGAAAAGGCCTCGAAGATTGCCCTGCGACGGTTTTCCGGAATGCCGACGCCGGTGTCGCGCACCGAGAGACAAAGCACGCTTTCGCGTGCTGTCTGCGAGTCAACGGCAACCCGAACCTCGATCTCGCCCCGCTCGGTGAACTTGACCGCATTCCCGACCAGATTGACGATGACCTGGCGCAGACGAGTCGGGTCGCCAAGCACCCGTAGCGGCACATCGTCGGCCAGAACCACGACCACCTCGAGCCCTTTGCGATGCGCCGCAACGGCCTGCGTCCGTACCGCTTCGAAGACCACTGGCGCCAGTGCAAAAGAGATCGTCTCGAGGCTGAGCTTGCCGGCTTCGACCTTGGAAAAATCGAGGATGTCGTTGACGATCGCCAGCAACGCCTCGGCGGAAGATTTGACGGTGCGAAGGTAATGCCGCTGTTCGGCGTCGAGCGGCGTATCGAGGGCCAGTTCGGTCATCCCGATGATGCCGTTCATCGGCGTCCGAATTTCGTGGCTCATGTTGGCCAGAAAGGCGCTACGCGCCTGGCTGACGGCTTCGGCAGCCGATTTTGCGGCCAGCGCATCAGCTTCCGACTGGCGGAAGGACGACACGTCGCGCTGCAAGACAATGATGCGTTGCACGCCGCCACGCTCGTCGCGGGCCATGGCCTTGCCTTTGACGAGCAACCAGGTCCACGCCCCGGAACGGGTACGGAGACGGCATTCGCATTGAAAAAACGGGGCCTCGCCCCCGACATGCGCAGCGATGGCCGCATCGAGGCGCTCAAGATCGTCAACATGGACGAGCGAACGCCATGCGGCAAGGGTGTCCTCGAGGTCGCCGTCGGAAAAACCGAGCAGTTGCTTCCAATGACGCCCGGAATCAATGCGCCCGCTCCGGAGATTCCAGTCGGCGAGCGCATCCCCGGAAAGCTCGGCCTGGACCCGCTGGACTGCGGCAAGCTGCGCAACCAAGGCGTCGGCCATGGCGACCAGCCGAGAGACACCATCGGTGAGCGCAGGATGCTGCGGCGCCGCAGTGTTCAGCAACCGCCGCAGGGCCGCTTCGCCCTCGGCGCCGAAGATCGCATGGACCCGGGCCGCGAGCAGCGGCGATTTCATCGCGCCCTCGCCCGGACTCAGCGCAGCCCGAGGACGTCCTGCATGTCGAACTGGCCGTTCTGCTTCCCGGCCAGGAAACGTGCCGCGCGCAGACTGCCAAGCGCATACGGCATGCGGCTGCCGGCCTTGTGGCTGATCTCGACACGCTCACCGGTACCGCAATACATCACCGTGTGATCGCCGACGATGTCACCGCCGCGCACGGTGGCAAAACCGATGGTCGACGGATCGCGTTCACCGGTCACGCCTTCACGCCCGTAGATCGCGCATTCCTTGAGGTCGCGCCCGAGCGCTTGAGCCACCACTTCGCCCATGCGCAACGCAGTGCCTGACGGCGCGTCGATCTTGTGCCGGTGATGGGCCTCGACGATCTCGATGTCGTACCCCTCGTTCATGATCCGCGAAGCCATGTCGAGCAGCTTGAAAACCACGTTCACGCCGACGCTCATGTTCGGCGCAAAGACGACCGGAATTTCCTTCCCGGCTTCGGCGATAGCCGCCTTTCCGGCGGCATCGAAGCCGGTCGTCCCAATCACCATGCCGACATGGTGTCGACGGCAGATCGAGAGGTGATGCAGCGTTCCTTCAGGGCGGGTGAAATCGATCAGACAATTGGCCAGCGCGATGCCAGCCTCGACGTCGGACGTCACCATGACCCCGCACGACTGGCCGACGAGTTCGCCCGCGTCCTTGCCGATCGCCGACGTTCCCGGCTGATCGATCGCCGCCACGAGGCGAACGCCGGCGTCTTTCAGCGCCGACTCGATGATCATCCGTCCCATGCGCCCGCTGGCGCCCACCACTGCAATCTTGATCGCTGCACTCATATCAGAACCCTACTTTTTCCAACATTCTGGAGAAGAACCCCTGCTCCTCGGGCGGCGGCGCGACAGCGTCGGCACTGATCGAGCCCAGGTCGATCTCGCGCATCCGGCTCTCGCCCGCCTTGGACGTATCTTCGGCAGTCGCCGCCGTCACGTCGCCAGCCACCCGCACCAAGCGGTTGTTGGCGTCGAAAAAGGTCGAGAACTTGCGCAACTCGACTTCGCCGGTACTGCCCTTCTTCAGGGAATAGACGTAATCCCAGCGACTGGCATGGAACATGTCCTGCAGCATCGGCGTGCCGAGGATGAAACGGACCTGGTCCTTGCTCAGCCCCGGTCGCAGTTGCGATACCATTTCCTGGGACAGGACGTTGCCCTGCTGTACGTCGATCTTGTACTCGTTTACGATGCGCGGTACTGACGAGCAACCGGCAAGCAAGGTCAGCAGGAAGACTGAACGAATGAGGCGATAGAAAGTCATGCCTGTGGTCTGGAAGAAATGAATCAAGACCGGCCCGAAGCCGTGGAGCCGGCCACATGAACCGATCCGCATAACGCATGTCGTATCGGCGGTATATCATAACCGAAAAGCAGACACCTTCTCGCAAAGCAGCCATGAGCCGATCGAACGAACTGAAGAGCATGGGTCTCAAAGCGACCCTGCCGCGCCTGAAAATTCTTGAACTGTTCGAAAAGGCCGAACAAAGGCACCTGAGCGCCGACGACGTCTATCGGCAATTGCTCGGTGCGCACATGGACATCGGACTGGCCACCGTCTACCGCGTCCTCACCCAATTCGAACAGGCCGGCCTGCTCGAACGGCATCATTTCGAATCCGGGAAAGCCGTGTTCGAGATGAAGGCCGGGCAGCACCACGACCACCTTGTCTGCATCAATTGCGGCCGGGTCGAGGAGTTCGTCGACGAAGAGATTGAACGCCGCCAGAAGCGCATTGCGCGCGAACGCGGCTTCGTGATCCAGGAACACGCGCTCTACCTCTACGCCGAATGCAACAAGCCGGATTGCCCGCATCGTGCGGAAGGCGAAAGCGCGAACCACGAGCCACAGCACGGCGGCGCCTGAACCCCTCCCCTACCTGAGCCCTGCTGCCGTAATGGCACGGGGCGTGCAAATCAAGCGTACTGATCCAATCGAGCGCCAAGCCCGGCGAGGTTGCTTTCTGCTCGCCCATCGGGCGCATAAAGCACATGCGCTGCCTCGGCCTGCCGCTCCGCCGCCAGGTCGATCCGTGCTTGCTGCTCCATCTGCGTCGCGTGCGCGGCCACGGAATGGTCCTGCGGAGAAGGATCGGCCGGCGCCAAGGCCGTCGCCCGGATATGCGCCGCCTTGGGCAGGGTTTCCTGTGGCGTACGCCCCGGCGAGACGTCGATCGAAACCTCCCCGGCCACGGCATAGCGCTTGCGGTCCGGCCCCGTGGTGTAGGAAAAGTTGGCACCGCCGCGCACCAAGTCGCCGCCAACCGCCAGATGCGCCTGCTCGTGAGCCCGGACTGCGCGATCAGTGGCGCGCAAACGGGCAACGTCCTGCAGTTCGGCAGGAGAAAGTGCTACTCCTGCCTGCGCTGTAGCGCGACTGCTCTGCCGAGCCTGAACCTTCGCGGCACTTGTATCCGAGCCGGCCAGGAACCGGGAGAGGGTGGAAAAACCGAGATCGGACGACGATCCGGCCGCTTGCGCATTCATCATTGGCAAACGCCTCGAAACACCCTTCACTCAAGGTAGTCGAGCCGGCCGCGTAAATCCAGAACGCCCTACGCCGCCCCCCTCGACCCGCACCCTGCACCCCGCACCACCCCGACCAAGATCGCGGCCCGAATCACGCTTGCGCCGACGCCCCCGGGGTCAGCATCTCGCGGGCGTGCTGGCGGGTAATGGCGGTGATTTCCACGCCCCCCAGCATGCGCGCCAACTCCTCGACGCGGGCATCGGCGTCGAGCGCCGTAACTCGGCTCTTGAGCACGCCCCTTTCGATGCCCTTACTGACTTGCCACTGCCAATCGGCGCGCGCCGCCACCTGGGGCAGATGCGTCACGCAGAGCACCTGCCGCTCGCGCCCCAACTCATGCAACAGGCGACCAACAACCTCGGCAACGCCACCGCCGATGCCGACATCGACCTCGTCGAAAATCAGCGTCGGCACGCTCGCCGCCTGGCTGGTGACCACCTGAATGGCCAGGCTGATGCGCGACAGCTCGCCGCCCGAGGCGACTTTGGCCAGCGGTCGCGCTGGCCCGTTGCCGGCGCCGGCAATGCGGAAATCCACGCTTTCGAGCCCCTGCGCCGACCCGCCTTCGAGCGGCAGCAGCGCGACTTCGAAACGCCCGCCCGCCAGCGCCAGCTGCTGCATCACGCGGCTGACGTCCTTGCTCAGTTGCTGTGCCGCCCGTGCCCGCTGTTTGCCCAGCGCTTCGGCACTGCGCTGGTACGCCTGCTGCGCGGCCGCGCAACGGGCGCGCAGCGCCTCCAGATCGGCCTGCTCGCCAAGCGCCGCCAGACGCGCCTTCCAGCCGGCCAGCAGCCCAGGCAGTTCCTCCGGCGTGGCACGGTGCTTGCGGGCACAACCGAGCACCGCGTCGATGCGTCGTTCGACTTCACCCAGCCGCTGCGGATCAAGCTCAACGCGGTCAGCATAGCGACGCAGGTCGGAGACGGCGTCGGCAAGCTCGGCTTGCGCCGAACGCAGCACGCCGCCGATTTCGGCAAGCGCCGGATCGTATTCGGCCAGATCGGCGAGGCGCTTGACCACGCCGTCGAGCAAGCTGGTGCAGGCGGTCTCGTCCTCGGACAAAGCGGCCAACGCAAAACGTGCGCCCTCCGCCAACCCGGCCGCGTGCCCGAGCCGTTTGTGCTCGAGGTTGAGCAACTCCCATTCGTCGGTGGTAAAGGCCAGCGCATCGACCTCGCCCACCTGCCATTCAAGACGTTCGCGTTCTTCGGCCAAGGCCTCGGCGCCACCCTCGGCTTCGGCGAGGCGCGTCAGCGCGGCCTTCCAGACGCGCCAGGCCTCGCCTACCGCGGCGGCCTGTGGCAGCAGCCCGGCGTGGCCGTCGAGCAAGAGGCGTTGCGCATCGGCCCGCAGCAGCGATTGGTGCGCGTGCTGGCCGTGAATGTCGACCAGGGTCTCGGCCACTTCGCGCAATTGCTGCACCGTCGCCGGCGCGCCATTGATGTAGGCGCGCGAACGCCCGCCTGCATCGAGTACGCGCCGCAGCACCAGTTCGCCGTCCTGATCGAGGTCGAGCGCCTTGAGCCAAGCGGCTGCGGCAGGCGCATCGTCGAGATCGAAACTCACCCCCACTTCGGCACGTTCGCATCCGTTGCGCACGAGGCCGGCATCGGCGCGCTCGCCGAGCACGAAGGCCAAGGCATCGACGAGGATGGACTTTCCGGCCCCGGTTTCCCCGGTCAGCACACCGAAGCCCGCATCGAACTCAAGTTCGAGACGATCGACGAGGACGAAATCGCGGATGTTCAGGCGGCGCAGCATGGCAAGCGGGTCCGTTCGGATCAGGAGAGTCGGTCAGTGGGGGATGGGCTGCTCGCTCCAATGCAGCTTCTTGCGCAGCATGGCGAAGTAACTGTAGCCCGGAGGGTGCAGCAGGCAGATCGAATGCGCCGAACGGCGGATGCGCACGAGGTCGCCTTGCTTGAGGTCAAAGGTGACCTGGCCGTCGAAGTGCACGCGCGAGTCGGTCGCGCGCACGATGCGCACGCCGATTTCGTTGCGGTCGCCGACGAGGATCGGCCGGTTGGTGAGCGAATGCGGACAGAGCGGCACCAGCGCAATGCCGGACACGGCGGGATGCAGGATCGGCCCGTTGGCCGAGAGCGAATAAGCGGTCGAGCCGGTTGGCGTGGCCGCGATCAAACCGTCCGAACGCAGGCTGTAGATGAATTCGCCGTCGATGAAGAGTTCAAATTCGATCAACCGACCGATCGCCCCTTTGTCGACCACCACGTCGTTGAGCGCCAGGTTGGCGGCGATGCGCACCCCGCCGCGTAACACGTCAGCGTCGAGCAGCATGCGCGTTTCCGGTGCGAAACGGCCGTCGAGAAGATCGTCGATGCAGGTCAGCATGTCCTGCCGGGCGATGTCGGTCATGAACCCGAGCCGTCCCTGATTGATCCCGACCAAGGGGACACCGTAGCTCGCCAACTGGCGAGCCGCATTGAGCAGCGTTCCGTCGCCGCCGATCACGACGGCCATCTCGGCGCATTCGCCGATCGCCTGGAAATCCATGAATTCCCAGGGACGCAGTTCGTCGGGCGAGATCGAATTCTTGGCCGTCACCGTCTCGATGACCACCCGCACACCGCGCACGCTCAAAGCATGCGCCATCGCCACCAACGATTCGGCGATTTCCGGGCTGTGGTATTTGCCGATCAGCGCCACGGTACGCGTTGAGCCGGCGTCTCCGGTGGGGCGGCGCTGGGCTTTCGGGTCATTTTTAGTCATCCTGAAATTAAACCACATTTCATTGTCGGCGCGCCGCCGCGTCGCGGCCGTCACAGCGCATTCTCGCGCCGATTTGCCGCCCTCGCCCGGGCTTTGTAAAATCGAACCCATGCTCGACGAACGCGCCAAAACCCTGCTCAAGACCCTGATCGAACGCTACATCGCCGACGGTCAGCCGGTCGGTTCGCGGGCGCTCTCCAAATATTCCGGCCTCGACCTCTCTGCAGCGACAGTGCGCAACGTCATGGCCGACCTCGAAGACCTCGGTCTGATCGCCAGCCCGCACACCTCGGCCGGGCGCATCCCGACCCCGCGCGGCTACCGTCTCTTCGTCGACTCACTGCTCACCGTGCAGCCGCTCGAAAACGAGCGCATCAGCGCCATGGCCGGGCAACTTCACCCGCGCCAACCGCAGCAATTGATCAGTAACGCCTCGCACCTCGTCTCCGAACTCACCCACTTTGCCGGCATCGTCCTCACCCCGCGCCGGGCAACGCCGAAAATCCGGCACATGGAGTTCGTCAGCCTGGCCGAGAAGCGCATCCTGCTGATCCTCGTCACCGCCGACGGCGACGTGCAAAACCGCATCCTGTTCACCGAGCGCGCCTATTCGGCGTCCGAACTCGTCGTCGCCACCAATTACCTCAACCAGTATTTCGCCGGCCACGATTTCGAACACATCCGCACCCGCGTCAAGGACGAACTGCTCCGCCTGCGCACCGACCTGCACGACCTGATGGCCGCCGCGCTCGTCGCTGGCGACGAGGCATTGCGCGACGCCGGCGACGATTACGTCATCTCGGGCGAACGCAACCTGCTCGAAGTCGAGGAACTGTCGTCGAACATGAAGCGCCTGCGCGAACTGTTCGACCTCTTCGAACAGCGCACCGCCCTGATGCAATTGCTCGACATTTCGCAGCGCGCCGACGGCATCCAGATCTTCATCGGCGGCGAATCGGGCCTCGCCCCGCTCGACGAATGCAGCGTCGTCGCCGCGCCGTACGAGGTCGACGGTCAGGTGGTGGGTTCGGTCGGCGTCATCGGCCCGACGCGCATGGCCTACGAACGGGTCATCCCGATCATCGACATCACCGCCAGGCTGCTGTCCTCGGCGCTCACCCAGCGCGGCACCTGAGCGCCAACGGACACCCCATGCCACGTTACGCCTCAACACCCGCCGACCCGAGCGACGCCCCGCAAAAAACGGGGATCGTGTTGATCAACCTCGGCACCCCCGAGGCGCCGACCGCAGAGGCGGTCCGGCGCTACCTCAAGGAGTTCCTTTCCGACCCCCGCGTCGTCGAGATTCCGCGCCTCATCTGGTGGCCCATCCTCAACGGCATCATCCTCAACACTCGCCCGGCCAAATCAGCCGCCAAATACGCCGCGATCTGGTCGCCCGAAGGCTCGCCGCTCAAGGTGTTCACCGAACGCCAGACCGCGCTGTTGCGCGATACCCTGGCCGCGCGCGGCCACCGGGTCGTCGTCGACTATGCGATGCGCTACGGCACCCCGTCCATCCCCGCCGTCCTCGACCGACTCAAGGCCGAAGGCTGCAGCCGAATCCTGCTCCTGCCGCTCTATCCTCAGTACGCCGCCAGCACCACGGCCACCGCCGTCGACGCCGCCGCCGGTTGGCTGACGCGACAACGTCGGCAACCCGAATGGCGCAGCCTGCGCGCCTACGCCGACGATCCCGGCTACATCGAGGCGCTCGCCGCCAGCGTCCGCCAACACTGGCAGGCCCACCCGCGCCCCGCCACGGGTTATCGCCTGCTGACCAGCTTCCACGGCGTCCCGCGCCGCACGCGCGACCTCGGCGACCCGTATTACGGAGAATGCCTCCAGACCGCGCGCCTGCTCGCCAAGGCCCTCGGCCTCTCGGACGAAACACTGGTCGTCACGTTTCAGTCGCGCTTTGGGCGCGCCGAGTGGTTACAACCCTACACCGCGCCCACCCTGGTTGAACTCGGAAAACAGAAACTCGCCCGCATCGACGTCCTGTGCCCCGGATTCACGGCCGATTGCCTCGAAACGCTCGAAGAAATCGCCCTTGAAGGCAAGGCAGAATTCCTCGCCGCAGGCGGCGGCGAATACCACTACATTCCGGCACTCAACGACCGGCCGGAGTGGATCGCCGCGCTCGCCGACCTCGCCGAACGCCATTTGCAGGGCTGGCCGACGCGCAGGCCCGACTGAGGCCCATCTCGGCCAATCTCACCCAGGCCAGTTGCTGCGGCCGCCCCCCCCCTTCAACGCCTCCGCCTGCAACCGGCGCTCAAGTCCTCCCCCGTAACACCGTTAACCGGACATCGGGACCCAACAACCGGCCTGCGCCGACTGCCCCCGCTCCCCGTTGCCGCCCTTGCACGCCCCACCGCCTACGGGACGGGCGCAAGGCTTCTTCTGCTCAGAAGGAGACCGCCATGAAGATCGCCGCTTCCGCCCTCCACCTCGACGCCCTGCATCAACGCCAGGAAAGCTACAGTCAAAGCACATCCCTGCGCGCTTGGCGCGACGCGCCCACCGACCGCGCCGCCCCCTCGCCCTCCACTCCGCCGGCCACCAGCCCCGCCCGGGTCAGCCTCTCCGAAGCTGGGCGTAAGGCTCAAGCCGACGAAAGCAATACAACCAGCGCCATCGAGGATGCGGCCCAGGCCGCTGAAAACGACCCACGGCTGAGCCTCCTCCGCGCCCTGATCGCCCTGCTGACCGGGAAAGACCCGCTTTCGCTGAGCCTCAGCGATTTCACCTCCGCCACCGAGACCTCCGCGGACGCGCCGGCCTCCGAGACGCCCACTGCCGCCCCCTCACAAACCGACGCCGGTGCGCCTGCGGTCGGCTGGGGCGTTGAGTTTTCACAATCCGTGCAGTACAGCGAAAGCGAATCGATGAGCTTTTCCGCCTCAGGGATGATCCGTACCGCCGACGGGCAGGAAATTCGTTTCGACCTCTCGCTCACGCTCAACCGGAGTTTTTCCTTCAGCAGTGAGACAAGCCTGAAACTCGGCGACGCCGCGCGCCCCAAGAAAGACCCGCTGATCCTCAATTTCGCCGGCCCGGCAGCGCAACTGACCAGCCAACGCTTCGCCTTCGACCTCGACAGCGACGGCAAGGCCGACCAGATTCACTTCGCCACCGGCGGCAGCGGTTTCCTGGCCCTCGACCGCAACGGCAACGGGCGCATCGACAACGGCAAAGAGCTGTTCGGCGCGCAAAGCGGTGATGGTTTCGCCGAACTGTCCAGCCTGGACAGCGATGCCAACGGCTGGATCGACGAGAATGACCCGGCCTACGCCCAGCTGCGCCTGTTGCGCAAAGACGCAGACGGCCAGGAGCGACTGAGCACGCTGCACGAAGCGCAGGTCGGCGCCATCGCGCTCAGTCGCGTCAGTTCGCCATTTGAACTCAAGACGGCGAACCAGGCATCGCCAGGAGAAATCCGCAGCAGCGGCCTCTTCCTCGGCGAAAACGGCACACCGGGCGTCGTCCAGCAGATCGACCTGAGCGTCTAAGCGCGCCTCGCCCGAGCGCGAACCTCTTGCCCGGCGGCGTGTCGATGGCACAGACCGCCGCGTGGCCCCTCGTCCCGTCTTGAAGCGAAACGCAGCGCCTCCCATACTGGAGAGAGACTGGAGGCCGTTCCCCTCGCGCCAGTGCAGGTCCGGTTTTCGTGGAGAACTGCGGGATGAAAACGCCAAAGATCTGGATTCGTCTAACGGCCGCCATCTGGGGCATGCTGGTTCTGGTCTGGGCCGGCATGATCCACTGGCAGAGCAACGTCAGCCGCGAAACCTCGATCCGCCAAGCCGGCGACTTCGCCCAGAGCGTCCATGAGATGACGATGGCCGGCCTGACCGGGATGATGATCACGGGTACGATCGCCGAGCGCGCCGTCTTCCTCGACCAGATCCGCCAGTTGAGTCTGATCCGCGATCTGCACGTGGCTCGTGCCCCGGCCGTCAGCCGCCTGTTCGGGGCCGACAGCGTGGATCGACGTCCCTTGGACCCGCTGGAACAACAGGTTTTGAACGAAGGCAAAGGGCTCACACGGATCGACAGCGACCAGGGCATCCCGGTGCTACGGGTCATCACCCCAACCCTCGCGTCCAGCAATTACCTGGGCAAGGATTGCATCGCCTGCCATCAGGTGCCGGAAGGCACGGTCCTGGGCGTCGTGAGCATGAAAGTATCCCTCGCCACGGTCGAAGCGGACGCATCGCGCTTCCGCCTCCAGATCGCCCTGGCCGCGGCCACCGCCAGCCTCGTCCTGCTGGCGCTGATCTTCTACTTTACCCGGCATTTCGTGACTCGGCCGATCGAGCAGCTCGAACAGGGGTTACGCGAAATCGCACACGGCGAAGGCGACCTGACGCGTCGCCTGCCCGTTCGCAGTCAGGACGAAATCGGGCAAACCGCCGGCAGTTTCAACGCCATGATGGATAACGTCGCCCAACTCATTCGCCAAATCCGTGAGGCGGCCCTGCGTGTCTCCGCCCAATCGCACGAAGTCTCGGCCGCCGCCCGCCGAGTTGCTGCAGGCATCCAGCAGCAGACGCAACAGACCGCCCAGGCCTCGCTCTCGATCGGCGCCCTCGACGACAGCATCCACGCCATTTCCGAAAGCACCGAAGGCGTGCATGCGCAATCGCAGGAAAGCGTGCGCCGGGCCGATGCCGGGCAAGCCAGCCTGCTCGGCCTGACTCAAGCCATGAACGACACCGAGGCGGCCGTGCAACGGATGTCGACCACCATCGACGAATTCGTGCGCCACACCGAAGCCATTCACCGCATCACGCGCGGCGTGCAGGACATTGCCGAACAGACCAATCTCCTCGCCCTCAACGCCGCCATCGAGGCTGCGCGCGCTGGCGAAGCCGGACGCGGTTTTGCCGTCGTCGCCGACGAAGTGCGCAAGCTGGCCGAGCAGTCCGGCCGCGCGGCGCGCGACATCGACGACATCACGACGACGCTCAATGCCCAGTCGGTCCTCGTCCGCCAGAGCATCGACGAGGGCTTGGCGCACATCGTCACCAGCCATCGCACGGTGGACAACGTCTCCGACATACTGGCATCGGAACACGGTTCGGTGCATCAGGTTGGAGAGGGGCTGAACGCCATCGCCGCCGCTGCGGCCGAGCAAGAGCGCTCGAGCGAGGAGATGCGCGCCAGCATCGCCGCCATCGCCGCGGCCACCGAAGCCAACCACGCCGCCCTCAAGCAGACCTCGCAAGCCGCGCAGACGCTCGACGCCCTGGCCGAATCGCTGCGCGACTCGGTCAGTCGTTTCAAGGCTTAGTCTTAAGGCTCAGGGCGGCGCCAGTGCCAGTTCGCCAGCGCCGAGCCCGCTGCTGCCCACCACCGCGGATTGGCCTAATTTGGACAAGGCCTAATTAGCCTCGCGCAGACGGGCCAGCACCTTGGCCACCAGCGTACGGCGGAAGCGTTCGACGAGTTCATCCGAAGAGAGGTCCAGCGCCGCGCTGTTGATTTCGAGGAACAAGGTCGGCTCGAGCGTCACCACGGTCGCCGAGCGCGTGCTGTCTGCAGGATGCAGGTAGGCCATCTCGCCGATCACTTCTCCGGAGCCGAGCCGGCAAAGCACGCGCCCCCCCACCGAGACTTCGACGAAGCCCTCGACCACGACACCGAACATCCGGTTGTTCTCGCCCTCGCGGAGCAAGGTCACCTTTGTCGCCACCTCGCGCCAGACGCTGATACGCAGCACCTCCCACAATTCGACATCTTCGAAATCAGCAAAAAACTCGAGCCGGCGCAACCGCTCGAAATGCTCGGCGTCCTGCTGCGTCGTGTCTTCCTCGAGCATCTGGTAGCGGACCGCCGACAGGTCCTTGGCGAACTCCGCGCCGTTGCGGTAGCGGTTGTAGAGGTCTTTCTCCAGCGCCTTCCGAATGATGGGGTCAAGCCCCGGCGGCAGGTTGGGATTGAGCGCGCAGGCCGAAGGGATGTCGGCATTCACGATCTTATAGACCAGCGCCCCCTGGTTGCTGGCGCGGAACGGCAGGCGACCGGTCAGCAACTGGTAGAGCACGACGCCGAGCGAATAGAGGTCGGTCTTCTGGTTGAGCGGGTAGTTCTTGATCTGCTCCGGCGACATGTAGGCCGGCGAGCCGACGCCCATGACGAAGGTCGAATCCTTGTCGAGGTCCTTGTGCAGGTTGAGCGCCAGACCAAAGTCGGTGATCTTCGGCTCATCGTCGTCGGTGATCAGGATGTTTGCCGGCTTGATGTCGCGGTGCACGACCCCTTGCCGGAAAGCGTGATCGAGCGCCAGGCAGCACTTGAAGACGATGCCGATCACCCGATGCATCGGCAGCAGCTTGTTGATCGCGCAAAAGGCGTCGAGCGGCTGCCCTTGGACGTAATCCATCACCAGCCACGCCTGTTTCTCTTCGATCACCGCGTCGTGTACGCGCACGATGTTCGGATGCTCGAGCCGGCGGCCGATCGCGTCCTCGGTCTGGAACAGCTTGCGCAGGCGGCGCGACATCGCCGCGTTGTTCTCGTTGAAGCGAATCAGCTTGATCGCCACGTCTTCCCCGGTGTCCGGATCGGTCGCCAGATAGACGACGGCCGTCGCGCCCTTGCCGAGTTCGCGCACGATTTCGTATTTGCCGATTTTTTCTGCCATTCCTCGCTTCGCCGTACTGACGAGCCCCTTCGGAATCGTGATAATCTAGAGTGAAAAGCCTGCTGGGCGCCCAGACGCCGAGCATGCTAACCAAATACCACATAGATGTCTCGCTCGCAACGAGCGGAACATAAAAAACCAGGGAAACCATGAATCAACCGCTAAGCCGCGCCCCCTGAGGCCGCGACGCACTGTCGTGCGCCACTGATTTTCTTTTTCTGCCTTTTTGTCTGACATCGATTGACGGTTCGGAGTGCCGATGGCGCCAAACCGCGACGTACAAAACCACTTCACATCTGAAAATGAAACTCAATACCCGCCTCAATCTGGTCGCGGTCTGCACCGCCGTCGGCCTGCTTATCCTGATCGCCTCCGCCTTGCGCATCCTCTACGTCGGGATGCTCGAAGACCGGCGCAACCAGATCGAACTGACCGTCACCCTCGCCACCAACCAGATCAACACCTTCATCGCCCAGGAAAAAAGCGGCGTCCTGACGCGCGCCGAGGCGCAACAGCGCGCCAAGGAAACGCTGGCGCAGTTGCGCAAGGGCGACGATTACATTTTCGTGCGGGACTTCGATGGCCGCATGCTGGTCCACCCCGATGCCCAACGCCTGGGTAAAATCGACCTCGGCCTGCAGGACGAAGACGGCAATTCGGTCCATCAGCGGTACCTGAAAGCCTTGAGCACTCAGGACTTCGCCTTTGTCGACCTCAAGACGACTCGACCGGGGAGCAAGGCCTACGTCGGCAAGATCAACGGCGTGCGCAAACTGCCCGAATGGGGTTGGATCGTGGGCTTCGGGCAATTCACCGACGACATCGAAAAAACCTACCTCGACGACGCACTCGTTCTCGCGGCAATCGGCGGTTTCGTCCTGCTCGTGGTCGGCGGCCTGGCTTTCGCCACCGCGCGCGCGGTGCGCCGGGCGCTGGCGCCGATCCAGAGCGCCGTCACCCGCATCGAGCGGGAACTCGACCTGACGCTCAGCGCCGAAGTCACCGGTAAGGACGAGATCGCCGAAGTCTCGCAGGCGCTCAACCGCCTGCTCGCCACCCTGCGCGGCAGCTTCGCCGCGATCGCGCAGAGCGTACATGGCATCGCCGACGCCTCGGCTCAACTCGCCTGCGCCGCGTCGCAGACGGCCACCGCCTCGTCCCAACAAAGTGAGGCCGCATCGACAATGGCCGCCAGCGTCGAGCAGATGACGGTCAGCATCAGCCTGGTCAGCGAGCGTACCGGCGAAGCGCACCAGCTCTCGCGCACCTCAGGCGAAATGGCGCTTTCCGGCAATGCAGTCATCAGCCAGACGGTGAACGACATCAAGGCCATCGCCGCTGCGGTGCAACAGGTTTCGGAACGCCTGCGCGAACTGGAAGGCCACAGCAACGGCATCTCGAGCATCGTCTCGGTCATCTCCGAGTTGGCCGAGCAAACCAACCTGCTGGCCCTCAACGCCGCCATTGAAGCGGCACGCGCGGGCGAGCATGGACGCGGCTTCGCCGTCGTCGCCGACGAAGTGCGCAAGCTCGCCGAACGCACGGCCAGCTCAACCAAGGAGATCGGCGGCATGATCGAAGCCATCCGCAGCGTCTCGGGCGCCGCCAGCCAGAGCGTGCGCCACGCCGTTGACTTGGTGCAAACCGGGGTCGGCCGCGCCGACGATGCCAGCCGCACGATCGTTCAGATCGGCGAACAAAGCCAGGCCGGGGTCCGCATGGTCGAAGAAATCGCCACCTCGATCCGCGAGCAGAGTTCGGCCAGCAACGACATCGCCCGCCACATCGAACGCATCGCCGAAATGGCCGAGGAAAGCAGCGCCGCCGCACGCGACAGCGCCGAATCGGCGCAATTGCTCGACCGGCAGGCGAGCGCGGTGCGTGAAGCCATCGTCCGCTTCAAGGTCTGAGCGCCCCCTGCATCGCCCCGGGAACGCCGACGTTCCCGGTTTTTGATTTTTTCCTCTTGAAACCCGAAAAACCACCCCCAGATGAATGGGGTTATCCGGGAGACCACACCATGGAACTGAGCCAAGACCCCAACAAGAACGCGCCTCAGGGCGCCGAAGACGCGGCGATCGCCGCCAACGCCGGGACGGAAAGCACGCCCAGCCTCGAAGAGATGATCCGCCAGGCCGAACTCAAGGCCGAAGAGCATCACGACGCCTGGCTGCGCGCCAAGGCCGAAACCGAGAACGTCCGCCGCCGCGCCCAGGAAGACATCGCCAAGGCCGCCAAATTCGCCGTCGAGAAGTTCGCCGGCGAACTGCTCGCGGTCAAGGACAGCCTCGAAGCCGCCCTCGCCACCGAGACGCCCAGCGTCGAGAGCCTCAAATCGGGCAGCGAGTTGACCCTCAAGCAACTGGTCGCCGCCTTTGAGAAGTCCAACCTGCGCGAGATCAATCCCCTGGGCGAGAAGTTCGACCCCAATGTCCACCAGGCGATCAGCATGCTCGAGTCCGACCAGGAGCCGAACACCGTGGTCACGGTGCTGCAAAAGGGCTACCTGCTCGCTGACCGCGTCCTGCGCCCGGCGTTGGTCATCGTTGCCAAGGCCAAATCCTGAGCCGGGCTTGAAATCGAAATGACCCGCCCCATCTAGGGGCCATCCGGCAGATTCACGGTATTCACGAAAGTCAAAAAGGACACTGAAATGGGCAAAATCATCGGTATCGACCTCGGCACGACCAACTCCTGCGTCGCCGTCATGGAAGGCGGCAAGCCGAAAGTCATCGAAAACTCGGAAGGCGCGCGGACCACGCCGTCGATCGTCGCCTACACCAACGACGACGAAATCCTGTGCGGCGCCCCGGCCAAGCGCCAGGCCGTCACCAACCCGACCAACACCCTGTTCGCGGTCAAGCGCCTGATC
>RRZT011893243.1_pt1 | contig 16476 bp, 8 predicted proteins | sample 2165551 | NCBI WGS metagenome assembly RRZT01 (sample SAMN10456910, study PRJNA506462) | wastewater metagenome | biome: wastewater; feature: sludge; material: wastewater sludge; isolation source: wastewater sludge with Escherichia coli K12::gfp cells carrying plasmid... | place: USA: Moscow, Idaho ...
CCAGAGCGGGTGGCCGATGACGACAGCCGCCCCACGGCCCTCCGGCGAGACGAGTGCTGGCAGGCCGTTCACCGTGTGCTGCTCGATTCGCAGGTGTGGACCGTAGCCATCAGCGAAGCTCTGCATCAACGCCGCGGTGCGATCCGACCAGCGGGAGAGTTCGAGGCTGCGCCCGAGCGCAAGATCCACAACGTCTAGCCCGAGTCGCCAGTCCAGCGCCCAGTGGTTGAAGCGATTCTCGTAGTTGCGGAGGCATCCAGGGCACGACGATGTGCAGGCCGTCCCATGCGGGTCTTCGTGCAGTCGCTTTCCAGTCGCATCCCGAATCGACGTCAGGAGCCTCTCGAAGGTCGGCGACGCTCCGAGCTCCAGCGCGTAGCCCGCGCCGTTGTCGAGCGCGTCGGCGAGGAACACCCGTGCCGAAACGGTGGCACCGCTGCGCGTCGGCTGTAGTCCGACCTCAAGCTCAGACTGCTCGATGTCCAGGTACTCCTTGGCGGCGTTGCGAAGCAACTCGGCAAAGGAAAGCAGGGCACCCTTGCCCGCCGGGCACGCCCAAGGCAGCGTTGCGACCGCGCCCTCGGGGAGGGCCAGAGCGTCAAGTCCAAGCAGGAGCACGTCGGTACGTCGAACCTCGCCGATAGCGGCTGGATCGAGGGCTTGCCCGCCAGTTCGCATGAACTCAGGCAGCGGGCGCCGATACAGGTCACGATTCTGCGCGACAACAGAGCCGTCGGACTGGCGACTCAGATCGAAGAGCTTGCGGTTGTTGTCGTTCACTGCGACGACTTCGGCCTGCTCAAGCAGTCGGAGCGAGACCCCGTGGAGCCTCGTCTCTTGACCGAGTTCGGTGTTCGTGGAGAGTTCGGAGTATCCCGCGTACATCGGTGTGATGTGCGAGTCGTCGTAGTCCGGCTGGCTGTAGATCGTTCGGTAGCCCTCCGGCTGGTAGAGCGAGAACGCACGCATTTCTTCGCCACAGACCGAGCACTTGAGCGACTCGTCCGTCGGGCGGGTGTCGAGGCTGCCGCATTGCCCGCAGCGATGGACAGGAAGAGGTATTCCGAGAGGGTCTTTCGCTCGCGCCCTCGTCCCGATGATGTTGTAGGCCGCAAAGCCCACAGCTAGGTGCTCGGCACCATCCTTGACGACGACCGCTCCCGGAGCGAACGCCGTGATAGACATGCGAAGGTCACGGTCGGCGACGGTGTGCCGCTCGGCATCGCCAGCACCGCGAAGCGGCTTTGAGTAGAGCGGACGGACCCGGGTCGGGAAACCGAACATTGGGAGCACGCCGGCGTTCGCAAGCAACTCGCTGAGTTCGGTGTGCTGGAAGTACGGGTTACCGACGGCTTCGTCGATGTCGGTCACCAGACCAGTCCGCGCCCAGTTCTTGAGGTCGTCGACATCGAGCGCGGTGTACGCGCTGAACCGCTCACAGACTTCTGGAACATCCTTCGATATCTGCAGCCATGCCTCGACGTCCGCGCGCCGCGACGCCCAATCACTCGTCGAGCCGAACGTGCCGTGGATGCTGTCGCCAGTTCGCCGAGGTGGATTCCGACTGGCGAGGAATGCCCGTCGCAGAAGCTCCGCCGCGATCACGCGGCGAACGATCCGCGGTCGCGACAAGTCGATGAACGGTGGTGGCGGATCGGCCGCGGTCATCTTCTCCGGCGCCTGGAAGTAATAGTCATCGTGCGCCCGGTCACGTGACACGGTGACCGCGAAGGAGAACGGCTGACCGGAGCGTCCAGCCCGACCGACGCGCTGCTGATAGTTGAACCGCTGGGGCGGCATGTTTGCCATCGCGACAGCCCGGAGAGAGCCGATGTCGACACCAACCTCCATCGTGGTCGTTACCGAAAGCAGGTCAAGCGGGTCCGCGAGTCCGCTCTCGGCAGGCACCGGTAGCACCGCGCCCTTGAACAGACGCTGTCGCGTCCGCTGGTCAGCGAGCCGGGTCTGGCCCGTCAACTCAGCGACGCGCATACGTCGAAGCGGCTGCGAGGCGAGCCATCCGTAGTAGTCGAGCTCCTCAGACCACTCCTCCTCGCGCAGCACGCCGTTCGGGCATTCCTCATTGGTGCAGACACCAGCCGACGGGTGCAGATGAGTCGTGCCGCAGTTGTCACAGACCCAGACCCTGTCGCCTGGGGTCCTGAGTTCGAGGGCATCCTGTCCAGTCTGAGTTCTGAGCGCCCACGTCTCGTCGACGATCCCGCCCTCGCGGAGGAACTCGCCGACATTCGATACCAGCGTCTGCCAGTCGACCTGCTGCTTCGCTGCGACCCTCTTGAGGTAGGTTCCGATGACCTTCGGTGCTGAGTTCGATCGAGCCGCGTACCCGCCCTCGAATCGTTTCGCGATTCCGAGTAGCCGGATGACGCTCGCGACCACGTCCCCCGCTATTTCCGTCGAGAAACCCCAGCCGTCGGGTGCAAGCGGCCGTGCCCGCACGACTCCAAGGCGGGTCGATTCGAGGTCGCGCGAGGCACGGTCGAAGACGGCCTCTGCGACGGCGGTCGCAGTGAGCCTGTAGCGGTCCTGGCGAATGGGCCGCGCTACCGCGTCGGTCAGCGGCTCCCAGGCGTTGCGGATCGGCGGCTCGTAGGCGCGATACCACGGGGCGTCACCCTCGCTTTCTGCCACGGACGGTCCCGGCCCAGCAGGGTTCACGCCGACCTCAAGCATCACCCGCTCGGCATCGTGGATGAGCGTCGGCCACGGCAGAGATTCGGTCTCCCGTTCTGCGGCAGCGATCGTCGCCAAGTCCGATGCGTCAGCCGCGCCGAGGCTCTCCAGCCGGAGCTTGTCGAACAACTCCCGACGGCCGGAACGCAGCATCTCAGCGCGTTCGAGTCCGTCACCATCCAGCTCGTTACGCAGGAGTGCGCGCAGAACCGGAACAGGGTTCTCGCGCCCGTGGAGCAGTTGCCGGACGACCTGTCGCACCTGGTCGCGGAAGTTGTTGAGCGCGATCCCGGCGGCGATGCGCGCGGAGTCGTCCCGGCTGTCGGTGAAGACGATCGTCCTCGACTCGGCCGCCTCTGACCCGAGGCTGCGGAACAACTGAGAGACCGCCATTTGGTTGAGCTGCGCGCGACCAGACGTGTGTGCACGGATCGGCGATCTGACATTGCCGGCGAAGTAGACCGCAGCATCTCGGTTGTCCTGACTCCCACCGCATCGCGGGCAGGCTTCCGGCAGCGCGGGGAGTGTCAATCCGCTGTCACCGCCCGCGTTGTGGCTGAGTACGACTGCTGGGATGCCGTCGGGCGAGTTGCCGAGAATGAGCGACCCGAGCTTGGGATTCCAGGTCGCGGCCCCGAAGTTGGTCTCGATGGTGGCCCGATTCTCGTCCATGTCGGCGGGGAGTTTGTGGCGGCTGGGGGCGTCGGGAACCGGCGAGCCGAGCCAGAGCCATCGGTATTCGTCGTCATTCCTTCGATACACGAAGTCACCCGAGTTCTCACCAGGCGTGACCGGAGTCGTCGAGAGCACGACGGCCCCGCGGTCGGGTCGGTCCACGACGTAGCCCCCGAGGCTGACATCGCCACACTCGAAGCAGTAGAGAAGTTCAAGCACTCGTGCGCCGCAGTCGGCGCAGGTCGACCGCGGGGTGTCATACATCCGACCTACTCGCCGAGGCTCTGAATCGGTGCCGCCGGGGCAGGCGGGATCAGAGCAGGCCCAGAGCCCACGCATCCCTCGCATCATGACGTGGCCGCGGAACTGGATCACGGGCTTCGCCGCGTCTGCGAGACCGACGAGCATCGTCGCGAGCGCCGATGATGCGAGCGGATCGTCCGCGAATAGGCGATTCGCAACAGTGTCAATTCGCGTGGCTTTGGGGCGCCCGTCGCCAGGGTCAGCGCACGCAACAGCGATCGTCTCCGCCCACCGATCTCTCGCGGCAGCTTCCGCCAGCTCGTTCGGGGCAATGCCCAGCACATCGCCAGCAGTCGGCTTGTTCCCTGGCACAAGCGGCCGTGGCTGCCCAGGCTCGATCAGGAAGGACGCCCGATCGACGCCAAAGAAACGCTCCAGATACTCCAGACCCGAGTCGTCCCCGGGCAGGGAAGCGCTCGTCGCGATGATCCTGAACTGGTCGGAAGAAGGCTCAAGCCCGAGCCGCGATGCCAGGTTTCGGACGACCATCCCGACTTCGGCACCGGTGCTGCCGCGGTACAGGTGCAGTTCGTCAACGACGAGGGTGAAAACGTGGTCGGACGACCGCTGGAGCCACCGCCGAGTGGACTCGAAGATCGGCTCCTCGACGTCGCGCATCAGCATCACGTTGAGCATCGAGTAGTTCGTGACGAGCACATCGGGTGGAGTGGCGATCATGTCCCACCTGGTGATGAGTTCGCCAGCATAGGGATCCTGGAACTGAGCCATCAAGTCCGGGTCGTTGAGTTCAGCTAGCCGGGCGTTCAGACGCGACAGCTCCCGCATGTCCCGCGCCGCGTCGGCGGTGGCAGGTGCCGAGACCTTCCCGGTCGGAACTCCACCCGAGCCCGGTGTCGCCCCGGTATAGCGCCCGAACCAGAGGTCAATCGGCGACGCCTGTCCCCGAAGGCCGCGCACGGCCCGGCGGAGCCGCGCAACCTGATCCTCGACGAGCGCATTGGTCGGGTAGAGGATCACCGATCGCACCGCTGCCGGACTTGCTCCGACTGTTCGGGCTGGTCGCCAGTTTTCGGTCTGCCTCTTCAGATCCCACCACTCGTGGATCGGCGGCAGTGCGGTTGCTGACCGTTTCTCCGCCACGATACGGCTCAGGAGCGGGATCAGGAAGGACTCTGTCTTGCCGGAACCCGTGCCAGAAGTCACCACCGGGTTATGACTGATGCCGCCCGCGAAGTGCGTAGCGAGTGCTGCCGCCTGATGCTTGCGCAGTTTGATGCCTGATAGCGCGTCGGGGGTCACACCAAAGACCGCCCCGATCACGTCTCCGAGGTCGCGTGCGTCGACTCCTGCTTGGCTGGCCGCTTCGATGACCGACGCGACCCCGTCATAGGGCAGAACGGGCTCGAGCATGAGCGGGGCGAATAGATTGCCCTGCCCTTCGAGCAGCAGGCGTCGCCGCTCTTCAACAAGGGCCTGGTCCCGCAGTGCGTATGCGGTGTCTATGTACCGCAGAAATGCGTCGCGGAGGTCATCGGCGATCTTCACTGGGGTCGGGAACGGCATGCTGCTCACCGGCTCACGCGGTCGTAGATGATGTCCGCGACGGTGCGCGGTACTGACGGGTACTGGAGCATGCGGTGATTCACAATCTCTCGCGGCGCTCGTCCCGAGCAAAGCGCGAGAGCACGCCCGTACAAGGCCGGCAGGTCCGCACCCAGCGGCGTGACGACTGAGCCACTGCGCGAGTTGTAGCCAACGAGGGGGTCACCGGCCCACGAGTTCGCGATGTGCTTCACGATCTGCGCGTTGCCGAGTCCGATCGTGCCGCTTGCAATGTCATCGGCGGTGCGGATCGCGTAGGTCGAGCCGAAGTCCTTGAGCCGATAAGAGCCAACCCTGACCAGCGACGTCGCGGGGTGCCACGAGGCCGACGTCGTGTCCCAAAACTCGGCAGACCGGTGGCTCGGCACGATCACCCGCTTGAGCGACGTCGCCACCTCACTGAGTGGCGGCAACGCCTCAACGATCTCCTCGACCGGTGAGGTCTCCAGAACAGCGATCCCAGCGTCGGCCAATAAACCGACCGGCAGCATGCCATCTACCTCGACACGGGCGAGTTCGGCATCAACGCTCGTGCGCACGACAGCGCCGGTGCCGAGCAGTTCCTTGAGTTGCTCCACCAGCGCGCTGGAGCGCGACCCGATGAGCACCCATAACCCGTCACCCGTCGGAACGAGCGTGGACGTGTTCACCGCCCATTCGGTCACCTGGAGATAGTCGTCCCTGGCTACATCCACATGACCGACGACTTCAAGCCGTCGCAGGAACGAGTCCGCGAACAGGCCCGAGCCCTCGACCTGGGCGGCGATTCGCTCGAACGCCCCGAACGAGCCGGTCCCGATGTGGTTCAGCGCATCGAACGCGACCTCGAAGTCTGGCTCGTCCGACTCGACCACGGGCGGGATTACTGGGACCACGATCGTCTTGGCCGCGCGATCCTTCTTGTTCGCAGCCCAGGGGGTCCCAGCGAAGCGACGCACGAGCCCGCAGGTCATGCACTCGCCCTCAATGCTCCGCGTAGGTGCCTGGCCAGGGAGCACGGGCGGGAGCAGGAATCGGTGCATCCCGGTAATGAGACACGAGTCGCTCGCCATCGGCACGCCCACCCGAGTCTTCGCAACCGATGCGGTAGACGCGTTTCGCTCTCGGGGCACAAACTCCGGCATTGGCACTGTACCGCCGTCGCGGCGCGGTTCGAGACCCACTGTCCTCGCTCCGTTGACATGACTCGGCCACTCGGCGGGACCAGCGGTCAGCGGCCAGCGCGGCGAAGAATCAGGCGAGTAGACCAAGCGGATATCGACATCCTCGACGCGGAACTGCGGAGTGCTTGCCGATCGCAGTCGCAGGAGCGCCGTTGACGACGGCTTGTTCGTGTCGTCTACGAACATCGCGACGACGTACTCACCGTCAGTTAGCCCCTGATCCATGAGCGGAAGTACCGCGAGTTCGCCGGGCTGTAGGGACTCAGCGATGAGTTCGGCCGGGTCGATACGGGTGCCGCGGTACACACGAACGCAGACCGAGGAAGCTCCAGCGGCGAGGGCAACCGCCTCGGGTGGCTCCATCACCGACCACTTGCGAAGCAAACCAGGAAGCACGAATCCCCCACGTAGCGTCAGGCTCGTCCGCGCGCGGGGCACCAGCGGCAAGAGATCGAAGTGCAGTTGCCCGGTCGGCGCGGACACGATCTGGACGTGCTGGTAAACGACCCACCCCTCCGGCGCACCCGGGAGGTCGACAAGTTCATGCCATCCCGGTCGGGCGTGAGCCTCAAGGTGACTCTCGACACGCTGGCGCGCGTCCGACCGCGCCAGGACGATGCTGTCCTCACCGAGCGAAATGCGCTCGATCTCGACGAATGCCCCCTGAAGGTCGTCCCATCGGAGCGGAGCGACTCGCTTCGGGCGACGACCGAAGGGGCGACTCTCGTCATCCCCGAACTCGCCAGTTAGCTGCTCCCCGACGAGCGACGCAGCGCTGACTCCCTCAGCACCGGAGAGCCGCGTGGAGCCACCGGGCCCGGCGACGGTCGGGATAATCGACTCCTCGTCGGCGACTTGGAACCGGGCAATGTCCGGCCCTTCCGAGCGGTACGGGAGCATCAGGTTGAACTCAATCGACTTGCGAGGGAATGTCCGCAAGAACGCCAGCAGGCGCGTCGTGACGACGGGTCGCGCAGAGGCGACCGATTCGATCCCCGACCCATCCCATGCTTCGAGTTCGAGACAAGCGGCATTGACGATGCGCTCTCGGGCGGCCGGATCCCGCCAGAGACGAGCAAGATGCGAACTGAGGGGGAGGCTCGGAGTGGCCGTCGCATAGGGGTCCATCGCGAGACTCATGTCGTTCGGCGAGATACGCAGACCCGGGGTCATGCCCTCAATCGCGAAGAGCTCGTGGAGGCCGGCACGATCGTGTTGCCGAACGACCGCCTGCGACATCGGCAGCCCAATGAAGGCGTGACCGCCGACGGCGTAGGCCGTCGGGATTCCACGCTCACCTTCCCAAGCTTCAAGCCAGGAGTTCAGCGACCCCCACAGCAGATCGGCGACCCGACGATAGTCGTTCTCGACCCGCAAGTACTCGGTCGCTGGGACATGCAAGAGCCGATGTAGACGCGAGTAGTAGTTGTGGGCAGCCAGGTCGCCGTCAGCCTGCATGTGCTCGGCAGCGATCGACAGCGCCACGAGAAGGGGGAGCGCGGGCGGAGTTTCAAGCGGCGAGCGCCGATGGCGCTGCGCAGCGTCAGCCTGCCAGTGAAATGGGGCTACGCCAGCCTCGTCGACTTGAAGCGAGGACCTGACGACCGCCGACAGCCCTGCGAGCGTCCGATCCTCGAACTCAGCGGCTTCGAGCACGTTACGAACCGTATCGGCGTCCGCGAGCGCATAGACGGGTCGACCAGCCTGCGATGAGCCGAACATGACGTCGGCGATCGCCTCGCTCACGCGCTCATACTCGGAACCCAAGGCCAAACTCCCTCGCATGTCATGCAGACCGTCTAGCAACAAGGACGGGTTCTGTGCTGAGTGGCTTCGTCCTGGGAGCGCATTCCTCCCCGGCATCTGTCCGCTTGCTCGCGGAGGTGCGCTTGGCTCGCAGGGGTTCGGGGTCGGCAGTACTGGAGGAGTCGGGGTTGCCCAGCCCTTCGAGTAGGCGCTCAGCGATCGCCTTGACGACACGGGCATTGACAGCGTTGCCGAGCGCCTTGTAAGCCTCGAGGTCGGAAGTCGGCAGATGGATATCGCCGAGGCTTTGGAGTTCAGCGCACTCAGCAGGTGTCATGTAACGGCGTTCGCCAGTCAGGTTGGAGCCGAGGATAGGGACCTGTGTCTGGGTGAAGGCGATGAGGCTGGGGGACGTCGTAGGCCGCTTGATCCTGAGCCCAGAAGCACGGACCTGCAGGACGAAGTTGTCGATGTTCCGCTCCTCACCCTGGGCGTTCCATTCCATCTTCTGGAGGCTGGACTGCATCTCCTCGGGCTTCCATTGATCCACCCAAGGGTCGATCCAAGAGCGGTTGTCCTGGTAGAACTCACGGTTCTGTCTGATGAAGGTGCGCTTCCATCGGGGGAACCGGTAATCGCTATCGCGATTGGCGTGACTAGGGATCCGCTCCTTCTGTTCGTCGACCGAACATTCAAGGCTTTGGCCAAAACTGCCTTTGATGCCCATCTGACGCAAACCCCACACCGGTCGACGATCCCAGACTCCCGGCGGAGTCTCGTCCTCGTACGGATAGGTTGCGCCGAACTCCATTGACCAGATCGGGAACGAGGGCATCTTCACGGAAGCCGGCGAACGACGGAGGAAGTCCCCCCACATATCGATGGCTTGAAGTGTCTGCTCAGGAATCGCGCGAGTGGGCGGAACATCATGGCGAAGAACCGAAATGATGTCGGTCTGGTCCTTGTGCTTGGCTGGCCACTCGAAGTCTTCCAGGCCGTCGAGCGACCCAACGAAATACGCGCGGTCCCTGACCTGCGGGATGCCAAATTCGTGAGGAGAGAAGTGGTCCACTTTGACCGAATAATCCAGTGCCTCCAACAACTCGATGATCTTGCGCCGAGTGCGACCACCGTCATGCTTCAGGATGTTGGGCACATTCTCAAGGATGAAACGGCGAGGACGCTTAACGCGGAGAATCTGGTGTACTTTGAAGAAGAGGTTGCCCTGGAGGGTATCAGCGAAGCCCATTTGGTCGCCTGCCTTGGAGAACGGCTGGCAAGGAAAACCCGCAGTAAGCACGTCGTGGTCAGGGACCTCGCGTTCTATGTCTCTATCGGTCTCAAGGTCGTTGATGTCACTCCAGGGATGAATTCCATAGTTCGTCTCGTAGAGGGCGTTAAGCGTCGGCTCCCACTCGGCAGCGAACACAACTTCGCCATCGAGGTCATTGAGAGCGACATGGAAACCTCCGAGGCCAGAAAAAAGGTCGACGAACTGGAAGGTTGGTGTTGCGGCTGCCACATCGCCTCCTTGCCTGGTCGCTCCTGCCGGTGCCCGGCGAGGGTCGGCGGTCTCGCTCCCGCCGTGTCTACAAGTCTCTCAGCACCCACCGACAATCCTGAAGTCGACATGCAGTAGACGCGGAGGAGGCCATTCCGGCCGCACTTCGAACCGCAGGCCCGACGCCCTGGCGAGTCTACGTCGAGCCCTCGCGCGACCATGCGAGAGCTTCTACCGGTTCCCCCACACCTCACGCGTCTGCAGATCAAAGTCCGTACTAGTCTGTATGAAAGTGGCCAACGGCTTGTGGCATGGCGGAGTGAGGAGTGGCTGCGATGGTTGAGGAGCGGCGTGGGCCGGGGCGTCCGGCGTATGACTCGAAGCAGAAGCTGGTGGCGGCGGCGTGCGCACTGCTGGCGGAGCGGGGGTTCGAGGCGACAAGCCCGCAGATGTTCCAGCAGCGCTCCGGGGTGGGTCACGGGAGCATGTATCACCACTTCCCTGGCAAGGGAAAAGAGGGGCTCGCACTGGACGCGATCGGTCATATGCGGGCGAGCACGACCGCGTTCCTCGACGGCACCCCGACGCCCGAAGGCTCCGAGGTTGAAGAAGTACGGGCCAGCATCGTGGCGGCGCTGGATCGACTGTTCGCCCGCAGGGAAGGACAAGCCCTGGTGAGGCTCCTCGCCGACGCGGTCGCCGGAGCGATCCCGTCGCTGGCGACCGCGACCCGGGACTGGTGTGACGACATCCGTGCCGTGATCGTCGTGCGACTGCGGGCTGACGAGCCAGGCGCCGACCTCGACATCGCCGACGCAGCAGCACGGTTCCTTGCGCCTGAGTTCGATGCTCTCGCGGAGGAACTGCTCACAGCCGCTCTCGGGCGGGGCCTGCTCCACCTGCCGAAGTTCGCCCTGCCCGAGACCGCCGAAGAGCGGTAGTCTGGCCTCATCACAATTCCATACGTACTAGTCCGTTCCTTGATCTGCAAGAGGCGTGTCGTCTGAATCAGGGCCACGGCAGAGGGTAGTAATTCGGTTCGGTGCTCGCGTTGTGGGAGGTACTGCGCACCTACCTGGCATGAGGACTGAGGACCGGCGTCTACGCCTTCGGGTGACGCGACGAGACGAGCCTGACCTCGGCAAGCTGACCGAGTGGGTACTGAACATCGCGGAGACCCGACACCGTGCCTGGCTCGACGGTGAACCAGACCCCTATGGGCTCCCCGTCCCGAAGAGCCTCCGTCAGATCACGAACCCAGAACACGGTCCCGCAAGATTTGCGGGACCGTCAGACAGCACCGATGAGTCAGAGACGTGACCCACGGGAAGGAGGCTCATCATGAACACCGCCATCGAGACCCAGACGTCCACGCAGGCCACCGACACGCCAATGCTCTCGGCCGTAGCCTACCTGCGGGTATCCACGCGGGAGCAAGCCGAGCGCGGCGGTACCGAGGAAGGCTTCTCGATCCCCGCGCAACGCGAAGCCAACACGAGGAAGGCCGACGAGTTGGGGGCGCGGATCGTGCGCGAGTTCATCGACGCCGGAGAGTCGGCGCGCTCGGCAGATCGTGACGGGTTGCAGAACATGCTGGCGTTCATCGCTGCGAGCCGGGTGCAGTTCTGCATCGTGCACAAGCTCGACCGGCTCGCCCGCAACCGTGCCGATGATGTGAAGATTCACGAAGCGCTCATCAGCGCCGGGGTCACGCTCGTGTCGGCGACGGAGTCCATTGATCAGACGCCTTCGGGGATGCTCGTGCACGGCATCATGTCGAGCATTGCGGAGTTCTACAGCCGCAACCTGGCCACCGAAGTCACCAAGGGGCTCACGCAGAAGGTCGCGCAGGGCGGTACGCCAGGGCGCGCTCCCATCGGCTACCTCAACGTCCGCCGCACCGACGACGCGGGCCGCGAGGCACGCGCGGTCGAGGTCGATGCCGAGCGCGCCCCGCTGATCGCGTGGGCGTTCGAGCAGTACGCGGGCGGAGAGACCTCCGTCACCGGCCTGCTGCGTGACCTCACCGCGCGCGGCCTGCTGTCGGTGCCGTCGCCGAAGCGGCCGTCGAAGCCGCTGGGGAAGAACGCCCTCTACCGCGTGTTGACGAACCCGTACTACGCCGGGGTGATCCGCTACCGGGGTGCGCTTCATCCCGGAGCGCACGAGCCCATCGTGGAGCCAGCGCTGTTCGATCAGGTGCAATCGCTGTTGAAGGCGCGCAACGCGCACGCAACCCGGCACGTTCAACACGCCCACCATCTGAAAGGGCTGCTGCACTGCGGCAACTGCGGGTCGAGGATGCTGCTGGACTTCGCGACCAACCCGCGCGGCACGACCTACGCCTACTTCGTCTGTTCCGGTCGGGCGTCGAAGCGGACCACCTGCACCCGACGGGCGGTGCCCGTGCAGGTCGCGGAACGGCTGGTCGAGGACTCCTACGCGAACATCACGATCAGCGAAGACGACTACCAGCACCTTGCCGCCGAGGTCGACGCCGCGTTCGACCAGCGCAGCGCGAGTAAGGATCAGGAGTTCGCCGACCTCACGACGAACCGGGCGCGCCTGGAAGCAGAGAGCGACAAGCTGCTCGCGGCGCACTTCGCCGACGCCATCGACCTACCAACGCTCAAGCGACACCAAGACCGCATCCGCGCCGGACTCGCCGACATCGAGTACCGCCTGCGCGAGCACGACGAACTGCACGTCGGTGGTCGGGCGTTCCTCCACGACAGCCTGCGGCTCCTCACCGACGCGCACCACGCCTACGCCCACTCCGACGACGGAAGCAGGAGGCTGGCAAACCAGGCGTTCTACACACGGCTGGAGATCACCGAGGACGAGCAGCTACACTCGCGCCTCGCCGAACCGTTCGCGACCATCGTTCAAGAGACGACCGGAGGCAAGGAAGCCAAACGGGAACACTCCACATCTTCCGATGTCGCGTGTTCCCGTAAGACACTTTGGGTGGAGCTAGGGGGATTCGAACCCCCGGCCTTCTCATTGCGAACGAGACGCGCTACCAACTGCGCCATAGCCCCAGGTGCCTTGCGGCGACGACGAGTCTAGCAGCGCGCCAGGACCGGCAACAACTCGCGAGGGGCCGCTACTCCCCGACGGCGCGGGGACGGAACGGGCGCAGGTTCGAGTCGTCCGCGGGGGCGGCGATCTCGCCCGACTCCTCGGCGTCGGCGGACGGGTGGTCCGCCGTCGGCACCACCACGGAGGCGACGACCGGGGCCGACAGGTCGATGGTGCGCACAGTGCGGGGCAGCAGCGGCTGGGACACATAGGTCGACGGCGTGACCGGGATCGGGTCCCAGAGAGCGCCCAGCGTCGGGGGGACCGTGAGGTCCACGGAGATCTCGACGGACTCGGTGGCCTCGGCGTCGGTCAGGTCGATCACCGTGGTGTCCTCCGCCTCGTCGAAGCCCTCCTGGAGGGCGGCCGCGCGCGCGTCGAGGCTGCGGTGCATCGCGACGACGGAGAAGCGCGCGACGGCGACGAAGGCGACGAGCAGCCCGGCGGGGATCGCGACGGGCCACCACGGGGTGATCCCGAAGGCGGACAGGCCCACGAGCGTCAGCGTTGCGACGAGCAGCGCCCCCATCACCACGAGGCGACGGCGGGCGGCCTGGCGGGCGACGAGCCGCAGCTCGGTCAGGTCCGCGCGGCGGGTCAGCGGCGTGGAGACCTTGATCGTGTCCTGGCCCGCGCCGTACTCGAGGACGTCGTGGCGGAGAATCCGCACGGAGTTGGAGAAGCGCTCGGTGGGGTCGCCTTCGAGCTCGTCGTCGGGACGCTGCTGGGCGCCGACCCACGGCAGGGCGAAGGCAAGACCGGCAACGACGACGATGGCGATGAGGATTCCGGCGAGCACGCCCCTACCGTAAACAACAACGGTGTGATTTGCAGCCCGACAGGCCGAGCACCCCTCGACACGCGCCGCACCGCTTCGCTCCGATCGCGCGGCTCGACGACCGTTCTCAGTCCTCGTCGAGGATCCAGACCGGCACCTGTTCACCGGCGCGCACCAGTTCCACGTGCCCGTCGAGGACGATCAGCGCGTTGGACGCGGCCAGCTCCCCCAGTGCGTGCGGCATCGTCACCTGGTCGACGTGGCGGATGCTGCCCTCGGTGCGGACGCTTCCCCGGAGGAGGTGCAGCTGGCCCTTCGTCGAGCGCATGGTGCCGCCCGCGATCGCGCGGACCGTGCGCGGCTCGGTCGCCGCGCCCATCAGCCGACGGATGAGCGGACGCGCGAACGCCTGGAACGTGACGTATGCGCTCACCGGGTTCCCCGGCAGCATCAGCACGGGAACGCGGTCCTCGCCCACGAGCGCGAACGTGTGGGTCCGGCCGGGAGACATCGCGACGTCTGCCGAGTCGACGAGTCCGAGGTCCGCGAGCACGCCCGCCACGGCCTCGTAGTCCTCGCGCTTTCCGCCGGTGGTGGAGATGACGAGGTCCGCGCGGATCAGCTGGTCCGAGAGCGTCTGCCGGATGGCTTCGGCGTCGTTGGTGTGCACCGCGACGCGGAACACCGTCGCTCCTGCGGCCTTCGCAGCGGCGGAGATCAGGTAGGAGTTGGCGTCGACCGTCTCGCCCGGCCTCAAGTCGCCGCCGTGGTCCGCGAGGCGTTCACCCGAGCCGAGAACGACGACGCGGGGGCGCGGGCGGACGAGCACCTGCTCGATTCCCGCGCTGGCCAGCAGCCCGATGGCGCGCTCGCCGAGCACGTCGCCCTCGCTCAGCAGCCGCGTGCCGACGGGGAGATGCTCGCCGGCCGCGCGGACGTACTCGCCCTCCGCGACGCGGTCGATCAGCTCGAGCCGGCCGTCGGCGATCGTCGCGAAGGACGTGGGAAGGACGGTGTTCGCGCCGGGCGGGAGCGCGTCGCCGGGGGCGACCACGGCCGCGCCGCCCTCGGGCAGCCGCTCGACGTCCGCGCCGACGAGGCGCATCCCGCGGGAGAGGCGGCCCTCGTCGTCGGTCAGGTCGAAGGCCCGCACGGCGTATCCGGCGACCTTCGCGGTGCTCGCCGCGGGCACGTTGACGAGGGAGTCGATGTCCTCGGTCATGACCTGGTTCCAGGCCTCGAGCAGCGGCATGCCGAACGCCGGCAACGGCTCGACGAGGCTCAACAGGTACGAGGAGTGGTCCGCGGCGCTGCGCAGGCCGGCCGCATCGACGGCGGGCGGAGCGGGAAGCGTGGGCGCCTCGAGGACGACCGCCTCCGACTCCTGCTCGACGGGGTCCTGTTTGCGAGCGAACCAAGCCATGCGCCATACGATAGGCCAATGGGCGTCGACGAGCGGAAGGCTGAGCTGCGCGCCGCGATACTCGCCGCCAGGGCCGCCCTCTCCCCCGTCGCCTGGGCCGAGGAGGACGCGGCCCGAACCCGCGTGTTGGCGGACTGGCTAGGGAGTATGCCGACCGTGGCGCTCTACGCGGCTCGCCCCGACGAGCCGGGAACCGCGGCGCTGATCGCCGCCCTCGCGGCGCGCGGCACCCGCGTCCTGCTCCCTCTCCTGCGCCGCTCCCCCGCCTGGGCGCCCTTCGAGGGAGCCCTGCGTCCTGGCCGGGGCGGCATCCCCGAGCCGACCGGTGGAGCCCTGCCCGCCGAGGCGCTGCGCGAGGCCGACGCCATCCTGGTGCCCTGCCTCGCCGTCGGGCGCGACCACACGCGCCTGGGCACGGGCGGCGGGTGGTACGACCGGGCGCTGCCGCACCGTCGACCGGACACGCCCGTGGTGGCGCTCGTGCGCGCGGCCGAGGTGCGCGACTCCCTGCCGACGCTCCCGCACGATGTGTCCATCGACGGCGCCGTCAGCGAACTCGGTTGGGTGGGAGTCGCGCCGACGCCTAGTATTGGCGGCGGTTCCCCGATCCCTTAGGGAGTTGTTCATGCCCACGTACCAGTACCAGTGCAAGAGCTGCGGCGGCGATCTCGAGGTCGTGCAGAAGTTCAGCGACGCCTCGCTGACCGTGTGCCCCGAGTGCTCCGGCGAGCTGCGCAAGGTGTTCAACGCCGTCGGCGTCGTGTTCAAGGGGTCCGGCTTCTACAAGACGGACTCGCGGAGTTCCGGTTCCGGCGCGTCCGGGGCGAAGAAGAAGGAGCCCGCGACGGCGGCCGCCTCCACCAGCGACAAGCCTGCGAGCAGCCCGGCGAAGACGGAGAAGGTCGCCTGACCCTCCCCTCGCGAGACGCCGCGAAATCCCGCCTGTGGACAGGCGGGATTTCTGCTGCCCGGCCGAACATAACAAGGGCATGCACGCAACAGGTATCGCCAAGGCGCTCCGCGCCGTCGCCTCCTTCGTCTCGTGGCATCGGCGCGCGGTCGGCGCGCTCCTTGCCGCGTCGGCGGTCCTGCTGCTCGCCGAGGCGTTGACCACGCCCCTCCCCACGGTGCCGGTGGTCGTCCTGCAGCGCGCCGCGGCCGCGGGCGAACCGTTGACGGCGGCCGACCTCGGGGCGCGGAACCTCCCTCCCGACGCGGTCCCCGACGACGCCCTCACCTCCGTCGACGACGCCGTCGGCCAGACCCTTGCCGTGCCTGCCGCCGCGGGGACGATCCTCCAACCCGCGCTCCTGGCCCGAGCGACGACGGCGGCCAAGGGGCGCGCCGTCGTGCCCATCGTCGTCGCCGACGACGAACTGCGTCGGCTCCTCTCCCCAGGGGAGCTGATCTCGCTCGTGTCCGCGCACGGCGAGTCCCCCGAGATCGTGACGGGCGACGCGCGGGTCGTCGCCCTCCCCTCCACGGAAGGATCGGGGGCGTTGCGGGCCGCCGCGTCCACGGACCGCGGCGCGCTGTTGGTGGACGTTCC
>RRZT012438897.1_pt1 | contig 16472 bp, 15 predicted proteins | sample 2165551 | NCBI WGS metagenome assembly RRZT01 (sample SAMN10456910, study PRJNA506462) | wastewater metagenome | biome: wastewater; feature: sludge; material: wastewater sludge; isolation source: wastewater sludge with Escherichia coli K12::gfp cells carrying plasmid... | place: USA: Moscow, Idaho...
GTTAAATATGTTGTAGTTGGGGAGGAGCTGCTTGGCGTAGGTGAGCGCGATGCGGCCATCAACGATGGCAAGTAGGCTGTTTTCCCATTTGCCTTTTTGGTGTTTGCTGGCGACCGGCGCGCCAATTACCCAATGCAACCCCGGGGTGGCGAGCGTGGCTTGGCGTAGCGTTTCGAGGCCTTCTTGAATGCGTTGGGCAAAGTGCGCCTCTTCTAAGAGATCGCCGGGGTAGTAGGCCGTGAGTGAGAGTTCTGGAAAAACGACAAGGTTTGCCCCGGCTTGTTGCGCTTTTTGTGCCGCATTTTGCATGAGGGCGACGTTGCCTTGAATGTCGCCAATGGTAGGGTTGATTTGGGCGAGGCTGATTTTAAGGGCTGACATGTTCAATCCAGCTTAGGATGGTTGAATACTTGACGAAAATAAGCCAGGAAGGTTTCATCATCGCATAAGGTTTTGCCCGGGGCGTCTGAGAGTTTTGCGACGGGCTGGCCATTGCATGAAACCATTTTCATGACAATGCTCAGCGCTTGGTGAGGCGTGTCGTTTGTGAGGTCCGTGCCAATACCAAAGGTTGTGGTAATACGTCCGGCAAAATGTTTGTGCAGTTCAAGGGCCCGGGGCAGAGTGAGTCCGTCTGAAAAAACCAAGCGTTTGGTGCTGGGGTTAATCCGTAGAGATTTATAGTGCGCAATAGCTTTTTCACCCCATTGGATGGGGTCGCCCGAGTCATGTCGCAGGCCATCGAAAAGTTTTGCGAAGTAAAGATCAAAGTCGCGTAAAAAGGCGTCCATACCGACGACGTCGGTGAGCGCAACGCCTAGGTCGCCCCGGAATTCTTGCACCCAGCCCTCAAGCGCGGCTTTTTGGAAGTCGCGCAGACGCGAGCCAAATGCTTGGTAGGCCTGCAAGTACTCATGCGCCATGGTACCAATGGGCGTGAGGCCAAATTTTTTGGCTAAAAAAACATTAGAGGTGCCGCGAAAATGTGTTGGTACCTCCTCGGATAAGCGGCTGACAACCGTTTCTTGCCATTGCCCGGAATAGCGGCGGCGCAAGCCGAAGTCAAAGAATACAAAGGGGAAGCGCTCATTTTTATGCAGTTCAGCAGATTGGCTTTTTAGATAATTGATTTTATTTGTTAACCGGGTCTGCATAGCGTTGTAATGTTCTGCGTCTGCAGGAAGACGTCGGAAATAGAGCTCGTTTAAGATGTAAAGCACATAAATCTCAAAGCCCATGACGTGAACTAAAGGGCCACGTACGTGTATTTTAAGTTTGTCTTCTAAGGTGGAGACGGTAACAAAGCGACGCTGGAAACGAAAGACGGAGAGAAAGTCGACAAAGTCGCTTTTGATAAAGCGTAGGCTGGCAAGGTAATCGAGTTCATCTTGCTCAAAACTCAAGCTGCAGAGGCGATCGAGTTCGTCTTCCAGTGCACTTTTAAGTTCAGTTAGCGGGAAGGCCGGGGTATTTCTGCAAACAAATGCGTATTCTGCAGCTGCACCGGGGTGGCTATGCAAAAGCGCTTGCCACATGGTGAATTTGTACAGGTCGTTTTCAAGTAAGCTACGCACAATGGGTGCATTGGCAGGTAGGGGAGCATTAGCGGGCGTAATAGCCATTGTAAAATCGAACCACTGCATCAACTGCAGTAGTTTTTAAAGTAGGTGGGTAGGTTAAATCCCCAGATTAGGTCCGGGGGTGTGAAGTTTTTTAGGCTTAGTGCAGAAAAAGTTTAAGGAGCAATAGAGGGCTGTGAGGCTTTTGCTGCATCTAGTTCTTTTTGTTTGCGTTCTTCTTCTTCAATGGCTTTTGCAGTTTCGTCCGTGACGTATTCAAATACGCGAACCACTTTTTTGACGCCGGAGGTCGTGCGCGCAATGCCTGTTGCCGTATTGGCTTCGCGTTGTGTGACCAAGCCCATCAAAAAGACGGTTCCGTTTTCTGTCACAACTTTAACGCGGTGTGCGCCAAAGGTGGCGTCATTTAGAAAGCGGCCTTTGACTTTAGAGGTGACGTACGTGTCGTTAGTACGGCTGCTTAAATCCGTATTGGGGCCTACGATAATTTCATTGGTCACGCTTCTAACATTTGGAATGCGTGCCGCAGCGTGTGCGATTGCTTGACGAATTTCTTCGTTTGGGGCCTCACCTGTTAATAGTAAGTTACGGTTATAAGAGGTGGCGTTAACGTGTGCCTGATCTTTACTCGCTTGATTGGCTGCGCTGATGGCACGCCATTCAATGCCTTCATCTTCAACATAAGCACCAGAGGTACGCCGGTCTGTAGCTGCTGCCATGCCGGCCCCCGCGCCGCCTGCAAGAACAGGGACGCAGGCTTGCAAACAGGGTAAAAACATAGCGCAGGCCAGAAGGCGAAGATAAAGACGGTGGGTTTTCATAATGCGTTACTCCTCTTTTAGATATAAAGCATCAATGCCATCACATAGGCAGTGCAGTATAACCAAGTGAATTTCTTGAATGTGTGCAGTACGCTGTGTAGGGGCGCACAGATGGATATCGGAAGGTTTGAGTTGTGAGGCAATTTTGCCGCCGCCACGCCCGGTCATGGCAATAACAGGCATATTAAGGGCATGGGCGGCTTCAATGGCTTGTAAGATATTTTGTGAATTGCCGCTGGTGGAAATGGCAAACAGCACATCTCCTTGGCGCCCTAGGGCTTGGATTTGTTTTGAAAAGACTTGATTGAAATCGTAGTCATTTCCAATGGCGGTGAGGGTTGAGCTATCGGTTGTTAAGGCTATGCCAGCAAGCGGAGGGCGTTCTTTTTCAAAGCGGTTTAAAAGTTCCGCAGAAAAATGTTGTGCATCGGCCGCTGAGCCGCCGTTACCGCAGATCAAAATTTTTCCACCTTTTTCCAACGCGCTGTGCATACACTCAATCGCCTGGGCGATGAGTGGCGTCAGTTGTTGCTTGGCCTCGTGCTTAGCCCGGGCACTTTCTTCAAAATGCGTAAAAATGCGAGTATGCAGGTTCATAGGCCTGGTTAGAAGAATAAGGTTGATTGTGGATCACTAGTCTAACATTGCCAACATTTGCTTGCTAGATATCAGTTTTTTCTTGGCACAATGAGCAACAAATCAACACTGGTTAAGACTGGGCAGGGTGGTATCATTTTCGGATAATTTTTATTTGTTTTAATAGGCCTATATGAGTCAATCAAAATTTACGCGCATGGGACACGAAGAGCGTTTAAAGCTGTCTACTGTTTTAAAGTGGCTTGTTGAAGATGGTATGGTTGATAAGGCAGAAGCAAAAGAGCTGCTGACTATTGACCGCATTAATGGGGGAAGTAAAAAGCATCCCTTAATCCTTGTTGCAGATCGCCAATGGCATGATGTTCGGAACAATAGTAAGCTTTTAAATCTTGAAATGCTCACGGAGTGGTGTGCCGGGCGGGTGGGGTTGCCTTATGTGCATATTGATCCTTTAAAAATAGATTTTTCAAGTGTTGGCGATTTAATGACCAGCGCTTATGCAGGGCGCTATTCGATTTTGCCGATTAAGCTAACAGATATTGATGTGACGGTGGCAACCAGCGAGCCTTATGCGTTGGAGTGGAAGCCGGATGTTGAGCGGATGTTACGTCGGTCCGTGAATTTGGTATTTGCGAATCCTGATGACGTGAGTCGTTATCTGGTTGAATTTTTCAATTTGGCACGCTCCGTTAAAAAAGCCAATGCCAATGGCAATGTTTCCAAGGGTATTTCCAGTTTTGAGCAGTTAGTTGAGTTAGGGCGTAACCGGCAGTTTGATGCAAATGATCAGCACATCGTTCATATTGTAGATTGGTTGTTGGAGTACGCCTTCGAGCAGCGTGCCAGTGATATTCATATTGAACCCCGGCGAGACATTGGCTTGGTGCGTTTTAGAATTGACGGGGTATTGCATCAGGTTTATCAAATTCCTGGTAACGTCATGGCGGCGATGACGAGTCGTATTAAGTTGCTAGGTCGCATGGACGTGGTGGAAAAACGTCGTCCACAAGATGGCCGGGTCAAAACACGTTCGCAAGATGGTAAAGAGGTCGAGTTGCGTTTATCAACGCTGCCCACCGCGTTCGGTGAAAAGCTGGTAATGCGTATTTTTGATCCCGAAGTGTTGGTGAGAGACTTTAAACAGTTGGGTTTTGATGAGGGTGATCTGACGCGTTGGAATGGGATGACTTCGAAGCCGCATGGCATTATTTTAGTCACCGGGCCAACCGGTTCGGGTAAAACCACAACGCTTTATTCCACCTTAAAGCACTTGGCAACATCAGATGTTAACGTGTGTACGATTGAAGATCCTATTGAAATGATTGAGCCTGCTTTTAACCAGGTTCAGGTGCAGCAAAATATTGATATGAGTTTTTCGGAGGGTGTGCGTGCGTTGATGCGGCAAGACCCTGACATCATCATGATCGGCGAGATCCGCGATCTTAATACGGCCGATATGGCTATTCAGGCCGCGCTGACGGGGCACTTAGTGCTTTCAACCTTGCATACAAACGATGCGCCTTCAGCCATTTCCCGGCTCACAGATTTAGGCGTGCCGCGTTATTTGATTAATTCCACCTTACTGGGCGTGATGGCGCAGCGCTTAGTGCGTCTTCTGTGCCCAAAATGTAAGCAAACAGGTCCCATGACGGAAGAGGAAAGCCACGCCTGGCAAGGACTGGTTTCACCTTGGAAAGCTAAAATGCCGGAGCAGATTTGTCGCCCGGCAGGCTGTTTGGATTGCCGCATGACGGGTTACAGCGGTCGGGTGGGGTTGTATGAAATCATGCTGAATTCTCCTGAGCTGCGTAAGCTGGTGTATAGCGAAGCAGATATTGCGCTCATTCGCGAACAAGGCTGGCGAGAAGGGATGCACCCTTTGCGTTTATCCGGCGCGCAAAAAATTGCGGCGGGTTTAACGTCTTTAGAGGAAGTCATCAAAGTGGCGCCTCCGGCAGAAAGTGCTAACACGTAAGAACCTTTAGGCGAAAGTGATGCAGGAAAAATATACCTTGCAATGTGGTGCTTACCGGCTTGAGCGGGATCGCCCATTGATTATGGCCATTTTAAATATCACCTCGGATTCTTTTTCTGGCGATGGTCTGATTGGGCGCGAGCATGAACTGCTTGCCCGTGCGCAAGAGGCTGTTTTAAACGGCGCGGATATTTTAGACATCGGGGCCGAGTCCTCCCGCCCCGGCGCACCCGGGGTCAGCGAGGAAGAAGAGCTTGCCCGCGTGTGCGGAGCGGTGTCTGCTTTGCGTGATTTAAATGTGCCTTTGTCGATTGATACCGTTCGCCCTAGCGTGATGCGTGCCGCCATTGAGGCCGGGGCGTCAATGATTAACGATATCAATGCCTTTCGCAGCCCCGGCGCAATAGAGGTCGTGGCCGATGCGTCGGTGAGCTTATGCGTGATGCACATGCAAGGCGAACCACGCACCATGCAGCAATCGCCTTATTATGAAAATGTGGTGGATGAAGTGCGCGCATTTTTAAGCCAGCGTGTCGCCGCATTACAAGCGGCGGGCGTGCAGCCAGCGCGTATTGTGTTAGACCCCGGTTTTGGATTTGGCAAAACGCCAGCGCATAACTTTAGCCTGCTAAAACATCTGGCCCAAACCACGGTGGATGGCCTGCCGATTTTGGCGGGCTTATCGAGAAAATCCATGCTTGGGGTGGTGACCGGCCAGCCGGTTCAAGCGCGACTGGCGGCCAGTCTTGCAGCGGCGGTGGTGGCGGCGGAACAGGGCGCGCACATTGTGAGAGTGCATGACGTGGCTGAAACAAATGATGCGCTGCTTGTGTGGCGCGCAGCGCAGTCTGCCGTTTGAAGTGGAACGCGGCTGCAAGGCATAAAAAAACCGCCTGTTTAAAGGCGGTTTGTGGGGAAGTCCTCGGCGTTAGTCCGGGAAGATTAGAGCACGCCCGCTTGTCCCAAGGCGGGGTCGCTTGCCCGGGCGGCTTTTGCATCTGAGACTGTTAAGCCTAATGCTTTAGCCACGCCTTCACCATAGGCCGGGTCGCAGGCAAAGCAATTGCGAATATGGCGATATTTAATGAAGTCTGGCGCATCGCCCATGCCGCGCGCGGTGTTTTCAAACAGTGTTTGCTGTTGAGCCGGGCTCATGAGTTTAAAGAGCGCTCTGGGCTGGCTGAAGTAGTCGCTGTCATCTTCACGGAAATCCCAGTTGTGCGCATCGCCATTGATTTTGAGCGGTGGCTCTTGGTAGTCCGGCTGCTGTTGCCATTGGCCAAAACTATTGGGTTCGTAATGTGGCAGGCTGCCGAAGTTGCTATCTACCCGGCCCAAGCCATCTCGATGGTTGCTGTGGAAGGGGCAGCGCGGTGCATTGACGGGAATTTGGTGTGAATTCACGCCCAGGCGGTAACGTTGCGCATCCGCATAATTAAAGAGCCGGGCTTGCAGCATTTTGTCGGGAGAAACACTGATGCCTGGCACAAGATTGCTTGGCGCAAAGGCCGCTTGCTCGACATCTGCAAAATAGTTTTCCGGGTTGCGGTTGAGTTCAAACTCGCCCACTTCAATCAGCGGATAGTCGCTATGTGGCCAGACTTTGGTCAGGTCGAAGGGGTGGTAAGGGACTTTCTCGGCATCCGCTTCGGGCATGACTTGTACAAACATTGTCCATTTTGGAAATTCCCCTTTTTCAATGGCTTGGTACAAGTCTTGTTGATGGCTTTCGCGGTCTTTGCCAATGATGGCTTCGGCTTCGGCATCGCTTAAGTTTTCAATGCCTTGTTGTGTGCGGAAATGGAATTTCACCCAAAAACGCTCGTTTTTAGCATTGATGAAGCTGTAAGTATGTGAGCCAAAACCATGCATATGGCGGTAGCTTTTTGGAATGCCCCGGTCGGACATCACGATGGTGATTTGGTGAAGTGCCTCGGGCAGCAGCGTCCAAAAGTCCCAGTTGTTGAGCGCGCTACGCATATTGGTGCGAGGGTCACGCTTAACGGCTTTGTTCAGGTCAGGGAATTTTCTGGGGTCGCGCAGGAAGAATACCGGGGTATTGTTGCCCACCATGTCCCAGTTGCCTTCTTCGGTGTAGAACTTGAGTGCAAAGCCACGGATGTCGCGTTCGGCATCGGCGGCGCCTCTTTCACCCGCAACGGTGCTAAAACGGGCAAAGAGTTCCGTTTTTTTTCCAATTTGGCTGAACATTTTTGCACGGGTGTAGCCGGTGATGTCGTGCGTGACGGTAAAAGTACCAAACGCGCCAGAGCCTTTGGCGTGCATGCGCCGTTCTGGAATAACTTCGCGCACAAAGTTGGCTAGTTTTTCATTGAGCCAAAGGTCTTGGGCCAGCAAGGGGCCACGTGGCCCGGCGGTTTGGCTGTTTTGGTTGTCTGGAACCGGTGCGCCATTGTTCATGGTGAGATGGGTGACGGGACATTTTTTCATGTTGGCAGTTCCTTTCGAATAAAAGGGAAAAAAGCGCTAAACCTCAAGTGGTGTTGGTGGTTTAGCTGTTGCGTATTTAAACGTTGAAAGAATAGTAGCACGCAGTTTTGGTGCTTATCGACTATGAAGCTGATAGGGGTTTTTTATGAAAAGACCGGTTTTTGATTAGCTTAGATAAAAATGATGCGAGCATTTTAGCTTTTATAAAATGATTCAAACCAGACAAATTTCCTCTATAAATTGGAAAAATGACTCCAATAAGGCGCTTCATGATGGGCTGGTTTATTGAGGGCCGGGACATGGGCCCTGCGTTTGAGCTTTACATGCCGATGGGTTAGCATGCTTGCGGATTTTTAGGTGCCAGAAGTGCATTGGGTGGCATATTCCTCGGTGCGCTAAGGTACTGATAGGAGAATATGAGATGAAACTCTTACGCGCTTACCTTATCCTCTTTTTTGTCTGTTTGACCGGCTACACGCTTCTTGTGGCGAGCAATCATGGGTGGAATTTGCTGCCGATCTTTTTTGAAAACATTGCGCAAATGAGTTGGTCTGGCCAATTCAATTTTGATTTTATGGGCTTCTTGGGGCTTTTGGGCATTTGGGTGGCTTGGCGCCATCAGTTTACCGGTGGGGCTATTGCGCTGGGTGTCGTGGCTTTTTTTGGTGGCATGATGTTTTTGGCGCCGTACCTGTTTTGGGCAAGTGTGCAGGCAAAAGGTGATGTCAAAGTTTTGTTGCTGGGGCAAGCGCGGGTCCGGGGCTGAAGGAAAAATATTTTTGCAGCCTGGCTATGCTTGGGTGAGCGGGCTACCTGTCTGAAGGTGTATCGGGTGCGCCGGGGCCGGGGTGTTAGGAATAGGGAATGGGCATTGCGTTTGAGCTTTGCATGCTGATGGGGTAGCATGCAGGTGGATATCTTAGGTGCCTCAAGTGCGTTGTGTGCTTGGGGTGAAACGGGAAGCTGGTGCGTGGCTTTTGCCATTATGCCAGCGCTGCCCCCGCAACGGTAAATGAGTTAAGTCGCTGCATCCGCCACTGTATTTTTACGGGAAGGCGCAGCCAGACGGGAAGATGTTTTCCACTCATAAGCCCGGAGACCGGCCTAAGTCTAAACAACGACTGCAGCGGTGGGCTGCGAGTGCGGGCCGGTTTTGTTGGGCGCACCGTTTTCCCTCCCTGCTTTTTTGGTAGTGCACATGACTTGTCCGGGTGAGGCACAGGTCACAGCGCAGGAGAGTCTGTTTTGAATGGCTTGTTTGGTGTGGCGCCGGCCGAGGGTTTGGGGTCGCGTGATTGGATAGTGTGGCCCAGACGCATATTAGAGACGGCAGCGAAAACGCAAGGCCCGGCCAGCAGATTTCTGCGCGTGCATTGGCGGGGACGCTTGGGCAGGGGCTTAAGATGCTGATGCTTTTAGCGCAGAGTCTCGGGGTGTCTTTGCTGGCTTTGTTACTGGATGCGCTCTTGGGCGAGCCTCGTCGATTTCATCCCTTAGTGGGGTTTGGTGGTCTGGCGCAGCGCCTTGAGCGCCGATTCAACCGGGCCACAGCGGCGCCTGCGCGGCAGAAGGTTTTGGGTGTGCTGGCCGTTTGCATTGCCGTGTTGCCCTTGATTGGGCTGCTCGTGTGGCTGCGGGAATATGGCCTTGCTTTTTTAGTGGATGCTGTGGCGCTTTACCTTGCGGTGGGTTGGCGAAGTCTGCGCGAACACGCCCGCCCGGTGGCGCAGGCTTTGCGGGCGGGGCAGCTTGTGCTGGCGCGTGAACAGGTGGGGAGAATGGTGAGCCGGGACACTCAGCAGATGCAGGCGCAAGACGTGGCCAAGGCGGCGTTGGAATCTGTGCTCGAAAATGGCAACGATGCGCTGTTTGGGGCTTGGTTTTGGTGTCTGGTGCTGGGTGCGCCCGGCGTGGTGATGTACCGATTGGTCAACACCTTGGATGCCATGTGGGGTTATCGCAATGCGCGCTTTTTGCATTTTGGTTGGGCGGCTGCAAAGCTCGATGATGTGCTGAATTATTTGCCTGCCCGGCTCACCGCCTTGTCTTATGCGCTGCTAAGCCATTCGGCCAGCGCCATGCGATGCTGGCAAAGCCAAGCGCCTTTGTGGGACAGCCCCAATGCGGGCCCGGTGATGGCCGCAGGCGCGGGCGGCTTACAGCTTATGTTGGGGGGAAGTGCTTACTATGAAGGCCGGGTGGAAGATCGCCCCCATTTGGGCTGCGGGCGTTTGCCCGAGGCTCAAGACATTGACCGGGCGCTCGGCTTGCTTTTTAAGGTGGTGTGTTTGTGGCTGGGTTTGATGGCGCTGGGTCTCTTATTCTGTTTGATGTGGGAGGTCGCAAGAGGTGTTTGAGGATGAAACCTTGCTCCACCACGGTGGGTGTCTAAGCGAAGCGGCGGCACGTTACGGCATGGCGCGTGAGCAGTTTTTGGATTTGTCGACCGGGGTGTCTCCCGTGTCGTGGCCCGTCCCGGCTTTAGCACCTTTGGTTTGGGCGAGGCTACCCGAGCACGATGCGGCCTGCCAAGCGGCAGCGGGGGTGTACTACGGGGCCGATGCGCTGTTGACCGTTGCGGGTTCCCAAGCGGCTATTCAGGCTTTGCCCCGGTTGTGGGCGCGCTGCCGGGTTGGGGTGCTGGCCGGTAGTTATGCGGAGCACGCGCATGTTTGGCGGCGAGAAGGGCACATCGTGTGTGAGATGGCGCCCGAGGCCATCGAGCAAGCTTGTGCGCATTTAGAGGTTTTGATTCTTGTGCGGCCAGACAATCCAACAGGCTGGCTTTTCCCCTTGGAAAAAGTGCTGGACTGGCAGCGCAGGCTCTCTTTGCGTGGCGGCTGCTTGATTGTGGATGAGGCTTTTATGGACGCAACGCCGCAACAGAGTCTGATGCCTTACGCCGGTCGGGCAGGGCTGATTGTGCTGCGCTCATTGGGCAAATTTTTTGGTTTGGCCGGAGCCCGGGTGGGTTTTGTGGCCGGGCCAGCAGCGATGTTGGTGCGTTTGAGAAGCCTTTTGGGCCCGTGGCCAGTGAGCGGGCCTTCGTTGGCCGTGGCGGCTATGGCTTTGAACGATGAGGCATGGCAAGCGCAGCAGCGTCACATGTTATGGCAGGCATCCCAGCGCTTGGCGGATGTTCTGACCCGGCACGGATTGGCGCCGCAAGGCCAAACAGCTTTATTTTGTTGGTGTCCGGACGCACGCGCGGTATACAAGCATCATCTACTGGCCCAAGCTGGCATCTGGACCCGGTTGTTTGAACAGCCTTTGGCATTGCGCTTTGGCTTGCCGGGCGAGCAGGATTGGCTGCGCTTTGAAAAGGCTTTGAAGCAACTTTCTCGATTGGAAACCGAATCATGCAAACTGTAAATGCCCCGGCTTTGATGGTGCAGGGCACCACGTCTGACGCAGGCAAAAGCACCTTGGTGGCCGGGTTGTGCCGGGTTTTGGTGCGTGAGGGGGTGCGTGTTGCGCCTTTTAAGCCGCAAAATATGGCGCTCAATAGTGCAGTCACAGCCGATGGCGGAGAAATTGGTCGCGCACAGGCAGTGCAGGCGCAAGCTTGCCGATTGGCGCCTCACACAGATATGAATCCCGTGTTGCTCAAGCCCAATACCGACACCGGGGCGCAAGTGATTGTGCATGGCAAGGCCTTGAGGAATATGGATGCGGTCGCGTTCCACGACTACAAAAAATATGCGCGGGAGGCGGTTTTGGGCTCGTTTGCGCGTTTGCAGTCGCAGTACGAGGCCATTATTGTGGAGGGGGCCGGGTCCCCGGCGGAAATCAATCTGCGCCATAACGACATTGCCAACATGGGCTTTGCCGAAGCGGTGGACTGCCCGGTGATTATTGTGGCGGACATTGATCGGGGCGGCGTTTTTGCGCATTTAGTGGGCACGCTGGCTTTGTTATCTGAGAGTGAACAAAGGCGGGTGAAAGGCTTTGTGATTAACCGCTTTCGGGGAGATATTGCTTTACTCCAGCCGGGTTTGGACTGGCTTGAGCAAAAAACGGGCAAACCGGTATTGGGGGTTTTGCCCTATCTGCACAACTTGCATTTAGAGGCGGAAGATGCGATCAACGCCCGAAACACGCGCAGTGCAAACGTCCATGGGCAGATTTTAAAAGTGATTGTGCCGGTGCTCTCTCGCATCAGTAACCATACGGATTTTGACGCTTTGCGCCTGCACCCACAGGTAGACTTGCAATTCGTGAGCATGGGTGAGCCCATTCCGGCGGCAGATTTGGTGATTTTGCCGGGCTCAAAGTCTGTTAGAACAGATTTGGCGCTGCTCAAAGCGCACCAATGGGACAAAGCGCTGGCAAAACATCTGCGCTACGGCGGCAAGCTGATGGGCATTTGTGGTGGCTTTCAGATGCTAGGCGAAGTGATTGCAGACCCGCTGGGTTTGGAGAGCGAGCCCGGGCGCAGCGAGGGCTTGGGGTATTTAGCGCTATCGACCGAGTTAAAACCCGCAAAAACATTGCGCAATGTGGCCGGGCGCTTGAGTGAAGCGGTGTCGCACGCCGCGCCGCCGGTGTCCGGTTACGAAATCCATGCCGGGGAAAGTTTGGGCCCGGCTATGCAAAGACCCGCTGTTTTGCTTGAGCATTCGCAAGACGGCGCCGTGAGCGAAGATGGGCTGGTGATGGGCACGTATCTGCATGGTGTGTTCGATCATCCCGCCGCTTGCCACGCTTTGTTACAGTGGGCCGGTTTGGCCTTGCCGAAAGTGTTTGATTATGAAGCCGTGCGCGAAGCCGGGATTGACCGCATGGCCGACGTCGTGGCGGCCCATCTGGATATGCCCAAAATCAAAAGCATGCTGCATTTAACTTGAGGGCTGGGTATGAAGATGGATAAACAAGAGTGTGCGATGAGGCAGCACGAAAATGTAGAGGAGGCCCCGGCATGGCTCGATCTTTAATACTGGGCGGTGCGCGTTCCGGGAAGACGAACTTTGCGCAAAACCTAGCCATTCAAAGCGGTTTGTCGGTGAGTTTGATTGTGACAGCGCAGGCGCAGGATGCAGAAATGGCTGCGCGTATCGAAAAGCATCGTCAATCCCGGCCAGACACTTGGCAGGTGGTGGAGGCACCGCAGGCCTTGCCTTGGGCGATTCAAACGCATTGCCAAGCCGGGCGCTGTGTGATGGTGGATTGCTTGACGCTGTGGCTGTCCAATGTGCTGTGCCAGCCGGGCGAGGTGGATGTTGCGGCCCACACCACGGTCTTGGTGCAGGCGGTGAGCAAGGCTGCGGGCCGTTTGATTTTAGTTTCCAACGAAGTGGGCTGGGGCATTGTGCCGGATAACGCACTGGCCCGGCAGTTTCGAGATGAAGCCGGGCGGCTGCATCAACAGCTTGCACAAGTGTGTGATGAGGTGACTTTGGTGGTGGCCGGTTTGCCATGGCATTTGAAACAAGGCGCGGCTGAACCGTAAAACGTATTTTTAAAAATAGCTGATTGAAAAAGGAGTATTTGATGATGCAATTCCAACCCAGCGCCACGGCGCAGGACGCATTTAAAACCGCTCAGATTTTAAACACGCACAACCCGGCCCTTGCGCAAGCCCTTGAGGCGCGCCTAAATAGTCGAACCAAACCTTTAGGCAGCCTGGGCGTACTCGAAAAAGTGGCGTTGCAGGCAGGTTTAATCCAAGGCCGCCTTAACCCGGCTTTGAGTCAGCCCCACATGGTGATTTTTGCCGGGGACCACGGTGCGGCAAAGGCTGGGATTTCTGCCTACCCTCAGGCGGTGACGGTGCAAATGGTGGCTAATTTTTTAGCGGGCGGGGCGGCCATTAACGTGCTGAGTCGGCAAAATGGCTTGGGTTTGAGTGTTGTGGACGCTGGGCTGGCGGGGGATGTTGCGCCCGGGGCACCCTCTGCCGGGGCGCATTTTATTCAAGCCAAAGTGGCTTATGGCACGGAAAATTATGTGCAGACCCCGGCCATGCGCTTGGCTGACTGCGAAACAGCGCTTTCCCGGGGCTTTGCGTTGGTCCAAGATTTAGCCGCACAAGGCTGCAATGCGGTGGGTTTTGGAGAGATGGGCATTGGCAACACGGCCAGCGCCAGTTTGCTGACGCACTTCATCTGCCAAATACCACTTGAGCAGCTCGTAGGCCGTGGCACCGGGCATGACGATGCGGGCCTTGCGCGTAAGCGGCATTTGCTCCAGCAAGCCTGCGAGCGGGTGAAAGGCGAAACGCTGGACCCGGTCGCTGTCTTAGCGCAATTTGGGGGATTTGAAATCGCCATGATGGCCGGGGCTTATCTCGCTGCGGCCCAAGCACGCATGCTGATTGTGGTGGATGGTTTTATCGCAACGTCTGCCTTGTTGGTTGCACATGCCTTACACCCGGCGGTTTTGGATTATTGCGTGTTTTCTCACTGCTCGGCGGAGCCGGGGCATCAGGCGCAGTTGCGTTATCTGCAGGCTTCGCCCTTGCTTTCTTTGGGATTGCGTTTGGGGGAAGGCAGTGGCGCAGCCTTGGCTTTTCCGCTGATTCAAAACGCGCTGGCCTTGATGAATGAGATGGCCGGGTTTGATAGCGCGGGGGTGAGTCAGGCCCAGCCGAGCGTATGAGTCAAACCATGTTAGTAAATTTAATCTACAAGCAAAGCGGAGGCAGCAAGATATGAGTGTGCTAGAAACAGAACTCAGGCGGTTTTTGATGGCGCTGGGTTATTTCACCCGCCTGCCTATTCCGGCCTGGGTGGGCTATCAACCCGGCGAACTTAACCGCGCCACGCGCTACTTTCCCTTGGCCGGGGCGGTGGTTGGGTGGCTGTGTGCTTTATTTTTTTGGGTGATGTCGCTGGTTTTACCGGCGTCGCTGGCCGTTTTGTTGAGTATGGCCTTTTCCTTAGGGCTGACCGGGGCTTTTCACGAAGATGGCTTGGCCGATAGCGCAGATGGCTTGGGTGGCGGCTGGCAAAAGGCCGATGTGTTGCGGATTATGAAGGATTCTCGCATCGGCACTTTTGGTGCCTCTGCTTTGCTCATGGCGCTGCTGATTAAGTTTGCCGCCCTGCAACATTTATCGCTACAAAGCCCTTGGCCAGTGGTCTACGCCTTGTTGTGGGTGCATCCACTCTCCCGGCTGACCGCTTTGTGTCTGATGGCCTTTCTGCCTTACGTGCGGGAAGATGACAGCGCGCGCGCCAAACCCGTAGCCGAAGGCGTTGGGCGGGTAGATGTTGCCTGGGGGGCGGTGTTAGCCGTTTTACCTTTATTAGGCTTAACCGGGGCCGGGGTTTATTCCCTTTGGATGATATTGGGCGCGGGCGTGTTGTGTTTAGTTATATTAGGCTTGGCCATTGCGTATTTGCGCAAGCGGCTGGGGGGATACACCGGGGATTGCTTGGGCGCTGTGCAGCAGGTTTCAGAATTAAGTTTGTACCTTTTGTTGTGCGCGCGCTGGGCCTCATGAAAACGCTTTACCTAATTCGACACGATAAAGTCGCTGTTCCCACTGGGCTTTGCTATGGTCAAACCGATGTGCCTTTAGCTGCGAGCCCGGTCAATTTGGCTGCAAATTTGCGCGCGCAATTGCCGATTTCTTATGCGCTATTCTGCAGCCCGCTCTCCCGTTGTCGTTTGCTTGCCGAACAACTCGGACAGCCGATTGAGGATACGCGTTTCATGGAAATTCATTTTGGGGACTGGGAAGAGCGTATGTTTGCCGACACTCCCCGGTCGCAGATAGACGCTTGGGCTGCCAATCCCCTACATTTTCAAATGCCAGGCGGCGAAAGCGTTGCAGCCATGCAGGCGCGTGTGCTAGCGGCTTTGGGCGATGCAATCGTGTGTGCAGCAGACGATATTGTGATTGTTTCTCACGGCGGCCCAATCCGCGCCATGTTAGGGCATATCCAAAAAATCCCTCCATTAGAGTGGATGCAAAAAGCCATAGACTACGGCAGTTTGACGGTTTTGGAGTTGCCTTAACGCAGTGTGATGCAGCTTAGCCGCCTGTCAATGGCGTATTTCTGGTGAGAGTGTTTGAAAGTCTGTATGAGATGTTTTTTCTTTATGGATAGATCGGCGTTCTTTTGAGTACGCTGGTTTTTTCATATGTATTCTTCGGTATAGTGCCGTAGTTCTAGATTTTTTAGGGGATAGTTTGGTGCGTCCGAATATTCGTTTTCTTTTTGCGCATCCTAATCATTTTCTTGCGCTGGGGTTTGGTTCAGGTTTGGCACCCTTTGCACCGGGCACTTTCGGCACCTTGATGGGGTGGCTGTTATTTCCTTTTTTGCACAGCAAGCTAAGTACGCCTGAATTTTTTGCGATTTTGCTTGTTGGTCTAGCCGTTGGTAGTTGGGCTTGCCAGCGAACCGGTCAGGCGCTTGGGGAGGCCGACCCCGGTGCTATTGTGTGGGATGAAATTTTAGCAATTTGGCTTGTTTTGCATTTTGTGCCCAACAGTTTTTTGTGGCAGGCGCTTGCGGTGGGTTTATTCCGGTTTTTTGATATTGTTAAACCCCCCCCGGTGAAATGGGCAGATGAGCATTGGAAAAATGGTTTTGGCGTAATGGCCGATGATTTGATTGCAGCGGCTTATAGTCTTTTGATTCTCTTATTCTTTATACCTGGGCGGTTTTAAGTTTGAAGTGCAATACTGGTTTATAAACTCATTACTTCTATTGCATATATTTTTTGCTGCTGTTTCAAGTTGCAGATATTTTCTGGGCTTGTTATTTAGTGTTCGGGCACTGGCGCGGATGTTTTGTCTGTTGTTTTAGGCGTTATGAGTCTGTTTATACTCTTCTGTACTTAAATGTTTGTAGGTCTTTTTCATCTGCAACCTGTAAGAATCCAGCGCGTTATTTACAGTTTTGTTTGTAAAAATAAAGACTGAGTATCTCATATGGAGTATGGTTACTCAAAGATTGATGAGGCAAAAAATATAGCAAACATGCTAAATAATACTGATTGCTTGTGTAAGTGCAATTAGTTCTTGGAGGAAATAATGAAGCTTAATGAAATAAATTTTAATGACGATTGTTCTATGATAGTAACAATCCCTGAGCA
>RRZT010115136.1_pt1 | contig 16470 bp, 17 predicted proteins | sample 2165551 | NCBI WGS metagenome assembly RRZT01 (sample SAMN10456910, study PRJNA506462) | wastewater metagenome | biome: wastewater; feature: sludge; material: wastewater sludge; isolation source: wastewater sludge with Escherichia coli K12::gfp cells carrying plasmid... | place: USA: Moscow, Idaho...
CCTTGGCTTTAGCCAAGATTTCACGACTCGTAGCCAGCGGCAAATCTTCCACATTACCACGGCCGACTTGCTTGGCGTCCGTTCTGTGGGGATTGGTAGTAGCTTGCAAATGTGCGCGGAACTCTGCAACCACATCAGCCAAATCCAGTAATCCCATTTGGTTCAGCGCTGAGCGGAACGTCAAAGGAGTCATGTAGTGCTGATTGCTCGTGCCGAGCACTGCTTGGGTAATAGTAGCTGGTGGGAAGTTTTCCACCAACCCCAAACCCGTTTGAGATTTGCTGACCTTGTGAGGGTTCAAGAAATCCCGCAAGTGATCGTCCAGGCTACCAGAAGACTTAGACAAAATTGCATCTTCCAGGCGGTTGAGCCCTTCGAGCAATTCAGACATCCCTACCAGGTCATTGAACTGCCATGGGTGGTCAATCGGTGGAAACATCTTGGGCAGATTAGTCACCTGCTCCCAAGTAAGGCCACGGGGATTGTAAACAATCTCCCCGATCACCTTGGTCATGCCCGCTACATCCAGGGTGTATTCACCACCCAAGGTCTGATAACGTTCAATCACTAACTCACCACTGAACTGCAAGTCAGTGAAACTGAAAGCGCCATAGATGGGATGTGCGGTAGCCAAACTGGCACCTTGGAACTGCAAGCTAGGCTGCCAGTCCTGGCCTTCTACCAAAGGCATTAGTGTGCCATTGACCCGCTTTGCCAGTCGCACGCTGTTGGCGTGAAAAGGAGCAAAGGTAGGAATGACGAAGTGATAAGTACGGTCGTTGACCGCTGTAACAGTGTGAGTTTCCCCAACAATCAAGTTTGCAGGTAACTGTCCTGTGGTATCAAGCGCATAGCTGAATTGTCCTGTACCCATTGTGCAGGTTCCTCATGCAGAGTTAACGATTAAAAATATCCAAAAGTCTTGGGAATTCGTATGACAGATAAATAGACACAGAAGTGCCTAATTCTATCAGACCCCGGCCAAGCTATACTATTGCTTTGTCGGATTTGAACGCCTTTCACGGAACGGACACACGCATGTACACATTGGTAACAGCCTATGGGCTTATGGTTTCTAAGGATTCGCAGTGGGGTACTGCCGATCTCTCTGCACTGAAGATGCAGGAGATTTTCAATCTCTATCGCAAACTTTTTTTGCAGTTGAGCAGCAATTTGCTAGCACAAGACATCGTGGTGGATTTCGAGATTTTCCGTACCGAGTACTCTGCTAGCGATCTCACACTCACTGACATGCTCCAGGGCTTGTCTAACGCAGCATTGCAAACCGTACCAGCTTTGCCTAGTTACACAGCAAAGCGCGCTACGTTCAACGACATCTTTCGTGCAGGCTATAAAGTCCAAGCGACTCGCCCAGGTTCTGCACCGGACACTACTTCTCCAGCCTACGAGAAAACAGAGTTGCGTATTCAGCGCACTCAAACTGACATGCAGAAGTTCCACGACTACTGCTTGGTAACTATCAATGGCTTTTTCCACCAGATGGAAACAGACGGCAAGTACTGCTACGTTCCTCACGGCAACCGCACTGCTGTTACTGCCAAAGAAAGCCAAATGGGTTTCGTAAACTTCGAGACCATCGGTAAAGTCAAAACTGTACAAATCACACCAGAGATGGTGTACAAACAAAACGCTGACTCTTTCTTATCCAAGAAAGCTTTCATCAAGCAGCCCGTTGCAGACGCAGGCAAAACAGTCCTGCTGGTCATTGGCGGTTACCTGTATTTGCCTGACGGTCAAACTTTCTTCAAAACCAGTACCGACGACTTAGGTCAATCGACTTACTGTGTAGACTTCAACCACGTACCGCTTGTGGAGCGTTACTTTGAATCTGCCAACTACTTGGACATGGGCTCGCTTAATCTGGAGCAGAACATCAAGTTCCCTAGCCAGATCAAACTCAGTGACTTCCTCAGCGATGAGAAGTTCATCAAATACTTGACACTGCCTCAGTCTTTCTTTGTCATTATCGATACCCCTGAGCTGACGTATGAGCGCCATTACTTGCGAAAGAACTCTTTCGTAGGTCGCTATGTTTCTCCTACTGAACCAAAGTCTACTTTGATGACCAGCTTGGGTAAGGTCTCTGAGTACTGGAAAATCTACGGTGACGGGCAATGGGTACTGAACGTAGGTCAGGCTTACGACATGGAGTACGTGGCACACACAGTAAAACCTGGTGATGTCAGTTACATGACTGACAATACAGTACCAGCACACCGTTACTACATCAGTCAAGCTTACATGCTTGACTTTGTAGCTTCTGTTCCTAATTAAACGGCATACATGCCTATCCCAAGGAGCAATCCCTGGGATAGGCTAATATGCTGCTTAGTTAATAGGCTTAGAGTATCGGTTAATGCGAATCCATTTCTCCAGCTCAGCAATCTTGGTCTGTGCTGTTTCAAGCTCGCGAGTCAAACGAGCAATCTTTAATGGATCGGGTTCAGCTTGGCTGATCTTCTCTTTGCGCGCAGCAACCAAGCGAGTGTGTTGTTCGCTAGAGATAAAAGCAGGCTGAGACACTACCACACCTTTGATATCAGGTGTCACGCCAATATTGGCCAGCACCAGTTGATTGACCAAGCTGATCAAACCATCCAAGTTAGTGTCGTCAGGAATAGCCCCTAAGCTCACTCCCAAAACGATTGAGCTGTACTTTACTCCGTTGTTGCTAGGAGCTTGCACGATGTAGGACTCTGGTACGTAAATCCATTCACCCGTGCCAGCTTGCAAACCAACGATTACTACGTTGGTTTTAGCATCTGCTTGGTAAACAGCTTCAGTGAGCCCTACAGGCTTGTAGTAAGTGGTATAGGGGTCTTCCCCTGCAGCAAAGATATCGTTTAGTGTGCGCAAGGAGCGGCAGGTATAAACAACCTTGGGAGTCACCAACTGATCGTAGGGAGTCTTGAGCTTGTAAATACCTGACAAACCAATAGCTGGAGTGTAAGCCATTGGACGCTACCTTATCTGTTCTTGCTCACCAAGATGTATTCCACTTTGTTGTAAGTGAAAGCCACGCACAGCTTAGTGCCAATGGTAGTGCGGCGAAAGCCGTTAGGTAGCGAAGAAATCGCTGTCATGGACTCTGCAGTTTGCAAAGCCTTATCCAGCAGGTTGCTCCACTCTTTGGTGGTTTCTTCTTGACGATTGAAGTCTTGTCCAGTGCTAGACTGGGCAATGTAGTCGCTGAAGTAATCACTGAGCTTGAACTTGTTCAGATAGTTGTCAATCCCACCCACCGACAAGAAGCTGATGCTGGAGTAAGTGTGGTGGCTGACTTGCAGGTTCTGTTCAATATGCGCTGCAGGCAGCTGCGTTAGCAAACCTTTAGCAAACGTCAGGCTCTCCATCACCGTACTGATAGGCGAGTAAATGCCTACCTTATCGGTACGGTTAGGTATAGCGTATTTATCCCAACGCGGGAGAATAAACATTTGTGTAGTACGAAACAAATCAGGAACGATCTGTTTCCAGTTGGTAGCGGGCTCGTTGCTATGAGCTAGGATATAAGCGACCAAAGCGGCTTTGCGCGCATCAGGGTTATCACCCTGTGGACCGTAGATCAACACACCCCAGTTCGTGGTCAGTGCCACGTTGGTATTGGGGTTGATGTAGTCCACTGTTTCCACACGCAGGATGGTTTCAGGCTTTTTGTTCTTAGCCTCTTGCAACATCTCGGTGAGCTTGCTGATATTGCGAGCAGCCAAAGCGGCATTGATTTCCGACAGAGGACGGAAGAACGTATTGAGATTATCCATCGGAGGAATAATCACAATCTCGTAATCGTCGTATTCTTGCTCAAACGCGTTGTTGTTAAACCAAATCTTCACAGTGTTGGCTGTAGTGCCAGAAACTTTAAAGCTGATCCAGCTAGGCATCTTGCGGTTGGCACTGGTTGCCAGATCGGCAATCGTGAGGTCAGTGATCACACCAAAGAACTGACCAAGCAGCTTTGTAGCAAAGTCAGCCTTGGTAGTGCTGGACGTAAACGTCAAGCCTTCGGTGTAGCACCAAGCACAGATTTTGAGGATTTGCTCCTGCAATTCTGTGCTAACTGCCGCGCGTGCTTCGGTCTCTGTTTTAGAGACGAAGACATCCAAGACTAAGTCTGGCGCTTGCGCATTGGTGTAAGAAGAGATTTCGCGGCTAAAGCTGCGGGCATGGGGCGACAACTCCCCAAACATGGCAGTGCTGCCTTGGGTGTTGTCAAAAAGCTTGGTATGGCTAGCAAAGCCTTTGATAGTCAGCATAGTCTTTTAATCTCAGGAGGTTATTAGTTATCACACAAAGCACTTGCTTTTTGCAGTGTTTTATGGTAAACTAATCATTGAAAAACTAGAAGAAAGGAAATTCACATGATTCAAGCGTTCCTCACATTCCTTCCCTTTATCCGGGAAGTGGTCTTTGGTCGGGTAGACAAAGGCAAGAAAACCAAACAAAGCAAGTCAGTGCGTTTCTTCATTTACGCACTGTTCATAGCTTCTTTAGTGCTTAACTACTACACAGTTAAGCGCTCTATCAGCTTGGGTATCCAGGTTGTGAAGCTCAAAGAGCAAATCAAAGTCAACGAAGGAGCGCGTGAGAAACTCGCAGCCTCTATTGCTACGTCTGCTCAGCTGGCTGAAATCCTCTACGGTAAAGTCCACCCAGAGGATGCAGCAAAAAATACCGGAATGGGTAATGACATAGTGCAGAGCAATAAAATGTCTGAACCCATACAAGGAACAAAGCAATGAAACTTTTTGGATGGATAAAAGGCTTGTTTAAAAAAACAAGCCAAGAGCCAAAACGGCTTGATCCACAGACGTGTCCACATAAAAGATGGTCCCCAGAGTATGACTATTCTGACCCTCAAGGCGGTGTCAGCATTATCACATCTTACTGTCTTGATTGTGGAACCCCACAGAAAGGCGGAAGCCAATGAGTCCGACAGAAACAGCTTACGACGACAAAGGCATGGTCATCTATTGCGATGGATCGGCTATGCCCAGTACTGGGCAAATCGGAATGGGTTTTCATGGATACACATTTAGTATCAACAAACCCAAGAAAGGCTCTGGCAATCCTTTTGCTATACCGACTGAAAAAGGCTACCTGCTCAAGAAGGACAATACAGGAGAAGTCCCTGAAGTCACACCCCTGACTTACTTCGATGGCTTTGGTAGCACCAACATTCGAGCTAGCAACAACGTAGCTGAGTTGCTCGCTGCTGCGTCAGCTGCAGAGATTGCTGCCGATCAACCTATTAAGAAGCTGCTCATTAAAACTGACAGCGAATACGTTCGTCGGGGCATTCAGAAATGGATGCCCCAATGGATCAAGAATCGCGCGCTGCAAAACCAAGATGGTGAGATCCCCAATGCCAACCATTGGAAGACTCTGCTGAACAACATCAATGTCCTCACGAACAAGGGCATTGAGTTTGACGTGATGTGGGTCAAAGGACACACAGACGTGCAAGGCAATATCAAAGCTGACTACCTGGCCAAGATTGGCCGTGTCAACTCTGAAGTGAAGTACAACATCCAGCCTATGGCTCGCGACGATGAGAAGTACCGCACTGAAGTCATCAAGAATCAAGCTGAAGGTTACTGGAAAACAGTGACTGATCGCAACCCCATGTTGCACCACGCATGGCTTTACTTCAACACACTGGAGTCTTCTCAGATCCGTGGTGAGTACTACACCGCTACCCGCGGTGAAGACGATGACTTTCCTGGCAAGATGGAAAGCGATGCAGCTTACGCAGTCATCAAGCTGGCTAAGCCTATTGAAGTGATCGAGCAGTTGCGTAAGTACCAAACAGAGATCACAGGCGATAATGACTCTGTGATTGTGGCTAACTTGTCTAACTTGTTTACCAAGGATCGCGCTAACGATCTGGAAACGTTCGGCCCTGCCACTTTGGTGCGTCACCACCCACGTAAAGCTGATCTGACCTTTATCGATAAGACACCAATCACTCAAGAGAAGAATCCCCCACTCTTGGCATTGCGAGTCATTGAAGCCATGAGTGATCTCAAAGCCCGATTGATGGACTTTGAATCTAACAATCTCACTGGCTATACTGTGACAGATATCACAGAGCACTTCTACAGGAAAACTGACAAGAAGAAAGCTGGTGCTGTTGTTATGGCGCTTAAGGATGAAATCTCCGTAAGCGATAAATCCATCAAACTTGAAGTCGATTCACCTTTTGGTAAACAGAAGGTGACACTGGGCTTCGCATTGGATATCCCTAGTCGAAATTGTCTCAAACGTCTTGAGTCACTGGAGCCAGAGATCAAGGTCCTTTCTTGGAAGGACTCTGAGCAATGCTTTCGGTGGGTCAGCGTGGTGAAAACCAATGATGGCTCGATTGGGATATGGTCTGCATATTACGCTAACCTGAGATTTGTTAGTGCTTTATCCTAACTGACAGTAGCTGCTGGGTATGGGGACCCAGCAGTCACCTCAGAAAGAAAAGCGTAAATGTATTTGTTAAACGTAATGAGGGTATGAAGGATCATCATGCAACCAACTTTCACTCATCTTTCTTTACTGCGGACACTGGCTGTGACACCACAGACACATCCGGAGACGCAACCAAAATGACCACTCACGTCCAAGACACCATGCAGCGCAAGCCTTCTAGCTTGCTAGGACGACTGCTGGCTAGGCTGTTGCCGACTACTACGAAGAGAATGATCTTCTTTTCATCTTTCACAGCCTACATTCGTGACATACACGATCCTGACGCAGTACTCTGTGCCAAACTCAATGACATGTTCTCGCTGTCCGAGAACGCCAATGCATTGAAGTTCCCAATGAAAGTATCTCCACGTATCTGGGGTGATCTGAACGTAGAAGGCTTGAGCCGCATTGGTATCCGTGACAGCCTGGTGCTGGGATCGGATGAAAAGCTGGCCATGGCTAAAAAGCGCATCATTGCCAAACATGTTGTGAAGGAAATGCCAGCATGGCTGCAGTACGACAGCAACCGCGCCATGACTGCAGATATCGTTCGTTTGCTGACCACAGCAGAGAATATTCCTGTACCACAGAAATAAACTCGTCATATACGCCTACTCCAAGGGTGATCCCCAAGGAGTAGGCTGATATGCTGTCTAAAAGCTTAGAGACGCTTTTCCAACTTCTCAATGAGTTGCTCACGAGAAGCAACCAACTCAGTGCGGCGATGTAGGAACAAGCCGTAGGATTCTACCAGCTTGGCCATGGTGAGCATGCCTTCGTGAATGTTCTTAGTCACTTCAGGAGTGAGATTGGTAATAGTGCCGTCCTTGGCTTGTTTGATCAATGTATCGCAGACCACACTGATCTTCTCGATCAAATCAGATACCGCTTGCCGAGAACGTTTGTCGTCAATGCGACAAATACTCGTGAGCTTGGACAGGTAAGATCCAAACTCAGTATGGCTCTTAGCACCTTTGGTGTATTGCACCGTATTGCTTTGGCTGGTGCCAAAGAAGCTTTGCACCTGGGCGTCGAACTGTTTGCGCTCAGTCTCAATGCCCTTGTAAACACGGCTTTGATCCTTCAGGCTCAGTCGTGCATCCTTGTTGGACACCAGCACACTCATGTAAACGTAGAACTCCTGCAAGTGCTTTGCAGTGTCTTCTTGGTAGTAAGTTTGCAAACGACTGACAGTGTCTGCGTAATCGATCAGACTGCCTTTAAAGCCCACACCAACTGGCACACCAAAGTTGGTCATGTCGTCAAACTCAGTGCGAGCCAGTTCAGCCAGCAGATTGTTTTCACGGCGAGTGAGGTTATCGATTGCTGTATTTCCAGCAAACTTGACTTCATCACTGACCTTATTAAAGCCGGAGAAAGTACTGGCAACGCCACTGAAAATGGATGGCAAAAAAGCAACCACTGAGTCCACCATGTTGCTAAGCGTATTGGCTTCCATAGCCAAACGCTCGCTGGCGTTCGGGACAAATGCAGAATCAGCAATTTTGAGCATAACAAGTTTCCTGTTGAAATTAGGACTGAGTTTCATAGATTCAGTCCATTGAAAATACAATAGCTATAAAATTCATTGAATTTTTAATGCATAGGTAGATAATTTGTCTGAGAGCACACTCTGAGTAGTGTGTCTCCCCTTGTTTCAATTCCCCCCTAGACCTTCCTAAGAAAGAGTAACTCTTTTATGTTTAGCATGGATCTCAAACCCGCACCCCTGGTCAAAGCCACCATTAACGTGGGTTGTGGCCTGGACATTCCCACTGGTACTTGGCATGAAGGCAAGTATGGTGAATCCATCCTCAATGGCGGCCTAGGCTTTGTCACTGGCATTACCTCAGTCGGCAACCAGTTCAAGTCAACTCTGTTGCATTACCTGATGCTTTCAGCGGCTTCTAAGATCATGGAGACTCACGCTACGCGTTTGTCCACCTACGATACAGAAACCAACGTTCATGAAACTCGCCTGATCTCGTTGTCCCAGGCGTTCAAGATTTTCAAAGACCGCAACCTCATTGACGAAGGTGTCTGGACTACCACCGATAAAACGGTGTACCTGGGCAATGAGTACTTTGAACTCATCAAGGCTTTCATTCGCCGTAAGGTCAAAGAAAGCAAGAAAGTCAATACACCTTTCGTGGATCGCGACAAAACGTCGTTCATGCAAATCTTTGTACCCACGTTCGATGAGATCGACTCTCTGACCGAATTCCAATCCGCTAGTGAACTCACTATGCTGGAAGAAAACGAATTGGGCGACTCTGGTGCCAACACATTCCACATGCGCTCTGGCTTGGTGAAACAGCGTTTGTTGATGGAGTTGCCAGCGTTGGCTGGCTCAGGTTATCACTATACCCTGATGACTGCACAGCTGGGTAAAGAGTCTGCGATTGCTGCAACGCCTCACTCTGCGCCCCCTACCAAGAAGTTGAACTACCTCAAGAACAACGACAAGATCAAGGGTGTGACGGACAAGTTCACATTCGCTACCACCAACTGTCTGCACATTTACAATATGTCGGCGATGGTGAATCAGTCTACCAAGGCTGCAGAATATCCGATTGCCGGACAAGACCCAATGTCTGGCGATACGGATTTGAACAAGCTCTCGATCCGTTTCCTGCGCAGCAAGTCTGGCCCTTCAGGCATTGAGCTCGGTATTATCGTCTCGCAAAAGGAAGGCATCCTGCCATCCTTGACTGAGTTCGATTTCATCAAGGGCTACAACCGCTTCGGTATCACAGGTACACTGCAGCACTATGCTTTGGATTTGTATCCAGAATGCAAGCTACAGCGCACTACAGTGCGCAGCAAAATCGACGCTGATCCCAAGCTGCGCCGTGCTTTGAACATCACATCTGAAATTGCTCAGATGAAACTGTTCATGCAAGCTGAAGTGGGTGACCAATTGATGGAGCCCAAAGACGTGTACGAGAAAGTCAAGGCTGCTGGTTATGACTGGGACTTCATCCTGGAAAACACCCGCGGCTATTGGACACTGGACAATGAAAAGAACCCAGTGCCCTTCCTGTCTTCTTTGGATATCCTTCGTATGGCAGCTGGCAAGTACCATCCTTACTGGATGGAAGCTGACAAAACCATCAAAAAGGAATACCGCACACGTTTGGAAGAATACCGCAAGGCCAATCCTGACGAGCTGGTGGTGAACCTGGCTGAGTAAGCCAGTGCAATAATCGCCTCAATTATTTGAAAACCCATGGGTTTAAGGAGCATTGAGTTCCTTAAACCTTATGGTGAATATCTAACAAATCCGCTGGAGAGTAAAAAATGTCAGAATGTCTCGTGTCCGCAGTGCGTCAGATGCTCTGCGATAGTGGTTTGATCCAACAAGCGCAAACCGCTTTTGACAACAACGCCCAAGTCAAAGAAGCCATTGGCAAACCCTTTGAAATTCAACGTCTGTTGCTCAATCGGTTCTTTATCTTCCAGTTGGTCAACCTCAATCAAAACACTGAAGATGCACGCTATGCGCTGATTGAGACCGGCACTGCCAAGCAGTGGCTGGCTTTGGTCGGTGGCAACGTGATCCCTGTGTTCATCGAAAACAATCTGCCTAAGTAAACCATGGCAGGCAACCGCAAGGCTGCCCAGGAGTATATCCTCAAGATGCTTGAGAAGATTGCTCCTGGATCTAGCAATCGCAAAATCTACGAAGAAAGCTTCGCTCAGATGACTGACAAACAGTTTGATGAGATGATGGCTCGCTTCAAAAACAAAACCGATCGACTGGCTTTGTATCTGCCAAACTTCGGTGATGGTGGTGTTACCATCGAAAACAATCTGGCTATTGCTGACAGCATGGGGCATGACTTCATGCAGCATCTGATCATCCATAGCTCTGACCCTGATGAGCCCAGTTACAAGACACCAGTCAAGTACATGGTGGTGGAACTTCCACTTCGCCGTCAAGCGCAGCTGCAAGTCAAGGGCACTTCAGTGCCTGAGCACAACAAAGCCATGAACCAATTGACAGGCCAACCCACTGGCCCGTCCAAGAGTGCACGTATCACGTATCCTGAGACACAGATTCTGCGAAGCATGGGTATGGAAAATACCCTGGTGGAATTGCTCAAGATGCGCGGCGGTGACATCAAAGGCTTTGACGCCATGAATCGATCCATCGCAGTGCAGGGTGATGTCTCGCTTGACTCAATCATGCATTTGTCCTCTGGCGTGGAATCCACTAAGACACTTAAGACACTGCTCACCTGCATGCATTTGAAGTCCACACTCTAAATGCAAAAGCCCCCAGCCATAGAGACTCAAAACAAAGGGTTTTATACAGACATGGATACGCTGTATGACACCCGACTAGCTACGCTTGATCTGCTAGATTCCTCCATTGCCAAGATGGCATTGAAGAATGATTATCTCAACCGAGATGAAGATAAGTTCCCATACGTGGATCGCGATATCTTCAAATCGCTGTACGAGACAAGGGATCTGGAAGTCCTGGAACGTGCTATGCCTACCAAGGCCATTGAGATCATCCGTGAATTCATCCGTATTGCACTGAAGCAAAACATCGACACTCCCAACATGGGGGTAGTTGAAATCTACGTGAACGTGTATCCTTACAAGGTAGAGAAAAGCGTTGCTACAGAAATGTGCAAAGCACTCTTTCATGCCTTTGGCTCTCAGGTCAGCATTCACATGCTCAACCTCAGGCCCGAACTCGTGACTCCCAAGTTCTTCTCCGAAACCATTGCTGTAGCAATGATGTACGATTATGATCAATGGTTAGAGATTCATGCCAAGAACGATAACTTGCGCAAGAACCAAATCCCTAGTGTGACCCTGCATGGGCCACGCATTTACAAACAGCCTAAACCCAACGATAACGATTTGCGTGACTTCAAGCGCGCAGGGCCTGAGCCCTTTAAAGCGATGGAGATTGGCTTGTCGGCTTTGGTGGGAATGGACTTTATTGAAGCTGAATACTTCAGCGCTGTTTTGCCAATGGGGTTCGTTCAGAGTCTTTGACGCCACAATAGCTATCAGGCAGGAGCAACCCTGCCTGATAGCTAGTATGGTGTTTTACTCTGCAGTTTCAGCTTTAGTGCCGGGAGCAACAGCTCCTACGCGGGCTTGGAACTCCGTGAAGGTTTCATCGCAACCTGCAGTGCTCAGCTGGTCTTTAGTGAAGTCGCCGCGAGGAACGTCATCTCCAAGCGATGGTGGAACGAATCCTTCAGGGACTTCAGCAACTGGAATAGCTGAGGGTTTCAAGTTCTTCAAGAGATAGCCAACGGCCTCAGCCGCAGCAGCCGCACCCTTGTTGGCAGCGCTGTCGACCTTAAGGCGTGTACGTGCGATACTGGAGTGATCCATATCCTTGAGCAAACTCATCGTAGCCGAGAGTTTCTCGGAATCATCAACCAAAGTCTTTGTATTTTTGGTCAACTCGCCGAGCAACTCTTTGCGTATGCGTCGGACAAACGCCTGATCTCCAAGATCATCGAGCGCGTCTTGTACGTCTTTGGGAAGCTCTCCAGCTACTACTGGAACTTCATCATCTTCAGGAATAGCCATAGCACCGTCCTCAGTGAAAAATAATTGAGCGATATATCATTAAGTTGAGCTATACATCCATGGCAAACTAAGTCAATCAATTTTTAACCAACCAACTACTAGTATGCAAGATGCACTTATCACATTAATTCCAACCAAACCTGCGAGAAGTCCGCCATGGGCAACAAGTTAAGCTCGTTTATCCGGAGGCTAAAACTCAAAATCTTTCACTTTGTTTTCGATAACAGAGAGGTCAATGTCATCACACTCAAATGTGCGGTGAGCTTACTCAGACCTGAGAGATATCCACTCATCAATCTCGTTGCTAATAAGAAAGCCATCCTGACTCCCTTTGAGACGTGTTACGAAACGAGGGATTTCTTTGTCAGACTGGTGAGTATTTTAAACACCCCTGAGTTAAGAGTATCCCAACTCTTTACTGAAACCAAACCGCTGAAGATCCCAGTTCAGTACTGGATCAGGTTAGATCGGGAAAACAAAGATCCTCTTGAGGATTGTTTGTCTACCATCAAGCGCAGCTGTGAGGAACTTATAGCTTTACTCGAAGGTAAAGCTGACCGTACTCTGAGCAAGGTCAACTTTCACACGTTGAACTCTGAGCTCAGAATAATTACTCTGCTGATAGTGAGTCTCATTGACCTAGATAAGGCTTGAGGCATTATCGTTTTATTTACTATTAAAGGTTAGCCATGCTTAACCCGAAACAACAAATGCGCGCATTCTTGCGCCAAGGCACTAGCAGCTCTGTCTCTGGTATCTTGTCCAAGATTTTCAGAACCATGCGCGATTCCGTGACTTCAAGTGCTGGCCGTGGACCAGCAGATAGCAGTGTGTACATGTTCAGCCGTATGCTTAACGAGTACGTTAACGATCCAGTCAATGGATCGGGTGAGACGAGTATTGCTCGATCTCAGGAACGTAACAACCTAGCGCGCCGTCTGGAGAATCCCGAGATGTCCTGGAAACTCCTGTTCAGGGGTTTTCGAGTGTTGCAATTCACTGAGGTGGAAATCATCATTCGAGGCAAGGACAGCAAAGGCAATATACATACTGCAGTGGAGTCGATCATTATCAGCAAACCTGTTGAAGAAAAAGACGATGAATGTTAACACCACAAACCACCTTGACTTGATTGACGCGGCAGCGACTTTCATTATCAAGGAAATGGCCATGATTGATTCAGCTACAGTCAAGTCCATCACTGACATGGCTGGTCGCATTAACTTGCATGACTTTGAAGAAGAAGCCAATAGCTTCTCGGGCATCCTCAGCCAACCTTCCAATCAAGCAATCAGAAACTTCCTGTGCAGCACCGCTTCGTTGCTGAAGATGTTCCTCGATCCTGAATGGGCTGATCTTGAAGCAACATTGACACGCAGTGGTATTAACACTGGTCTGGTCATTGCTGTTCCGGGAGAAGATGCGCACACCATCGCCGTGAATCCACCCAATGTGTCTTTCAAGGCTAAGGTAATTCAACAATGCCAATGGATCATTCCCTTGATCCTTATTCGACTGAATGCTCAGGTCATCGCAGATGCTTTTGAAGCTGCAAAGCCTGACACTACCAAAAGTGTTGCTAAGCGATAAGCTTACCAACGAGTAAAACAAATTTCCCGTTATTCAACCTTTCTCTACATCCGGCATTCAAGGATTTGCATCATGAACACGAAAATCAACAAACACCAATCCGCTCGTCAATCTCTGCCAAGCAAGCCTGCTGCAGCGAGCCAATTTGATCGCTCTTTGTCCAGCCAACTGCGCGGTCTGCTGGGCGCTCCATCGAATCGCGTGATCTTGCGCGACTCGGTCGTTGTAGCTGTCAATCTGCCTCCTCTCGAAACCGTGGGCGACGACGGTGATCTGTACATCAACGTCTCCAAGAATGCCCAAACCGATCTGGGCAAACTGCTAGCCATGGAATCGCCTTTGATCTGTCAAGCTGACAACGTGGGCAGCTTCGCTTCCATGCTGGGCTTTTGGTACTTCCTGTCGTGCCCTTCCATGCCTCGCTTTGCGACGCTGCCTGGCTCTCGTGTTCACCAGGTATCTCGCCAAGAAAAGGCACTGCTGCGCAATATGGACAACGTCCGTATCTACGTGGCTCACCACATGTGGAAGACAGTGCTGTCTTACCCAGAAGTGGCTGAAGCGCTGAAGAACTGCCAGCTGGACTTTGACAGCTACGTCTACACGTTCCAGGACAACAAGACTGTGCGTATGCGCATCAACAGCTCTAGCTGGTGGGTGCTCACACTCAAGCGCATTCGTGAAGCCCTGATCAACGGCCGTGACTACCCCGACTTCTACGAACTCAAGCCAGCTAGCTGCCCCAAGGGCACTGGTGAAGACTTCAAGGTCACTGAACAACAGTTCCAGTACTTCGTCAAGCGTTTCATTGCACCTCACGTTGACCTGCCACTGACTGACATCGAATCTTCGATCGAAGTGCATGTTCCTCAAGCCGAAAAGCCCGGCAAGAAGAAAAAGAACAAGCTCGTGGATAAAGTAGATGGTGAGGGCGACGCCGCAAGTGCCGACACTGCCGCAGTTGAAGCCACTGGCGTTCCAACCGAAGCTGTTGAAGCAGCTTTGGATCAAACCAGCGATCTGAAGACCGCTGAAGAAGACGAAGTGCCTGTCGCACCAGCTGAAGTCCAAGAAGCACCTGCTGAAGCCACAGCAACTGCTAACGAGTAATCGTATAGCTCCAAGCATGGAATGACTTAAAATCATTCCTGCTTACATTCATGCATTAGCCAGGAGCCTTTACAGGTTCCTGGCTAATATGCCGCCCTTTCTTTTTTGGTGTTTTTCTAAGGGGTTACCGTATGGGAAAACTAGTAGAAACTACGTACAAAGCTGGACCCGATGATAGTCTGGCCGTTGTGGACGTTTACAAAGCCAGTGGTTCTGGTATTGTTAACAGCTATCAAGACAGCTTTGGTGATCAAGAGATCGCCGATTACGATAATGCAGTCGAAGCCGAAGGCAGTGATATCCTTGACGGCCTTGACACTAGCAATAGTGATTTGGTATCGCCTGATCCAGAGCAAGCATTGCTCGATCAATTAGCAGATGAGCAAGAAGACGCTTACTTCCAAAACACGGGGTATGATCCCCTGAGTAATTCCGGTAGCCTCTCTGAGCGTTTTGGAGGCATTGGTGGGGTTTATGGCGGGGATAAAGGTGCCCTTACCTGTAGCACTGGAATGTTTAACAAACAAAATCAGTTCGGTAAGTACAACCCTTTTAACAATGCAGGTTCAGGCTTTAACCTGAACGCAGTCGCCAGTCAGCTTGCTAACGGAAACTTGAACGTACTCTCTGCCATCAAGGACATTCCTAAAAGCATGCAGTCCATGATCACTGGCGGCATGGGGCTGAACAGTATCCAAAATAACGTATTCATGTCCGTAGGTGGTGTTACATCGAAGTACACTTCCAACATGGATTACGCAGGTTTGCAAGCAGTGAGTAATCTTTGCACTGGAGTCACCAACGGTGGTTATGCTCCGACTATCCAAAACCGAGGCGGACTAGCTGCACTCATTGCTGGTGTAACGCAGATTGCTACGAGTTACAACCTACCCAACGTGTTCAGCTCGATTGCCAAATCGGTGACTGACCCGAACATTCTATTAGCAGCAGCTAAGCCTTTGATTCAGTCTGCTGCTTACCAAGGCAACGTAGACTTGTTCCGTGACGTAGCTAACAGCAGCATCGGCTCACGTTTACCTACCATCGCACCTTCAACAGTACCTACGCTGTTGACCAATATGCAACGACCCAATACGCTGAGTCAACAATCTTATCCAAGTTACTACCAAGATTTGCGTAGCTCCTTGGATACTGTCCAGCCAGGCTGGTCAGGATATGAGCGCTCCGGCGGTAGGGTAGTTAATGCTACTGTCATCGGATCTAATCCTTTTGCATGCGATCTCATTAGTGCACAGATGAATGAGTTCATGCATCCTAACAACTATCTCAGCAATGCCCAGCAAGCTTTTCCTGAGCGGGTAGATACATCAACTTCGATTGCCTACAATGCAGTGAATGTGAACGCCACCGGAAACGGTGTAGTGGCCACTCCGGTGGATAGTTCTAGCGTTGCTGGTACAGACTTGGACTTCTCTGAAACCTTTGACTTGAATAAAGTCAATTTGGATGTACAGAAAATCACAGACAGCGGCACAGTCATCACGAGTTTTGATGACGAGCCCTTTATGCTCTTGGGACAGAAATTCAGAGACGTGAGTGTAGATTCTGATATCTCCAATCACTTCCCTGAGTTCTATGGAACATTGGATAGCTCTATTGAGCCTGTAGGCTTCTTTTAACGGCATATTGGCCAGTACCAAGGGCAACCCCCTGGTACTGGCCTTTATGGCGTCTTAACGACGTGCTGTGTCTTTGTAGAAAGCATCG
>RRZT010930466.1_pt1 | contig 16470 bp, 19 predicted proteins | sample 2165551 | NCBI WGS metagenome assembly RRZT01 (sample SAMN10456910, study PRJNA506462) | wastewater metagenome | biome: wastewater; feature: sludge; material: wastewater sludge; isolation source: wastewater sludge with Escherichia coli K12::gfp cells carrying plasmid... | place: USA: Moscow, Idaho...
ATCCCTAATCAAAGACCCCTAAGCTTTGTTTATGACGGTCTTACCTCCCCTACTTTCGACCTCAACCAAAGCATTATTTTAAAAGCAGAAGGTGAAGATGGGAAAACAGGATTCTACATATGGCAAAAGAATAGAAAAGCGATACCCATTGTTTTTGAAAACAGTTGTAATGACCCCATCTATTATGACGCTAACAAACAGCTGTTTTTTTATATTGAGCAACGATTTGATGTACCCCCAAGGATCGTTAAAACAGACATCACAACCAAACAAGTAGTCTTTGAAAGCAATCCGCAACATCATCAATTTTATTGGGGAAAGTCTGAGCTCATTCATTTTCAAAATTCAAAAAAACAACTCATTAAAGGTGTTTTGTATTATCCTGCTCATTACAATCCCTCCAAGAAGTACCCCATGATTGTAAATGTTTACGAAAAACAATCTGGTGAATTGCATTGGTACCATCCTCCAACGCTTTACAATGAGTCGGGCTTTAATCCAACTATTTTTACCACTAACGGCTATTTTTGTTTCTTACCTGATATTGTACTTGAAGAGGAAAATGTAGGGCCTTCTGCCTTGGATTGTGTCGTAGCTGGTACTCAAAAAATTATAGCAATGGGTATAATCGCTCCTGATAAAATTGGCCTTATGGGTCATTCTTTTGGAGGCTATGAAACCGCATTCATAAGCAATCATAGCTCGCTATTTGCAACTGCTATTGCTAGTGGAGCTGTCACTGATCTGACCCGTTTTTTCCTAACTGTTGGTTGGAATAGTAAAAAACCCGATATGTGGCGATTCAAGTCAGAACAATGGCTAATGAATGACAAAACCCCTTTTGCTAATGCTGCTGATTTTAGTAGAAATTCACCTTTGAGTACTGTACAGCATCTAAAAATCCCTCTATTGCTTTGGAGTGGCAAAGAGGACACACAAGTTGACTGGCATCAAAGTGTGTCTTATTACTTAGCCCTGAGGCGATTGGAAAAGAAAGCTACTTTGCTTTTATATCCAAAGGAAGGACACACTCTTTTGGATCCTACCCATCAAAAAGACCTAACGGAGCGGGTTTTGCAATGGTTCGGCTATTATCTGAAAGGAGAGCCTCCTGCGTCGTGGATTCTAAACAATCAAGAATAACTTCATAAATAAACAATGCGCATCCGCTTTTCTACTTTTTTGCGGCTTATTTGCATCGTTGTCATATTTAATTGGATTGTAGGAGTCTTGTTCGACTGGTGTAACTATGCTAATTATGTACTCCTCGCTGTTTATCAACCTTGCTACACTACAACATGCTACCACATGTAATTGTTTTTTTGAAATAAATTCTAAAGACATAACCGTAGAAAATGATGACAAACTAGTTGCCGTAGCTATAAATGATAGCAATTGATTAAAAGAATCTACGGTAATAAAAGAGGAAAAATGGGTGACAATCAGTTCATTTGCATCATATCCTACAAATGCAACAACCTCAGATGTAAACGTTTTTATTTGAAAAGATGCGTTCAAAATAAATGTACTTTGGGTAATAAATTGTTGTGTACTATGCGTTGCTACATATCCATTTTGAAAAATAGCCTCTCTCATTTCCTCAGCTACCATATTAATGAGTACTGCAATCGTTTCCATTTCCGCATTACAATTAGCTAAAGGAATTCTATGATTAAAATTACCTCTTGCCATTTCGAAAAGCATTTGATGGATTCGAACGATATGCTCTTGTTGCGCAGGGAGCTCCATAAAAATATACTTTGCTATATATAATTGTGAGTACTTATTTCTAGGTCACCTTTATAGATACTGTTTCAAAAAAAGTAGGGCATCCTCTTTTTTGGTAAAAATTTGAGTAGGAACGGCTGGTTTGCTTACCTGTAAATAAAAATTACTTATGGTAAAGATTACTTCTTCATCAGCCAATAAACCAACCGCTTTTGTTAATAGCGAACCTGATTTTGCCAAATAATCGCGGCCTGCTTTTTCCGTATCAATTACTCCTCTAACATCGCAAAATATAGGATATGCTTTCTCATTTTGAAAAAAGATTCTATCGGCTACGACGCTTTTTGCTACTTTAAGATTTATTATAGTCTTAGGCTTATATTCAAAAAAGAGAATCCCATTTGCCATCCAAAAACGGGCAAATTCATTCTCATAAAAATCATGTGCTGCAATCATGTTTTATGAATTTATCGTGTTATAATTTAACAAAAATATAAACATTTCTTATTAGACAAGATGTTCATTCGGGATTATTTGTTGCATTTTATCTCTTTTGTTGTCAATTCGGGAATTTGAGTTGTCATATCGGGAGTATTCAAAAATAGATGAAAATACTTTCATTTTTTATATAGAATTTTAGTCCATCATTACAAAAAAGAACCAGCAATTTTAATTAAAAACAACTAAAATTCTCTAAATGGCAAAAATCAAACACAACAACTTTATTGACACCGTAGATGAAGTTTTATCGAACGCAAGTAAAGAAGGAGCCCTTCATCTCTATGCTGAAAATAATTTCTTAAACGGTAGAACATTAAGAATTAAAGGGCAGGAAATGCTACATTTTGGAACCACTGGCTATTTGGGGCTTGAACAAGACAGCCGGCTCAAGGATGCTTCCATTCAAGCCATTCGTGATTTTGGCACACAATTCCCTTTGTCAAAATCCTATATTTCACACCCTCTCTACAGTGAGCTCGAACATAAAATCGAGCAAATGTATGGTCTCCCTCCAATTATAACTAAAAACAGTACTTTGGGTCATTTAGCCATTATTCCAACACTTATTAGAGATGAGGATGCTGTAAAACTAGATCATCAAGTTCATTGGAGTGTTCAGAATGCTTGTCAATTATTAAAATTGAGGGGCATTCCTGTGGAAATGATTCGTCATAATAATCTCAATATGTTAGAGGATAAAATAAAACAGCTCACTTCAACATCTAACAAGATATGGTATATGGCTGATGGCGTATACTCTATGTTTGGTGATTATGCCCCTATGGAAGACTTGCTACACTTAAGCAAAAGATACTCTCAACTGCATCTCTATTTTGATGATGTGCACGGCATGAGCTGGATTGGCAAGAATGGGACTGGTTACGTTTTAGATAGCTTGCAAGAACTCAACGAGAATACCATTCTTGTTGGCACTTTAAGCAAAACCTTTGGTGCAAGTGGTGCTACACTATTTTGTAAAGACGAGAAACTAAGAAATAAGATCAAAACCTTTGGTGGTCCGTTAACCTTCTCCGCACAATTAGAACCTGCCTCTGTAGCTGCTGCCATTGCCTCTGCAGACATCCATTTATCACCTGAAATAACATTAAAACAAAAAGACCTCGCTGATAAAATCTTCTACTTCAACCAATTGCTTTCTCAAAAAAAACTTCCCATCATCTCAACAAATGATTCCCCCGTTTTCTTTTTAGGAATGGGCACACCTATAACGGCTTACAACTTTATGCAACGGTTATTCAAAGATGGTTTTTATTTGAACTTGGGGATATATCCTGCTGTTCCCATAAAAAATACTGGCATACGAATCACTTTATCTAGTCATAACTAGAAAAAAGACATTGAAGCTTTAACTGAAGCTTTAGATTTCCATTATGGAAAAGCACTAGAAGCAACCCATAACAGTGATGATAAGATAAAAAGAGCTTTTGGTTTGATTGATTCTATGCACTCACAAAGCACCCCTATGTTTAGTTCTGAAATCATTATTGAAGTAAACAACAGTATTCGCACTATCGATAAAGAAGAATGGAATCAGAAAGTGGGTAAAAACACTGTTTTAGATTGGGATGGCCTCGCTTTTTTAGAGGATGCGTTTGCTCAAAATACAGATTCCACTAATAAATGGGACTTTTATTATTATACGGTTAAAGACAAAAGAGGAAACATCATTCTCTGCACTTTCTTCACTTATGGAATATGGAAAGAGGATATGATTGCTACAGCATCCGTGTCAAAACATTTAGAAGCCATTAGAAAAAAGAACCCAACCTATTTAACCGCTTCAACACTTAGTATGGGATGTCTCTTTACCGAGGGCAAGCATTATTATTTAGATGAAACTCATCCTAAGGCAACTACTGCCCTACAACTTTTAATAGAAAAAGTAGAAGAAAAATATAATGAATTAAACGCAGACAAGCTCGTCTACAGGGATTTTGAAACAGATAATAATTGGCGTTCTATACTTCAATCACAAGGTTATTTTAAAGTAGATATGCCAGAATCTTGTGTTATTGAAAAGAACGATTGGAGCACTTATGAGGAATTAAGTACCAATCTTTCTCCTAGATCGAAAAAACATTTCAATAAAGAGATTGTTTCATTTGAACAGTATTACAAGGTTATCATCAAACAAACCTTAAATCGAGAAGAACTTGAAAGAGCCTACTATTTGTATTGTAATGTAAAAAATAACAACCTAGCCATAAATACTTTTCAATACACACTTAGTGTTTTTGACATTATGAGTACTCACAAAAACTGGGAATTCATTTTACTATACAATAAAGAGAACCCATCCAATGAATTTGTTGGTATTATGTTTTGTTACAGGAATGAAAAAAATACTTATGTCCCTGAACTCATAGGAATGGATTACGAATGGGCTAATAAATACCATCTTTACAGACAGCTACTTTTTCAAACCATAAAAAGAGCCAATTCCTTAGGCTATCAAAGAATTGATTTTGGTGTATCCGCAACATTTGAAAAAAGAAAACTCGGTGCAAAGTTACTTCCAAAAGTGGCTTACATCCAAAGTAGAGACAATTATGCTATGGAACTGCTTCACACTTTGCAAAACGATTTCAGATAAAAATTAACTATCAACCCCATCATTAAACTTTAAAAAAAATGTTCCAAAAAGCCATAGATACTTTTAACAGTGTCTGTAATGACATCCTAGAATCTGATGACACTATGCTTAATAAAGCGAGTAACGGAATTTTACTTTGTAATAAAACATTAACCGACTTAAAAGAGATTGTAGACAAAAAAGATTTTAATACCATTCCGGAAGAAATTGACTTCTTCAAAAACATCAAACCCATACCTATGAGTTTGTTAATTTATTTTACAGAAGTAAGATCCTGTGAACTCAGGATGCCAAAAGCTGGTAGCTCTTTTAAAATTCAATTTCTTCAAAAAGAACTTCGAAAAATCAATAAATTCTTTTACAAAAATGCCGACTTTGTGCATTATATGGAACAAGGGTATAGCTATTTAGACCATCAGTTTTTCACCAGAAATCACAGGGATAATTTTCCCTTTACTCCAATGACTGACTATTATCAATTCCCAGAGTTTTCTACTTCACAAGATATGCTTTGGGCAAAGGTAAAAGCTATGTATCGTTTTATTCATTACATCAGAGCTTCGCTAAAAAAATTAAAAGTTAATGATGCTAGTCTATTTGAAGAAAAAAAACATAAAGTTCTGGTTTGGACAGGTCCCAAAACAGCACTAACTGAACTCATCTATGCTTTATTCTCTAATGGCGCGATCAATCATGGCGCTGCAGATATCAATATGATTACCGCTTCTTTTGAGGATTTTTTCAATATAAAACTGGATAATGTCTATAAAACTTATACAGAAATTAAAGCCCGAAAAAGTAGTAAAACCAAATTCTTGGAGGAACTCACCTTAAATCTCCAACAAAAAATGTCGAGAGAAGATGCCTAGAAACTACTAAAACAAGTACTACAGTATACTGGATAACAGTAAGGAAGATAAATCGTAACTACGAAACGGCAAGCAGCATGTCTTTATTTAAAGGATTTGCTGCTTATTTCTTTATAATAACTAGATGATGATTACTTTAGAAAAGTAGCGCATGTTATTTTTCACTTACTCTCAACACAAAACCTAGGCTTACAGCCCTATAACTGTTAAATCTTTTCGGTACTACGAAAGCCATTGGGATAAAACCAAACAAATAGAATGGAATTTTGCTAAAACAAATTAAAAGATATCATTCTAAATTTAAACACTATGGCAGCTAACATCATCACTACTGAAGACCTCAATGCATTCAAACTAGAACTTTTGGAAGAGATCAAAAAAATTCTACAGCCCTTAGAAGTTAAGCATGAAAAAAAATGGCTCAAATCGAATGAAGTTCGAAAACTACTAAACATTTCTGCAGGCACTTTACAAAACCTTCGTGTCAATGGCAGCATCAGTTACACTAAAATTGGAGGCACTTTGTATTATTCAATGACGGACCTCGACCAACTCTTTAGTTCGAATAAGGTATCTTCTTCCGAACCTTTGTTCAATCCCAAATGGCTTGTAAGATGAATTATATCAAACACCTTACTGGTTTTTTCGAGAAAGTAGCAATGGACAAAGCCCTTAATCCTACTCATGTGAGTTTGTATATGTCGTTGTTTCAATTCTGGAACTGTAACCGCTTCCGGAATCCTATCAGTATTTCTCGCGACGAGCTTATGCGGATTAGTAAAATCAGCTCGAAAGCTACTTACCACAAATGCCTGAAAAACTTGCATAGTTTGGGGTATATCCACTACGAGCCTTCTTATAATCCTTTCAAAGGAAGTCACGTTATTCTGTTTAACTTTTCGGAACGGTTACAGCCTGCTCCAAAATATGACAGTACGCCAAAAAATGAACCTCTTTTTGGTACTGCTCCTGAACAAGCCTTGAAGTCGTTGTGTGCTAGTAACGAAACAGGTACTGAACAAGCGTTAGTATCTTATATAAACAATACAAACGTATCAAACTATTCAAACGCTATAAAGGATGTAAACTTAGACGAATCTCAAAATTTTGAATTTGAAGATACTTCTCTACAAAATCAAGATAGTGAAATGAAAGAAAAAAAGTTGCGCGAAAAAAAGAAAGCTATTTCGTATGCACCAAACGCTATTGAAGTACCTTCTGGTAAAGGAACTCAAGGCTTCCAAGCACCAAAATTGAATGACATTCAAGTTTTTTTTCAAGACATGCAGTTCCCAGCACTTGAAGCTCAAAAGTTTTTTAATTATTTTTCGAGTGTTGGTTGGCTAGTCGGTGGTAAACACCCTATGGTCGATTGGCAAGCCGCAGCTCAAAACTGGATGCTTAACGCTCCAAAATTTCTCTCCGCCCCCTCAGTGCCTGATAGCCCCAAAAGACTCCATGCCACAACCGAAAAAGACTATGCAGAACCGCTTTAACTGAACTATATTATTTTTTAAAGATGAAAAATGAAATTAAATTACCACTCAACTACCCAAATATCATCCTTTGGCTTGAAAAAAAAGGAATGGAGTTGTATGGAAAAAAGTTTGCCCTTTTAGAAACAGAGCACAAAATACTCTACAAACTAATCGCTTACTTTTTGAGAGACGCCACCACTTGTCTTCAATTCAATATCGATTTGGACAAAGGGATAATACTAACAGGCCCTATTGGCTGCGGTAAAACCTCACTTATGCATTTAATGAAATCCTTGACTCCAACAGAGCATAAATTTTTCGTCAAGCCCTGTAGGGATATTAGCTTTGAGTTCATTCAGGAGGGCTACCCCATCATCCACAAATACAGCACTGGAAAACTCTATACATCTCAGCCCAAAGCCTTATGTTTTGATGATCTGGGAACAGAAAACAATTTGAAATACTATGGCAATGAATGCAATGTTATGGGAGAAATTTTATTAAGTCGTTATGATTTATTTGTTGCCAAAAAAATCCCTACACACCTCACTACGAATCTATCTGCTAGTGAAATTGAAAGTCTCTATGGGAATAGAGTACGAAGTAGGTTGAGGGAAATGGTCAATTTGATAGCATTTGATAAATCAACACCAGACAAAAGATAAAATCTGCATTGCAACAAAAAGAAATAATATGAAAACTATAACCAACTTTTGGAACCACTTCCAACAAAACCATTTCATTTTCCTACTCCTAGACGAAATCTCAAAAGACGAACTAAAAATTCATTTCGACAAACTAATCGAAATACTGCATCAATACAATAAAAACCTAGACCTCATCATCAAGAACAAAACGAGTGTAGGAGAGTTAATTATCACTGCAAATGGAAATCCTTACCTTTTCAAAGAGGTAGAATTACTAGTTCATTATGCACCAATTATAGAACGTTGGAAAATAACAACTTTCTTTCAACCAGAAATGAATATTGAAAAATATGAAAACAGCACCGACAAACCACTAGAGTATTACGGCATCACATTACGAATAAGCGAAATGTATTTCATTCCATTAGAAAGTATTGAAAGACCAACCGATTTAGGAATAAAAGTACTACTCAAAAACTACATTGTCCATAAATACAATCCAAGACTTCGAGAAGCAGTTTATATTCACATTGAACACTTAATTGGAGAAAAATCATTTGCAAAAGATATTGCGTTTATCGAGATTGGGCAATTAGAAGGAGATAATGAAAACCATATCCAATTGTATAATTTAAAACTCTATATCGATATTGAAATGAACAATTAACTTTCGGCAATAAATGCAATTTACTGCCAAAACTTAACAAATATTTTATTTGCAAAACACTACACAATCTGTAGTAAATCGCAAATGAAATATAAATAATTTTTAATAGTAAACTGGTGAGTTTTAAACTTACGAACTCAATACGAATCATAAATTATAAAACTGTTAAAAACTCAATTCTCTATTCCAAAAATATTCATAAATTTTTACTAATTTGGTAAACTAACCTTTAAAATTATCACTTGGTTTTATTCCACACGTCTTTACTCATAAAATATTTGAACAAACACTAAGCAGATAATAATTCGAAAATAAATAGAATATGTTTGGATATAGTTTTTTTAAAAAGAAGTATTTGCATTTAGATAAATTGATTGATAAAAGGAATAAAACTTTATGGTTTGATATTAATAAGAACTATAAAGTCAGTTTCAAAAAATCATCGCAATCTGAATATGCAGTTTGTCAGCAATCTAATAAAGTAATCTTTTACATAGACGAAAATAATTTATGTGCTTCATCATTTACTCATAAATTACTTCATGTTTTTCTTAGTTTGAAAGGTTTACATATTAGTGGTGGGTTAAAAAATAGAATAATATTTGATGAGTTTTTTAATTCTATAATTAGCTACAATCTTTTAGAACATATAGGCAACTGTTTAGATCATATAAAAATGTTACCAATCTACTTGGAACTAGGATTTGAAAGAGAAAAATTCATTACTGATTTTGATGTTTTTAAGTGCACTGAAACTGAATTAAATGAACTAGAAAGGTATTATAGAGTTTCCAACAAGATAAACACTAATGCCGTTGATGAATATATTGTACGATTAGTTTCGATTATTGCAGACCCTAATGAGAATTTTGATTGTAATAAATATCTAATTAGGTTAAAAATTATTGATAGTAAATTATTTTTGACAATTTATAATTTATTTGACAATTGGAAAAAAGTAAAGATTGAAAATAGAACAATCTTAGATGAAGGCTATATTTCTGTTTTAAATGTTTTTATTGATGAGTTAAATACTTGGAAGCGAACTAATGCTTTTTCTTAAAATACAAAATTTATAATTTTAAATTAAAATGAATCACAATTTAGATGAAATGGCATTGCCACAAAGTTCAAGAAATCAAGAATTAGAAGTAATTTCTCAAAGAATTTTTGAACCATTATTTGATGTAGAAAGATTTGTTTTAGATGGAAAAATTATTGATAATGGTATTGACTATCATTGTGAATTAAAGTATAAGGGTAATGTAACGGGTTTTGGCTTTAATTTTCAGTTAAAAAGTAAAGAAAAAAACGAACCTCTAAAAAATGGCACATATTCAAAATCATTTGAATTATCAAATATTCAATATCTTATAAACAATACTCATCCAGCTTTTTATGGTTTTTATATTGTAGAAAGTGATTCATTTTTTTATGAGTATTTAGATGAATTTATTGCTAATCTGAAAACTAATAACACAGATTGGGAAAAGCAACAAAACCATACATTAAATTTTTATAAAAAGTTAGACAAACAAGCTGTTGATAAAATATATGATATTGTTTTAGAAAGAGGAATGTTATTCAGAAAAATCAATAGTTCATTAGTCGATAGATTAACTCAAAGTCATTTATCATCAAATATAATTATTGATTTCAATGACAATGTAACCAGTGAAAACGAAATTATAAATATTCTAGAGAAATTTGGATTTGAACTGATTAATCAGTCTAATTGGAATAAAGTAATTGAATTACATAATAAAACAATTCATAGTAGAAAATTTTCTGCAAAATACAATATGATAGTTGGCTTAGCTTATTATTATACAAGTGATTATTTAACTTCATTAAAATATTTGAAAGATGCAATAAGAGATGAACAGAACCTTGTGATTGAACTTCAAAATCACTTAGTTTTTATTATTTCATCTATTAAACTTCTTCTCTTTATGATAACTAAAGAAGAGTATGAAAAAATAATTTCAACAATTAAACCAGATAAGCACATCTCATTTCACATTGAAATAGACAAAGCTATTGAAGATTTAAAAGAAAAAATATTTAAGACAGAAAATTTTAGAGTTGAAGAATTTGAAGATTGTCTTAAATCTATTATATCAAATATTGATGCTTCATTACATGTAAAATTGAGAGCAAAATCTGAACTTCTAATTTATGAAGGTAATATCGCAATCCAAAAATATAATCGACATATATGTAGAATTAATGCTTTTGAGGAAAGTCTTTTTGTTAATTATGAATACAGAAAAAAAATTAATAATGAACTTCATTCATTATTCTCAGATATTGAGCATCAGTACTCTATGCTATTTGAGGAGATAAAGGCTTCAAATAATCATTTTGCTTACTATTATCTATTAACAAATAAACAAAAATATGATTTCCATAAATATTCAACTTTTGAAATTCTTAAACTAGTTAAAGAACCAATAATAATTGATTATTCTGAAAATTACGATAAGATACTTAATCTATTAGAATCTTGTTTGGAATTCTTTACAAAAATAGGACATATAGAAAATCAGCTTTTTACCAAATCAATCAAGTATGAAGTCTTACATTACCTAAAGAGATATGAACTTGCTGATTTTTTAATTAATGAATTGGAAGAATCAGTTGAATTAATAGATATTAATAATTTAAAAAATCAATTAGATTTTATAAAAAACGGAGGCACTAATCATCAAATGTTACAAAAACTGTTAGATGATAGTATAAATCATCCGAAAGAAATGATTGAGCAGTTAAGATTAGAGTTAATACATATTGATAAAAATGAAGAGTATGAAAATTTAAATAAAGAAGATTATTTTAAATTGACTTTATTCCCAATCGGTGATTTTTTTGTTCCAAAAAATAATTTAGAACAGTTTTTTGAAATATTTGAAATTAAAAAAAATAAACTGAGAGAACAATTTAAATCTATGTTTGATTTAGGAGTAGTACCAGTTGTTAATACATATGTTTTTCCAATAAAACAAGAAGGTTTTTTACAAGGAAATTTAGAATATAAGGGTTTTGAAAATTATTTAAATATGTTCAATGCTCGAAAGAAATTCTTTGAAAATAAATTTTATAAGGTAAAAAACAAATAATAATATTATTTTTAAAAATCATGATATTAAATTCCAAAACTCTCGAAAAACTTAGACTTCTAATCAATGAAGAAACTGAATATCGTTCAGGTCCGCAACTAGTAAGCTTTTTCAACAGTTTAGGTTCCAAAGATGTTTATAGTCAAGGATTTCCGTCACGTTGGATCTATACTGACAACAAATTAAATCTAATAAATGGAACTCCAGATGTGGATAAATGTATTAAATTACTTTTTGCTCCTGTAAACTTCATTGGTAAATATGAAATATTAGATAATCACATAAAATCATTTAATGAATATCTGGCATTTGATGATTGGAAAGTAGTTAGAACTGGAAAAGAAATATCATTTACTAAAGCAGATAAAATAAATTTTGAAACTAAAAAGGAAGTAAACGAAGAAGACTTCATAAATCAAGAGTTTGACGAAACTTCTATATATGATCTAAATTTAGATGGATTTATTTCTGATATTTTAAATTCAAGAATTCAAGAAATAAAAGCTAATTTAAAGGCAAATGCACCATTATCAGCTATAGTTATTATTGGTAGCACTTTAGAAGGAATTTTACTGGGTTTTGCTTCAAAAAACCCTAAGGATTTTAATCAGGCTAAAGCTGCTCCAAAGGATAAAGAGGGAAAAACTAAGTACTATCAAGATTGGTCTTTGAGTAATTTTATCGATGTAGCATACGAACTAAGATACATTCAAGAAGACGTAAAAAAATTCAGTCATACTCTGAGGGATTTTAGAAATTACATTCATCCTTACGAGCAAATGAGTTCAGGTTTTAACCCTGATATTAATACTGCTAAACTATGTTGGAATGTTTTTAAAGTAGCGATGATACAATTAGCAAAGAAAAAATGAAAGACCCCAAAATCAAAAACTTCTCACTAGAATTAGAAATAATAGATCAATTTGAAAATTATAAAAAACAAAAAGTCACAATCCAAAATTGCGAAGGAGAAGCATTTATAACAAAATCAAAAAGAGACTTTCAACTTTCATATAATGGTATTTTTAAGTATCAATCAGACAAAAAAATAAAAGTAAATATCGAGGATAAGGAGTTTATATTCAAATCAATTGATTTCAAAGAACCTATTAATGATGCTTTTTCAGCTATTTCAAGCCAGCATACGTTTGACATAAATATTGTATACAAAGGGAGTCTCGACAAAGAGGCTCTATTCAGAATGTTCTTTTTTGACAATTCAAAAAGAACGCACGTTTTTCATTACAAATTAGAGACCGCAAAAAACGATAGTGTTAATACTTGGGCTTTTGAATGTGTAAGATTATGTGTAAACAAAAATAATTACGATATAACCCAATATAAAAATAATGACAATAGTTATTTCGTAATTGAAAATTTACACCCCTCATCACTTAAAGTATTTGAAGAGGATGCTTACGCTATTAAAAAAGGAATTGGCTTTTTAATTGGATACATGCCAGGTGGTCAAAACTATATTTTTTCAGGAGAAAATTTCATCTATCGAAGACTAGCTAGAAAACCATTAAAATCTATTTTTCATCCAGTAACTTCAAATCCATATTCAAAGCTGCACAAAGAAAAGAATATTGCAGACAGTTATTACGGAAAATTGAAAGTCATACCTATAGAAGTAATTTCAAATTTTATTACACAAATTAGAAACAATGAAGATTTTTCAGTGACCATCATTTTTTTAATGGAAGTAAGCCATCTAAAATCGGTCGTTTCGATGCCTGGTGTGTTTTCTGTTATTTTAGAATCACTGGCAAATATTATCATCACAAAACAGAATACTATTGAAAAATTAATAGCTAACGAAACACTCTTTAATAAGATAAAAAGTGATTTAAACGCTGTCTTAGATAACTATGCTAATGCAATAGATGAAAATGCAGAAATAAAATTCCGAAGAAAAATAAATGGATTAAGTAACTCCATAAATCACAAACGTCTAACAAATGCAGAAAAATTAAGACAACCTTTTGATCAATTGCAAATTAAACTCTCTAGTAAAGATGAAGCAGCAATTGATTTTAGAAACGATTTATTACATGGTAACATTTTAATGAGTAATGAAACGACAAGAACTAGTAAAGAGATTGACAATAAAATGCTCTATGCTAGTGCAAAATTATATACTTTAATAAGCAAACTAATTTTAAAAAATAGTGGGTATAACGGTTACGTTATAAATCATGCTAAGTTTTACAATAAAAATGCTAAAGAAGAGTATTTTGAAATTATCTAACTAATTTAAGACAGATCAAAAAATAGTTTTTAAGTAACAAATAGTATTCTTACATTTGAAAAAACAAACTAAATAGCATATTAAATCTTCACAAAATACACTTAAAAGTGTATTTTTGTTTGCAAACTTATAATAAAGTGAATATATTTGCTCTAGAAATATGGGATGATGAAGCTGCTAAATGCACTTTTTACACCGTAAAATATGATGATGTTGATACAAATGAAACTGATTTATTCTTTGAAAAATATGATGCTATAGCAGAATATAAAGAAGCTAATCAAGAATTGTTGTCTTTTGTATTGTTATCAATTGGTAATGATCACGGAGCCATAGATGAATTATTCAATAGAGATGAAAACGAAGTTAAGGGATTACCTACCCAAGGTAAAAGAACAATCGAAAATATTACTTACCACTTTCCAGAATTTCCATTAAGACTATACGCCTTAAAAATCACAAACAACATAGTTATACTTTTCAATGGAGGTATCAAAGATGGCCCAACCAATCAAACAAGTTCATTGCATTTAGAGTGGAGAGCAGCATGTGAATTCGCAAAACGAATTAATGAAGCTTTACACGATGGAACAATAATTGTAAATGAAAAACATAGAAAACTTACTAATTATGATGGTTCAGAAGAAATCATCCTCTAAAAATCCAAAACAATGAGAAGCAAAGTAGCACAAAGAATTTTAGCAGAAACACCAGAAGAAACAAAAATCTTCGCGAGATTATATGCTGATATCGTTGTTCGAGTAAATCAATTGTTAAAAGCAAAAGGATTTAGTCAAAAAGATTTAGCTGATAAGTTAGAAAAAAGACCTTCTGAAGTAAACAAATGGTTAATAGGAGAACATAATTTCACGTTACGTTCATTAGCCAAACTTGAAGCAGAACTTGGAGAGCCCATAATTAATGTTCCTCAAAGAAAGCCAATTGGAACAACTGGATATGTAACACTGTATAAAAACAATGTTATAAATACTGATGTTGCATATACTCGAGTATGGAAAAAATCAAAATCAAACCATAAAATAGCATTAGCCAATGTCAGCTAATTTATTACAACCTGAAAAAATTGAAATTGTTGATTTTAAAATCATAAAAGGACAAATTAATAGTCCATTCGATTTTGAAGAAGAAAAAGTTAAAGGTCATAATTTCAATGTGAACTTTGAATTGGGCTTTCATATTCCAGATAAATTAATTAAAGCTGATTTTTCAGTAAATGTAGCAACCAAAAGTGAAAAAGAAGATGGCGAAGAAGCAAACGGAGCTTTCAGTTTTGTTTATGTTTTTCATGTAGATAACATTGAAGAATTAACCAGATTGGATGAAGACAATATAGTTACAATACATCCTGCATTAGGAAATGCTTTAGCTGCCATTACCTACTCAACATCAAGAGGAATATTAATGACTCGTTTTCAAGGTACCGCTTTGCATAACTTCATTTTACCCGTTATTAATCCTAATAAATTGATAGAGTAATTCTGTAAGCTTTAAGGTTGGTATTTATTCAAGCATAAAATCAAGTTATTTAAACCAAAAAAAGCCAAGTCGCAAGAACTTGGCTTTCTGTTATTTTACCCTTAGATGGTTAAACTAGAGGTACACTATTTTCTGCGCTTCTTATTTAAGTTTTTAAGTACTAACGAAATCGTAAAACTGACTACAGCTCCTATGGCTGCTAAGATTATTGTTTTGGCAATATCATCAGAAGAAAGATTGGGTATCATACTTAAAAATGTACCTCCAGCTGTTCCTTTAAGGGTGGGATTATTGGCTGTCATCTGCAATAGTAAGTTGACTTGTAGCTGAAAGGACACCACCCACCACTGCCATATATCCGCCAATGGTAGAAACCACGACAGGTAAGGCAATTGGTGCAGCGACAATTGTTCCACCAACTGCAGCCAATGTTAACCCAAGCGTTCGAAGCACTTTAAAAAACTTTGGTGTGGGAGCCGTAGCTCTTTTGATTATTTTTCTCATCATTCTAGACTTTTAAGATTGAATAATTAATGTTACTTTTTCTCGATTATCTAGTGCTTTGTTTACTAGTCTTTTTAGCCTGACAAAAGCTTTTCTAGACATTAACCCTAATCCAGCACCCGAAAGTTTGCTTACTGGAGCAATACAGCCTTTTAATTCAGATTGAGCATTATTTGCGGGATGCAAAAGAATTCCCTTTCTACTGGGTACATCCACTACTTCTAAATGCCAGTTGTATTTTCTGCTGTATCGTTTTCTAATAACATATTCCCCCTCAGGAATGCAGGAAACCTTCGTCTCGTTTTCCTTCCAAGGTAATTCAATTGTATAACAAATGAATTTACCGTCGCTTTCGAGTTTACCGTTTGTTCCGTTGGGGAAATAAGTTCTTGATAGTACTACCACCATCCTACAACCCTACTACTTGAACTAAAGAAAGGGGGTTATGGGCTCCGTTTTTCAAGGGATACATTTGTCCGTTTACCTCTTGATAAAACTCTACTCCTAAAGCTAAGAACAACGGATTGGTACTGTTAGCACTTACTGAATTGTCTTGGTTGATGGGAGCAGTTAGTGTACTATCCCAAGGTAAAAC
>RRZT011924780.1_pt1 | contig 16470 bp, 13 predicted proteins | sample 2165551 | NCBI WGS metagenome assembly RRZT01 (sample SAMN10456910, study PRJNA506462) | wastewater metagenome | biome: wastewater; feature: sludge; material: wastewater sludge; isolation source: wastewater sludge with Escherichia coli K12::gfp cells carrying plasmid... | place: USA: Moscow, Idaho...
GCCGATACCGGCAAACCCGGAACCCGAGGAGCCCGCGCCGCCACCGCGCCGACCACCGAACAGAGCGCCGAACTTGTCCGACAGCTTGCGGATCACTTCATCCAAATCCGGCGGCCCCTGATCGCGGCCACCCCCGCTCCAGGGATCGCGGTTACCGCCTCCCGGTTCATTCCAGGCCATGTCGTACCCCAAAAAATCGTCTTTAGGATTTAGCATCCTGTTCGCGCCGTCGGATTCTCGAACCCCGAATGCACCCATTCCGCTCGCAAGCCATATCGGCGGTACAAAAGTTCCATGTTGCCGCGCGATGTGCGCGCTTCGATCAGACATTCACCTTCCGGTCCCTTTTGCTCGGCCACCACCGCACCCAGGCTGAACAGCCGGGCCCGCAGCCGGGAAGCCGACGGCGGCAGGCACAGCCAGCCGTGCAGGGCATCGCCCCGCAAGCGCTCGGCCAACGCCGTCGCCAGAGAGTCGATTCCCGCTCCGGTCGCCGCCGACAGCCACGCGGCCCGCGCCTGGCCTTCGGCGTCCCGCTCCAGTCGAGGAGGGTCGCCGGTCAAATCGATTTTGTTGAACACGCGCAAGCACGGCACGGCCGTCGCGCCGATTTCCTCCAGCACCGCCTCGACCTGGGCGATGACCGCCGTCCGGTCGGGATGGCTGGCATCGATGACGTGCAGCAGCAAGCTGGCCTCGCAAGTCTCCCGCAGGGTCGCGCGAAACGCCGCCACCAGCTCGTGCGGCAAGCGGCTGATGAACCCCACGGTGTCGGCGAGCACCACCGGTTCGGCGCCCGGCAGATCCAGCCGGCGCAGCGTCGGGTCCAGCGTGGCGAACAACTGGTCGGCGGCGTAGACGTCCGCCCGGGTCAGGGCGTTGAACAAGGTGGACTTTCCGGCGTTGGTATAGCCCACCACCGAGACGGTCGGCAGGTCGGCCTTGCGGCGCGCCCGCCGCCCCTGCTCGCGCTGGCGCCCAACCCGATCCAGCCGCAGGCGGATCTGCCGGATGCGATCGGCCAAGAGCCGCCGGTCGGTCTCCAGTTGGGTCTCGCCTGGACCGCGCAGCCCGATGCCGCCGCGCTGCCGTTCCAGGTGGGTCCAGCCGCGCACCAGCCGGGTGGACAGATGGCGCAGTTGCGCAGCTCCACCTGCAGTTTGCCTTCGAAACTGCGGGCGCGCTGGGCGAAGATGTCCAGAATCAAGCCGGTGCGGCCCAGGACCCGGCATTGCAGGAAGGCCTCCAGGTTGCGTTCTTGGCCCGGAGACAGGTCGTGATCGAAGATGATCAGCTCCGCTCCGCTTTGGCGCGCCGCTTCCCGGATCTCGCCGGCCTTGCCGCTGCCGACGAACAGGCGCGGATCGGGGGTTTGCCGTCGCCCCGTGATCAGGGCCGCACATTCCGCGCCCGCCGATACCGCCAGCTCCCGAAATTCGGTGCAATCCCGCTCGTCTTCAAACCCATCCTACAGCAAATGCACCAAAACGGCGCGTTCGCCACCGCGCGGACGCTCGAACAAACCGCCTCCCGTGATTCTGGCCGAATCGGTCAGGGTTGATCGCTACCAGCGCCGTTCTCGTCCGCCGCCAGATTCAAGCGCACGTTGCGCGCCGGCACGACCGTGGAAATGGCGTGCTTGTAGATCATCTGGCTGACGCTGTTCTTGAGCAACACCACGAACTGATCGAAGGATTCGATCTGCCCCTGGAGCTTGATCCCATTCACCAGATAGACCGAAACCGGAATCCGCTCCTTGCGCAACGCATTCAAGAACGGCTCCTGAAGGGAATGACCTTTTGCCATTACGACTCTCCCTTGTTGTTATGGGCCTGAAACAGGCGCATCGAAAACATAAACACAAGATATTTCTTGTAAAAAAACCAAAAAAGCCAAGCGCCTCGCTCGGGGGCGCCCGCCTCCCCGGGACCGTTCGCGGAACGGTTGGACCATCACCTTCCCATGATGTGTTACCGGTGGATATTGTTGGTGGCCGCGCGAATCGCGGGAGCATCACCGCGAACCGACGCCATCGGGTGGGCATTTTATCACACGCGCTCGAGCGTATTGAGTAAAAACCCGTTCTCGCGCAATCGGGCGATGGCGCGATCCAACAGGCGGTGATCTGTGCCGTCCAACCAATTGGCCGCCGATTCGGCCCGCAACCACGTCAACTGCCGCTTGGCGAGCTGGCGGGTTGCCGCGATTCCCTTTTCGATCATCCCTGCATGATCCAAGCCACCATCCAGATACCTCCAGACCTGCCGATATCCGACCGCCCGCATCGAGGGTTTATCCAAATCCAAGTCGCCGCGGGCCCGCAACCGCTCGACTTCGGCGATGAAGCCTTGCCCCACCATGGCTCGAAACCGTTGTTCGATCCGTGCGTGCAACACCTGGCGATCCGCCGGAGCCACGATCAGCTTGACCATCCGAAACGGCAATGATTCGTTGCGCGAAAGGGCATGAAGTTCCGTCAGCGACCGGCCCGCGATCTCGCAAACTTCGAGCGCCCGCCGGATGCGCTGCGGGTCGCGGGGATGAATGCGTTCCGCCGCCACCGGGTCGAGTCGGGTCAAACGGGCGTGCAGGGCTTCGCTGCCCCGCTCGGCCAGCTCCAACGTCAGCCGGGCGCGCACCGCCGGATCGGCGGGCGGCAGTTCCGTCAGACCCCGCTCCAGCGCCCGAAAATAAAGCATGGTTCCCCCGACCAGCAAGGGAATTCTCCCCGCCATTTCAATTTCCCCGATCTCGCGCCGGGCATCCTTTCGAAAACGGCCGGCCGAATAGGTCTCCGCCGGATCGAGGATATCCACCAACCGATGCGGGACGACGCGCCGGGTTTCCAAATCGGGCTTGGCGGTGCCGATATCCATCTCCCGATAAACCAAGGCCGAATCCACGCTGATGACTTCGAGCGGCAACCGTCGGGCCAGCTCGACCGCCAGCGCGGTTTTGCCGGAGGCGGTCGGCCCCATCAGGCACAGCACGGGCGGCCGTGAATCCGTGTTTCGCGCGCTCATTCTCGCCCGTCACCGGCCCCGCCGAAACAGCCGGTCCAGTTCGTCCAGCTTCAGTTGGATCCAAGTCGGCCGGCCATGATTGCACTGACCGCCACGGTCGGCGCGCTCCATGTCGCGCAGCAAGGCATTCATTTCCAGCAGGTTGAGCGGCCGGTTGGCGCGCACCGCGCCGTGGCAGGCCAAACTGGCCAGCAGGGCCAAAATGGCCGTTTCGGAACGGTCGGTCGCCTCGTACGCTATCAAGTCGGCCAGCATGTCGCGCACCAGGCCGGCGATATCCGAACCGGCCAGCAGCGCCGGGATTTGCCGCACCGCCAAGGTTTCCGGCCCCAGCGCTTCGATCGACAAACCGGTTCGGGCCAACAGCGCGCCAAACTCCTCGACCCGTTGCCGCTCCCGGGGACCGACCGCCAGCGTGACCGGCACCAGCAAGATCTGGGTCTGGAGCCCCCCCTCGGCGAGTGAAGCTTTCAACCGCTCGTACAGGATGCGCTCGTGGGCGGCGTGCATGTCCACCACCACCAGCCCTTCCGCGTTTTCCGCCAGGATATAGCGACCGTGCAACTGGCCCAGCGCGTGGCCCAACGGGGGGGGCTCGGCCACGGACGGGGCTTCGTCATCGGCCGGGAAGGCTTCCGGCGGGGATGCCGGATGCAATCGACCGTAATTTGCTAACCGCTCCCGCACCTCTAGCGGCAACGGGCGCTGGCCGGCGAAAAAAGGGTCGGCGGATACGGCGTCGCGCCCGCCCGCCCCCGGCCACAGCCGCTCGCCGGCTTGGACCACGGGAGGAGGCGCTTCGCCGGGCCGGGCTTCGGCCAGGGCGGTCTGGACCAGCCGGCGGACGGTTTCGTGCACCAGCGAGGGCTCCCGAAACCGCACCTCGTGCTTGGCCGGATGGGCGTTGACATCCACCAGGGCCGGATCGAGTTCCAGATGCAGCACGACGGCGGGATGGCGGTCCTGATAGAGCACGTCCCGATAGGCTTGGCGCACGGCGTGGGCGATGGTCCGGTCGCGCACGGGCCGGCCGTTGACGAAGAAGTATTGCAGGTCCGGCTGGGCGCGGGCGATCGACGGCAGCCCGAGCCAACCCCAGATGCGCAAGCCGGCCGCGTCTTTCGCGACGGGCAGGCTGGCGCCGGCCAGCTCGTTGCCGCACAGCTCCGCCACCCGCCGGGTCCGGGCCGATTGATCGGCCGCCGGCGCCAAATCGAAAACCGTGCGCCGGTTGTGCCACAGGCCGAATCCGACCGCGAACCGGCTCAAGGCCAGCCGGCGGACAGCCTCCTCGACATGGCCGAACTCGGTGCGCTCGGCGCGCAGAAACTTGCGGCGGGCCGGCACGTTGAAGAACAGATCGCGCACCTCGACCGTCGTTCCCGCCGGATGGGCGGCCGGAATGGGCTCGCCGACGACATCGCCGCCATCGCCCTCGATCCGCCCGCCATCGGTTCGGCCGGGTATTCGGGAGGTCAAGGTCAAGCGCGCCACCGAGGCGATGCTGGGCAGGGCTTCGCCGCGAAAACCCAAACTGGCGACCTGCTGGAGATCGTCGAAGCTGGCGATCTTGCTGGTGGCGTGGCGGACGAGCGCGAGCGGCAAATCGTCGGGATGGATGCCGCGCCCATCGTCGCGGACTCGAATCAGCCGGACGCCGCCCTGCTCCACCTCGACCCGAATGGACGTGGCGCCGGCGTCCAGGCTGTTTTCGAGCAATTCTTTCACGATGGAAGCCGGCCGCTCGACCACCTCGCCCGCCGCGATCTGGCTGATCAATCGCGGCGACAACCGCTGGATGCGCGCGTTCACCCTGGACGTTCCGGCCGAAAGAGGTGATCCGGCGCGACTCGGGGCTGACACCGATGCCGGGCCGGATAAAGCTACTTGATGGTGCGCTGCAACGCTTCCAGAACCTGCCGGGCGCCCGCCGAACTGTCGGGCCGGTCGCCGGCGTCGCGCACGACCACCGCGGTCTGCTGCGCGCCCTGGCCGGCCAAGCGCACCCGATAGCGGGTTCCCGGCGGCGGCGCCTCCGGTTTGCCGCGCCAGAACGCCAGCTTGGAAAGCCAGCCTTCGTCGCCCGGCTTCTGGTTTTCCTTCTCGGGATCGCGATATTCGACCACGTACAGGCCTTGGCTGCGGTTCTGTTCCTCCACCGCGTAATTGCTGCTATCCAGCGCCAGCCCCACCAGCCGCCAAGCCCGGGAATAGTCCTCGCCGACGATCAACTGGCTCTCGCCGCCCTGCTCGACCAGGCGGACGCGCGGTCCCGCCGCCGCGCTGGCCTTGGACTGCTGGGCTTCGGCGCGCTTTTCCGACGCCCCGAGATAGACCATCAGCCGGTTGAGCATCTCGGCTTCCAGCTCGGGATCGGAGGGGCGCCGCTGCCAGATATAGGTGTTGCTGGCGCTGGCGGAGGCCCCGCCGACCGCCACCTCCTCCACCCCGGAATGCGTGAGGTAGACATCGGTGGCGTTGCCGCCGGCGGCGCGTTCCAGCCGGACCCGAAAGCGATCGCGAGTCGGCGCCGAGTAGAGGACATCCAAATACTTTTTCAATACGGCGCGGATGCCATCCTGGGGAATGTCGGCGCGGTTCTCCAGCCAGTCGGTTTCCATGATGCCGATGGTGGGATCGTCGCGCTTCAAGGCGAAGCCGTTGCGGGTCCAGAACTCGCGGACCTTGGGCCACACCTGATCCGGCGGCGCCGAGACCACCAGCCAGCGCTGGTTGCCGGCCTGCTCCAGGGTGATGCCCGCCTGGAGCGGCAGCACGGCCTCGGCCTTTTTGACTTGCGGTTGCGGCCCGCCCCGCTCGCTGGAATAGGCGGACAGCTTGGCCGAACCGGCCGGATTGAGTTCCGGGACCACCAGGGTATCGTCGATGGTGGACGAGGTCAGATCCGGCGGAATTTCGAGCGGTTGCGACAGGGTGCTTTGCCGGTAATCGGGCCGCCGATCCGGCAACACGCTATCCAAGTTGGTGGAACAGGCGGCGAGCGCGGTCAGCGCCGCGACCGGGATCGTGATACGCCACAAGGGCAGGGGAAACCGCGTAGTCATAGGTTGTCAGATCACTCCGGCCTGTTGCATCGCCGCCCGCACCGCCGGTTGGAACGGCTCCGACAGCGGCGTCAACGGCAAACGGATGCCCGGTGGAATCAGGCCCAACTGGTTGACCGCCCATTTCACCGGGATCGGGTTGGATTCGAGGAACAGCGCCTTGTTGAGTTCGGCCAGCCGGTCGTCGATGGCTTCGGTCCGAGCGCGATCGCCGGCCAGGGCGGCGGCGCAAAGATCGCGCACGGCGCGCGGCGCGACGTTGGCGGTCACCGAAATCACTCCCTTGGCGCCGCCGAGCATGGCCTCGGCCGCGAGGCCGTCGTCGCCGCTGTAAACGTCCAGGCGGTCGCCGCAGCGACGGATCAATTCCTGGATGCGTTCGAGGGTGCTGGCTTCCTTGATGCCGACGATGTTGGGGATGTCGGCCAGCCGCTCGACGGTCTCGGGCTTGAGGTCGCAGGCGGTGCGGCCGGGCACGTTGTACAGAATCTGCGGGATCGCCACGCTGTCGGCGATCAGCTTGTAATGGCGGTACAAGCCTTCCTGGGTCGGCTTGTTGTAATAGGGCGTGACCAGCAGGCAGGCATCGGCCCCGGCCTCCATGGAGCGCCGGGTCAGGTGCAGCGCCTCGCTGGTCGAATTGGCGCCGGTCCCGGCGATGACCGGAACCCGTCCCTTCACCAGCTCGACCGTCCGGCGCACCACCCGGATGTGCTCCTCGAAATCCAGCGTCGCCGATTCGCCGGTGGTGCCGACCGAGACGATGGCGTCGGTGCCGTTTTCGAGGTGGAACTCCACCAAACGCGCCAGCGCCTCGTAATCCAGTTCACCGTCCGCCCGCATCGGCGTGACGACCGCCACCATACTACCCCGAAACATGGTCTTATACTCTCTGAGCGGCTTGCAATCGCCGCATGGTACGGATACCGGGCGGGATTGACAAGCGTCCCCGAAAGCGGCGCGGAAGCGGTTTTCTCCCCGGCGGGATGCCTGTACACTCAATCCCGAGAATTTGGTCCATTTGCCTGTAGGAAGCTGCGTCCGTGAAAAACTATCTCGTCGTTTCCGCCCTGGGCGAAGATCGTCCCGGCCTCGTCAACGAGCTGTCCCGCGTGGTTCTGGAATGCGATTGCGGCATCGTGGACAGCCGCATGACGGTGCTGGGCGGGGAATTCGCCATCCTGCTGTTGGTGCAAGGCAACTGGAACACCCTGACCAAGCTGGAAATGCAGCTCAAGCGGCTGGAACAGGCGCTGAACATGACCATCATCACCAAGCGCACCGAAAGCCGCGCGCCGGCGGGCGACGTGCTGCCCTACGCGGTGGAAGTGGTGGCCGTCAACCAGCCGGGCGTCGTCCACCATCTGGCCAGCTTTTTCGCCAGCCGCTCGATCAACATCGAGGACATGGTGACGCGCAGCTACAGCGCGCCGCACACCGGGACGCCGATGTTCTCGGTCAACCTGGCCATCGGCATTCCGGCCAACATGCACATCGCCATGTTGCGCGAGGAATTCCTGGATTTCTGTGACGACCTGAATCTGGACGCGGTGCTGGAGCCCATCAAGGGGTAAATCGATCATGAGCGTCAGCCTGGGACAAACCGTTCCCGATTTCAGCGCTTCCGCCACCGATGGCCTGACCGTGCGGCTGTCCGAGCTGCGCGGTCGGCGCGTGGTGCTGTACTTCTATCCGAAAGACAACACGCCGGGCTGCACGGTCGAAGGCCAGCAGTTCCGGGATTTGTACGACCGCTTCGCCGCGTCGAACGCGGTCGTGTTCGGCGTCTCTCGCGACAGCTTGCCCAGCCACGACCGCTTCCGCGCCAAGCACGGCTTCCCGTTTCATCTGATTTCCGACAGCGACGAGTCCCTGTGCGCCCTGTTCGATGTCATCAAGCTGAAAAAGCTCTACGGGAAGGAATCGCTGGGCGTGGAGCGCAGCACCTTCCTGATCGACGCCGCCGGCGTGCTGCGCCGGGAATGGCGCAAGGTCAAAGTGGACGGCCATGCCGAGAAGGTGCTGGCGGCGGTTGAAGCGCTATCGCCCACGGTCTAAACCCCGCTCGCTCCCGATCATCGGCCACGGCGATGGACGGTGGCGCGGCGGTAACGCCGCCGCCGCGCAATTTCACCCCGCTTGTCCCTGGCGCTCTACCTTTCCTCTTCCGTTCCACGACGGCCCATTTCGCAGCCATGACCGATATCCCCGCCGACCAAACCCAGACCGGTTCGACCCCCCCCCGGCTCTTCGTGCTCGACACCAACGTCCTCATCCACGATCCCACCGCCCTGTTCCGCTTCAAGGAGCACGACATCCATCTGCCGATGATGGTCCTGGAAGAACTGGATCACGCCAAGAAAGGGGTTTCGGAAGTCGCCCGCAACGTCCGTCAGGTCAGCCGGTTTCTGGACGAGCTGATCGCCGAGGCCAGCAAAGAGGAAATCGACCGGGGCTTGCCCTTGCCGGGTCTGGCCGGCCAGCGAGGGGAGCCGGCGAGCGGTCGCTTGTTCTTTCAAACCCGCCCGACCCGGCTCAGTCTCCCGACCGATCTGCTGCCCGGCCACACGCCGGATCACGACATTCTCGGCATGGCGCTGAGCTTGCGGCAGGACCATCCCGACAGTCGCGTCACCCTGGTGTCGAAGGACATCAACCTGCGGATCAAGGCCGCCATCCTCGGCTTGCACGCCGAGGATTACTACAACGATCAGGCGCTCGACGACGTCAACCTGCTGTACGGCGGCACGCGGGATTTGCCGCCCGATTTCTGGGAAACCCACGGCAGGGAGCTGGATTCCTGGAAAGACAGCGGCCGCACCTACTACCGGGTCCACGGCCCCGACGTGGCGCACTGGCACCCGAACCAGGGCCTGTTCCAAACCGACGCGCAAGCCACTTTCATCGTGCGGCAACTGGGCGGCGCGGAAGCGGTGATCGAAATCCTCAAGGATCACGCCACCCCCAACCACGCGGTCTGGGGCATCACCGCCCGCAACCGCGAACAAAACTTCGCGCTCAACCTGCTGCTGGACCCCGAGATCGATTTCGTGTCCCTGCTCGGCGCCGCCGGCACCGGCAAAACCCTGCTGGCGCTGGCGGCCGGGCTGGCGCAAACGCTGGACGCCAAGCGCTACCGGGAAATCATCATGACCCGGGTCACCGTGCCGGTCGGCGAGGACATCGGTTTTCTGCCCGGCACCGAGGAGGAAAAGATGACCCCCTGGATGGGGGCGCTGATGGACAATCTGGAAGTCCTCGCCCCGCAGGAAAGCGGCGAATGGGGCCGCGCCGCCACCGCCGACCTGCTGAGCAACAAAATCAAGATTCGCTCCCTCAATTTCATGCGCGGCCGCACTTTCCAGAACAAGTATCTGATCATCGACGAGGCCCAGAATTTGACCTCCAAGCAAATGAAAACTCTGATCACGCGCGCCGGCCCCGGCACCAAGGTGATCTGTCTGGGCAACATCGCCCAGATCGACACGCCCTATTTGTCCGAAACCACCTCCGGCCTGACCTACGTGGTGGATCGGTTCAAAGACTGGCCGCACGGCGGGCACGTCACCTTGCGGCGCGGCGAACGGTCGCGGTTGGCGGAATTCGCCTCGGAGCGGCTTTAATCGGGTTCGGCCCCGTCACCGACCCAGCGGATATCCGAACGTGCGCCCCGTCGAGGCCAGCAAGAGAGTAAAAGCGTGCCGTCGGGGTAGCGGGTTCCCAGCCGGTGCCGAACAGTGAGCTTTGATATCGGCATTTCATCCGTGACCGGGCATTTGATCGCCCTGCTGTCGCTGGCTTGGCTGCTCTGGATCGCGCTGGTCGGAATCGGGCTGATTCTGGAGCGCCGCTCGCCGGCCGCGACCTTGGCCTGGCTCCTGGCGCTGCTGTTCATGCCGTATTTCGGCTTTCTGGTCTATCTGCTGTTCGGGCCGAGGCGGCTGCGTCGGCGCCGGCTGCGCTACGGCCGCGCCCGCGACCGGCTGATCCAGTCCACCCACCGCTTGCGCCAGGATCGGGCCGTCCCGGACGGCTTTCCAGACGCCGATTTGGAACGGCAAATGGCGCTGCTGCTGGAACGGGTCGGTCAAGGGGCGCCCTCGCCGGCCGCTAACGTCGTCCTGCTGGAAACCGGCGACGCCTGTTTTCGGGCCATCGAGGCGGCCATCGAGGCGGCCAGCCACCACGTTCATCTCGAATACTATCTGTGGCAGCCGGATCGGGTGGGAACCCGGCTGCGCGATCTGCTGGTCGAGAAAGCTCGCGCCGGCGTCGCGGTGCGGCTGCTGCTGGACGCCATCGGCTCCGACCGCGCGACCGACCGCTTTCTGCGACCGATCCGGGATACGGGAGGCGAGACCGCCTGGTTCAATCCCCTCCGGCTGCGCCGGCTGCGACCGAACCACGTCAATTTTCGCACCCACCGCAAGATCGCGGTTTGCGACGGGCGGATCGGTTTTACCGGCGGCATCAACATCAGCGACGATCACAGCGGCCCCGACGCGTGGCGCGACACCCATCTGCGCATCGAAGGCGAGCCGGTTCACCGGCTGCAATTCATTTTTCTGGAAGATTGGTATTTCGCCACCGATCGCGCCCCGTTCGAACCGGAATTCTTCCCGCGTTTCCCCGAGCGCTCGACCGGCCCCTGGCTGCAGATCGTCGAATCCGGCCCCGACGACAACCGCCACGCCATCGCCAAGCTGTTTTTCGCCGCCATCGCCGGCGCGCGGAGTCGCATTTCGCTGGCGACCCCGTATTTCGTTCCGAGCGAGGCGCTGACCGCCGCGCTCATCGTCGCGGCCTTGCGCGGCGTTGAAGTGCGGGTGCTGACGCCCAAACGCAGCGACTCGCGGCTGGTCACCGCCGCCGCGCGCAGCTACTACGACGAACTGGCCAGCGCCGGCGTCCGCATTTTCGAGTACGGCCCGCCGATGCTGCACGCCAAGTTGCTGGTGGTGGACGATCGGATCGGGGCGGTCGGCAGCGCCAACTTCGACAACCGCAGCCTGACCTTGAATTTCGAGGCGATGGCGGTGATCCACGATGCCGGACTGGCCGCGCGCCTGACCGAGAGTTTCGAGATCGACCTGCGCCGCGCCGGTCGCTACGTCAAACCCGGCCGACGCGCTTCCGTCGGCCAACGGTTATTCGAAGCCACCGCCCGGCTGTTGTCGCCCCTGCTGTGAGGCTCTGCGACGCGCGATCGCCGTGACCGGCCTTCGCTCGTCCCGAAAAAGCGCGCGCGCAGGCCGCTACTCCACCGTCATCGGCCGCGGCCACGCCTTCAGAATGGACTGCACCACGGTCGCCAGGGGAATGGCGAAAAACACCCCCCAGAACCCCCACAGGCCACCGAACACCAGCACCGCGACGATGATGGCGATCGGGTGCAAATCCACCACCTCGGAAAACAGCAGCGGCACCAGCACGTAGCCGTCCAACCCTTGGATGATCAGATAAACGCCCAGCAACCACAGGAACTCGGAACCCCAGCCCCACTGAAAGAACGCCACCAGCGCCACGGGCACGGTCACCACCACCGCACCGATATAAGGCACGATCACCGACACCCCCACCATCATGGCCAGCAGCATGGCGTACTGGAGCCCCATGAAGGCGAAAGCCGCGTAGGTGGCGACCCAGACCACCAGAACCTCCAGAAATTTTCCCCGCACGTAATTCCCCATCTGCCGGTCCACCTCGCGCCAGACCTGCTGCCCCAGGGTGTGGTCGCGCGGCAGGAAACCGTGCAGCCATTCCAAAATCAACTCTTTGTCTTTCAAGAAAAAAAAGACCAATAGCGGCACGAGCACCAGATAGATGACCACGGTGATGACGCCCAGGCCCGCCGCCAGCGACCAGGTCAGGGCGTTCTGGCCCCAGGTGGCGATTTCGGCTTTCACGGCGCTGATCGCCCCCAGCACTTGGGTCTCGGTGATAAATTCCGGGTACGAGGCCGGCAGGCTGAGCAGCAGGTTTTGCCCGTTGACGATCATGTTGGGGAGTTGCTGTATCAGTTGGGTCAACTGCCGGGAGACCAGCGGCAGCAGACCGAACAGCAAAAACAGGACAAAAGCGAGAAACAGCACGAAGACCAGGATGGTCCCCAGCAGCCGGGGCAGGCGCAGCCGGAACCGCAAAAACTGAACGACGCCTTCCAGCAAATAAGCGATCACGATGCTCGCCAGCACCGGAGCCAGATCGCGGCCCATGAACAGGATCACGCTGGTGCCCAACACCAGGACGACGGTCAGGATGACCGCCTGAGGATCGTTGAAAAACCGTCGAAACCAGTCGCTGATGATCTTCATGCCATTCCTTAATCGCGTTTTCCGTGCGCGTTCCGAACGATCTTAGCAACAAAGCCCCGGCAGCCCCAACTACCCTCGGGCGGTCTCCGAACCGCCGTCATCCGGCGTGGTCAATGGATGGTCGGGTCCGGCGTGGGGTTCAACCGCGCGCCAGGGAGCGCCGCCGCCAAACCCGACCCGGGTTCTCTTGGTGGCCGCGAGCGATCCAGGCCAAGGATTGACATCGACTCCGGGCGGGAGCGCCGGCTCGACCCAGCCGCAGATCCCGGCGCGACGCGCCAAATCGGTGCGCTGCGCCAATATCGCGCAAGGAGTTTGCCAACACTGCCGTCCAACCGGAAAATTTAGTGGTCGATTGCCGGTCTAACAAATTATTCACACGCTGTTCAGCCAACAAAAAATATATGTAACTTATTGATAAATGGTTTTTCACACAAAATAACCAATTTTTTGGGCGCGCTCGTGCCCCCGCTGAAATCGGACTCTAACACCCTTGGCGACCGTGCCGACGCCCATCGGGGTTGGTCCATAAATTGCTGTATCAATGCTTAGAAACGCTGGCAGAACAGCAAGCCGCAGCCACACATCACCGAGGATGGCCGCTCGCGAACCCGGCGCCGATCGGGCCAGAGCTGGCGGTACGCCAGATCGAGCCCGGCTCGCGGACCATGAGGATTCGCCCGACTTTCAATTTTTGACGGGTTTGAACCGGAAGCCGCCACGCTTCCGCGCCCATAGAGAGGTATGACGATGACCCTTTTCAACCGCTATCTGTCGCGCTACGAAGAGAGCCGCGAGGAAACCCTGTCGCTCCAAGCCTATCTGGACCTTTGCAAGCGGGATTCGAGCGCCTACGCCAGCGCCGCCGAGCGGCTGCTGATGGCTATCGGCGAACCGGAAATGGTGGACACCCGCAACGATCCGCGGCTGTCGCGCATCTTCCAGAACAAGGTGCTCAAAATCTATCCCGCGTTCGAGGAATTCTACGGGATGGAGGACGCCATCGAGCAGATCGTCTCCTACCTCAAGCACGCCGCGCAGGGGTTGGAGGAAAAGAAGCAAATTCTTTACCTGCTCGGTCCCGTGGGCGGCGGAAAATCGTCGCTGGCCGAACGGCTCAAGCAGTTGATGGAGAAAGTGTCGTTCTACGCCATCGAAGGCTCGCCGGTGTTCGAATCCCCGCTGGGGCTGTTCAATCCCGACGAGGACGGCCAGATCCTCGAAGACGACTACGGCATCCCGCGCCGCTACCTGCGCCACATCATGTCGCCGTGGGCGGCCAAGCGGCTGCGCGAATACAACGGCGACATCACCAAGTTCCGGGTGGTCAAGCTGCGGCCGTCGGTGCTGCACCAGATCGCCGTGGCCAAGACCGAGCCGGGCGACGAGAACAACCAGGACATCTCCTCGCTGGTCGGCAAGGTGGACATCCGCAAGCTGGAGCACCTCGCCCAGAACGACCCGGACGCCTACAGCTTTTCCGGCGCCCTGTGCCGCTCCAACCGCGGCCTGATGGAGTTCGTCGAGATGTTCAAGGCGCCGATCAAGGTGCTGCACCCGCTGCTGACCGCCACCCAGGAAGGCAACTACAACAGCACCGAGGGCTTGTCGGCCATCCCGTTCGAGGGGATCATCCTGGCCCACTCCAACGAGTCGGAATGGCAATCGTTCAGGAACAACAAGAACAACGAGGCGTTTCTCGACCGGGTGTACATCGTCAAGGTGCCCTACTGCCTGCGGGTGTCCGACGAGGTGAAGATTTACCGCAAGCTGCTCACCCACAGCTCGCTGTCCGCCTCGCCCTGCGCGCCCGGCACCCTGGAGATGCTGGCGCAGTTCTCGGTGCTGACCCGGATCAAGGAACCGGAGAATTCCAGCATCTTCTCCAAGATTCGGGTCTACGACGGCGAGAACCTCAAGGACACCGACCCCAAAGCCAAGTCGATGCAGGAATACCGCGACTACGCCGGGGTGGACGAAGGCATGACCGGCATCTCCACCCGGTTCGCCTTCAAAATCTTGTCGCAGGTGTTCAACTTCGACCACGCCGAAGTCGCCGCCAACCCGGTCCACCTGCTCTACGTGCTGGAGCGGCAGATCGAGCGCGAGCAGTTCGCGGCGGAAGTCGAGGAGAAATATCTGTCCTATCTCAAGGGCTTTCTGGCGCCGCGCTACGCCGAGTTCATCGGCAAGGAATTGCAGCAGGCGTACCTGGAATCCTACTCGGAATACGGCCAGAACATCTTCGACCGCTACGTGACCTACGCCGATTTCTGGATCCAGGACCAGGAATTCCGCGATCCCGACACCGGCGAGTCGTTCGACCGGGCGGCGCTGAACGCGGAACTGGAGAAGATCGAAAAGCCGGCGGGGATCAGCAACCCCAAGGACTTCCGCAACGAGATCGTCAACTTCGTGCTGCGGGCGCGGGCCAACAACGCCGGGCGGCATCCGGCCTGGACCAGCTACGAGAAGCTGCGCGCGGTGATCGAGAAAAAGATGTTCTCGACCACCGAGGACTTGCTGCCGGTCATCAGCTTCAACGCCAAGGCCAGCGCCGAGGAGCAGAAAAAGCACGCGCAGTTCGTGGATCGGATGGTCGCCAAGGGCTATACGCCCAAGCAGGTGCGGCTGCTGTCCGACTGGTATCTGCGGGTCCGCAAGGCTTCCTGATCGGGGACATCGCGCATGGCCACGCTTATCGACCGGCGGCTGGACGGCAAGAACAAAAGCGCCGTCAACCGCCAGCGCTTCATCCGGCGCTTTAAAAACCAGATCAAGAAGGCCGTGACCGAGGCCATGAACGGCCGCAGCATCACCGACATCGACAACGGCGAGAAGGTCAACATCCCGGCCCGCGACCTGTCCGAGCCCGTGTTCGGCCACGGGCCGGGCGGCCGGCGCGAAGCCATCCATCCGGGCAACAAGGAATTCACCAAGGGCGACCGGGTGGCCCGGCCCCAAGGCGGCGGTGGCGGCGGTTCCGGCGGCGGCCAGGCCAGCAACAGCGGCGAGGGCGAGGACGATTTCGTGTTCGAGCTGTCGCGCGAGGAGTTCCTGGAGCTGTTCTTCGAGGATCTGGAACTGCCCAACCTGGTCCGCACCCAACTCGCCAAGGTCGCCGAGTTCAAATCGGTGCGGGCCGGCTACACCAGCGCCGGCAACCCGGCCAACATCGATGTGGTGCGCTCGCTGAAAGGCGCGATGGCGCGGCGGATGGCCATGGCGGCTCCTTACACCCGCCGCTTGCGCGAGGCGGAAGAGGAACTGCAAAGGCTGCTGGCGGAACCGCCGGTGGACGAAATCCGCGCGAAGGAGCTGATCGAGGAAATCGACCATCTGCGGGCGCGGGCGCGGGCGGTGCCCTTTATCGACACCTTCGATCTGCGCTACGTCAACCGCGTTCTGCAACCGCAGCCCACGACCCAGGCGGTGATGTTTTGCGTCATGGACGTGTCCGGTTCCATGGACCGGGCGCGTAAGGATCTGGCCAAGCGCTTCTTCACCCTGCTTTACCTGTTCCTGAAGCGCAACTACGAAAAGATCGAGGTGGTGTTCATCCGCCATCACACCGTGGCCAAGGAAGTGGACGAACAGGAATTTTTCTACTCGCGGGAAACCGGCGGCACCGTGGTCTCCAGCGCCTTGAACCTGATGGGCGAAATCGTCGCCGACCGGTATCCGCTGTCGAGCTGGAACATCTACGCGGCCCAAGCCTCGGACGGCGACAACTGGCATCACGACTCGCCGGCTTGCAAGGACATCCTGCTCAAGCAGATCATGCCGTTCGTGCGCTATTACGCCTACATCGAAATCACCCCGGACCGCCACCAGAGCCTGTGGGAGGCTTACGAAGAAGTGAAAGGCCTGCACCCCAATTTCGCCATGCGGCAGATCGACGGTCCCGCCGACATCTACCCGGTCTTCCGGGACCTGTTCAAGAGGCGCGTGTCATGAGTTCGTCGCGATTGATTGCCGAGTCATCCGAATGGACCTTCCCGATGCTGGAGCGCTACAACGAGGTGATCGGCCAGATCGCCGGCAACGACTTCGGTCTGGACACCTACC
>RRZT010252768.1_pt1 | contig 16462 bp, 14 predicted proteins | sample 2165551 | NCBI WGS metagenome assembly RRZT01 (sample SAMN10456910, study PRJNA506462) | wastewater metagenome | biome: wastewater; feature: sludge; material: wastewater sludge; isolation source: wastewater sludge with Escherichia coli K12::gfp cells carrying plasmid... | place: USA: Moscow, Idaho...
ACATTTTTTTTGAGATATCTGTTCTTTGATGATGGACAGGATTCAAACCGCCGGACGCAGAGGACGCAAAGGTTTCGCAGAAGTCGCGAAGGAAAACCAAAAAAACATCTTTTGGGTATTTTTTTTGCGTCCTCTGCGTGGTTTCTGCGTCCTCTGCGTATGGATGTTCGGCAGTTCAGCCAATCACACCCCAAAGCGCTGTTCGATGTAGCGCTCGACGATGGCGTGGAACTCCTGCGCGATGTGCTCGCCGCGCAGCGTCATGGCCTTCTGCCCGTCGATGAACACGGGCGCAGCCGGCGCCTCGCCGGTGCCGGGCAGGCTGATGCCGATGTCGGCGTGCTTGCTCTCGCCCGGGCCGTTGACGATGCAGCCCATCACGGCCACCTTCAGGCCCTCCACGCCCGGGCACCTGCTGCGCCACCCCGGCATCTGCGCGCGCAGGTGGTCGGCGATCTGCTTGGCCAGTTCCTGGAAGGTGGTGCTGGTGGTGCGTCCGCAGCCCGGGCAGGCGGTGACGCTCGGCACGAAGGTGCGCAGGCCCAGCGCCTGCAGGATTTCGGTGGCGACCACCACCTCCTGCGTGCGCGCCTCGCCCGGCTGCGGCGTGAGCGACACGCGGATGGTGTCGCCGATGCCCTGCTGCAGCAGCACGCTCAGAGCCGCGGCAGACGCCACCGTGCCCTTGGTGCCCATGCCGGCCTCGGTCAGGCCCAGGTGCAGCGGGTGATCGCAGCGCCTGGCCAGTTCCTGGTAGACCGCGATCAGATCCTGCACGCCCGAGACCTTGCAGCTGATCAGCACCTGCGCCGGGTCCATGCCCAGCTCGACCGCGTGGCCGGCCGAGTCCAGCGCCGACTGGATCAGCGCCTCGTACATCACCTGGCGCGCTTCCCAGGGCCGGGCGCGCTGCTGGTTCTCGTCCATCAGACGCGCGAGCAGCTCCTGGTCGAGGCTGCCCCAGTTGACGCCGATGCGCACCGGCTTGTCGTGCTTCAGCGCCGCCTCGATCATCATGCCGAACTGGCGATCGCGCTTGTCGCCCTTGCCGACATTGCCCGGGTTGATGCGGTACTTGGACAGCGCCTCGGCGCAGGCCGGGTGCTGGCTCAGCAGCGTGTGGCCGTTGTAGTGGAAGTCACCCACCAGCGGCACGTCGACCTGCATGCGGTCGAGCTGCTCGCGGATGTGCGGCACGGCCGCCGCGGCTTCGGGCGTGTTGACGGTGATGCGCACCATCTCGGAGCCGGCCAGCGCCAGCTCCTTGACCTGGATGGCGGTGCCGATCACGTCGACGGTGTCGGTGTTGGTCATCGACTGCACGCGCACCGGCGCGCTGCCGCCGACGGTGACCACACGCGAGCCCCAGACCACACGGGCCTGGAGACTGCGGCGCGGCAGGGCCTCGCCGAGAGGAATCGGGGCGGAATCGGGACGGGTGTTCATCGTCATCGCTGCAATGGAGGGCGGAAGCTCACTTGAGCATCACTTGAGCACCACGGTGGCGGAGGTGTCGCGGGTATAGGGCTTGAGGTCGACCGGCTCGCCACGCAGCGAGAGCTCGAGCGCGCTGGCCACGCCGACGCGCACCTGCATCGGCATCGCGCCATCCAGGCCGACCGTCTCGCCCGACTGCAGCGTGCGCGACAGCAGCACCGCATTGCCGGCATCACGCACCTCGATCCAGGAGGCGGCGCGGGTCTTGAGCACCACCGTGCCAGCCGGCGCAGCAGCTGCGGGCACCGGGGCCAACGCGGACGGCGCAGCCGGCGGGGCCGAGGCGGCCACTGGCACGGGCATCACCGGCACGGCAGAGGCGGCCGGCGGCACGGGCGTCGTCACCTGCTCGGCAGGGACGCCATGAACGGTCTCGACGACCACCGTGCTCGAGGCCGCGGCCTCGCTGCCGGCGGCGACCTCGGCCGCCGGCTCGCTGCGGCTCGACAGGCCCAGCGAGGGCAGCAGCGTCGACAGCGGCGGCAGCAGCCACAGCAGCAGCGCCAGCGCCAGCAGCGCCAGCGCGACGCCGTGCACCGGCCGGAAGCCCTCGAAGCCACCTCGGCCGCCACTGCCGCCGAAATGCGCCCCGCTGCCCTCGCGGTAGGGGGTCTGCAGGCCGCGGCTGACATGCTCGAGCCGCTGCGGCGGCACGATGGCCTGCGGCAGCAGCGCCAGCACCTCCTGCACATCGACCCCGACCTGACGGGCATAGGACTGGGCCAGACTGCGGGTGAAGGCAGCGCCCGGCAGCTCCTCGAAGCGGTCCGCCTCCAGCGCCTGCAGCTTGCGCACCGGCACCTTCAGCAGCTGCGCCAGGGCATCAAGCTCGAGGCCACGCCGTTCACGGCCTGCCTGGAGAAGGCGGCCCGCCGATCCGGTCGGCTGCGCACCGGCCGCCGGCGTTGTCACATCACTCATCAAATCGTCCTTGATCGAATGCCGCCGCCTCGCGCGATGTCGGAAAGCGAGTGCGCAGCTGACCCCCCAATTCTTCCACGGACGCGGGCAGATTCCGGCGCTGCTGGATGCGGATGGCCAGCCACAGCGTTTCCGGACGCACCAGCTCAGGCGTCTGGTTCAGGCGCTGCACATGGTAGAAGGCGCGCTCGAGCTCGCCGCGACGCATCATCACTTCCGCCAGATTGAAGCTGGTGGCCGGATTGCCCGGCTCGAGATCGAAGCTGCGCTGCAGGATGATCTGGGCGGTCTGCAGCTCGCCGGCGCGGGCCTCGCACAGGCCGGCCACCAGCAGCGTGCGCGCCTGGCCGCGGTACTGCGGCACCGCCATCGCCGCCTCGAACTGGCGCCGGGCCTCGTCGAAGCGGCGGCGCTGGCACAGGAACCAGCCATGGTTGTGCAGGGTGTCGGCGTCGTCGGGCTTCAGGCGCAGCGCCTCGCGCAGGCTGGCCTCGGCCAGCTCGTATTCGCTCATCGCCGCGTAGATCATGCCGCGCAGGCTCAGCGCCGGCACATGCTGCGGGTCGACCGCCAGCGCCCGCTTGACCTCGTCGAGCGCGGTGGCGTGCTGGCCCTGGCCGAAATAGGCCGCCGCCAGCTCGGTGCGGATGCGCACCCGGCGCATCGGCTCGGTCTCGTCGGAGGCGGTGACCAGGTCCCGCCGCGCCGCCTGCGCGATCTGCGGCGCGTTGCCGGTCTCGGTGCCCATCGGCACCGGGGTGGCCGGGCCGGCGACGCAGCCGCCCAGCAGGCCGGACGCACCGACAGCCGCCAGCAGCAGCGTCAGGGCCAGCGGTCGCAGGCAGATCGGGGTCTTCGGCATCAGGACGCTCCCAGAAAGCATGGTGGGCGGAGGTGGCGAAGCGGCCGCGCCGGGGAAGACCCCTGGCCGGGCTTCAGGCCGGACGGACCGGGCGGATCACCTGCACCGGCGCGCGGGTCATGCGCTCGGCAGCGCGGGTGCGGTCCTGCACCTCGCCGGCGAGCTGGCCGCAGGCGGCGTCGATGTCGTCGCCGCGCGTCTTGCGCACCGTGGTGACGATGCCGCCCTCGATCAGGATCTTCGCGAAGGCCTGCACCCGCTCGCTGGACGAGCGCTTCAGGCCCGAGGCCGGGAACGGGTTGAACGGGATCAGGTTGAACTTGCAGGGCACGCGGCCAGCCGGGCCCTTCGGGCCGACCAGCGCCAGCAGCGCCCGCGCCTGCTCGTCGCCGTCGTTGACGCCGTCGAGCATGCAGTATTCGAAGGTGATGAAGTCGCGCGGCGCGCGCTCCAGGTAGCCCTTGCAGGCGGCGAGCAGCTCAGCGAGCGGGTACTTGCGGTTCAGCGGCACCAGCGGGTCGCGCAGGGCATCGTCGGGCGCATGCAGCGACACCGCCAGCGCCACCGGCAGGTCCTCGCGCAGGCGCTCCATGAAGGGCACGACGCCGGAGGTCGACACCGTCACCCGCCGGCGCGACAGGCCGTAGCCGTGGTCGTCGAGCATCACGCGCAGCGCGGGAACGAGCGCGCCATAGTTCTGCAGCGGCTCGCCCATGCCCATCATCACGACATTGGTGATGACACGGTCGCCAGCGGGCGTCTTCAGTCGAGCGCGCAGGCTGTGCTCGGCATGCCAGAGCTGGGCGAGGATCTCGCCGGTGGAGAGGTTGCGGGAGAAGCCCTGGTGCCCCGTCGAGCAGAAGCGGCAACCCACCGCGCAGCCGGCCTGCGAGGACACGCACAGCGTGCCCCGGTCGTCCTCGGGAATGAAGACGCTCTCGACCGCATTGCCGGCGCCGACGTCGAACAGCCACTTGACCGTGCCGTCGGCGGAAACATGTTCGGAGATGACCGGCAGCGGACGGATCGTCGCGCAGCCGGCGAGCTTGGCGCGCAGCGACTTGGCCAGATCGCTCATCTGGTCGAAGTCGCGCGCGCCGCGCTGATGGATCCAGCGGAACAGCTGGACGGCGCGGAAACGCTTCTCGCCCAGACGCTCGCAGTACGCGGAAAGCGCCTCGAGATCGAAGTCGAGAAGATTGGTCGTCGCGTCCGTCATGGCTGATGCGTGCTGGAAAGGGCGGATCCGGAAGGGATCAGCCGCGGTTGTACACGTTCAGGCCGGGGAAGAAGAACGCCACTTCGACGGCAGCGGTTTCCGGAGCGTCCGAGCCGTGCACGGCGTTGGCGTCGATCGAGTCGGCGAAGTCGGCGCGGATGGTGCCCGGGGCGGCCTTCTTCGGGTCGGTGGCGCCCATCAGCTCGCGGTTCTTCAGGATCGCGCCTTCGCCTTCCAGGACCTGGATCATGACCGGGCCGGAGATCATGAAGCTGACCAGATCGTTGAAGAACGGGCGGGCGGCGTGGACAGCGTAGAACTGCTCGGCTTCGGCGCGCGACAGGTGGACCAGCTTGGCCGCGGCGATCTTCAGGCCGGCGCCTTCGAAGCGCGAGTAGATCTGGCCGATGACGTTCTTGGCGACGGCGTCGGGCTTGATGATGGACAGGGTGCGTTCGATGGCCATGTTCTGACTCCTTGAATGGGATGGAGATGGACGGTTGAAGAGGACTGCGGACCCGGCGGCGGATCACGCCGCGCGAGGCCGGCATGCCGGGAAAAACCCGGTATTCTAGCCTCGCCGCGTGTCGCCGGCAGGTCAGCCAGGTCGGCGACCCGGGGCGGGACTCAGCGGCGACGGCCGCCGCGACCCTTGTTGCCACCCGGACGGGCGAAATAGGCGTCGGCGCCGATGTAGCCCACCGAGGTCTGCATCGGATCGGGCTGACGCTGGCCGCCGCCCTGGCCCTGGCCCTTGCGGTTGCCGCCCTGGCCGCCGTTGCCCGGACCCGGCTCCTCGGTCGGACGACCGAAGCCGGCCGAGATGCGCTTGGAGCCGGAGGCGAAGCGGCGGTCGAAGGTCTGCTCGAGCGGGTTGGGAATGTGCATCGGCGGCTCGTCGTAGCCGTCGAGATCGCGGTCCTGCTCGGGCGCACGATCGCGGCCCGACGCGCCGCGCGGCGCGCCACCCTCGCCGCGCGGCGGGCGCTGCTTCTTGCCCTGCGGGCCCTGGGCCATGGCGCCCTGACCGCCCTGGCGACGGTCCTGGCGTTCGGCACGTTCGCCGCGATCAGCGCGCTCGGCACGCGGCTCGGCCTGCGCGCCGCGCGGACCCCGGTCGCCGCCATGCTGGCTGCCCTTGCCACGCGGGGGCTGATCGCCCCGGCCGCCGCGCTCTGCACGGTCGGCGCGATCGGCACCACGCTCGCCATCGCGGCCGCGACCCCGCCGGCCATCGCCGCCCGCACGCAGGCCGTCCATGCCGGCCAGTGCACGAATGGTGCGCAGGTCGTATTCGCCGATCTCGACCCAGACGCCGCGCTTGAGGCCACGCGGCAGCACCACGGTGCCGTAGCGGATGCGGATCAGGCGGCTGACCGTCAGGCCGACCGCGTCGAAGAGCTTGCGCACCTCGCGGTTGCGGCCTTCCGTGATGACGACACGGTACCAGCGGTTGAGGCCCTCGCCGCCGCCGTCCTCGATCGAGCGGAACGCGGCCTTCTGGCCGTCGATGTCCACGCCCTCGAGCAGCCTGGCGCGCTGCTCGGTCTCGAGCGTGCCCAGCACGCGCACCGCGTACTCGCGCTCGACGCCGAAGCGCGGGTGCATCAGCTGGTTGGCCAGGTCGCCGGAATTGGTGAACAGCAGCAGGCCTTCGGTGTTGATGTCGAGGCGGCCCACCGACAGCCACTTGCCGCTCTGCAGGCGCGGCAGGTGACGGAAGACGGTCGGGCGACCCTCCGGATCATGGTGGGTCACCACCTCGCCGACCTGCTTGTGATAGGCCAGCACGCGCGCCGGCGCCGGCGCGATGCGCACCTTGATCGGGCGGCCGGCGATGCGGATCTGGTCGCCCTGCTCGATGCGCATGCCGATGTGGGCCGGCTCGCCGTTGACCGAGACCTGGCCGTCCTGGATCAGCTGCTCCATCTCGCGGCGCGAGCCGATGCCGGCCTGGGCCAGCACCTTGTGCAGCTTCGGCGCCATCGGATCCGGGCTCAGCACGCGCTTGCCCAGATCGGCCTGCTCGTCGGCGGCCGGCTCGGCGCTGGCGTCATAGTCGCCGGAGATGACCTCGGCGAACAGGTCGTCGGTGTCGAGTTCGCCGGTGTCAGGGGCCACGACGATCTCCTCGATGGCCTCGCCATCCTCGTTGGTGCTCGCGGCGTCGGCGCCGCTCGTCTCGCTGTCACGCTCGCCGCGACGGCCGCGGCGGCGATTGCGGCCCCGGCGGCCACCGCCCTCGCCTGCCTCGTCCTCGGCGCTGGCGAGCACCGGCTCCTGGCTCGCGACCGGCGCGGCAGCTTCCACGACGGCAGGCGCCGGTGCAGGCGCAGCCGGTGCGACCTGCGCAAGCTGCGCGATCGGCTCGGCGGACTGCTCGGCGGACGGCGCGGCCGAAGCCTCGGGCAGCGCCTCGGCGGCCACCGCGGTCTTGCGCGGGGCGCGGCGCTTCTTCGGCGCCTCCTCGGCAGGGGCGGCGGAGGCCTCGGCCGCCGGTTCGACCGGCGTTGCCGCCACGGCCTGCTGCTGCGGCTCGACCGCCTCGGCGGCGGCCTTGCGCGAGGTGCGGCGCTTCTTCGGCGCCTCCTCGACGGCGGGCGCGGGGGCGTCGGCCGCTGCCACGTCGGCGACCTGCGCCTCGGCGGCAGCCTTGCGCGGAGCGCGGCGCTTCTTCGGAGCCTCGGCGGCGGCCGACGGCTCGACCGGCTCGGCGGCAGTGTTTTCCTGGTTCTCGTTCATGGTGGCCTCAGGCCTCGGAAGAAAGGGTGGCGACCGGCGCCCCGCTGTCGGGATTCGCGGTCAGGGTGTCGACGAGCCTGTCCGGCAGGTTCGCCTCCAGCGAGGGCAGCTGATCAAGGGACTTCAGCCCCAGATCATCAAGGAACGACTTCGTCGTCGCGTACAGCGCCGGGCGTCCCGGGCCCTCGCGATGACCGATCACATCGATCCAGCCGCGTTCCTCGAGCTGGCGGATGATCTGCGTGCCCACGGTCACGCCGCGGATCTCCTCGATGTCGCCCCGGGTGACCGGCTGCCGGTAGGCAATGATCGCCAGCGTCTCCAGCACCGCACGCGAGTAGCGCGGCGGCCGCTCGGGCTGCATGCGCTCCAGGTACCGATGCATCTCGGGCCGGCTCTGGTAGCGCCAGCCGCCGGCCACGCAGACCAGCTCGATGCCGCGGCCATCGCAGTCGCGCGCCAGCTCGTCGAGCAGCATGCGCACCGTGTCGGCGCCGAGCTGCCCGTCGAACAGGCTGCGCAGCTCCCGCACCGGCAGGGGCTGCTGCGCGCAGATGAGCGCGGTCTCGAGGACGCGTCGGGCATCCCGGGTATTCATCGATCGGTGGTGTCGAAAACCTTGGCGGCCGTACCTGAAACGCCGGCACGGCGGGCAGTTCACTTCGGGTCGGGGGAGCCGGGCCCGGAGGCGGGCGGCGGCATCATCGGGAGATCGCTGGGGAGGTGCGAGCCCGTGCTGGAACGCATTCTAGCGCGAGCGGCACGAGATCGTCACATGCATCACTGCATCAGCGCGGCACGACCCGACTCCAGGCCGGCTGCAGATCCGGCGCCAGCGTGGAATCGAACACCATCTCGGCCCCGCTGACCGGATGGACCAGACCGAGCTGCACCGCATGCAGCGCCTGGCGCGTCAGGCCCAGCTCGGGCCGGCCGCCATAGACCGTGTCGCCGACCAGCGGCAGGCCGCGGCTGGCCAGATGCACCCGGATCTGGTGGGTGCGGCCGGTGTGAAGCCGACAGCGCACCGCACCGTAGCGGCGGCCGTCGACCACCGTGCCGGCCAGCGGCATGACATCGGTGCGCGCCGGCTTGCCGCCGGCCACCACCGCCATCTTCACCCGCGAGACCGGATCCCGGCCGATCGGCGCCTCGACGCTGAAGGGCGCCTCGGGCGGCAGGCCGTGCACCAGCGCGACATACTCGCGGTGCACCTCGCGCGCGGCGATCGCGCGCACCAGCTCGGTCTGCGCCCGCAGCGTGCGCGCCACCACCATCAGCCCGGAGGTGTCCTTGTCCAGCCGGTGCACGATGCCCGCACGCGCCAGCTGCGCCGAGGCCGGATGGCGCGCCAGCAGCGCATTGAGCAAGGTGCCCGACCAGTTGCCGGCGGCCGGGTGCACCACCATGCCGGCCGGCTTGTCGACCACCAGGATGTGCTCGTCCTCGTGCAGCACCGACAGCGCGATCGGCTCGGGGCGGAAGGCGCTGCTCTGCGCGGTCGGCCGCAGCTCGACCTCGATGCGCTGGCCGGCGGCGACCTTGCGCGAGGCGCTCTCCAGCACCCGGCCGGCGCTGCGCACCAGCCCCTGCGCGATCAGGCCCTGCAGATGGCTGCGCGAGAACTCCGATGCGACCCCCGCCAGCCACCTGTCGAGCCGCAGCCCGTGCGCCTCCTGCGCGACCTCCAGCACGCGGGTCTCGAAGCTGTCGATCTCGCCGGCATCCTCGCCGGCGACGCCGGCCATCACGGCCTCGTCCGGGCCATCGGCCCCGTTCATATAATTCACGTCCTGAATCCATTGTCCGGCCGGCCCGAGAGGAAACGGCCACGCCATCATGCCCCTGCATCGCCCGACCCCGGCCCTGCGCCCCGCCCTGGCCGCCTTCGCGACCGTGACGGCCCTGCTGCTCGGCGGCTGCGCCTCGGGTCCGAAGGACCTCGACGACGGCAAGAGCATCTCCAAATTGTACGAAGAGGCCAGAGAGGAAGCCGCCGCCGGCTCCTTCGACCGTGCGGTCCAGCTCTACGAGCGCCTCGAAGGCCGTGCCGCCGGCACGCTGCTGTCGCAGCAGGCCCAGCTCGAGCAGGCCCATCTGCTGCACAAGCAGCAGGAAAAGGCCCGCGCGCTGGCGGTGGTCGAGCGCTTCATGAAGCTGCACCCGACCAGCCCGGCGGTCGACTATGCCTACTACCTGCAGGGCCTGATCAACTTCAACGACGACCTCGGCCTGTTCGGCGGCGTCGCCAAGCAGGATCTGTCCGAGCGCGACCAGCAGGCCTCGCGCGACGCCTACCAGAGCTTCAAGACCCTGGTCGACCGCTTCCCGGAGTCGAAGTACGCGCCCGACGCCCGCACGCGGATGAAGTACATCATCAACTCGCTGGCCTCGCACGAGGTCCATGTGGCGCGCTACTACTACATGCGCGGCGCCTACCTGGCCGCCGCCAACCGCGCGCAGCAGGCGCTGCAGGACTTCCGCGGCGTGCCGGCCGCCGAGGAGGCGCTGTTCCTGATGGCCGCCAGCTACGACAAGCTCGGCATGAACGACCTGCGCGACGATGCCCGGCGCGTGCTGAAGACCAACTTCCCGCGCAGCGCCTGGCTCGAGCGCAGCTACGAGGACAAGCCGCGCGGCCTGCTGCGGTTCTGGTGAGCTGCCGCAGCCCCTCCCGGGCTCAGACCGGCTCCGGCGGCGAAGCCGGGGCCGAAGGCTCACCCAGCTGCGCCAGCCAGGCCAGCGCCTCGGCCTCGTCGGCCACCGGCCGCATCGGCGGCAGCGCCGCCAGCAGCCGCCGGCCGTAGCCCATCTGCACCAGCCGGGTGTCGCAGATCACCAGCAGGCCACGATCGCTCTCGCTGCGGATCAGCCGCCCGGCGCCCTGCTTCAGCGCGATCGCGGTTTCCGGCACGAAAAGATCGTTGAAGGCGCTGCCGCCCTCGGCCTCGATCGCGCGGCTGCGCGCCTCGGCCAGCGGGTCGCCCGGCGGCGGGAACGGCAGCTTGTCGATGACGACGCACTGCAGCGCGTCGCCCGGCACGTCGATGCCCTCCCAGAAGCTGTGCGAGCCCACCAGCACCGCACGCGGCCGCTCGAGAAAGCGCGCCAGCAGCGCACGCTTCGGACCCTCGCCCTGGATCAGCACCTCGATGCCGCAAGGCTGCAGCAGCGCCCGCAGGCGCTCGCCGATGCGCTGCAGCGCCCGCAGCGTCGTCGTCAGCACGAAGGTGCGCCCGCCCAGCGCACGCGCGCAGCGTCCGGCCAGCGCCGCCACCTCGTCAGGATGCGCCGGTTCGGCCGGCCGCGGAAACGGCCGCGGCACCAGCAGCCGTGCCCGCCCGGCATAGTCGAAGGGGCTGACCACCTGCAGCGTGCGTGCCTCGTCCAGCCCGGCGCGGCGGGTGAACCAGGCCAGGCTCGGCTCGTCGCCCAGCGTGGCCGAGGTGAAGATCCAGGCCCTGCGGCCGGATTCGACCTGCGCGCGCAGCGTCTCGCGCACATCCAGCGGCGACTCGGTCAGACGGGCCTGGTGCGCTCCGGCATCGATCCAGCGCACCCGCCCCGGCTCGGCCTCTGCGCCGAAGGCCTCGGCCCGCGACAGCAGCGAACGGGCGCGCTCGAGCAGGCGCTGCAGGTCGGGCCCGGCCGCCTCGACCGCCTCCAGGTGTTCGGCCGCCTCGGTCGCAACCCGCGCGACCCGCTCCAGCGCCTCGTCGAAGGGTGCCTGGCCGGCGCGCTCCTCCCAGCGCAGCCGCACGCTGGCGCGCCCCGGCCCGGCGCAGGCCAGCCGCAGCTCGCGCGCAGCCAGCTCGCAGCGCGCCGCCAGCTCCTGCCACGGTCCGAAGCCGCGCGCCTGCGTCAGCCCGGCAGCGAGCAGGTCGCGCCCGAAGTCCATCAGCTGCGCGCTCGCCAGCGTGCGCCCGAGGAACTGCACGCCCGCCTCGTTGAGCTGATGCGCCTCGTCGAACACCACCGCATCGACGCTGGGCAGCAGCTCGGCCATGCCGGTGTCGCGCAGCGTCAGGTCGGCGAAGAACAGATGATGGTTGACGACGACGATGTCGGCCTGCATCGCCTCGCGCCGTGCCTGAACCACATGGCATTGCCGCCAGGACGGACAGTCGGCGCCCAGGCAGTTGTCGCGCGTCGAGCTGACCAGCGGGATGACCGCCGAGCGCTCGTCCAGCCCCTCGACCTCGGCCAGATCGCCGCTGCGCGTGCCCTGCGCCCAGGTCTCGATGCGGGCAAGCTGGCGCAGCGCGAACACATCGAGCGGCTCGGGCGCCTGGCGCGCCAGCGTCAGGCGGTGCAGGCAGAGGTAGGACGCACGCCCCTTGAGCAGCGCCACCTGCACCGGCAGGCCGAACAGGCGCGCCAGCCGCGGCAGATCGCGCAGGAAGAGCTGGTCCTGCAGACCCTTGGTCGCGGTGCTGACCATCGCGCGCAGGCCCGACAGCAGCAGCGGCACCAGGTAGGCGTAGGTCTTGCCGACGCCGGTGCCGGCCTCGGCCACCAGCACATCGCGCGAGTCCAGCGCCTGCGCCACCGCATCGGCCAGACGGGTCTGGCCCGGACGCGGCCGAAAGCGTGGATCCAGCCGGGCCAGATCGCCGTCCTCGGCAAAGGCTCGCGCGACCTCGGCGCGCAGCGCGAAGGCATCGTCGGGAAAGGATTCGTTCATGCCGTCGCTCAGGCGGGCTCGGGGGGATCGAGCATGCGCTCGAGGCGCGCGATCATGTCGCGCAGGGCCAGCCGGCGCTTCTTCAGCCGGCGCAGCATCAGCTCGTCGATCGGCACCCGGTGCACGATCCCGTCGATCAGGCTGTCGAGATCGGCATGTTCGATGCGCAATTCGATCAGCCGGCGCTGCGGAGAGTGCAGGTTATCGTCCATCCGCGTGCATCATCAACAGGGAAAATTGCGAGAAACGATTATAGTTTTCGGCATGACTCCCGACTCCCCTGGCTATCGGCTCGCAGCGGCAACAGGCATCGACCGCGGCGACCGGCTCTATCAACAGGATCAGGTGGAGATATTCTCCCACCCCCGCGTGGCAGGCTGCCTGCTGGCGGTGCTGGCCGACGGCATGGGCGGCAAGAGCGGCGGCCGCAAGGCGGCCGACCAGGTGCTGCTGATCGCGCGCCAGCTCTTCGAGCGCTTCGTGCCCAGCCGCGAGCCGGCCGCCGAGCTGCTGCGGCGCATCGTGCTCGAATCGCACCAGATGATCCGCCTGACCGCGATCACCTCCGAGCAGGAGCCGCACAGCACGATCGCCGCCGCGCTGATCCTGCCCGACCGGCAGTGCCACATCATTCATGCCGGCGACTCGCGGGTCTATGTGTTCCGGGCCTCGAACATGATGTCGCGCACCTTCGACCACTCGCTGGTGCAGCGCCTGGTCGAGGAAGGCGAGATCACCGAGGACGAGGCCAACGACCATCCGCACTCGCACCTGCTGACCGGCTGCCTCGGCGCCGACGAGGATCCGCCGATCACGCTGGCCCGCCATGACCAGCTCGAGATCGGCGACTCGATCCTGGTCTGCAGCGACGGGCTGTGGCACTACTTCACCTCGCGCGAGCTGGGCACCATCGTGCACGCGCTCAAGCCCCGCGATGCCAGCAAGATGCTGATCAGCAAGGCGCGCCAGCGCGCGCGCGGCGGCGGCGACAACCTGTCGCTGGCACTTCTGCGCCTCGACCCGATCGATTGAGACTCAGGTCAGCGACGTGTCGACGTCGCGCCGCTCCAGCGCCAGGAATTCCTGCGACTGCATCTCGTTCAGACGCGAGACGGTGCGCGGGAACTCGTGCGACAGCGGCCCCTCGGTGTAGAGCTGCTCGGCGGGCACCTCGGCCGACATGATCAGCTTGACGCGCCGGTCGTAGAGCACGTCCACCAGCCAGGTGAAGCGCCGCGCCTCCGAGGCCAGCTTCGGCGGCATCATCGGCACGTCCGACAGCAGCAGCGTGTGGAACTGGCTGGCCAGCTCCAGATAGTCGTTCTGCGAGCGCGGACCGCCGCAGAGCTGCCTGAAATCGAACCAGACCACGCCGCCGGCCTTGCGACGCGCACGGATCTCGCGGTTCTCGATGCGCAGCACCGGATCCTCGTCCTTCACCTCGGCCAGCCCGTCGAAGGCCTTCGTCATCTCGGCATCGGCCTGCGCGCCCAGCGGCGTGTGGTAGAGCTGCACATGCTGCAGCGTGCGGCGGCGGTAGTCGGTGCCGTTGTCGACGTTGATGACCTCGAGCTTGGCCTTCAGCAGCTCGATGGCGGGCAGGATGCGGTCGCGGTGCAGGCCGTTCGGGTACAGCTCGTCGGGGTGGAAGTTCGATGTGGTGATGATCGAGACCCGGTTCGCATACATCGCGTCGAGCAGCCGGTGCAGGATCATCGCGTCGGTGACGTCGGCGACATGGAACTCGTCGAAGCAGATCAGCCGGAAGCGCCGCGCGATGCGCCGGCCCAGCTCGTCGAGCGGGTTCGGGATGCCCTTGAGCTCCTGCAGCTCGCGGTGCACCTCGCGCATGAACTCGTGGAAGTGCAGCCGGGTCTTGCGCTGCAGCGGCACCGCCTGGAAGAAGCTGTCCATCAGGAAGCTCTTGCCCCGCCCCACCCCGCCGTACATGTAGACGCCGCGCGGCAGCGCCGGGCGCACCAGCATCTTCGTGATCGCGTTGCTGCGCCGGGCCTTGTAGGCGATCCACTCGTCCTGGCAGCGCTGCAGCGCCGCCACGGCGCGCAGCTGGGCCGGATCGGCCTGGTAGCCGCGCTCGGCGAGGGTCTGGTGATAGATCTCGGTGACGGTGCTCATGGGTTCGGGGGCGTCGACAAGGACAAAGGGGCGGCCTGCGCCGCCCCTCAGGGTCTCACGGCCTGCCGAGGCCGCGAGCGGATGCTCAGAAGTTCAGCGTGCGCTTGTCCACGGCCAGCGCGGCTTCCTTGGTGGCTTCCGACAGCGACGGGTGCGCGTGGCAGATGCGCGCGATGTCCTCGGCCGAGGCCTTGAACTCCATCGCCACGACGGCTTCCGAGATCAGCTCGGACGCGAACGGGCCGACGATGTGCACGCCCAGGATCTCGTCGGTCTTGGCATCGGCCAGGAACTTGACGAAGCCGGTGGTGTCGCCCAGCGCGCGCGCACGGCCGTTGGCCATGAACGGGAACTGGCCGGCCTTGTAGGCCACGCCGTCGGCCTTGAGCTGCTGCTCGGTGCGGCCGACCCAGGCGATTTCCGGGCTGGTGTAGATCACCCACGGAATGGTCGCGAAGTTGACATGGCCGTGCTGACCGGCGATGCGCTCGGCCACCGCCACGCCTTCTTCCTCGGCCTTGTGCGCCAGCATGGGTCCGCGCACCACATCGCCGACCGCCCAGACGCCGGGCAGGTTGGTCCTGCACTCGTCGTCGACGACGATCGCGCCGCGCTCGTCGAGCTTCAAGCCGACGGCTTCCGGGTTCAGGCCGATGGTGTTGGCGACGCGGCCGATCGAGACGATCAGCTTGTCGACCGCCAGCGTCTGCTCCTCGCCCTTGGCGTTGGCATAGCTGATGACCACGCCTTCGCCCGAGGCGTCGACCTTGGAGATCTTCGCGCCGAACTCGAACTTCAGGCCCTGCTTCTGGAAGGCCTTCAGCGCTTCCTTGGCCACGCCTTCGTCAGCGGCGGCCAGGAAGGACGGCATGGCTTCGAGAATGGTGACCTCGGAGCCCAGACGGCGCCAGACCGAGCCCATTTCCAGGCCGATCACGCCCGAGCCGATCACGCCCAGCTTGGCGGGAACGGCACCGATGCGCAGCGCGCCGTCGTTGGAGAGGATCTTCTCCTCGTCGAAGGCGGCGCCGGGCAGCGCACGGGCGTTGGAGCCGGTGGCGACGATGACGTTCTTGGCCACCAGCGTCTCGCTGGCGGCGCCGGCGACGTTCACCTCGTAGCCGCCCTCGACCGCCTTGGCGAACGAGCCGCGGCCGTGGAAGAAGCTGACCTTGTTCTTCTTGAACAGGTAGAGGATGCCGTCGTTGTTCTGCTTCACGACGGTGTTCTTGCGGCCCACCATCTTCGCGACATCCATCTTCAGGTTGTCGAGGGTGATGCCGTGGTCGCCGAAGTGGTGCGCGGCCTGCTCGAAGTGCTCGCTGGACTGCAGCAGCGCCTTCGACGGGATGCAGCCGACGTTGGTGCAGGTGCCGCCCGGGGCCGGGCCGCCCTTGTCGTTCTTCCACTCGTCGATGCAGGCGACCTGGAAGCCGAGTTGCGCCGCACGGATGGCAGCGATGTAGCCACCGGGGCCGCCGCCGATCACGACGACATCAAATTGCTTGGACATGGGAAATTCCTGAGGATCTTGGCAAAACGCCCCCGAAGGGGCGCTCGTGACTCACACGGGGTCGATCAGATGTCGAACAGCAGGCGCGACGGATCTTCCAGCGCTTCCTTCATGGCCACCAGACCCAGCACGGCTTCGCGGCCGTCGATGATGCGGTGGTCATAGGACATGGCCAGATAGTTGATCGGGCGCACCACGACCTGACCGTCTTCCACCACTGCGCGGTCTTTGGTAGCGTGCACGCCCAGGATGGCCGACTGCGGCGGGTTGATGATCGGGGTCGACAGCATCGAGCCGAAGGTGCCGCCGTTGGAGATCGAGAAGGTGCCGCCCGACAGGTCTTCCAGACCCAGCTTGCCGTCACGCGCCTTCTGGCCGAACTCGGCGATCTTCAGCTCGATTTCCGCGAAGGTCATCTGGTCGGCATTGCGCAGCACCGGCACCACCAGGCCACGGGGCGAGCCCACGGCCACGCCGATGTCGAAGTAGCCGTGGTAGACGATGTCGCTGCCGTCCACCGACGCGTTGATCACAGGGTACTTCTTGAGCGCGTGCACCGCGGCCTTGACGAAGAAGCTCATGAAGCCCAGCTTGACGCCGTGTTCCTTCTCGAACTTCTCCTGGAACTTCTTGCGCATGGCCATGACCGGGGCCATGTTCACTTCGTTGAAGGTCGTCAGGATGGCGTTGGTGGCTTGCGACTGCAGCAGACGCTCGGCCACACGGGCACGCAGGCGGCTCATCGGCACGCGCTGCTCGGGACGCGAGCCCTGCGCGATCGAAACCGCGGGAGGTGGCGGCGATGGCGTCTTGGCCGCAGCGGGCGCTGCGGGCGCCGCGGGCATCGCCGCAGGCCGATCCGCCGGAGGAGCGGCCTTCGCTTCGGAC
>RRZT010035204.1_pt1 | contig 16456 bp, 13 predicted proteins | sample 2165551 | NCBI WGS metagenome assembly RRZT01 (sample SAMN10456910, study PRJNA506462) | wastewater metagenome | biome: wastewater; feature: sludge; material: wastewater sludge; isolation source: wastewater sludge with Escherichia coli K12::gfp cells carrying plasmid... | place: USA: Moscow, Idaho...
TACCGGATTCGTTGTCAACGCCACGCGCGTCGACCCCTACAAGAACTTCAAATTCCGTGTGCTGTGGGATGGCAAGACGGTCCTCGGCGTCTCCAAGGTCGGCTCGCTCAAGCGCACCACCGAAGTCGTCAAGCACCGCAGCGGCGGGCAGAACAGCTATGACCACAAGTCGCCCGGCCGCTCCAGCTACGAAGGCGTCACGCTGGAGCGCGGCATCACCCACGACATCGAATTCGAGAAGTGGGCGAATGCGGTGCAGAGTTATGCCGGCGATGCGGCGATGGACCTGGCCGGCTACAAGAAGGACCTGACGCTAGAGGTACTCAACGAGAAGAGCCAGGTGGCGCTGCGCTACTTCCTGTATCGCTGCTGGGTCAGCGAGTTCGTCACCTTGCCTGACCTCGATGCGAACGCCAACGCGGTCGCCATCGAGCACATCAAGATCGAACTCGAAGGCTGGGTGCGTGACGTCGACACGCCCGAACCGAACGAGGCGGGTTGATGTCGCGTCGGGCGGACGGAAGCGCGGCATGAACGGGCCCAAGGCCACGCTTACGGCGCCTGCCGCACAGCGCTGCTACGCGCGGGCCTTCGGCAGCGCTGCCAGCGACCTCGACGTCGCCTTTGCTGTCGTCGACCGGGCGAGTGCCGTGACTGCCTTGCTGGTGGCCTGTGTGTCCGACCCGCAGGGCCGCGCCATCGGCATCGACGAGCCCTGGACCTGGACCCTGAATCAGCGTCTGCAGGCACTGATCGCAATGCGCCTGGCTGCGGGCGACGCCACCATCGGGTTGCCGGCGGCCTGCAGCGCGTGTGGCGAAGCCATGGCCCTCGACCTGGATCTGCGCGCCTTCGCCGGCGACCCGGCAGCACCGCACTTCACCTGGTGTGATGACGATGGTACCGAGGTGTCGTTGCGCCTGCCCTGCGCTGACGATCTGCAGCGCTGGCGGCGCGACGGTGTGCTGGCGCAGGAGACGCTCGCCGCATCGCTGATCGAAAGCGTCGCCGGGCAAGCGGTGGGCGCGGATCATCGCCCGCCGGCAGCCTGGCTGAGTGCGCTCGACGATGCCTTCGCCGCGCACGATCCGCTCACCGCCCTGCAGTTACAGACCCGCTGCCCGGCCTGCGACCACGCCGAGCTTGTCGCCTGCGACCTCGAAGCACTGCTGCTCGAAGGCTTCGCGGGCACGCAAGCGAAAATGCTCGACGAGGTGCTGCAGCTCGCGTCTGCCTTCCACTGGAGTGAAGCGGAAATTCTCGCGCTGCCGCGCTGGCGTCGCGCGCACTACCTGCAGCAAATCGCTGCCCGGGGCTGGGCATGAGCGGCTATTTCGCGAGACTTGCCGCACAGATCGATGCGCGTGTCGGGACCGCTCCCGCTCCGCAGGCGAAGGCGATCGAGCCGCTCGAACAGCAGGTCGAAGTGCCGGCGCCGAACGCCGACACGACGGCAGCGCGCGTGGCGATGGCCCCGGCACCGGCAGCGCTCTTTCCACCGGTCGCGCAGGATGCCCGCGGCGTACCTGCTCCGCACCTGCCGCCGCCGCCACCAGCAACCCTGCTAGCCCGGCAGCGCGCCGAGTCTGCATCGCCCGTGTCTGCACCGGCGATGGCCGGCACGCCCTCTCCCGAGGCGGCGCGCTTGCCGACCTCAAGCTTGCGGCACGATTCGCTGGCGGTCGCGCCGGCTGGCGTGACCCTGGCAAGGGGAATCGATGCACCACTGTCGTCGCCCCCGTCGCTCCTTTCCCGGCAGCGTGTCGCGCAGCACCCGTCGGATGGCGCGGCGAACCCGCAACCCCTCCAGGTCGACGCAGCGACCCCCCCCGATCCCGGATCGATGCTCGCGCAGCTCGGCGTGCAGTTGCCGCCGGGAATGCCCTTCGCCTCGATAGAGGCAGAGGCAGCGCGCCGCGGGGTAATGAGCAGCAGCGAGCCGGCCACGCCGGTCACGATGCCGGTGCCACGTGTCGATGTCACTCGCCTGGAGCAGCGCGCCGTGGCAGCTGCCGCCATCGACCCCGTTCCCGCTGCGCGCAACGAAATCCGCATCGGCACCATCGCGCTCGCAGTACGCACCCCTGAACCGGCGCCTGCAGCGGTACCGCAGCCGGCGTTCGCAGCCATTCCGGCGCCGCGCTTTTCGTTGCAGCGCCACTACCTGCGCTGGGCCTGAGCCGTGTCGCTCGCCGCCAGCAGCGAGGCAATCGGCGCCGTCAGCGAACTGCTGAAAGTGCAGCTCGCGGCCAGGACCGGCATCAACGCGGTGGCCGTCGGCCGCCCCGAGGATGCCAGCAAGGCAGCAGTGGTCGGCGGCGGTGGCAGCTTCAACCTCTTCCTTTACCGCATCAGCATCGACGCCAACCTGCGCAACCGCCCGCTCGACGCCGGACAGGCGCCACCGGTATGGTTGGTGCTGCACTACCTGCTGACCGCCTTCGATGGTCCCGAGAGCGACTCGATCGTCGCACATCGGCTGCTCGGTCGTGGCCTGCTCGCCCTCAATGCGCTGAGCAGCGTGCGGCCCGACGCGAGCAACAGCGTGCTCGCCAGCAACCCCGATCCGCTGCGCCTGACCTTTGATGAGGCCGATGTGGAACTGCTCTCGCGGATCATGCAGGGCAGCGACGAGAAATTCCGCGTCGCAGCCGCATTCCAGGTGCGCCCGGTGATGCTGGCGTCCACTGCAGAGGCACCGGACTATGCGCTGCCGGTCAGGAGCATCGGCAAGCCGCTGCCACCGCCGCAACCGTACGAAGGCGCGAGCGTGCTGCCGAGTCTGGGCGCGCGCGTCCGTGCGATCGAACCCGAGCGCTTCAGCGCCGGCCAGCCGATCGTGTTGCGCGGCAGCGAACTCGCAGGCTACGACCAGATTCTGGTCGGTGCGTCGACTTATCCAGCAACCAGTACGCTCGATGGTGCGCTCACGGCGACCATTCCGTTGGCCGACACGATCAGCGCCGGCAGCTACCCGGTCTGCGTCGCACGCACCCTGCCCGACGGTCACCAGTTGAGCAGCAACGCGGTGGCCGGCCACCTGCTGCCGCGCGTCACCTCGGTCAACCTCGCCGGGCCGCTGACGCCGGTGCTCGGCAGGCTTTCCGGCACCTTCCTGGTGCACGGCAGCCAGCTCGGTGGCGCCACCGCCGCGACCTATGCGGCACTCTATCTGCAGGGCAAGGCGCAGTTGCTGCTCGAGCCGCAGCCCGGTGGCACGGCGACGACGCTCACGTTCACGGTGACCGACACGCAGGCGCTGGCTCCCGATCCGGACTACCGCGTCATCCTGCGCGTCAATGGCGAGCAGGCGCTCGACTCACCGCTGCTGAGCTGGACATGAACGCGCCGCTCGCATCCGCACCGGTGTTGATGAACCCCGACGTTGCCGTTGCCGACCCCGCCTGTGCGCTGTGGCTGGCACAAGTGACGCTGCGGCTGCGGCGTGAAGTGGCGTGGTGCTGGCATCAGCGCGGCGCAGATGCCGAAGCCCTGCCGGGTGCGCTGCCGCCAGCCGGTGATGCGCTGCAGGATAGTCTCGACCTGGCGCGCTTCCGCGACGAGAAGCGCGCATTTTTCGATCGCGACATCGCCGCCCGTTATCTGAGCGAGCGCCTCGCCGCGCTCGAACCTGCGCGCTTGCGCCCGAGCCGCCGCGGTGATTGGACCTGGCTGGCCAGCGAATGTGCGCTGACCGCTGCCGCACAATTCGTGTTGGCCTGTGCGCTGGCCGGGCGTGCCGATGCCTCGATCGGTGCCGTCTGCGCGGCGTGCCAGAACGATCTGTCGCGCCCCTGGCCGACGCTGGCGCTGGCGCAGCGGCTCTGGGACGAACCTCTGGCGATCGCCGCCTGCGCCGACGCGAGCCACGCCCTGTTTCGCCACGGCCTCGTGCAGTTGCCGGCCGGGCGAGATTCGCTCGACTGGCAGCAGCCGCTGGAAATGCCGGCGCTGGTCGCGCAAGCCTTGCTCGATGGCCAGTGCCTGCCGTCGGGAATGCTGCGCCAAAGCGATATGGCGCCCGGCGAGTTGCCGCAGGAACTACTGCCGCTGCTGGCGCGTCTGCGCTCCGATGCCCCGACGGCAATGCAGCTCCTGCCCCTGCAGGCGCCGCGTGGCACCGACTTTGCCGCTTGGGCGCAGGCGCTTGCACAGGCGAGTGGGCGCGCTCTGATGATTCTTGCCGACGACGTGACGCCGGATCGGCCCGGCCTTGGCGCGCTTGCCACCGCCTGCTGGATGCAGGGCGCCGACCTGTTGCTGCCCGAGCATTGGCAGGCGTGCTGCGGCGCCGGCGTTTCCGAGCACTGGTTCGCGCCGCTGGCCGCTTTGCCGCTGCGCTGGTATTTGCCGGTGGTCGACGGCGGCATGGCGGTGCGCGGCGTGCCGGCGTCGCTGCTGTTGCCGACCTGCCTGCTGCCACCGCTCGACACCACGGCGCGCGCGCAACGGCTGGCGCTGACGCTGGCCGGCGCGCCAGCGGCAATCCGCGCTGCGCTTCCGGAAGCGGCACGGCGTTTCCGTCTCGCCGAGCGGCCGCTGGCGCGGGCCGCGGCGGCGGCGTCGGCATTGGGCTCTGCGGCCGGCGCGCATGAACTGTTCGCCGTCTGCCGGGCCGAGGCACGGCTCGAACTCGACGGCCTCGCCAATCTGGTCCACCCGCGCTTCGCACTCGGCGAACTGGTGCTGCCGCCAGCGCAGACCCAGCAACTGTGCGAAATCGTCTCGGCGATGGCCGTGCTCGGACGCGTACATTACGAGTGGGGGACGGCGCGCGTCTGGAACGACGCCGGCCTGTCGGTGCTCTTCTCCGGACCGCCGGGAACGGGCAAGACGATGGCTGCCGAGGCGCTTGCCAACGCGCTCGAGCTGCCGATGTACCGGATCGACCTTTCGCAGGTGGTCAACAAGTACATCGGCGAGACCGAGAAAAACCTGCGGCGCATCTTCGACGCCGCCGAGACCAGCGATTGCCTGATGTTCTTCGACGAGGCCGATGCGCTGTTTGGCAAGCGCACCGAGGTACGTGACGCGCACGACCGTTTCGCCAACATCGAGATCAGCTATCTGCTCGAACGTATGGAGCGCTTCAAGGGCCTGGCGGTGCTCGCCAGCAACCGCCGCAAGGATCTCGACGAAGCATTCACACGCCGGCTGCGCTACATCGTCGAGTTCCCGGTGCCCGGCGTCGTCGAACGCGAGCGCTTGTGGCGGCAGGCTTTCCCGCCGCGCGTGGACATTGTCGAAATCGATTGCCGCTGGCTCGCACAGCAGTTCGAACTCGCCGGCGGCCACATCCGCTCCGCCGCCTTCAACGCCTGCCTGCTGGCCGCCGGCCAGCGTCCCGAGGCGCCCGCGCAGGTGGGCATGCTGGAGGTGTTGACCGCCGTCAAGCGCGAACTCGAAAAGATGAATCGTGTCGCCGGTCACGAACAGTTCGGTCGCTATGCCGCCTTGATCGGGAGCCTCGCATGAACGTCGACATCGAACGCCTGGTGATCACGCTGCAGGGCTTCCCGGCGGGAATCGGCGAGCATTTGCCAGAGCAGCTCGACGGCGCCCTGCAGCGGCGACTGTCCGAATTGCAACCGGGTACGCTGGGCAGCGGCCTTGCCACGCTGGATCTTGGCGTCATCGATGCGCCGGCGCATGCCGATGCACAGACCCTCTGCAAACTCATCGCCGCCCGCCTGGGCGAGTGGGTGACGCACGCCCACGACCCTGCCAGCGCGCAGACAGAAGCCGGGGAGGACCGCTGAATGGCGCTCTTTCCCTTGCGTGGCGTGCTCGTCGAATATGGCGCGAACATCCTCGGGCCGATTCCGAACATCGTGATTTTCCAGTTCAACCCGGAAAACATGACGCGTACGATCACCATCCCGCCGCCGCCGGCGAGCGCATCGGCACGACCGCGGATCGAGACGCACGCCGCCGCGGCGCCACCTTCGGAGCGTTTCGAGATCAGCGCGCATTTCTCGGCAGCCGACGACCTCGGTGCCGGCGGCGCGGTGTCTGCCATCCCGCGTCTGTTCGGCGTCGGTCCGCAGATCGCGGCGCTGGAGAAGATGGTCTACCCGCAGAGCACGCCCGGTGGTCTGATCGGCGCGGCGATCGACGCGATCGGCGCGGCACTCTCGGGGTCGGGCAGCACGCCGCCGACGCAGCCGGTGCCCCGTGTACCGCTACCGCGCATCCTGTTCATCTGGGGACCATCACGGGTGCTGCCGGTGACCATCACCTCGATGTCCATCAGCGAACAGAAGTACGACCTGTTGCTCAACCCGGTGCAGGCCGAAGTCAAGATCGGCATGCAGGTTTCCAGCCAGGCACCGACCGATGATGCTGTCGGTGCGGGCGCCTACAAGTACACGCAAATGATCAAGGACACCCAGGCGACGCTGAATCTCGCCAAGGTGATCGAGTTTGCAGTCGATATCATTCCCTTCTGAGAGGCCGCCATGTTCCTCAAGAACTCGCGCTACCATGGTCTGCCGACGGTGACGGCAAAAGACCGCGCCGGTACCGAGGTCGCGGCCGTCAAGCTGCGGCTCCTGCCGATTCCTGCCGGCGACCCGGTGACGGTGCGTGCGCACGACCAGCTCGACACCCTCAGCGAACAGCGCTACGCCGACGCGACGCGCTACTGGCACATCGCCGACGCCAACAGCGAACTCGAAGCGGCGTCGCTGCTGCAGCCGACTGGCCGGCCGATCACGATCCCCCGGAGCTGACGACGATGGCCAGGGCCGAATACCGAGTCTACTTCGACAATGTCCCGGCGACGGCGGCGCAGTTGGCGAGCATCAGCGAAATCCGCATCGACCAGGGCATCGGCATGGCGGCGGCGGCCGAGCTGGAGCTGCCGATCGCCACCAGCGACGCCGGCCTGTGGTCCGGCGTCGAAGACGACTTCGCGCAGCCCTTTGCGCGCGTGCGTGTCGAGGTCAAGGTGGCCAGTGACGATTTCGTGCCGCTGATCGACGGTCTGGTGGTCGGCAATCGCTACGAGCTGCAGGCCTCGCCCGACCAGAGCCGGATGACGCTGGTGGTGCACGACGACAGCGTCCAGCTCAACCGTGACGAGAAGGTCGCTCTCTTCGAGGACATGTCGCCGCAGGACATCGTCACCAGCCTGTTCGAGGAAGCTGGTCTGACGCCCGACGTGGACGCGCTGCCCGCTGCCGGAGCGGCGCTGCAGCGCGTGGTCGTGCAGCGCGGCACCAGCATGCAGTTGCTGCGCGATCTCGCCAAACGCTACGGCATGTTCGCCTATGTGCGCCCGGGCGCAGCACCGGGGGCGAGCGTTGGCGCTTTCAAGCGGCCACAGTTCGCGGCGACCGACCTGCCCGAAATCCTGCTGCTCGGCGACCAGCGCAACGTCGCGAGTTTCTCTGCCGAGTTCGACGCGCTGCGGCCGCTGCGCGCGCGTGCCGGCAGCGTCGCCCTTGCCGACCGCAGCGTGCTTGCCAGCAGTGCCGATGCTGCCGCCGGCACGCCGCTCGGCGACGCTCCGGCGCACGACCTGACGCAGCCGGCGCTGACCCTGCTCACCGGCACGCGCGAGGAGCAGAGCGACCTCGACGCCGCCACCGCGGCCACCGTCGATCTTTCGTCCTGGGCCTACGCTGCCAACGGCGAAGTCGACATCGACGACTACGCGGGCGTGCTGCAGCCGTACCGGCTGCTGCGCGTACGCGGCGTCGGCGGCTATTTGTCGGGTGACTACCTGATCGGCCAGGTCACGCATGTGCTCACCGACAGCAGCTACCGGCAGCGTTTCGCACTGCACCGCAATGCGCGCTCGGCCGGCAGCACGGGTGGCGGCGGACTCTTCGCGGGAGTGTTCTGATGGAAAGCGGAACCCTCGAACGTCTGGTGGTGGAACTCGCGACGCAGTCGCGCACGCGCCACTTCGGCAAGTACCGTGGCCTGGTCACCGACAACCAGGATCCGGCAGCGATCGGCCGCATCAAGGCGCAGGTTCCCGAAGTGTTCGGCGATGCCGTGCTCACCCCCTGGGCCACACCCTGCGCACCCTATACCGGCGTCGGGGTCGGTTTGCACAGCATCCCACCGATCGGCGCCGGCGTGTGGATCGAATTCGAAGCCGGTGACCCGTCGCGACCGATCTGGAGCGGCGGCTGGTGGGGAAGCAGCGACCTCCCGGCCGACCAGAACGGCACGCCAGCCAAACCGCCGCTGAAAATCCTGCGCAGCGAACAGGGCTTGCTGGTCGCGCTCGACGACGACGCGAAGACCCTGACGCTCTCCGATGCCAACGGTAGCAACTTGTTGACGATCAGCGTCAACGACGGGCAGATTCGCGTGCAGGCGACGAGCAAAGTGATCGTCGAAGCACCGTTGATCGAACTCACCGAAGGCGCGGCACACCCGCTCGCCTTCGGCGATTCGCTGCTGCAGTACCTGAATCAGTTGGTCAGCATCTTCAATACGCATATGCATGTCGGCGAAACGGTGATCGGCATCCCGGTGACCCCGATCGTTCCTGCCACCCCCTTTCCCCCTGCGACGCCGACGCTGTTGTCGACGCGCGTCACCACCGGCTGAGGAACACCATGGCCAACCCACTCAAGGCAGGCCGGATCGACGACTTCGCGTTCAGTCTTGCGGCCTACATCGACCAGGCGATGCACAACGAATGGCAGGCGGTGAAGGGCGAATCCCTGCCCGACAGCGATCAGGGCGCACAGGACCGCAGGATTCTCTTCGCGGCGATCGCCCAGGGTGTGCTGAAGTTTCTCGCCGATCACGGGAGCGACCTGATCACCAGCGAAGAGAGCGGCAACGGCGGACTCGACAAGCACCGGCACAGCATGGCCTTCACCGTCGACACTTTCAGGACGCCCCTGCCATGAACGGTCGTCATCTGGCTTTCCCCTTTCATGTCGGCACCGACGGGCGTACCGCGACGCCCTCCGGTCTGGCCGAGCATATTCGCGGCGAGATCATGCAGTTGCTGCTTACCGCACAGGGCGAGCGCCCGTTCCTGCCGAGTTTCGGTGCCGGGTTGCGGCGGCTGGTGTTCCAGCAGAACGACGATGCGACAGCGGCGATCAGCAAGGCGCTGGTGAGCCAGAACCTTTCGCGCTGGCTCGGGCACCGCGTCACCGTCGAGGCGCTCGATGTCAGCGCCGACGACGCCACACTCAACGTGGACCTGCGCTACCGCGTGCTCGCCAGCGGCGAGGTTCGCAGCGTGCGCTTTCAGCGGCAGGGGGCGAAATGACCCGGCTAGGCAACGAGGAGCGGCTCGAGGACCGCGCGCGCGACCTCGACGGCAAGGGGCTGAATGCCTTCAGGCTCGCCTACGTCACCCTCGACGCTGCGCCAAAGCCGGCTTTCGCCTGGCTCGACGTCGAATTCTGGAATGCCAATGCGCTTGCGCCATTGCCGCCCAGGGAGGCTTTCAAGATTCAGGGGGCGACTCGTCAGCGCTCCGGCAACCCGGCACGAGCGGTCGCAGTGGTGCAGGTGCTGCCGGGCACCGGCAACACGCTGCGCTTGCAGATCGCTCCGGTCGGCGATTACTCGACCTACCTGTTGTCGACCACCAGCGCCGGTCTAGGCGCCCCGGACAATGCCCTGCCGCTGGCGATGGACCCCTTGCTCAGCACCTTGCCGTTCAAGTTTCGCCCCGGCTGTTTCAATCTCAATTGCACGCCGTCGGAGAAGGGCAGGCCAGCGCCGGCAGAACCCGAAATCGACTACCTCGCGCGCGACTACGACTCCTTCCGGCATGTGCTGATCGCCGCGATGATGCGCCGCGTTCCCGGCTGGTCACCGAGCAGCGAAGCCGACCTCGACCAGGTGCTGATCGACCTGGTCGCCGCCGATGCCGACGAGCAGGCCGACTACCACGACCGCGTCATGAACGAGCGCGCGCTCGCGACGGCACGCAAGCGTGTGTCGCTGGCGCGGCATGCGCGGCTGCTGGACTACCACATCCACCAGGGCAATCAGGCCAGCACCTGGCTGGCTCTCGAAGTGGCCGGCATGGTCGACCTGCCGGCGACGAGCAATGATGAGTTCGGCGTCTGGAGTGGCCGTGCCTGGCAGGACGACGACGCAGTCATTTTCGCGATCGCGCGCGACGGCGGACCATGGCGCCGCCGCTGCTTCGCGCCGCTGAACCGCTTGCGGCTCTATACCTGGGGCAAGACGGTGACGGCGCTCGCCGCCGGCAGCACCGAAGCCGACCTGACGGCGGCGACGCCGCTCACGCAGGCCGAGGCCGAAGCGCTGCGCGACTTCTTCCTCGGCACGCATGCGAGCCAGGTGCCGGGTCCCGGTGCCGTCGACGTGAACACTGCCGTCGACCAGTTGCTGATCCAGGAGGCGCTGAACCCCGAGACCGGCACCGCCAACGGCAGGCGCATCGCGCAGCGGCAGTTGCTGCAATTGTTGCCCCTGCATGGCCCGATCACGCGCGCCGAGGCCCTGCAGGACCCATTCACCGGCGAATGGCTGGTACGCGTGCGCTGGCGTGCCGAAGACGCGCTGCGGCAGAACTTCTGCTTCGTCTGCGACTGCGCAGGCCAGCCGGTCGAAGACGTGAGTCTGTTCCACGCCAACCTGCTGCGCGTGACGCAAGGGCGGCCGCGCATCACCACCTTCCGCGCGCCGGGACAGCCGCTTGGCGGGGCCGATGAGCGAAGCTTCGTCGCCAGTGATTCGGTCAGTTACGAGATCGTGCTGCGCCAGGCTGGCAGTGCCTCGCCGCTGCGCGGTGTGCTCTGCCCGCTGCCGGCCTCGCCGCTGGCCTACCGCGCCAGCGCGCCCGGCGGCGAGACGCCGACGCGAACGACCGCGCAGGTCATGGTGCAGGGTTTTGCCGAGCCGTGGCAGGAACAATCGGACCTGATCGAAAGCCAGGGGGACGACCAGCACTTCATCGTCGAGACCGACGAGCTTGGTGGCAGCTCGCTGCGTTTTGGCGACGGCAGCAACGGCGCAGCCTTGCCCACGGGCGCCTTTGTGCAGTGCCGTTATCGCGTCGGGCAGGGTAGTCAGGGCAATGTCGGCGCCGACAGCCTCGTCGGCTTCGTGGACGCCAGCGGCGCCGTGCAGCGCGTGTGGAATCCGTTCGACGTCACCGACGGTCGCGATCCCGAAACCGCCGCCGAGATCGTTCGCCGCGTGCCCGAGGCCTATCGCCAGCACCAGTTGCGTGCCGTCACCCTCGATGACTACGCCAGGCGTGCCGAGGAACTGCCAGGAGTTGCGCATGCCCGCGCCCGCTATGCCTGGACCGGCAGTTGGCGCTGCGTGCAGGTGGCCATCGACCCGGCAGGCAGCATCGAGCTGACCGAGCCGCTGCGGCGCGCGCTCGCCGATCACCTCGACGCGGTCCGCCTGATCGGCGAGGATCTGGAGGTGCGCGCGGCGCACTATGTGCCGCTCGACATCAAGCTGACCCTGTGTGCGCAGCCGGCCTACTGGCCCGAGGATCTGCGAGCAGCACTCGAAGAGGAGTTTTCCGATGGCTGGACGCGCGACGGTCGCCACGGCTTTTTCCACCCGGATCGGTGGACCTTCGGGCAGTCGCTGTACGCGAGCCAGTTGATCGGCCGTGCGCTCGCCGTCACCGGCGTCGGCCGCGTCCTGCGCGCCAGCATGCGGCGTTGGAACCCGGGCAGCGGTGGCGGCCTGACCGAGATCGACATCGACCCCTCGGCGCTGCCCGAATCGCGCCTGGAGAAGATTCCTGTCGGGCCGTTCGAGATCATCGTCGTCGGCAACGACCCCGATCACCTGGAAACCGGTCGCATCCGCTTCGAAATCACCGGAGGTCGCCGATGAGCTGTACCAACGATTGCCGCCAGCCGGCTGCTTTCCCGAAGACGGTCGACAACCGGCCGGGCCTGAGCACCATCGACTACCGCATCGGCAGCTACGCCGACCTGCGCGAGCACATGCTGTCGCGGCTGGACGCGAGTACGGTGCTCGCCGAGTGGACGCACCGCCTGCCCGACGACCCCGGCATCGCGCTGATCGAAGCCGCCGCCGAGGTCGGCGACATTCTCAGCTTCTACCAGGATCTCTACGCCAACGAGGCCTATCTGCGCAGCGCCAAGTGGCGCGACAGCGTCGCCGACCTGGTGCGCCTGCTGGGCTACCGGCTCGCGCCAGGAGTCGCGGGACGCGCGCGTTTCGCGTTCGCGGTGAAGGGTACACAACCCGTGCTGCTGCCGGCTGGCCTGGGCATCCAGGCGCAGCTCGCCGGCGACGACAAGCCATCGGTTTTCGAGACCGGCGTCCAACTGCTCGCGCAGCCGGCGCTGTCGCAGTTTCATCTGTACCGGCCGCGCCAGGTACCCGACATTCGTTACGGCAGCGACACCTTCACGCTATTGGTCGATGCTGGCGTCGCGGTGCAGCTCAAAGCCGGCGACCGCATCCTGGTCGGCGTCGCCCGCGCTGCTGGCGAAGCGTTCGATCATACGCAGGTGATGGTCGTAGACAAGACCTGGGAAGCCTTTGGCAGTACCGTCGTGAAGATGAAAGGCGGCATCACCAGCCTGAAGAAGCCGCCACGCTTCAGACTGCTGACACCACCGCGCCTCGTTTCGGCAACCTTGCCGGCTGCGACTTCGCTGTTCACGCCACTGCTGCAGCCGCTGTCGCTCAAGATCGCGTCACCACTGTCCTTCCTGACGCCAGGTCTCGTTGCTCAGCCGCTGGCACGGCCGCTGCTCGCGGCCGGGCTCGGCGTGCCCACGCTCGCGTCGACGCCGCGCCTGCGGGCCTGGAAGCTTGCCGGAACTCACCGCCACTTCGGGCACAACGCACCAGCCACGCAGGTCGATGTGGACGACAAGGGGCGCGCGACCACCAGCCAGGTGTCGTATGTGCGCAAGCTCGCCGCCACCACCGCCGCACCGGCCGTACCGTCGTTGCAATCGACGCAGATGCCGCTCGACGGCGAGGTCAGCAGCGTGGTCGCCGGCACGCGGCTGCTGATCGAGGCCAACCTCAGCGTCGGCAGTAACGCGAGCAATCGCCGCAAGCGTCTGCTCGAACGTCGCATCGCGCAGGTCGATCGGCAATCACTGGCTTGGGGACCACTGAGCGGTGCCAGCACGGTGCTGACGCTGGACGAGGATCTGGCGATCAGCGAAAACGGCAGCACGCTCGGCTATGCCGACATCCGCGGCATCAGCTTTCACGAGGTCGTCGGCGAGCCTTTCGAGCTGCGCGCCGACTTCGTGCCGACGGCCGCCAGCCGCGGGAAGGAACTGCACTTCTATGGCGCGGTCGGTGAAGCCGCCGCGCTGGCCAGGCGCAGCCTGCTGTTTTCCGGCCCAGGTCCGGCGCTGGTCGCCGCCACCGCCCTGTCCGTCGCCAGCGACGATGGCGGGCAGCCAGGCTGGCATCGTGTGCAGCTCGACCGCGAATTCGACTACACGCAGTTCGACCACAGCGCACCGCAAGTCACGGTGTACGGCAACCTGGTCGAAGCGACACAGGGTAAAACCGAGGCCCGGATCACACTGGGAGACGGCGATGCACGCGCGGTTTTCCAGACCTTCGCGCTACCCAGGACGCCGCTCACCTATCTGCTCGACACGACGCAGGTGCCGCCGCTGCTGCCGCAGTTGCAGGTGTGGGTCGATGGCGTCGCCTGGACGCGCGTAGACAGTCTTTTCGGGCGTACGCCCAGAGAGCACGTCTATATCGTGCGTGAGGATGCCGACGGCAAGAGTTGGGTGCAGTTCGGTGACGGCAAGAGCGGCGCGCGTTTGCGCTCCGGTCGTGGCAATGTGCTGGCGGTCTACCGCAGTGGCGCGGGTGCGCACGGGTTGCTGCAGGCCGACGCGAAACCACAGGCCGACAAGAAGGTCGCCGGACTCGAAGCGGCTTTCCTGCTCGAAGCGGTGACCGGCGGTGCCGAACCTGAGGGTGCCGATGGCGCACGCCTGGCTGCACCGGGAACCATGCAAAGCCTGGGCCGTATCGTCAGTCTGGCCGATTACGAGGCCGAGGCACTGGCCATTCCCGGCGTGCTGAAGGCGCGCGCTGCCTGCACCCAGGTCGACGGCGCCGCGCTGGTGCGCGTCACCATCCTCACCGCGAGCGCTGCGGCAGCCGATGCCACAGCCGCCAGCGACGCGCTGCGCGCAGCGGTGGGCGCACGCGGCGCCAGGCGCTGTCCGTTGCTGGTCGTGGCAGGTGCGCGCACGCCGGTGTCGCTGCATCTGGTGGTGGGTTACGACCCGACCCGACGCACCGAAGACCTGCGTCTGGCGATCCTCGAAGCCCTGGGAGCGAGTGGCGAAGAGGGCAATGGCGTCGATTCGTCACGAGGTCTGTTCAGTTGGCAGCAGCGGCAATTCGGTGAAGGGGTGCACGGCTCGCAGGTCGTCGCCGCCGTGCAGCAGGTAAGCGGTGTGATATGGGTGCGGCTTACTGCGCTCGCCGTCGCCAGGCCACCGCTGGTGCAGGCGAAACCGGGCCTGCAGTTGAGCCCAGCGCTGTTCCAGCCGGCGCTGTCGATCGCCAATGTTCCGGCGACACAGCGCTCGCTGGCCTGCGCCGGCGACCGGCTGCTGGCGCTGCAGGCGACGGCGCTGCAGTTGCAGTTCGCCGCTGACGAGCCAGGAGGGCTGCCATGAGCTCGCCACGCCGGCCGCTGTACGAGCGGCTTCCCGAGGTGTATCGCATTCGCGACAGTGAGCAGACGCCGCCCGGACAAGTCGCAGCATTTCTCGGCGTCATCGAAGACGCCTTCGCAGCGCTGCATGCCCGTACCGACGCACAGTATCACGACCTCTTCATCGAACACTGCGATGACTGGGTGGTTGCCTACCTCGCCGACCTGCTGGGCACCTCTCGCCTGGCTGGCAACCCGTGGACGCTGCGCGCCGATGTCGCGCGCACGGTTTTCCACCGCCGCCGCAAGGGCACGCTCGGCGCCGTCGAGTCGCAGGTCTTCGCGCTCTCGGGCTGGGCGGCGCATGCGGTCGAGATGCGCGAGCGCCTGGCGTGGAACCAGCACCTGAATCACCAGCGTCCCGACGCCGGCGGAATGCCGCCACTGCGTTTCGCCAGCGAGTTCACCGCCGCCATCCGCGGTGGCACCGCGACACTGCGCGATCCGGCGCTGCTCTCGCTGACTGGTGGAGCTTTCGATGCGTGCGCACGGGTGGTCGACGTCAAGCCGCCGACGCTGGGCCTGTCGGGCTGGAACCTGCCGAATCTGGCGGTGCTGTTGTGGCGGCTCGAAGACTTCCAGGTGCCTTTGTCGCGGCCGCTGTTCCGGCAGATCGCCGCCATCCCGCCGTCACCCGGCGCTGCTGCCCTGGCCGTCCGCTTCGACGTACAGGCACAGGGCGAGCCCTGGCCGCTGTTCAACCGGCATCGTTTCCATGCCGATGCAGAACCGCCGCGCCTCGGCGGCGAAGACGAAGTACCGGACCGGATGCCGCCGGCACGGCTCAGCGACGGTACGCCGGCCGGCCGGCCGGCGAACTATGTCCGCGTGCAGACCTACACCGACCCGCGCGATGCGCATCCCGGCTCCGACCCGGTCGGGCTGGTGCTGCACCTGCCCGAAACGCCCTTCCTCGGGCAGGCCTGGCGAATTCGCGGCGCCAATCTCTGTGCCTGGGAGACTGGCATCGCACCGCCGCTGCGCGACTGGGAAGTAGCGATCGACCCCGAACGTGGCCGGTTGGTGTTCGGCGTGCCGGATGCCGACCCGGCGACACAGGCCGAACCCCTGGCAGACGGCCTGCTGGTGTCGGCCTGCTATGCGCAGGCCGGTCCCAACGGTGCGCACCCCGTGCAGCGTTTGCCCTTGCCGGCCAGCTGGCCTGGCGAGCAGGCCTATGAGCTCAGGCGCATCAACTGGTTCGACGATGCTTTCGCGCTACAGCATGCGCTCGACGACCTGCCGAACCGCTCGCAAGCGCTGCTCATCGAGATCACCGACAGCCAGACGCATGTCCTCGACCTCGGCGCGATCGCCGGCATCGGCAACGACGCCGGTGTTCTGTCGCTGCGCCTCGCGCAATCCCTATGGATCCGCAGCGCACCCGGTGAACGGCCGGTAGTCCGCCTGCTGCAGCCGCTGCGGGCGCGGCCGACGCAGATCGGCGGAGCCGGGGCAGTCAATGCCGAAGTCCTTGAACTGCTGCTGGAAGGCCTGTACCTGACGCGCGCCACGGCGTTCCCGGCTGGCGATGCGCTGCTGATGCAGGCGGCTCTCGGCCAGTTGCGCATCCTCGGCTGCACACTCGATCCTGGCGGCGGGCTGCTGCTCGACGGTAGTGCCAGCGATACGCGCGCGCCGATTCGCGAAGCGCTGCGCCTTACCAAGGACTATGGTCTCGCCCCCGCCGAAAGCGATGCTTTCGATCAGGTGCCGGCCGTGGCACTGGAACGTAGCATTGCTGGTCCGCTGGCGATTGACCGGCTACCTGCTGACGCTGGCCGA
>RRZT011156718.1_pt1 | contig 16455 bp, 6 predicted proteins | sample 2165551 | NCBI WGS metagenome assembly RRZT01 (sample SAMN10456910, study PRJNA506462) | wastewater metagenome | biome: wastewater; feature: sludge; material: wastewater sludge; isolation source: wastewater sludge with Escherichia coli K12::gfp cells carrying plasmid... | place: USA: Moscow, Idaho ...
AAGAACGTCGTCAAAGCCCTGGGCAAGGGCGTCCTCAAAGTCATGTCGAAGATGGGGATTTCCACCGTGTCGTCCTACTGTGGGGCGCAGGTTTTCCAGGCGATCGGCCTCAGCCAAACCCTGGTTGACCAGTACTTTACGGGGACATCGTCACCCTTGGGCGGCATTGGTATCGACGTGATCGCGGACGAGGTCGCCTCGCGCCACATGGTCGCGTACCCGCCCTCGGGCATTTCCCCCGCTCACCGCACGCTTGGCGTCGGCGGGGAATACAAGTGGCGGCGCGAGGGCGAGGCCCACCTTTTCGACCCGCCGACGATCGCCCGCCTCCAGGTCGCGACCCGCACCGAGTCCCGCGAAGTCTTCCGCGCATACACGGACGGCGTGGACGACCAGTCGCGGCGCCTCATGACCCTGCGGGGGATCATGCGGCTCCGCTATGACGAGGTCGAGCCGGTCCCGCTGGAGGAAGTTGAACCCGTCTCCGAAATCGTCAAACGCTTCGCGACCGGCGCCATGTCGTTCGGTTCCATCTCTCAGGAAGCCCACGAAACCATGGCGATCGCCATGAACACGCTGGGGGCGCGTTCCAATACGGGCGAGGGTGGGGAGTCGCCGCAGCGCCTGCGCGACCCGCTGCTGAACTCTGCGATCAAGCAGGTGGCGTCGGGGCGTTTTGGCGTCACCGCGGACTACCTGAGCCACGCCCGCGACATCCAAATCAAGATGGCGCAGGGTGCGAAGCCCGGCGAGGGCGGGCAGTTGCCGTCGGCGAAGGTCTACCCCTGGGTTGCGAAGGAACGCCACTCCACCCCGGGCGTCGGGCTGATCTCTCCCCCACCCCACCACGACATATATTCGATCGAGGACCTCAAGCAGCTGATCTTCGACTTGAAGAACTCCAACCCCTCCGCGCGTGTCCACGTGAAGTTGGTGTCCGAGGTCGGGGTGGGCACAGTCGCCGCTGGCGTCGCCAAGGCACGTGCTGACGTGGTACTGATTTCCGGGGCCGACGGCGGAACCGGGGCCGCGCCCCTCACATCCCTGAAGCACGCCGGTGCCCCGTGGGAAATCGGACTCGCGGAAGCGCAGCAGACCCTGGTCCTCAACGACCTGCGCGACCGGATTGTAGTCCAAGCTGACGGGCAACTCAAGACCGGACGCGACGTCATTATTGCCGCCCTGCTGGGTGCCGAGGAGTTCGGGTTCGCAACCGCTCCGCTTGTGGTTTCCGGCTGCATCATGATGCGTGTGTGCCAGAAAGACACCTGCCCGGTCGGGGTCGCCACCCAGAACCCGGAGTTGCGCGCCCGCTACAGCGGCAAGCCGGAGTATGTCATCAACTTCTTCACCTACATCGCGGAGCAGGTCCGCGAGATGCTCGCCTCCCTTGGGTTCCGTTCCCTGGAGGAGGCCGTGGGGCGTGCTGACCTGCTTGACGCATCGGAGGCGATTGAGCATTGGAAGGCCCACGGGATCGACCTCGGCCCCGTCTTCCAACGCATTGAGCCTCGGCCCGGTTCGTCGCTGCACGGCGTCAAGGGGCAGGAGCACGGCCTGGAAAACGTCCTCGACCGCCGTCTGATTCTGCTGTCGTCGCCTGCCCTCGAAAAAGCGGAGAAAGTGCAGATCGACGCGGAAATCCGCAACACGGACCGCTCAACGGGCACCATGCTGGGGCACGAGGTCGCGCTGCGCTATGGCGACCACGGGCTTCCCGCGGGCACCATCTCCATCAACCTGACGGGATCGGCGGGCCAGTCGCTGGGCGCGTTCCTTCCCCAGGGCATCAGCATTTCGGTGCGCGGGGACGCCAACGACTACGTCGGAAAGTCGCTGTGTGGCGGGACGGTAGCGGTGTACCCGCTTCCGTCGGCCGCCTTCGATCCCAAGGACAACACGGTGGCGGGGAATGTGGTGGCGTACGGGGCGACCTCGGGCGAACTACACATCCGAGGGCGTGTCGGCGAACGGTTCGGCGTGCGGTGTTCCGGGGCGACGATTGTCGCGGAGGGTTGTGGCGACCACGCCCTCGAATACATGACCGGCGGGGAAGCGATGATCCTCGGTTCGACCGGGCGAAACGTGGCGGCGGGGATGTCAGGCGGGGTTGCGTACCTGCTGGACTTTGACCGTTCGCTCCTCAATCCGCAGATTGTGGACGAGGTCGAAGTGCGTGGCCTCACCGACGCCGAGGGCGTGCGGGTCGTGGAACTCCTGCAGCGCCACGAGGCGCTGACGGGGTCGGAGGTGGCGCGGAAGATCCTCGCCTACCTGCCCTCGTCGCTGGCGCGGTTCACGCGGATTGAGCCGAAACAATACGCCTCTGTCCAAGCGATCTTGGAGCAGGCGAAGGCGGACGGCACCGACACAGAAGGTGCGAAGGTGTGGCAGCAAATACTGGAGGTCTCAAATGGCTGACCCAAAGGGCTTTCTCAATACCCGCGAACGTGAGTTGCGTACCCCGCGGCCCATCCCGATCCGTCTGCGCGACTTCAAGGAGGTCTACGAAGACCAGGAACTGGCCGTCGTTGAGAAGCAGGCTGGGCGCTGCATGGACTGTGGCGTGCCGTTCTGCCACATGGCGTGCCCGCTGGGGAACCTGATTCCCGAGTGGAACGACCTGGCTTGGAAGGGCAATTGGCACGCGGCGAGCGAGAGGCTGCACGCCACCAACAACTTCCCGGAGTTCACGGGACGGCTGTGTCCGGCGCCGTGCGAGGCCGGGTGCGTCCTCGCCATCAACCAGCCCGCGGTCACCATCAAGAATGTTGAGCAAACCATTGCTGACCACGCGTTTGATGAGGGCTGGGTGGTACCGCAGATCCCCAACCAGTTGACGGGGTACTCCGTGGCAGTGGTCGGGTCGGGTCCGGCGGGGTTGGCGGCGGCCCAGCAGCTCACTCGGGCAGGCCATACGGTCGCGGTGTTCGAGCGTGCGGATGCGATCGGTGGCCTGATGCGTTACGGGATCCCGGAGTTCAAGATGGAGAAGGCTGTGCTGGATCGGCGCATCGAGCAGATGAGGGCGGAGGGGACCCGCTTCTACACCGACACAACGATAGGTGTGGACGTGACGGGCGAGGATTTGCAGGAACGTTTTGACGCCCTCGTCCTCGCCACGGGTGCGACAGTGCCGCGTGACCTGCCGATTCCCGGGCGGGAACTGGGCGGGATCTACCAGGCGGTGGATTACCTGACGCGGTCCACCAAGTACGTCCTCGACGGCGTCACTGAGGGTTGGGTGTCGGCTGAGGGGAAGGACGTCATCGTGATTGGCGGCGGCGACACCGGGGCGGATTGCCTGGGGACGGCGCTGCGGCAGGGGGCGAAGTCGGTGACGTCGCTGGAGATTATGCCGCGACCCGCTGATGAGCGCACTGCTCGCGACCCGTGGCCGACTTTCCCGATGATCTTCCGGGTGGCGTCGGCGCACCAGGAGGGTGGCGAGAGGGTTTACTCCACTTCGACCGCTGAGTTTGTGGACGAGGACGGAGATGGCCAGGTGACGCACCTTCGCCTCAACGAGGTGGCGTTTGTCGACGGGGCGCTGACGGTTGTCGAGGATACCGAGCGGCTTGTCCCCGCCCAGTTAGTGCTGCTCGCGATGGGTTTCACGGGGGTTGAGAAGCAGGGGCCTGTGGAGCAGTTGGGGCTCGAGGTCGACGGGCGCGGGAGGATTGTGCGTGATGGCGAGTGGGCAACTTCGGTGCCCGGCGTGTTTGTTGCCGGGGATGCGGGGCGTGGGCAGTCGCTGATCGTGTGGGCGATTGCGGAGGGCCGCTCAGCGGCAGCGGCAGCGGATAGCTATCTGCGAGGCCGCACGGCGGTAGGCGAGGCTCCGCGAGGCCGCACAGAGTTGCCGGCACCGGTGCTTCCGCAGGAGGTGGCGTTCCGCCCGTAGCCCGGGCCCCCAGGAGCGGCGCGCCTGCGTTGCGCGCCGCGCCCGCCCCGTCTAGCCCAGCCTCGCATACCCCAGCCGGAGCCCGGCGCTGCGCCTAGGCTCGGCCCCATCCGCCCTAACGGTGCGAGTTTGGCCTAACGGTGCGAGTTTGGTCGGGATTACGCTGTTATTTATCGCTAAGCGGCGCCAAACACGCACCGTTGGGCCAAAGGCGCACCGTTGTGCGCACCGTTATCCGCAAGCCGCACCGCACCATCCCAGCTACCCAGCCTCATCTACCAGCACCGCGCTCAACCCACTCCTTCCACAGAACAGCGAACACGGCACTTTCCACAAAGAGTGGAACTTCGCCCCCATTGGCCTCTACGGCTTTGCCATCCTTGATGAATGCTTCTCTCTTCAAGCGATCTGACTCTCAATGTCGGCGATGGCCGAGTTAAGCCCCGGCGCATTGTGGAGGAACAGCTTGTGCGCGTGGGAAGGGGCGTCTACATCAAGAAAGAAGCGCTCACTAGAGATCCGGAGCCGTGGAAAGTGAGAGCCCGGGTGGCTGAAGCGAGACTGCTGGCCTTCAATGCTCGAGCCTCGAAGCCGGGAACCTATTCGTTCACTGGAGAATCAGCGATGGTTGCACTTGGACTTGAGCCCTGGTGGAGCAATCCAAACATCAGCGTGCGTCGTCGAGCCCGGTCCGGCATACAGACCGAAATGAGCGCAATCCCGCTGGGCGTCACAACCGTCCCAGGAGTCCGGATTCAGCAGACTAGCACCTTTTCAAACTCCCTCGACCGACCGATTCTCACACCCAGCGGTCTGCCAAACAGTCCAGTTTCACTCGTGGTTCTAGACCTCGCGCGGTCCGCTCATCCCCTTCAGGCATTCCATGACGTTAGTGTTCTTCTACGTTTTCACGCCCGCTTTAGTAGGTGGCAGTTGGAGGCCTCGCGAACCCGCGCACAGGTTGCCAAGAATTCTCTTAACCAGGAGCTCCACGCGCTGCGCGCAAACTCGGCAGGGGTCATCCGCGGATTTCAGCGCGCGCTTAAGCTCATCAATGTGAGTGAACCAGGAGTTGACTCCCCAGCCGAGTCGATTGTGCTCTGGGCGCTCCACTGCGTGTTGGAGCCGGGATACATAATCCAAAGCCAGCGCGCATTCACAGCGAATGGACGGAATCGCTTCGTCGATATTGCTCTCCCGGAGCCACAGATTGCGATTGAGGTCAGCGGCTTCGGCAAGTTCGGGGGGAGCTCCGCAAGCGCGCATGAGATCGCAGCCGCAGCCATGAGAAGGCAACAGGATCTCGATGATCTGGGGTGGAGCATCATAAACGTGACCTACCGGCAGGCCAAAGACATCAAAGGACTGATCTCTTATCTAACTGAGCGGCTCTCTGTCCACGGGGTGAAGACCCGTTCGGCGCAGGGAGAGCTTTGGCTACCTCCAACTGCCGAATTGTTCGCAAGGGATCGTAGGTCGTGAGGTTTCGACAGTCGGAGAGGGTTCGCCAGACGGAGCCTTGGGGTACAGTCCGCGCCGAGCGGAGCGGGTCGCGTCTAACGGAGCGCGTTGCGTCTAACGGAGCGCGTTGCGTCTAACGGAGCGCGTTGCGTCTAACGGAGCGCGCTTGGCCGACATTACAGCGTTATTCTTGCCCAAATCGAGCCAAACGCGCTCCGTTAGGCATATGTCGCTCCGTTGGCGGGGTGTGGCACTGGCGCGGCGCACGGGAGTGCTCTCAGGCGGCGGCGGTTAAGGCAGCTAGCTGAGCTAGGCAAGGCACCCACGCGGGCGAGGGGCGGCGGCGGGGTCCGTGTGTGTCATGCTGGGTGTGGTGGGGACGGCGGCAAGGCACCCGCGGCGGCGCTTGCGCCCACCACCCGCCGACCCGCACGCGGGTGCGCCAAAGCCCCGACCCCAGTGTCTCCACTGAAGCCGGGGCTTTCTGGTGCTAACTAGAACCTAGTTGCTTGAGAACCCGAACCCGAAGTCGATGTTCTCCAGCGAGTGCACGAAGTCCTCCAGACCCGTGCGCCCGTCCTCGAGGGCGAAGTCGAGCGGGCTGTAGTTCATCTCAGCCATCGCCTCGGCAGAGGGCTCAACCTCAAGATCGCCATAGCGAGCCAGACCCGTACCAGCCGGAATCAACTTACCGAGGATGACGTTCTCCTTCAGACCCAGCAGGGTGTCCGTCTTGTTGTTCATCGCCGCTTCAGTCAGAACCTTGGTCGTCTCCTGGAAGGAGGCGGCCGACAGCCATGAATCCGTTGCAAGCGACGCCTTCGTGATCCCCATCAGCATCGGACGACCCTGGGCGAACTTGCCACCCTGGGCTGCGATGCGACGGTTCTCATCGCGGTACGTCATCGAATCAACCAGCTCACCGGGCATGAAAGAGGTATCCCCCGGCTCCAGCACGGTTACCCGCCGCGTCATCTGACGCACAATAACCTCAATGTGCTTGGCGTGGATGTCCACACCCTGGGAGCGGTAGATGTCCTGAACCTCATCAACCAGCAGGCGCTGAGCCTTCGCAGCCCCACGCAAGCGCAGAACTTCCTTAGGATCCAGACGTCCAACCGACAGCTGTGTTCCGGTGGTGACGTGGTCACCGTCCTCGACCAACAGCTTCGAACGACGCGACACCTCAATGGTGACGTCTTCCTTGTCATCGTCACGCTTGATGATGATGACGCGGTAGTTCGGGTTGTCCTCGTTGATTTCGATGGTGCCATCGGCCTCGGCCATGCGCGCCACACCCTTCGGCGTGCGTGCCTCAAACAGCTCCTGAACACGCGGTAGACCCTGGGTGATGTCCTGACCACCTGATGCTGCGCCACCTGTATGGAAGGTACGCATCGTCAACTGGGTACCGGGCTCACCGATCGACTGTGCCGCGATAATGCCCACGGCCTCGCCGATATCCGCACGCTTACCGGTCGCAAGTGAGCGACCGTAACAAGCAGCACAGGTACCAACCAGTGACTCACAGGTGAGGACGGAACGGACCTTGATCTTCTCAATGCCCGCAGCAATCATCGCGTCGAGGGACTCGCCGGTAACATCGGAGCCCTTCTCAGCAATAACATTGCCATCAGCATCCATCACATCAGTGGCCAGTGTCCTCGAGTACGCGGTTGTCTCCAGAGTTTCGGAGCGGCGCATCTCACCGGTCTCTTCGTTGCGCGAAGCAATCTCAACCTCGACGCCACCACGGGTGCCACAGTCCTCTTCGCGAACGATGACGTCCTGCGAAACGTCGACCAGACGACGCGTTAGGTAACCCGATTCCGCGGTACGAAGCGCCGTATCCGCGGTTCCCTTACGGGCGCCGTGGGTCGCGATGAAGTACTCGAGGACGGTGAGGCCCTCACGGTAGTTCGCGCGAATCGGGCTTTCAATCAGCTTCTGCTTCGGGTCGGACACCAAGCCACGCATACCCGCAATCTGCTGAATCTGCGACCAGTTACCACGGGCCCCCGACTCAACCATCCGGTACACCGTGTTCTGCGCGGTGAAGTTCTGCCGCATGTCGTTTGCAACCACCTGGGTGCATTCGGTCCACACGTCCACCAGTTCGCGGTAGCGATCTTCAGCGCCGATCAGACCACGATCGTACTCACTCTGAATCTTCGCTGCCTTCTCCTCATACTTCGCGAGGATCTCCACCTTGTTCGGTGACGGCTGGATGTCGGTGAATGAGAACGTCACACCCGACCACGTCGCCCAGTAGAAGCCGGCCGACTTCAGAGCGTCCAGACATTCGGCGACGAGGACGTTCGGGTAACGTTCAGCCAACTCGTTGACGATCTCCGAGAGCTGCGACTTCTTCACCACGTAGTTCACGTACGGGTAGTCAACCGGAAGCGTCTCGTTGAAGAGGGCGCGTCCCAGGCTGGTTTCCAGTTCGAGGTCGCCACCTTCCACCCACTCTTCGGGTGTTTCGTAGCCAAGCGGTGGCACGACACCTTCAAGACGCAGGCGGATCTTCTGGTTGAGGCGAATAACGCCCGCGTCGAACGCCATGATCGCTTCGGCGATGGTGCCGTAAAGGGGCACGATTTCCTTGCCGTCTTCACCGACTACGACCTCGTCCGGGTCGGAAGTCAAGTAGAAGAGCCCGTAAACCATGACCTGCGCCGGCATTGCAACCGGGCGGCCATCAGAGGGCTTGAGGATGTTGTTCGTCGACAGCATGAGGATGCGTGCCTCAGCCTGCGCTTCAGCACCAAGTGGCAGGTGAACCGCCATTTGGTCACCGTCGAAGTCAGCGTTGAAGGCGGCGCAAGCCAGCGGGTGCAGCTGGATGGCTTTACCCTCAATAAGCTGCGGCTCGAACGCCTGAATGCCCAGGCGGTGCAGGGTTGGTGCACGGTTCAGCAGCACGGGGTGCTCGCGAATGACCTCGTCGAGGACGTCCCACACCTCGGGACGCTGACGCTCAACCTTGCGCTTCGCTGCCTTAACGTTCTGGGCGAAGTTCTTGTCGACCAGGCGCTTCATGACGAAGGGCTTGAACAGTTCCAGAGCCATCTGCTTAGGCAGACCACACTGGTGCATCTTCAACTGCGGGCCAACAACGATAACGGAACGACCCGAGTAGTCGACGCGCTTACCGAGCAGGTTCTGACGGAAACGTCCCTGCTTGCCCTTGAGCATGTCGGAAATCGACTTGAGGGGGCGGTTGCCAGCGCCAGCCACCGGACGGCCTCGTCGACCATTGTCGAACAGGGCGTCCACGGACTCCTGAAGCATGCGCTTCTCATTGTTGACAATGATTTCGGGGGCGCCGAGGTCGAGCAGTCGCTTCAACCTATTGTTGCGGTTGATGACGCGGCGGTACAGGTCGTTAAGGTCGGAGGTCGCGAAACGGCCACCGTCCAACTGCACCATGGGGCGGATATCCGGGGGGATTACCGGGACCTTGTCCAGAACCATCGTTGCAGGTGACGTACCTGTTGACAGGAACGCGTTGACGACCTTGAGTCGCTTGAGCGCGCGTGTCTTACGCTGGGTGGAGCCACTGCGGACCGTCTCCTTGAGGATCTCAACCTCTGCTGCAAGGTCGAAGTCCTGCAGGCGCTTCTGGATCGCTGCCGCGCCCATGTCACCCTTGAAGTAGGTGCCATAGTTGGTAACCATGGCGTGGTAGAGGCGCTGGTCGTCGATCAGATCCCCGACCTTGAGGTCGCGGAAGCGCGTCCACACGTCCTCCATACGACTGATCTGGTCGTCGAAACGCCTGCGGGTCTGCGACATTTCACGCTCGAAGAGACGACGTTCCTTCTTGATGACGTCGGCGCGGGCGTCCTCGGACTCAAGTTCCGCGAGACGCTCTTCCAGCCGCGCAGCGATCTCATTGACCTCAGAATCGCGACGGGTTTCGAGGCGCTTCTTCTTTACCGCCATCTCGTCACGGAGCATGTCCGTGTCTTCGCGGCGGCCGTCCTCGTCGACCTCAGTGATCATGTAGGCGGCGAAGTAGTTGACCTTTTCCAGGTCCTTCGGCGCCAAATCCAGCAGGTAACCCAGGCGTGACGGCACGCCCTTCAGGTACCAGATGTGGGTGACGGGAGCGGCAAGGCTGATGTGGCCCATGCGCTCACGACGAACCTTGGAACGGGTGACTTCAACGCCACAGCGCTCACAGGTGATGCCCTTGTAACGGACACGCTTGTACTTACCGCAAGCGCACTCCCAGTCGCGGGTCGGGCCGAAGATCTGCTCGCAGAACAGGCCGTCACGCTCTGGCTTCAGGGTGCGGTAGTTAATGGTTTCCGGCTTCTTCACTTCGCCGAAAGACCACCTGGCAATGTCTTCTGACGTGGCCAGGGAAATCCTCAAACTGTCAAAGGTCTTTGCATCCAGCAAGACTTACTCCTTATTTCCGTGGGTCACGTTTCAGATGATGTCGATGGAACCGGCAGCGGAGAGCGGGCGGGTGTCCAGGGTGATCCCCAGTTCCTCACCTGCACGCATGTCCTCTTCGGTGACCTGAATGTCGAGGACGTTACCTTCGGCATCCAGGGCCTCAACGGCCAGGCACAGCGAACGCATTTCTTGGATGAGGACGCGGAACGATTCGGGAATACCCGGCTCCGGGATGTCTTCACCCTTGACGATCGCTTCGTAAACCTTGACGCGACCCGCAGTGTCGTCCGACTTGATTGTCAGGAGTTCCTGCAGCGCGTAGGCAGCGCCGTAAGCCTCAAGAGCCCACACTTCCATCTCACCGAAACGCTGACCACCGAACTGGGCTTTACCACCCAGGGGCTGCTGCGTAATCATCGAGTAGGGACCTGTTGAACGAGCGTGAATCTTGTCGTCAACAAGGTGGTGCAGTTTCAGCATGTACTTGTAGCCAACCGCAATTTCATACGGGAAAGGCTCGCCGGAGCGTCCGTCAAACAGTTGGGCTTTGCCCAGGGCGTTGACCAGCTGTTCGCCGTCACGGTTCGGGTTGGTCACTGACAGCAGACCGAGCAGTTGGTCAGCATCCAGACCGTCGAACGCGGGGGTTGCGACCTTTGAGTTCGGGGCTGCCTTCAGCGCATCAGCGTGGAGGGTCTTCGTCCACTCTTCGCCGGCCTCGCGAGCCTTGGTGGCATCCCACCCTTGCTTCGCGATCCAACCGGTGTGGAACTCAAGAACCTGACCGACGTTCATACGACCGGGAACACCCATCGGGTTCAAGATGATGTCAACCGGGGTGCCATCCGCAAGGAACGGCATGTCTTCAACCGGGAGAATCTTCGAGACGACACCCTTGTTACCGTGGCGTCCAGCCATCTTGTCACCAATGGTGATCTTGCGACGCTGTGCGACGAGGACGCGTACCGACTGCTTGACACCCGGGCCCAGGTCGCCATCGTCCTCGTTCAGTTCGCGAACATCAATGACGATGCCCTCTTCACCGTGGGGAACACGCAGGGAGGTGTCACGCACCTCGCGCGCCTTCTCACCGAAGATGGCGCGCAGCAGGCGCTCTTCGCTGGTCAGTTCGGTTTCACCCTTCGGGGTGACCTTGCCAACCAGGATGTCGCCCGCGCGAACTTCAGCACCAACGCGGATGATGCCGCGTTCGTCGAGGTCGGACATGGCTTCCTCAGAGATGTTGGGAATATCCCGGGTTACCTCTTCAACACCAAGTTTGGTTTCGCGGGCATCGACCTCGTACTCCTCAATGTGGATTGAGGTGAGGACGTCGTCTTCAACAACGCGGCGCGACAGGATGATCGCGTCCTCATAGTTGAGACCTTCCCACGACATGTAGGCAACCAGGAGGTTCTTGCCGAGCGCCAGTTCGCCACCATCCGTGGAGGGACCGTCGGCGATGACGTCACCGGGTTCCACCACGTCGCCCTCGTTGACGAGGACGCGCTGGTTGATGCAGTTGCCCGGGTTGGAACGCTTGAACTTGGTCAGCAAGTAACGCGACTGGGTGGCGTCATCGTTCGCAATTACGACCTCGTCGGCCGAAACAGAACTGACCACACCGGCCTTGTCGGCAACTTCAATCTCCATGGAGTCATGCGCGGTGCGACGTTCCATACCGGTTCCCACCAGCGGAGCCTCCGTCACCAGTAGCGGCACGGCCTGACGTTGCATGTTGGCACCCATGAGTGCGCGGTTGGCGTCGTCGTGCTCCAGGAACGGAATCAACGAGGTCGCAACCGAAACCATCTGGCGCGCCGAAACGTCCATGTAGGTGATGTCATCGTGCTCGACGAACATGGGGTCCTCGCCGGCAATACGGCACTGCACGAGTTCGTCGCGGAAGGTGCCATCGGGGTTCGTCGGCGATGATGCCTGAGCAATGTACTGCCCGATCTCATCGTCAGCAGTCAGCCACTGGATTTCATCCGTGACGCGACCGTCAACAACCTTGCGGTACGGGGTCTCAATGAAACCAAACGGGTTAATGCGTGCGAATGCAGCAAGCGAACCGATCAGGCCAATGTTTGGACCTTCAGGGGTCTCAATCGGGCACATGCGGCCGTAGTGAGAGGGGTGAACGTCACGAACTTCCATGCCCGCGCGGTCACGCGACAGACCACCGGGGCCGAGGGCGGAAAGGCGGCGCTTGTGGGTCAGGCCCGCAAGCGGGTTGTTCTGATCCATGAATTGCGAGAGCTGTGAGGTGCCGAAGAACTCCTTGATCGCAGCCGTCAACGGACGGATGTTGATCAGTGAGGTCGGGGTGATCGCCTTCGGGTCCTGGGTCGACATGCGCTCACGAACCGTGCGCTCCATGCGGGACAGGCCCGTGCGGATCTGCGCCTGAATCAGCTCACCGACGGAGCGAACACGACGGTTACCGAAGTGATCGATGTCGTCGGTCTCAACGCGGATCTCAGCGGGCTCACCGTGGCGGATGCCAGGAAGAACCTTCTCACCCTTCTGCAGGGCAAGCATGTAGCGGACCGTGGCAACAATGTCGTCCTCGGTCAGGGTCTTAGCCCTGGTTGGGACGTCAAGGCCCAGCTTCTTGTTGACCTTGTAGCGGCCCACCTTGCCCATGTCGTAACGCTTGGGATCACGGTAGAAGTTGTAGAGGAGGGCGTCTCCGGCCTCGACCGAAGCGGGCTCACCTGGGCGAACCTTCTTGTAGATCTCTTCCAGGGCCTCTTCGCGGGTCTCGATCGAGTCCTTAGCGAGGGTCTCAAGGAGCAGCGGGTAATCCTCATACAGCACCTCAATCTCAGGGGTGGTGAGGCCGATCGCCTTGAGGAACAGGGTGACGGGGAGCTTACGCTTGCGGTCGATACGCACCGAGACTGCGTCGCGGCGGTCGATTTCAAACTCAAGCCATGCGCCACGTGAAGGGATGATGCGCGCAGAGAATGTGTCGCGGTCCGAGTTGGGGTCCGACTGCTTGTCGAAGTAGACGCCCGGGGAACGACCCAGCTGGGAGACGACAACACGTTCGGTGCCGTTGATGATGAAGGTGCCGTCCTCGGTCATCATGGGGAAGTCGCCCATGAAGACGGTCTGGGACTTGATCTCACCGGTCTCCGCGTAGGTGAAGTCGGCCTTCACGTACATCTTTGACGAGTAGGTGAGGTCGCGTTCGCGGCACTCTTCAGGGGAGTTGCTGGGGGGTTCCAGGGTGGGCTCGCGGAACTCAAGGAGCATTTCCTTGCGGGGGTCCTCAATCCCGGAGGTTTCCTCAAACACTTCGTCGAGGCCGGATTCGCCGTGAACTTCTTCGCCACGTGCGACGGCCTGCTGAAGGGCAGTCTGGGAATACTTGCTCCAGTTGCGTGTCCCACACAGCCAGTCGAAGCTGCGGATCTGCAGTTCGAGGAGGTTGGGGGCCTGGAGCGGCTCGCGAAGCTTCGCGAATGAAATACGGTGTGTGGGTTCGTATGCGGCGTTCGCCGCGTTTGAACTGGCAGCCAAAGGGGGTCCTTCCCGGCAAGTTTCTGACGCTGTAGGGTTACCTACAGAGTCGGCATGCGTTGCGCGCGTTGCTCCCGGCCCCTAACTGACTCGCTCCTGCACGCTTGGCGCTGATTCGGCGTGTGGATACAGGTCACCTCGGACACATGGGTGCAAATGTTGAGTTTATGTGGGCCGGTGGTGTATAGCAATGGCGCGCGACGTGAGGTTGGGCACGCTAGCCGCCGGCCCAACCCGCCGCGCCGGGCCTGCCGCCGCACCTCCGGCCGCTGCCGGCCCGCCGCCCTGCCGCGCCCGGGCGCATCCGCCACTAACTACACTATTGTGGCTCAAAAACCCCCGAAATCCCCGCAAATTCTTGCCACTTCAGTGCAGTTAGCGGAAATGCCTGCCACCCCAGCACACCCACCAAATCCCATCGGTCCCCACCGGTTCTCAAAGCCCCGTCTCTTTCAGAACTTCCGGTCCCTGTGGAAAAGCTCCGGCGACTGCGCCGCCCAGAGCTTTCCACCGGGTCGAGACACCGTGACACCCAAAGCACACAGTCGCTCGCGCAAGTACACAACCAGGGCTGAGAGGTCACGACACTGCTCGTAGTAGACATTTATGAAGCGCCACCCACTATCGGTGAGCAGCTGCTGGCGTCTAGAGAATCGCAATGCGACCTCATCCGCCGTTGCTGCAGTTCCCCCGAACTTGCCCATCCCAGAGACTTCGATCGCGATCATCTCCTCCGGCAGAGCGATATCAACAAAAAACCTCCGCCCTCGCACCTGCACTTCGTGCTGGCAAACGACTTCTTGTCGCCCTCGCACTAGGCACGCGAGCACCCACAGCACAGTTGACTCCGCAGGTGATTCGATCCCACCACTCGCACTCTCGAGAACTGCCTGAGTCCTGCGGTGTCCTCTCTCCATTCCCAAACTACTAACCTCTTGAATGAGGTGCTCCCGCCAACGCGCCTCGCGGATTCGCGACCCCACCAAGTCCCAGCGATCAAAGCCCGCAATGAACCGCAGGAAGGCGGAGACGTTGTGGAATGCCTGCAGCGGACGAGCTCGCTGGCACAGGTCGTAAGCCAGTAGCGGTATCGGTGCAAGGGGCATGCCCCAGAAATCTTCGGCCTCAAGCCCCTCAACCATTGGCCCGCTGCGACGACAATGCCAAGCAACGCTAGGAACGATGATCTCACCCACGGGGACAGCAGGGAACAACGCGGGCTTCCCACTCCTGGCGTCAGTTCGTACTGTGACGTCGGGATTGTTCCACCATGGCTCTATCCCGAGGGTTACTAGTGCAGACTCCCCCGTGAACAGCACTCCGTGCCTCATCGTTGCGAGCAGCCGCGCTTGTGCGACCCTTCGCCGCACGTCCCAGGGCTTCTCGCCTTCGAGGTACGAAGTGGCGACGTATGTCCCCCGCACCACCATCACCAGACTGTTGCTCTTGCGGATGCGGCGGGTCTGCGTCGAGCGAAGAAGATGCTTGCTTGATACGTCCATAATTGCATCGTGCGCGACTCGAGATGTCTGTGCAGGTGAAACTTCCCCGGCTGGGGATATCAGCAGTTCCTCGGTTCTGTGGATAAGGACCTTCCCGTCAGGCCAGGACGGCACTGTCGCCGCGGAAGCGCGCTCGCGCAAGGAAACCAACGTAGCCAGACCCAACGATGCCGACCCCGGATGCGTCATCGCCACTAGCTACACTCTTGTGGCTCAAAAACCCCCGAAATCCCTGCAAATTCCTGCCACTTCAGTGCAGTTAGCGGGAGAGTCTAGACTGGACGCGCAATCTTTCCCCGACACCGGAGGGACACCCGTGGATCCGCACGTAGACTCGGCCTCAGACTCCCACCCCGTAACCGGAGCCGACCACGCCGAGGCCGACGCCAACCAGCTAAGCGCCAACGTTGCCGCCGTCCGGGAGCAGATCAACGCTGCAGCCCTCCGCTCCGGCCGCAGTGCCGCGGATATCCGCCTGCTTCCCGTCACCAAGTACCACCCGGAGAGCCAACTCCGCGCCATCTATGCCCTCGGTTTCCGCGACCTTGGCGAGAACCGGATCCAAGAGCTGCGCGCAAAAGCGGCTGCCATGAGCGACCTCGACATCAACTGGGTGCTCATCGGCCACCTCCAGACCAATAAGGCGACCCAGGCCGCGCGGGTCGCAAAAGAGATCCAGTCAGTCGACTCACTGCGCGTCGCCACCGCCCTCAGCAATGCCGTGGTCAGACTCCACAGCGAGGACGAGGACGCAGGTGCGGGCGCCGCAGCCGCCCCACTGCAAGTCCTGCTTCAAGTCAACACGTCCGGGGAGGAAGCAAAGTACGGCCTCGCCCCAAGCGAAGTCGGGGCCGTCCTCGAACAGGTTGCGGACCTGCCCGGCCTGACCGTCGGCGGTTTCATGACCATGGCGCCGCTAACCGACGACGAGGGCGTGGTGCGTCAAACCTTCTCCCGTCTGCGGGAACTGCGCGACGCACTCAGGACAACGTCGGGGCTGGAACTCCCAGAACTCTCCATGGGGATGTCCCACGACTTCGAAATCGCGATCGAAGAGGGCGCAACAACGGTGCGGATTGGCTCCTCAATCTTCGGCCCCCGCCTCTAGGCGGCGATCAGGCTGACCCGAACTGCCCCCTGAAGTTGTAGACAGCCCCAAGCAGGTTGGCATCGTTGAAATACCGACACGCTACAACCTGCGGCAAGGGGAACACCTCGTCGGAGAACTTCTTGGCGGCGCGGATCTCTTCGTTGAGGATCTCCAGGAACAGCGGCTGCGCGCTGATCCCGCCTCCAACTGCGAACCTTTCGGGGTCGAGGACACACTGAATGTTGAGGATCTGGACAGCCAACTCTGAACAGTAACGGCGCAGTGCTACCAGGGCGTCCTCGTCCCCCTGACCGGCCCGGGCAAACAGCTCTTCCTCGTCGATGTCGGTCGCACCCGACCTGCGCTGGTAGTCCGCGATGAGTCCAGGCACCCCTGTCGCCCACCCAAACCACCTAGTCTTCTCAGTTTCGTGCGCCTTACCAACGGATATGTAGCTGTACTCGCCCGCAAAAGAGTTGCGCCCGCGGAGGATCTCCCGGTTGACGAATGCCCCTCCCCCAACTGCGGTCCCACAAATCACGACGGCCCCACTGTCG
>RRZT010583852.1_pt1 | contig 16451 bp, 17 predicted proteins | sample 2165551 | NCBI WGS metagenome assembly RRZT01 (sample SAMN10456910, study PRJNA506462) | wastewater metagenome | biome: wastewater; feature: sludge; material: wastewater sludge; isolation source: wastewater sludge with Escherichia coli K12::gfp cells carrying plasmid... | place: USA: Moscow, Idaho...
CAAGGATGTGGACAGCAATGCGATTGGTGTTCGCGTCAGTGAGGAATCGCTCACCCGGATCGCACGAGAGGTGGCCGCGCTCGACGTAGCCGATGGCGTTGTGTTCGATGCCGGCCGGCTCACGCTGGAGACCATCCGTGAACAGGTGGGCTATCGCGGTATCAGACTGCGGATGCCGGCCACTATCAGTAGCGCCCGGCGGAGCTCGCCTGGGACGTCTCCAGTGGCGACCCGATCGTGCCGCCTCCCAGGTTGATCGAGCTTCAACGGGTTCTTGGCGACCCCATTCCGATCTGGTCCTATGCCCCAGAAACAGCCATCGCGGAGAAGGTCGTCACACTGCTCGAGCGTGGCATCACCTCCACCCGCTGGCGCGACTACGTCGACATCGTCCAACTCCATCGAGGGCAGCGAACCGATCCCGCGGCTCTCCGTGAGGCTCTGGAGGCGGTGGCTCACTATCGGAATGTGGAGCTGCTTGCGTTCGAGACCGTGGTCGACGGCTGACACCAGCGGGTCAGCGACTTCCCCAATCAGCGGCTGCTCACAGACATCGCTAGCGTGGGCAGTCGCTGCACCGCTACGAATCCCGACTGGTGCCGGACGATGCGGTGGCCGGCCGGGTGGCGGCCGAACACGGCGCGATCGGCCCAATGCCGGATTGAAGGAGAAGTCGCAGGAGCACCCGACCGGCATCGAACGCGACGCCTTCAGCGACGTCGAGGGCGGCCACCTCTCGTGCGATCCGGGTGAGCGATTCCTCACTGACGCGAACACCAATCGCGTTGCTGTCCACATCCTTGGTGGGCCTTCGAACTGCGTAAGCGCCCATCAGAAGGCCACCCTTGAGGACGAACTGCCTGGCGTGCCCGGTGATCGCCAGTCGCGCCAGGAACGACTCGAGAATGTGCCGTGTGAGATACGCCTGGGTGGCGACGGGCCCACCGGTGGTTCTGCCCTCGGCGCGGGCGAGGCGCTGCAACTCGTCGAAAACCTGCTCGCTCGACCGCCGAACGGCAGTGCGCCGATCGATTCCGGCGCCCTCGGTTCGTCGGACGTCTGCGGAATCGCTAACGTCGGCCACGGGGTTTCCTTCGTGGGTCTCGGGCATCACGGGACTCGATCGTTCAGGTCAGTGCTTGGAGGGCTTGCAGGAGTGGCGATTTGGCTCGCGGAAGTTTGGTGGCCACCGAGATCAACTCCGCCGGCTTGCCGCCGCGATCGAGCCAGGCGCGCAGGGCCGCGGTCGGCGTTTCATACCCCAGTTCGCCACGAAGGCGATAGGCGTCAGCGATACATCGTTCCGCGTTGTACATGCCGATCGTCAGTCCGTCGGTGCCGGGGATCGGGATCTCTTCGCGGCCGATGTCGAAGGTCGACTTGTCGAACAGGTGCCACGTGATCGCGCCGGCGGTCGCGGGGATGCGGGAGCCGCGGGGGAGCGCGACGTCCAGGGTGGCGGGGATCTCGTCGGTCAGGCCGTGATGGGCGAGCGCCGACACCAGACAGATGATCGCATCGGGGCGCCGGGCGGCCGCCTCGATCCAGTCCAGGTCGCCGGCTTCGGCGTCCGTGGGTTGGTAGATCCCGCGCGCTATCCGTTCGTAGCGGCCCGCCCTCACCCCTCGTGCCAGTTGGGCCTTCGATGTGCCATGGGCGGCGGCGTTCTTGGTCGTCACCGTGTTCATCCCGGCCTCCTCAGCGATGGTAACCAAGTGTATACAGATAGTCGTATCTGTCTACAGTCAGCGACAGTCTCGGTAGGGCTGGCCTGTCGCACGAATGTTGCATAAGGCGGTTACGCGACCGTAGGTTGCCTAGTCAAATCCAAGTCTTCCGCGTGCTTTTAATCCGCGGGTTCTGGGTTCGATTCCCAGTGGGCCCACCAGTCGTCGGTCGAGCTTGTCGAGACCTTTCTCAGGGTTAGAACGGACTGGTGCCCCGAGGGCTCCGTCATTCCGGCGAACGCCGGAATCTCTGGGCAGAGGCATACCTGGCCACTGCTTGGGGCGGTCTACCAGATCCCGTGTTGCGCAGCCTCTGCGGGGATCTCGGAGGTGAGCCCCGGGTAGGGGTCCTTTCAAGCCACGCGCTGGTCGCAGCACTGCATCCGTTCGCGCAGGAGCGCGCCATCGGTGCAGTAGCGGCCGCGGGTCTGTCCGTCGGCGCGCCCATGAGCCGCTCGGTTGGTGCCCGACCTTTCGGCGATCAAGCTCCGCGGGTCTTGGGATCGGTCCCAGGAGGGTCCACCAGGTCAGGGCGACGACCGCTGGGGGATCACGTGGCGATCGAGGCTTCGGAAGTACACCTCGAGACCGAATGCGGCCGCAACCCCTGACACGCCCGCGACCAGCCAGAACGACGGTCGACCGAGCCGGCGCCGTTGCGTGGGCACCAACCAGGCAGCAGTGGCGAGATTCATGCCCGCCCACACCGCGTTCAGCCTCGGGGAGGAATCCGCGCGTCCCGGCGGATCGGCGAACGGCGTGGGGAAGGGCTGCCGCATGACCGCGTGTGCCAGGTGCGGCACCGCATTGGCCGCCACGGCGCCGGCGGACGCCGCAGCGGCATGGTTCTTCAATGACACGGCAGGCTCCTTCAGGCGACGGCGATGATAGCGAGCCGCGTCCATCACCGACCTCTCGTAAGTGGTGATCGAAGCCCAACTCGGCCGGGCTGTGGAGCCATCAGGGCTTCCCTCAGGAGTCGGAGGCGCGCATTCCGCGCAGGATCAGCCAGGCGGCCACCAGGGCGAGCAGGTAGCTGACGCCCGCGCTGATCGGTGCCATCAGCGGCAATCCGTCGACGAACACCAGGACGAACGGCGGCCACAGGGTCAGGATGGAAGCGACCTGGATGCCCGCCACCCATTGGGCGGGTCGGCGCCGGCCGTTCCAGGCCAGCGGCACCAGCGCCAGGGTCACCAACGCCGTCAACGGGCAGTAGATGGCGAGGAAGACCACCAGGATGTCCCACGCGGATCCGTCCAGGCCGATCTCCGAGACAGCCGGGATGGCGTTGAGTACGGTGAAGGCGGCCGCGAGCGCGAGGCCGATCCGCAGCGAGACGGGACGGCGTGGAACAGCCGGGGCGAGGGCGGGCATCGCCGGATTGATGGTGGCCATGGTTGACTCCTTCACAGGTTCGGTCGGACCGCGGTTCGGCCCGACAACGAGCCTGCTGCGGCAGGCGTTGCACACCCAGGGGGCTGAACCGCGATCCGCCGGGTGATTGTCGGGTTGATCGCCCGGCCGAACCGGGACGCCCACCCCACGCCGTCGGTCGAGCTTGTCGAGCCCCATGCCGGGCCGTCGAGAGCCTGTGGCAACGGGTTTCGACATGCTCAACCAACGGGCACGAAGAGGAACCGCCCGGACATCTTCCCGGCTCATCTGGGGGCCGGCCCCTACAGCGACGGCGGTCCGGCGGGAGAGAATGCCGCCATGCCAACTCCCATTCGCGTGCTCGTCGCCGACGATCACCCGATCGTGCGTGGCGGTCTGGTCGCGCTGTTGAGCACGCTCGCCGACGTCGAGGTCGTCGGCGAGGCGTCGGACGGCGCCGAGGCGGTTCGCGAGGCACTGCTGTCGCGTCCCGACGTGGTGGTGCTCGACCTGCGGATGCCGAACGTGGACGGCGTGGAGGCCGCACGGCGAATCGGGCGGGACCTGCCCGGCACCGCAGTGCTGGTACTCACGATGTTCGACGAGGACGACCTGGTCGCCGACGCCCTCGCCGCCGGCGCGCGCGGCTACCTGCTCAAGGGCGCGGAGCCCGAAGAGATCGAGCGTGCTCTGCGCACGGTGGCCGGCGGGTCGGCGGTGCTGGCCCCGCGGATCGCCGAACACGTGCTGGGACGGGTCACCCGCCGTCCGGCCGGCGAGTCGTTGCCTGAGTTGACCGCGCGAGAGCACGACGTGCTGACCCTGATTGCGCAGGGGGCGTCCAACACTGCGATCGCGCAAGGCCTGGGGATCGCTGCGAAGACGGTGGGCAACCACGTGTCGTCGATCTTTCTCAAGCTCGGCGTCGCCACCCGCGCCGAGGCGATCGTGCGGGCTCGCGAGGCGGGGTACGGGCGATGATCATCCGGCGCATCGGCCTGGTGCTGGCGGTGCTGATCTCACTGGTGGCGTTGGTGCCCGCGCTCGACATCGGCCCCGACCCGGCAACCGGTCAGCTCGGGGTGACCGCGGTGGCCGCGGCGGTGCTGACCGTGCTGGTCGCCGTCGTGGTCGTGGTTCTCGTCGTGCCGGCGTGGCGCGGGACGGAATGGGCCGGCCTGGCGATCGGGGGTGCCTTGCTGGCGGGCATCGTCACGTCCTTTCCGGTCTTCTTCGCCCCGCCGGAGGTGGTACCGGCCGGTGGTGTGATCGCGGCCGCCGTCGGCACGTTGGTCACGATCGCGGTCGTCGCGATGGTGCTGGTGACGTCGTCTTCGCTGGCGCTGCACGCCCTGGCCGTGATCGTGGTGATCGCCCTCTACGCGTCGGTGGTGTCGGCGCTGTTGACGGTCGTGCCACCGCAGGCCGAACGGCTCGTGCACGTCGTGACCGCGGTGGCCGTGGTGCTGCTGTACGCACCGCTGCTGACGCTGCTGCGACGCACCGTCGGCCGGGCCCTGTACGGGGGCCGCCTGGACCCTGCCGCGACGGCCTGGCTGGTCGGCGATCGGCGCGGCGCCGACACCGAGGTGGTGGCCTCGGCCCTCACCGACGCTGCTCGCGAGTTGCGGCTGCCGAGGATCGAGCTGGTCGCCGGCGATCGGGTCCTCGCGGTGGGCGTCTCGCCGGCGCCTTCCGGCTCCGTCATCGTGACGCTTCCGCTGCGCACCCAGCCCGCGTCGGCCGAAGGCTCAGCTGCGCCCGACGACCTGTCGTTCAGGATCACGTTGCGGGTCGGTGAGCGACAGTTGCGCCGCGACGATCGGACCGCCCTGCAGTTGGTGGCATTGCCGCTCAGCCTGCTGGCGCGCGAGAGCGCACTGCTCACCGAGGTTCGCACCGCCCGGGCCGCGCTCGCAGACGTACGGGAGCGGGAACAGCTCACCCTGCACCGTGACCTGCACGACGGTCTGGGTCCGCTGCTCACCGGCGCCGTGATGCGTGCGGACGCGGCCCGTAACCTGTTGGCCACCGACGTTGAAGCCGCCAGGGACTCGCTGGACGCCGCCCGCAGCGACCTGCGGGTCGCGGTGACCGAGCTGCGTCGGGTCGTCTATCGGCTGTGGCCGCTGGAGCTGGAGCAGCGCGGCCTGTGGGGGGCCATCGCCACCAGGGCCGCACGCTCGGGGGCGGACCTGGTGTGCCCAGACACGACCGTGGACCTGCCTCCGGCGGTCGAGCTGGCGCTGTACCGGATCGTCAGCGAGGCATTGACCAACGCCGACCGGCATGCGCCGGGAGAAACCGCCCGGGTGGCGGTCGACGTCGGCCAGCAGGCCGTCACCGTGACGGTGACCAACCCGCTACCGGCCGGCGACACGAACCTCACCGCAGGAATGGGACGCACCTCGATCGGGGTGCGTGCCGAAGAGTTGGGTGGCTATGCCGAGATCGGGCCGACAGGTGCAGGGCGAGGCAACCTCTGGCGGGTGCACGCGGTGCTGCCGGCCGCCGCGTAAGAACCGGCCCCGGTGATCGACCGGGGCCGACGTCAACGATCAGGGTGGTGAGTTCTTGCCATCGCCATCGCCATCGCCGCGCTGGTGGCACGTCGCCATGAGGCCGCTCACACCAAACCAGCATGCGTGCGTACAGTGGTGACCGTGCCGATCGCCCCGTCACCGCACGCCGGCATGGGCGCCGTGCCCCACCACGGCGGGGTGACGTTTCGGGTCTGGGCGCCGAACGCCCGCACGGCGCACGTGACCGGCGACTTCTCCGGGTGGCACGCCAAGGGCCGGGTGCCGATGGCCCCCGACCACGCACGGTCCGGCACCTGGTCGGTCTTCGTCGAGCAGGCCGACACCGGCTCGCACTACAAGTTTCTGCTGCGTCGGGGTGGGCCGTACCGGTGGCGCATCGACCCGTTCGCCCGGCAGGTGACCCACAGCCGCGGCGACGCGGTGGTGTTCGACCCGCGCGCGATCGACTGGGGCGGGCAGCCGTTCGAGATGCCGGGCTGGGACGACCTGGTGCTCTACGAGCTGCATGTGGGCACCTTCGCCGCAGCGGACGACCGTCCGGGCACCTTCGACTCGGCGATCGGCCGGCTGGATCATCTGCGCCGGCTCGGCGTCAACGCGGTCGAGGTGATGCCGCCCTTCGGGTTCGCCGGGCCGCGCAGTTGGGGCTACAACCCGTCCCACCTGTTCGCCATCGAACCCAGTTACGGCGGCCCGCACGCGTTCGCCCGGTTCGTCCGCGCCGCCCACGAGCGGGGCATCGCGGTGATTCTGGACGTGGTGCACAACCACCTCGGCCCGACCGACCTCGACCTGTGGCGCTTCGACGGGTCGTACCGCCGGGGCTACGGAGGCAAGTACTTCTACAACGACCGCCGCGCCCTCACGCCCTGGGGCGCCACCCGGCCCAACTACGACCGTCGCGAGGTGCGCAACTTTCTGCGCGACTCGGCGGTGATGTGGCTGGAGGATTTCCGCGTGGACGGCCTGCGCTTCGACGGCACCAACTACGTGCGGTCGCGGTGGGGCAGCACCCACCGTGCGCAGGACCGCATCGCCGGCGGGCACCGCTACCTGGCCGGGGTGACCACCGACCTTCGCTCGCGGCAGCCGTGGAAGCTGCTGATCGCCGAAGACATGCAGCGTGACCCGCTGGTCACCGCGCCGGTCGAGCACGGCGGGCTGGGTTTTCACTCCCAGTGGGACGCCGACTTCGTGCACCCCGTGCGGCACGCTCTGGAAACCCCGTGGGACGCCGACCGCGACGTGGCTGCGGTCGCCCGGGCGGTCACCGGCCACTACCTGCAGGCACCCCACGAACGGGTCGTTTTCACCGAGTCGCACGATGAGGTGGCCAACGGTCGAGCCCGCGTACCGGAGACGATCAACCCGGGCGCCGCCGACTCGTGGCCGTCGCGCAAGCGAGCCGCCCTCGGCCTGGCCCTCACGCTCACCTCGGCGGGCATGCCCCTGCTGTTTCAGGGTCAGGAGTTCTGTGAGGACGGGTGGTTCGACGACCGCAGGCCGCTGCGGTGGGACAAGGCCCAACGGCATTCGGGGTTCCTGCACCTGGCCAGCCAGCTGATCGGGCTGCGACGCAACCTGAACGGCACCACCGCCGGACTCAGGGGAGCGCGCACTGCGCTGCTGCGCGTCGACAGCGAGCGCAAGCTGCTGGTGTATCACCGCTGGTGGCGCGGCGGTGCCGGCGACGACGTGGTCGTGGGCGTCAACCTGAGCGCCCACGTGGTCGGCGATTACCGGGTCGGCCTACCGCGGCCGGGCGTCTGGCGCTTGCGCTGCAACACCGACGCCCCGATGTTCGGCCACGACTTCGGCTGCGTTCACGCCGGCGACCTGCACGCCGAGCACGAACCGTGGGATCAGCAAAGCTCGTCGGCCGCTTTCACCATCGCCCCTTACAGCGCACTTGTGTACTCGCAGGATGCCGCCTGACGGAAGGCTCCGGGGTGCGGCGAACGCTCACCCTGCTACTGACACCATCGCCACCGCATGAACCCCTGCCAGGGGGTGAAAAACGCTGCCGACGCGCGATCACACCCCAACGGACGGAACAGCCCAAGGGATGGCTGCAAACGGTGCTGCGCGGCGTAGCGTGAGGCCAGTCGGACTTCAGGAGGACCCATGCCCGCAGCGCACGCAGCGACAACGTCGACCACCGCCTTCATGGAGCGGCTCGAGCAGAGCGAATCCCTGGGCCGGGCGGCCGAAGAGATGGCGAAACCGATGGGTTCGCTGCTGGGCGAGGGCCCCGTGAGCGATGCGCTGAGGGGACGTCCGCTGGGTCACGCACTGCACCCGGTGCTGGTGCAGGTGCCGATCGGTGCGGTGCTGTCGGCGGCGGTGCTCGACGTGGTGCAGGGCCGCAAGGCACAGGCACAGTCGCGGCTGCTGATGGGGCTGGCCTGGGTCACGTTGGCGCCGGCGGCCCTCAGCGGCTGGGCGGAGTGGGTGCACGCCGACGAACGCACCCAACGGGTCGGCATCGCCCACGCGGGCCTCAACGCCACCGCGGCGGTGGCCTCGGCGCTGTCGTACCTGACCCGGCGGCGGGGCTGGTCGCCGGCGGCCGCGGCGTTGACCGGGGTGGCTGCGGCGGCGTTGAGTGCCGGCGGAGTGCTGGGCGGGCACATGAGCCTGGTGCGCAAGTACGCCTCGCACGACCGGCCGTCGGATTCCGAGGGTGTCACCAAGGGCAGGTTCGACGGCTAGCGCCCGCGCCACTCGCGCTTCAACGGTGCGAGCCTCGGGTGAGAGGCCAGAGCCCTCACCACCCCATCGTGCCCGGTGACCCCTTGAACGGCCCGCTCACCGTGGGGGTGATCCAGCCCCCGTAGAACCCGCCCGGCTGGGGCGTGACCGGACTGCCGTCGACCAGGCAGGCGTCCATCTCACGGGCGTAGAGCGCCACGTGATCGCGCAGCACGACGGCGTCGCCTCGGGGGTTGCGGTAGGTCCAGGCGGCCCGTGCGGCCACCTGGTCGCCGACCACCACGTCGTAGTAGCTGGCGGCACCCTTCCATTCGCAGACGGTGCCGACGCCGTCCACCTCGCGCAGAACGCCCGGCTCGAAGGCCGAGAGCGGCAGGTAGTAGGTGGGCGGGTGCGAGGTTTCGAGCACGCACCACGCGTCGTCGGTGGCTGCGATGGTCCGGCCTGCGAAGCGCACCTCGACGTGCTCGTGCCACTGCTCGTACGCCGGTGGACGAGGGAAGTCCCAGACCGACCGCTGGCCCGGCTTGGATGCGTCACGACGGGGTCTCATCGCCCCATGATCTCGAAATCGTCGTCGCCCCGCAGTAGGTTCGCGCCCACCATGAACCGAGGGGAGGCCCAGCTGAGTCGAAACCGTCCGGCCCGGTCACCGGCGCCGACCAGGGCGTCGGCTTTCAGGTGAGCAAAGGGCCGGCGCGCGCCATCTGCTCGACCAGTGCGGGGGAGTGAACAGCGCTGGCGTGAGCAGCGATCAGAACCCGGGCGTCTCGCAGCTGACCGCGCACCGACTCGGGCGTGCCGGCGAACAGGTCGGGGCTGACGGCCCGGCCCGAGAGGTGCCGGAGGTAGTCGACCGAGTCGAGGGTCACGAGGGCGGCGTCATCAGGCGTCCCTGCCCTCACCTGCCACTCGCCGCCGCCGGTGCCGCTCAACCGCAGAACGAACGCGGGGCCCGTCCAAGCCGGCCCCAGGTCGCGCACCACCTGGGCGACGACGTCGGCATCGGTGGGGTCGCGGGGTATGTCCACCCCCGTCGCGCGGCCGATGTCGTAGCGGTGCATGAAGCAATCGCGGGGCAGCACCACGTCGGCCAGATGGCCGAAGGTGGCGTACTTCGGCAGCGAGGCGACCCCCATCAGCGGCAATGGCCGCGACCAGCCCGGCGGCACCGCCCTGGGGGTGTCGCGGCGCAGCACCTCGAGCAGCTGATCGGTGCTGAGGCGCCGATACGTCCTGATCGCGGCCTCGTTGGTGCCGTCGAAGAAGTTGCGGACGCGAAAGTGCAGCAGCCAGCCGGTGACCAGGCCGGCGTACGCGAGCGGGTTGCGGGTGTCGCTGAGCGTGCCGGCGATGTCGCGTACGGTCCACGGCGCACATTCGGTGACGAGCTGCCACTGGTGGGGTTCGAGCGGTTCGAGCTGGCGGATCAACGCCTGCCGCTGGGACAGCGCGACCTCGGTACCACGCGCGTGACTGGGCAGGGGAATCTCGACCGCTTTCATCGCATCCACGACCCCAGGGCGCGAACGGCCACAGCAGCGGCACCCACAGCACCGCCACGGTCAGAAAGAGCAGCAGTGGCAGGCCGAGCTTCCAGTAGTCGCCGAACCGGTAGCCGGCGGGCTGCATGATGATGGTGTTGGCGGCGGTCGCCACGGGGGTCAGAAACGACGCGGCACCGGTCACGGTGAGGGCCATCATGAACGGCAGCACCGACACGTGCAGATCGGCGGCCAGCACGGTGGCGATCGGCACCATGATCAGCACGGTCGCGGTGTTCGAGATCAGCTGGCCGAGCACCACGGTGAGCACGCAGATCGCGAGCAGGCCAGCGGCATGAGCATCTGGCAGCAGCGATGCCCACCCCTGATGGCCACCACGACCACCACCGGAATCAGGGCCGCGACCGCCCCGTTGACGCTGATCAGGGCGGTGAGCAGCGCCACCAGCAGGCAGATCAGAATGAGCAGTATCGGGCGTTTCTCGCCGCCGCGGCCGATCACCTGCTGACCCGCCCAGGCGGTGACGCCGGTGGAGTCGAGGCCGTCCGACACCACGAACAATGTGGCGATGAAGATCACCGTCGGGTCGCCGAAGCCGGCGAGGGCCTGGTTCAGGGTGCGTACGCCGGTGGCCCAGAGGCGCAAGCAACTGGACTCAGACGTGGCCGACATCTCGAACCTGGGCGGATCGTTCGCCGGCTGCACGACGGCGGCGCTGTTCCTGCAGGAGTTCGTGGGTGAGAAGCCGTGGGCGCACATCGACATCGCCGGCACCATGTCGACCGACGCCGACGACTCGTGGCGTTCGGCCGGTGCGACCGGTTACGGCGCCCGGCTGCTGGCGCAGTTGGCGGCGGACTTCTGACGTATCGCTGGTCGAGCTTGAGGTTGGTCGAGCTTGGCGTTGGTCGAGCTTGGCGTTGGTCGAGCTTGTCGAGACCCCCGTGGTTGCGTCTGTTCCGCGGAGCGGGGCCGCCCCTGTCCCGCCCTTGCGGAACTGCTCGGCTAGCGCCTCGCTGTGCGCAAACGCCCGACCACGCCCTGACAGGGGCGGCCCCGCTCCGCTTGGAGCTTCCTTTGGTCGAGCAGGTGTCGGCCCCCGCATGGTCGCGTCCGTTGCCTTGAGCGACGGTTGCTCCTGTCCCACCTTGCTGGACTGAAGCTGGGTCAGCCTTCGAACCACGTCGTCCCGGCGGACGCCGGGATCTTGTGACCCGAGTCGGGGGTGGTGTGCTGCCGGGCCGGTGGACGTCCATCTGGTGCTGTTTCGCCACGTAGCTGCCTTTGTGACACGTAACCGCCCGCGTGCAGGCAGCGACGTGTCACGAGGGCAGTTACGTCGTCGGACGGGCCCGATCGACCCGGTTGTTGGTCGTGCTTGTCGAGACCGACCGGCGGGGTGAGGGTGACGGCTGGCTGAAAGCGCCTCGCCGTGTGTTCGTTCGGCGTAGTGTTGAAGGTGTTCACGGCCCCACCGACGGTCAGTGGCGACCCTCGGCGGCGACGTGAGAGGAGGAGCCATGAACACCGAACAGTACGAGCGAATGGGTCAGGGCCTGGGGTTTGTGGCCGCCCTCGACCAATCGGGTGGCAGCACGCCGGGTGCGCTGAAACGGTACGGCATCGAACCCGACAGTTACTCGGGCGACGACGAGATGTTCGACCTGGTTCACGCCTACCGCACCCGCATCATCACCAGTTCGGCGTTCAGCGGCGACAAGATTCTGGCGGCGATTCTGTTCGAGCAGACCATGAACCGCGACATCGACGGCATCGACGTGCCCGACTTTCTGTGGCACGTGAAGGGCGTGGTGCCGATTCTGAAGGTCGACAAAGGGCTGGCCGAGGCCGCCGACGGCGCACGGGTGATGAAGCCCATGCCCGAACTGGACGCCCTGCTCGAACACGCCCTTTCCAAGCACGTGTTCGGCACCAAGATGCGCTCGTTCGTGCAGGCGGCCAACGAAGCCGGCATCGACGCGGTGCTCGATCAGCAGTTCGAGGTGGGCCGGCGCATTCTCGACGCCGGGCTGGTGCCGATTCTCGAACCCGAGGTCGACATCAAGGCCTTTGACAAGGCCGAGGCCGAGGCACTGGTCACCGAGGGCATTCTGAGCCGGCTGGGGTCGTTGCCGCAGGGGCAGCGGGTAATGCTGAAGCTGACCATTCCGAGCGAGGCCGACCTGTACGCCGACCTGGTGGCCCACCCGAACGTGCTGCGGGTGGTGGCGCTGTCGGGCGGCTATTCGCGCGACGAGGCGAATCGGTTGCTGGCCCAGAACCACGGGGTGATCGCCAGCTTCAGCCGGGCGCTCACCGAGGGCCTGCGGGTCGATCAGAGCGACGCCCAGTTCGACGCCACGCTGGCCGCATCGATCGGGTCGATCTACGAGGCGTCCATCACCTGAACCAGGGCCGGACGGTCGAACCTGCCTGACCTTCAGGGCAACCAAAGCGATGTGTCGACCCGTGGGTGAGGAGGCTCACACGGCGACGAACCTGGCGATCGACTCCCAGTTGGGTTGTTCCTTGACGGCTGTGGCATCCCTGCGCCGCCGGTCGCGTTCATCGTCAACGCAGGCCTGCCATTGGGGGTCCCGGCGGGGGAGGCTGGCCGAACAGTCGCTCGCGCTCGGCGGCCACCACCTGACGGGCCAACTCGGCCTCTGAGATGTCGACGGCGTCGGGGTGCTGCCCGCGGTCTCGCTGATGCGGGCGAAGTCGTCGAACAGGTGCTTTCTTGGCGGGCCAGGATCTCGGTGATGCGTTCGTCCACCCCGTCGTCGATCAGCAGCCGGTGCACCTGCACCGACTCGAGCGTGGCCCATGCGCCGACGTTGCCTGCGCTCATTGATGCTGCCTGAGTTCAGAGGCAGGCGATGAACGCAACCGTAGGCAACGTCGCCGGTTCGACGTGGCGCTCCGCCGGTGTCGCGTCACCGGGCTCTTCGGCACGTGCGCGATACTTCGGAACATCATGACCGAAGAATCCAACACCTCGTCCGCAGACTCGATCGGCGAAGCCCGACGATGGCTGGCCTTGCTGCAAGGGCAGGGCCAGACGCCGCTCTCGTCCGGTTCGCGCTTCATCGAGCCGCGCCCGGCGCCGCGCCTGCTGCCCCGGCGCAACGACCGGGCCGCGTTCGTCGTCCGAGTCGACCTGGACGACGTGAAGCCCCCGATCTGGCGCCGGCTGCGGCTGGCCAGTGACCTGACGCTCGACGAACTGCATGAGGTGATGCAGACGGCGATGGGTTGGACCGATTCGCACCTGCATCACTTTCAGATGGGGCCTGACCAGAAGAACTTTCGCATGCTGCCGTTTCTGACCCCCTTCGATCTGGAAGAGGGTGACGACGAGGGATTGTTGGAGGCCGACGTGCGGCTCGATGAGGTGATTGCGGCGCCGGGGCATCGCCTGTTCTACGAGTACGACTTCGGCGATGGTTGGCACCACACCATCAAGCTCGAACGGGTCGAGCCGTGGCGCGACGACGACCCGGTCGCCCACTGCCTGACCGGACGCCGAGCCTGCCCGCCCGAAGACGTCGGCGGCCCCTGGGGCTACACCGAAGTGCTCGACGCTCTCAACGGCACGGTCGAGCCCGACAACGCCGAGTGGATGGCCGAGAAGCTCGCGTGGATGCCGGACGGGTTCGACCCGGCAGCCTTCGATGTCGACCAGGTGAATGCGCTGCTGGACACGGGCTCGATGCCCGACCTGTACGACTGGAGCCCCGAACTCGCCCTGCTGGTGGTGCGCACGATCTCGTCGCCCAGAGGGTTGCAGAGTCTGCTCAATCGGGCGCTGGCAGGGTGGGTCGAGCCCGAGCCCGAGCTGATCGCGGGTGCCGTGTCGAGGTATCAGCACTTCATGCGGCTGGTCGGCGGTGGGCTCAGGCTGACGGCTGCCGGCTATCTGCCACCCGCCGTGGTTGAGAGGTTGGTCGCCGACCTCGACCTGGAAATCGAGTTCGTCGGCAAAGGCAATCGCGAGGACTACACGATGCCGGTGTACCACCTGCGCGAATCGGCCACGGCACTGGGCCTGGTGCGCAAGTCGAAGGGTGTGCTCAGCGTTACCAAGGCCGGGCAGAAGGTGGTCGACGATCCGGTGGGCCTGCTGAGCCACATTCGATCTCGGCTCCCTTTGGGCCGCGAGTTCGAGCGCGATGCAGGTCTGCTGGCTCTGCTCGTCACCGCGGCGGGGCAGAGTTGGCGGCAGCATCACGACGCCGCGACGCCCATCTACCGCGACCTGGGTTGGCACGACCCAGGTGGACGCCTCGACCTGGCCCTGTGGCACGGGTCACGCCCAACCCTCAACGTGCTGGAACAGGCGACCGGCCGATGGGGCACCCCTGAAGAGAAGGCGACCATCGCACGGCTACTCCTTCGCCGCTGATCGTCGACCTACACCCAACCCCAGTGCCGGCGCTGCGCGTCGACCGCCCAGGCAGAGATCAGGGTGTAGTCGGCTGTCGCGGGCAGGGGCGTCCGGCCGGTGTCGAGCAGGTCGCGGACGGCGGCTTCGAGCCGTCCGATCTCGCGCGACACCTCGTCGCGGGGCACCTCGCCGCGCTTCACGGCCAGCACCTGCTCACGTTCGCGGGTCGGCATCGGCAACGTGAGGGTGCCGGTGCCGGCGATCTCGTAGCCCTGATGGGCCAGTCGTAGGGCGTGGCTGCCGTACTTGACGTCCCAGCCGTACTTGGCGATCAGTTCGGGACGGTTGGGAACGTTGCGTTTCGACTGTCCGAGCATGCGCTCGTGCTGGCTGCGCATGTAGCCGAGAAAGCGTTCGACGGCCAGGCGCGACAGGAACGACGTCCGCAGAGCTCGCAGTTCTTCACCGAGTGGCGTCAGCACCACCAGTGACTGCTCGGGTGCGAACAGGGGCAGCATCACCGTCGGATTGCCCTTGATCGCCAGCCGCAGGTACTTCTGCAGGCTGTACATGACCAGATCGGTGTCGCCCGGCCCACTGCGGACGCCCTCAGGCTGGGTGCGCCAGATGTAGTCGTCGCGGTGTCGCTCGACGCCCAGCAGGTACTCGGGAGGTTCGATGTAGACGCCCATCTCGTCGTGGTCGTCGGTGCCCTCGATGGCGATGCCGTGCACGCCGCTGCCCACCACGCTACGAAGAATCTCATTGGGTAGCGCGACCTCGCGGTCGCCGTACTCGACGTTGTCGCGCCTGGTCATGGGGGCAGGGTACTGGCGTGGCGTTGAATCAAGACGCGTTGAAGCAGGGCGCGACGAGTCAGGGCGCGATTGGTCAGCGAAGTCAGGGGCGAGGAGTCAGGGCGCGAGCAGCGCGTCGATGCGGGCCTTGAGCACAGGCTCGGGTTGGGCGCCGACCAGGCGCGCCACGGGCCTGCCGTCACGCAGCATCACGAGGGTGGGAATGCTGCTGGCGTCGAAGCGCTGGGCGATACGGCGGTTGTCGTCGACGTTGACCTTGACCACCTTCACCCGTCCGGCGTAGTGCGTGGCGAGGCGTTCCAGTACGGGGGCGACCTGACGGCACGGCCCGCACCAGGGCGCCCACAGATCGACGAGCACCAGTTGGCCGGTCTCGGTGGCGGCGGTGAAGTCGTCATCGCCGGCGTCCACCAGCCAGGGCAGGGAGGTGTGACACGAGGCGCATTGGGCACGCCCCTTGCCGGCCACGGGAACGCGATTCTTGGTGCCGCACGACGGGCAGGCGACCACACGGGCACTCATGCAGACCACGATAGCCCCGACCAGTGGATGTCCCGATTCGGCGTCGTCTGCGATCCGGTCGTCGTCGAGACCTCACTGCACTCGTCATCACTTCACTTGTCAGGGCGGCATCGGGGCACCCCGTCATCCCCGGCCTCGCCCCAAGCCGGTCATTCCCGGCCTCGCTCCTGCCATCCCGGCGGATGCCGGGATCTCGTGCCGGCTTCAGCTCGTTTGGGGTCAGCTCGTCGACCCCGCTGCGACCGGCCTCACCCCACGGTCATCTCGGCGAGTGCCGGGATCTCGCTGTCGTCTTCGGTGGGCCTTCATCGTGCCCACCAGACCGGGGTCCGCCTGACTCCACGCCCGGTCGTCCCGGCGAATGCCGGGATCTCCCGGCCGACGACCTTTCCGTCATCCCGGCGGATGTCGGGATGTCTGCGGCTGGGGAGGGCTTGCGCATCCCGGCGGATGCCGGGATCTCCGAACTAGCGGGCCGGGTTATCCACAGTGAAAAAGAGCACCAAATCAGCTTGTGGATAACTATACACGTGTTCGAAACTGTCAGCAGGTCTGCGTAGGGTTGCGTCTATGGAGTTGACCTTCGAGCAGCTGGACGATGCGGCCCTGGTGGCCGTGATCGATGCTGCCGTGTCGGCTCTGACCGATGACCGGGTCCGGCTCCAGAACGGTCAACAGCGGCTGCAACTGTTGGTTGATGCGGTGCGGTTGGATGCCCGGTTGTCGGCGTGGCGGTCGGCGTTGGCGGCCGAGGTGGAACGGTCCGGGGTGGCGGTGGCCGAGCATGGCACCTCCACCGTCACCTGGCTGGCCGACGCGGTGTGCATGACGCGTCGTGCGGCGGGCCGGTTGGTGATCGA
>RRZT012476096.1_pt1 | contig 16450 bp, 15 predicted proteins | sample 2165551 | NCBI WGS metagenome assembly RRZT01 (sample SAMN10456910, study PRJNA506462) | wastewater metagenome | biome: wastewater; feature: sludge; material: wastewater sludge; isolation source: wastewater sludge with Escherichia coli K12::gfp cells carrying plasmid... | place: USA: Moscow, Idaho...
TATTCTCTATATTTCTTCTTTTAATATATAAACTCCTTAACCTTAATCTCAGAAAAAGACAGACCCAATCTGTCTTTTTCGCTTTTTTGAACAAATTGAACTCTTTATCTTTACACTAAGAAATTCAACTACTCTCAATATTTCTCGGTTTAGTTTTACTATTTTCTAAAGTAACTACTCAGCATACACCCGACCGTCCACGCCACAGGCTTGGACGGTCGGGTGGGAAATTACGGGGCTTTGCCCCGAACCCCATAAAAACAAACGAATTTTGTTTGTTTTATTTATTATTCCTGAGCAGTTACTAAAATTTTTTCATCCTTATAAAGTCCAATCTATCTCTTTTATTCCCTTGCTTTTCAAAAAATCATTAACCTTTAAAAAATGATTATTTCCAAAAAATCCTCTTGAAGCAGATAAAGGACTCGGATGTGGACTTTCTAATACAAGATGTGTTGGATTTGTAATAAGCATTTTTTTTGATATGGCAAATTTTCCCCAAAGTATAAAAACAACTGGCTTTTCTCTTTCATTTAATTTTTTAATTATTTCATCAGTAAAAAACTGCCAACCTATTTTATTATGTGAATTTGCTTTATCCTTTTCTACAGTCAAAGTTGTATTTAAAAGAAGAACTCCCTCCTTTGCCCAAGGATATAATTCACCATTTTTAGGAATTTCAAAGTGGGGATATTCTTTTTTTAGCTCTTTAAAAATATTTCTAAGAGAGGGCGGTATCTTAATCCCTTTTTTTACAGAAAAAGCCAGTCCATGTGCCTCTCCCTCTCCGTGATAAGGGTCTTGTCCCAAAATTACTACCTTTACATCTTCATAAGAAACTAAATCTAGTGCTTTAAAAACTTCGTTAACTGGAGGAAATACTTCTTTATATTCTTTTTCCAAAAAAAGCCTCATATTTTGAAAATATTCTTTTTTCATTTCTTCATATATAAACTTTTCCCAGCTTCGATTATTTATTTCAAACATAAATTACTCCTTTTATTATAATTTCAAAATTAGTTTAACAAATTTTTAATATTTATTAAAGGAATTTTGATTTTATTTCGTAAATAAGATTAAGTAGTATATACAAAAGGGGTGTTTAAAGTGAGCAAAAAAATTTTGGTAGTCGATGATTCCAAATTAAATGCCAATCTAATAATGGCTTATTTGAGAGAATATAGTCTAGAAAGTATACATGCATACAACGGTCTTGCTGCACTAGAGATTCTAGAGGAATCTTATCAAGAAATAGGATGTATCACTCTTGACAGGCAAATGCCAGTTATGGATGGCTTAGAGTGTGCTCAAAGAATTAAAGCCATTGAGGAGTATAAAGATATTCCCATTATTTTTGTGACTTCTTTAGGGGAAAAAGAAGATGTTCTTGAAGGTCTAAATTTAGGAGTATATGACTATTTACCTAAGCCAGTAGATGGTGATTTTCTTTATTTAAAAGTTAAATATGCAATAGAATTTTTTGAACAAAAACTAGAACTTAAAAGACTAAATAGAAGAATTATTGAAAGAAATAATAGACTAGAAAAGTTAGTAGAAGTTAGAACTTATAAACTACAGCAAATTACAAACTCTATATTAAATGTTCTTGAAAAAGCAACTTCTATAAATGATGAAGCAACAGGGAACCATACCCAAAGAGTTGCTGAGTATTCTGCCTTACTTGCGGAAAAAGCAGGTTTAGGCCTCAAACAAATAAGGGACATTAAAAACTACGCTCCTCTACACGATATAGGTAAATTAGGTATTCCTGATAATATTTTGAAAAAACCTGGTCCTCTCACAAAAGAGGAATTTGCTGAAATGAAAACTCATGTGGCCATAGGGGCAGAATTACTAAAAACAGCAGAGCTTCCTGAAATTGCCCTTAATATAATTAAGTATCATCATGAAAAATGGGAAGGAAATGGTTATCTTGAAGGCCTTAAAGGAGAAGAAATACCTATAGAAGGCAGAATAGTTGCTATTTCTGATGTTTTTGATGCCTTAACAACAGAAAGACCTTATAAGAGTGCTTTCCCAGTGGAAAAAGCTGTAGAAATAATGACTCAAGATATGAAAGGGTCCTTTGATCCCAATTTATTAGAATTATTTTTTTCCAACATGAAAGAAGTCTTAGATATAAAAAGACGTTTAGAGGATTAATTAACTATAAAATAAAAAACAGGAATTTAAAAATTAATTCCTGTTTTTTATTTATGAATTAGATACATTTTCAACTAAATCTTCAAGGCGAGTAAAATCTCTATTGTCTAAAGGCTCGTCTTTAGGGAGACCAAAAATAAATTTTGCAAAAGAAGGCATAGGTTTATCAGAAACCCCTCCTATAAAATATGGGCTAATATTAAGACCTCTTACAATCTTATTAACATCTCTTTCCATAAGCATTCTAAAAAAAGGTCTGCCATTGTTGTAAGCATAAGTCATAATATAAAAATAAGTAGGTGTATTCAAGAAAATATTACGATTTTTTTCTATAAAATTCCTCATTTCAGGAACAACCTTCATGCCGTTTATAGGTGCCCCCAAGATTATTTTAGAATAACCCTCTAAAGATTTTACTTCTTTAACATCTTTGACTTCAATGGAAAATCTTTCATCCAACTTACTTTTTATATAATTTCCAGTACCTTTTGTAGAGCCCGTTTTGGTGAAATATACAATCAGAATTTTTCTCATAAAAACCTCCTATTTTAGTCTTATTCTAAATTCTACTACTTTATTAGGTGGAATTTCAACTTTTTTTTAAAAAAATAAAGGAAAATCAAAAATAAAGTAGAATATATAGTTAAAAATAAAGTATAAATAATATAGGGGTAGTATTTATTTAATTCTATACCTTTGGGAGTGATGATTATGGTTATATATATGGAAGATTATATCAGTCGTGACCCAGGATTTTTGTATGAAACTATTAGTGAGAGCATAGAAAGAGGAATGAGAATAGTAATAAACTTTAAGGGTGTTGAAGATGTCCCTATGGAATACCTAAAAGAGAGTGTAGGACGAGTTCTTGAAGAAAACAGTTTTGAAACTATTAAGAATAAACTTAATTTTATCAATGTAAAAAGAGAAGTAAGAGATGAACTAGCTATACTTGTAAAAGGTTTTCCTAATTAAAGCCCCTTGGGGCTTTTTAATTACAGTTTTTTAACTTGGTGAATAAGAATTATAAAATATTTCTTTGTTTTTATTAAACTATAAACTAAATAATCAAGAAAATTATAAAATATTAAAAAAAATTCATTTCAACTATTTAAATAAAGAAAAAAATATTGTATAATGCAAGTAATGTATTCTTTTATACTTAAGCATATTTTTTAGTAGAAACACTTTTAGGGGGTATAAATGAGAGAGAAAACTTTATGCAAAAGAAATGAATTTTTAAAAATAGCAAAGGAACTGTTCTTTGAGAAAGGTTATTCCAATGTAAGCATTAAAGAGATTTGCCAAAATTTGAAAACTACCACTGGTTCTTTTTACTTTATGTTTCCTTCAAAAGAAAAACTTTTGGAAGAACTTATTTTTGAAGATTTTAGTCCAATCTTCTTATTAGGGGAAAAACTTGGAAATAGTAAAAAAGACTTAAAATATAAACTAAAAGAATATTTAGGTAAAACTATTGATTTTGCGACTAAAGAAGTTGAACTATATGATTTTTATGAAAATTTAATGAAAGAAAATGGCATAGGTGGAAAAACTGCAAGTGAACTGAAAACTATAAATTTTCAAAAAAAACAAGAACAGTTGTACAAAATTATTGCAAGTCACAAGGATGAACATATTTATGATGATGAAAAAATTAATGACTTAGCTAAATATACTCTTCTTATTTTAGAAAATAAGGAATACGAAATGGTTAATAAAATTAAGAATAATGAACCTTTTAACAAAAATAAGGAAAAAGATTTTCTGGCAAAGGCTATCGAAGGTCTTTTAAATACTTAATTTGTACTTATAAATTAATTCAATAATTGACATCTCCTTTTGCTTTTGGTAATATTTAATAAAAGTGTAACTACTCAGGCAGTTTTATACACACTAGGGTTCGTGCCTTTGGCACGAACCCTAGTGTAGGAGAATACGGGGCTTTGCCCCGAACCGCATAAAACCAAAAAGATTGAATTTATCTATAAATTGTGTGTGAGCAGTTACATAAAAGTTTAATGGAGGTATCTATGTTTTCAAAAGAAGCAATGTTTAGCGTTTCAAATTCTTCTCTTATAAGAAAGATGTTTGAAGAAGGAGAAAGATTAACAAAATTATATGGAAGTGATAAGGTATTTGATTTTTCTTTGGGAAATCCATACAAAGAGCCTCCTCAATCAGTTAAAGATACTATTAAAGAACTTGTAGAAGAAGTTGGTATACACAAATACATGGCTAATGCTGGATTCCCAGAAGTAAGAGAAGTTGTTGCAAAACATGTAGCAAAAGACTTAGATTTCTCTATTCCTTGGAAAAATATAATTATGTCAAGTGGTGCAGCAGGGGGACTTAACGTAACATTTAAAGCCCTTCTTAATCCAGAAGATGAAGTTGTATGCTTTGCTCCTTATTTTGTAGAATACGGCTTCTACGCAAGAAATCATAGGGCTAATATAAAAGTAGTTGATTGTACAAAAAGTGATTTTATGCCAACAAGACAGGGCTTAAGAGAAGCTTTAAATGAAAAGACTAAAGTTGTTTTAATTAATTCGCCAAATAATCCCACAGGGGCTTTATATAGCAGAGCATGTTTGGAAGAATTAGCTGATGAACTTAGATTGTGGAAAGAAAAAACAGGGAATACAGTATTTTTAGTATCTGATGAACCTTATGCAGAAATTGTATTTGATAATTATGAAGTTCCAAATATCCTAAGTATTTATGAAAATTCAATAATTGTTACATCTTTTAGTAAATCCCTAGGTCTTGCTGGCCAAAGAATAGGGTATATCGCCATTAGTCCAAAAATTGAAAACGTAGATTTGTTGGTTGACATTATGACTTTTGCAACAAGAACACTAGGTTTTGTGAGTGCTTCTGCTCTTTGGCAGAAAGCTGTTGCAAAGTGCATTGAAGAAGTTGTTGACGTAGAAGATTATAAAGAAAAAAGAGATATACTTTATAATCATCTTACTTCTCTTGGTTTTGAAATTAGAAAACCAGAAGGAACTTTTTATTTATTTCCAAAATCTCCTATTGAAGATGACAAAAAATTTACTGAAATGGCTCTTAAATACAATATTTTAGTTGTTCCAGGAAGTGGATTTGGAGCTCCAGGATACTTTAGGATTTCTTATTGTGTTCCTACAGAAAAAGTAATAGCTTCTCTTGAGGCTTGGACAAGACTTGCAAAAGAAATATTTGAATAAATGAAAAAGTTGGCTATTAATATGCCAACTTTTTCATTTATAGAGAGTTACAAAAAAATTATTTGCAACTGCTCAGACTACACCCAGTCGACCACGCTTTTGGCGTGGACGATTGGGTGTGAAATTATGGGGCTTTGCCCCGAACCTCATAAAAACAAAAAATTCAAATTATTTATCACTCTATGCCTGAGTAGTTATAATTATTTTTAATTATTTTTTAAGAGCAAGTATTTGATTTTTCTAAACTTTGTGCTATACTCTAACTGTAAATAAAAATAAGGGGGACAAAAGTTATGATATATTCGCCGAGAGAAAAGCTACAACTTCTTCGTAAGCAATATAAAATTAGTCAAATAGCATTAGTAGGAAATAGCATTTCACGTAGTCATCTTGCAATGATAGAAACAGGTAAAACAAAGCTTAGCAAGAAAGTAGCCCAGTCACTTGTAGAAAATTTTAACAACATACTAAAAGCTAAAGGAATTGACGAAAAAATTACTTTAGACTACCTTATTGAGGATACGAATATTCAAATTATGAAAAAAAGAGCCCATTATGTGGAATCTCTTAACAAAGGAATTTTGAATGAGGAGCTTATTCAAGAAATTGAAAATTTCATAAAGGTTTCTGATGTAGAAAGTAAAGTAGTGCTATATGCCAAAATCGGTGATTTCTATTATGCTGCTTGTCACCTAAAGAGAGCCTTTGATTATTTTTCTAGAACTTTTGATGAAGCACTTATTGTAAATAATAGCAAATTTTTGGAGAATATAATTAGTAAATTAACCAGTATTAACTATCTTAATGGAGATTATATCAACAACTCCTTCATAGAAAAAGCTGTTAAAGATAAGTTATCTAAAATGTCCCTTATAAAAAAGCAAGAAATTGTTAATAATTTTATTTTGTCCTTCTCCACTTTAGGAGACTATGATAAAGCCATTTATTATATAGATTTCATATCAAAAGATGTTAAAGATAGCGAAGCTCTTTATGAACTAGAAACAAAAAAAGCAAAATTCATGGAAGAAAAAGGTCTTTTTGCAAGTGCAATCTCTATTTATCGTGGTATGCTAATTAAGTATAAAGATGAAAAGAAAAAGTTTATTATAAGTATAAATCTTATGATAGCTTATAAACTTAAGGGTGAATCTTCTAAAGTAGAAGCTTACTATAAAAAAAATATTGCAACTTTGAAAAAATATCCTATTACTTTAGAAACCCAATGGATAAATTACCAAATGGGAGAAATAGCACTTTATCTATATAAAACATCAAAAGCTTTATATTATTTTAAAAGTGTTATAGAAAATATAAACCCTAATAATTCAAACTCAAAACTTCTTATGGGAACTATTCATAATATATTAAAACTTGTAAAAAGAGACGATTATGAGTTTGTAAAGAAAATTGAAGAGCTTTATTTTGATCAAGACCTAGACAATAACATGCTTAAGATAGGTTATTTATTCCTTAATTATTATAGAAATTTCAACTTTTATCTTGATGAATCAAGATTTTTGAGTAGAATATGTTCAGTAATATAAAAAATAAAAATAAGCTAACTGCTCAGTCAGTTATTTAACTGAAAATTATCCATCCAAGCATCCGCGCCTTCGGCGCAGATGCTTGGATGGATCTTACGGGGCTTTGCCCCGAACCCCATAAAAACAAAAGAAATTTAATCTATTTATCTAGTTATGACTAAGTAAATACAAAATAGAGAATAAAAAATAAGGCATTCGCCTTATTTTTTATTTCCTATCTTTTCACCCATAAATACTTGAGTTTCTAGAGCTTTTTTTGTATTTTCCAAGATATCTCTATCTATATTTACTTTTCCTTTTTCAAAGAATAATATAGTTGTTGAACCACCAAATTCAAAATATCCCTTTTCTTGACCTTTATAGATTTTTGAATTTTCTTTATAAGTCTGGATTATAGAGCCTACCATGGTAGCCCCTATTTCAGCCATAACCACATGACCAAATTCTTTGCTTTCAATAAGACAATATGACCTCTTATTATTAAAATAAATATCAATATTTTGTTTTACTGCATAAGGAGACACTGAATAATAATCTCCTTCAATTTTTATATCTTCATAAGCTATTCCTTCACAAGGAAAATGATATCTATGATAATCAGTAGGACACAATCTTATTATAAGCATAGTTCCATCAATAAAATTTTTATATATTTGTTTTCCTTGAAAAAATTCTTCCAAAGAAAACTTTTTCCCTTTTATAAAAAAACTACTAGTTTCTTTAAGATTTTCAAAAGCAAGTATTTTACCATCTGCAGGAGATATCAAAGAGCCTATAGTTGTATCTATAGGTCTTGCTTCTGGTTTAAGTTTTCTAATAAAAAAATCATTAAAACTATCAAAATACTGTTCTTGGGCTTCCTCTAAATCTATGTTATACTCATCTACAAATTTAGGGACTTTGAATCTTGAATCTTTTTCTTTCATTTTTTTACCATAGTATTCAGATAAAAATTTATTTTTTACTAAGGCTTTAGTTGCTACTCTTCCTAATGGGTTATAATAAAGCCATTTTAAATAGGCCTCACCAGCAACTTTTTCCACTTCTACTTTACCTGTTTTTCTGTTTACAAATTTTATTTCCTTAAGAACTTGATTCTTGTAAAAAACTATAAATAAAACAATTATAACTATAACATAAATCATGTTTTTCTCCCTATTCAATAACAATAGTATTTTCAACAACTTTCAAATATCTCTTTTCTTTTTTTCCAAAAAGTATCAAATCTACAAATTTGTCTTTGATATTTTTATCTATAAATCTTTCGATTTCTCTCGCTCCATAAACAATAGAATAAGCTTTTTTAGTGATAAAACCCAATACTTCCTCAGAAAGCTCTACTTCTATTCCTTTAGCTAAAAGAAGGGTAAGGAATTTATTAAGTTTATCTTTTACAATATCTTTTGCCATATCTTCAGTTAATGGGTTAAAAGTAACAACTCTGCTGATTCTGTTTCTGAATTCAGGTGAAAAAGTTGTTTTTAGTGCGTTATCAATAGTACTTTCCCCATATTGAACTCCTCCAAAACCTACTTTATTTCTTGTGCTATCACTAGCTCCAGCATTGGAAGTCATAATAAGAATAATATTTCTAAAGTCAGCTTTACGTCCGCTATTTTCTGTAAGAGTTGCATAGTCCATAATTTGTAGAAGTATATTATAAATATCTGAATGGGCTTTTTCTATTTCATCAAGTAAAAGCACTGCATGAGGATTTTTTCTCACTGCATCAATAAGAAGTCCTCCTTGCTCATAACCAACATAACCAGGTGCAGTTCCTATTAATTTTGCAACGCTATGTTTTTCTTGATACTCACTCATATCATATCTTATTATAGGTATATCCATATTTTTAGCAAGTTGTTTTGCAAGTTCAGTTTTCCCTACCCCTGTTCTTCCTACAAATAATAAGCTCGCTATAGGTTTATTGGCGTCATTAAGTCCTGCTCTTGCTCTTTTTATGCTAGATACAACTGTTTCTATAGCTTGATTTTGACCAAATATATTAAGCTTTAGATTTTCCTCTAACCTAAATAACTTAGTAACTTCGCTTTCCTCAAGTTTTTCTTCTGGAATACGGGCTAATTTAGCTATAGTTTGCTCAATTTCTTTTTGGGTAATTTTAATTTTTTTCTTAGACTTTTTAGTTAATCTAATAAATGCTGCAGCTTCGTCAATTAAGTCTATAGCTTTATCAGGTAAGTGTCTGTCATTTATATATTTTTCTGAAAGTCTACAAGCAGCTTCAAGAGCTTCATCATCATAAATAACTTTATGATGATCTTCGTATTTCTTTTTTAGTCCCTTAAGAATATTTATGCTATCTTCTACACTAGGCTCTGTTATTTCTATCTTTTGGAATCTTCTTGCAAAGGCCTTATCTTTTTCTATGAAATTTTTATATTCATCATAAGTAGTTGAACCCATAAACTTTATGTTTTGTTCAGCAAGATATGGCTTTAGTAAATTTGAAGCATCCATAGCACCACTATTATTTGCCCCAGCACCCATTAAATTATGAATTTCATCAATATATAGAATAACGTTTTCTTCCTTTTGGACTTCATTAAGAAGTTTCTTTATTCTTTCTTCAAAATCTCCACGATACTTAGTTCCTGCAAGTAAAGCAGCTATATCAAGTGAGTATATTTTAGCATTTTTTAAACTATCAGGCACATTCCCTTTTGATATAAGAGTAGCTAAACCTTGAGCAATGGCTGTTTTCCCTACTCCTGCTTCTCCTACATGGATAGGATTAGATTTACTTCTACGAAGAAGTACTTCAAGAGTTCTATTGAGTTCCTTTTCTCTCCCTATTACAGGGTCTAATTTGCCTTCTTGAGCCTTACCTGTTAAATCCATACAGAATCTCTCTACATAAGAACCTATGATTTCGTCGTCATCTTCTTCGTCGTCATAGTCATCATAATAATCGTCCTTTTCTGCATTATCAACATTTTCATTTACTATAGAGTCTAGTATGCTTATTCTTCTAAGTCCTTGCTTTTTTAAGAAATAACTAGCATGAGTTTTTTCCTCTTCAAATATTCCCAAGAAAATATCATAAAAATTTAATAATTCTTTTCCTGCTGCTGCTTTTTGGAAGGCAACATTGTTTAAAATCCCATCAAGTAATGATGAGTTTATAGGTTCTATTGAATTATAGCTAATATTTATATCTTTTAGATATTCTCCCAAGTCATGTTTCAATTTCATTGGGTCAACATTTAAATCTAGTAAAAATTCAAAAAATCTTTTACTTTCAATGGCAATAAGCAATACAAACTCTGGCGTTATATATTCGTACTTGTTTCTTAAGGCTATATCATAAGCCTTTGTGAAAATTTCACTAGCATCTTTATCTAATCTCATATTTAAGCCTCCTCTATTGTTACTTTTAGGGGGAAATTTTGGGCTCTAGCAAGCCTTGTTACGTGATTTAACTTAGTTAGTGCAATGTCATAAGAATAGCTTGCAACTATAGCTGCTCCTTGATTATGAACTTCAAGCATAAGACCTTCAGCATCACTAAAGCTCTTATGAAATATTTCTACAAGTATTTCAATTACAAATTCTTGAGTAGTATAATCGTCATTATGAAGGATTACATTATATAAACTAGGTTCTTTTAATATTTCTTTTATATTTTGTTTTTCTTTTACCTCGGTACTCATAAGCCACCTCACCTCTACATATTTACTCTATATAATAACATAATTTTTCAAGTATTTAAATAGTTTATCTGTAAAGTTAATTATTTTTGGTAAATAAAGGGCTTTAATAATTTAAACAATAGCTAAAAAATAATAACTACTTAGCATTTAAAAAATAATTTATCCATCCTGATAGTGGACATTTTGTTTATACTGTGGTATATTTATAATAAACAAACGTAACTATTCAGGAATTTTTATCTAGGTAGATTAAACTCCTCTATTTTTATGGGATTGGGGGTAAAGACCCTTAATCTACCACCTAAGTAGTCGCCAATAAATAAACTATAAAGTGAGTGATTTTATGAAGAAAGCCTTAAATCGTTACTTTTCCTTGACCCACAGAAAAATAAGTTATACTATTTTTCATTCCTTAATTTTTATATTTTTGATTTTATTATTCCTATCATATTCAAAAAAAAATGAAGTTGACCCCATATTAGATACTAAAAATTTAAAAAACTTTAGTTCAAATTGGATTCTAAGATATTCAAATAATGAAGAATTAGTTAACTTGCCTCTTAAAAATGAAAATATAAATACAAAAAATATTTTTCTAGAAAAAAAATTGCCTCTTTTAGATTTTACTAATAATTACTTATTCTTTCGTTCTATGCAATCTTACATTAAAATTTATATAGAGGATAAATTAATATATGAATATAAGCCTCAAAATACTATCTTTAGAAAGATACCGGGCAGTACTTGGGTTTTAGTACCGTTAAAAGAAGAATTTTCAAACAAAAAAATAACTATTGAAAGAGAATCAAAGTACAGGAATTTTTATGGAACTATGGGTGAAATTCATTTAGGAACAAAGGGCGATATAATATCCTACCTAATAAAAAATAGCCTAGGAGGGTTTATCACAAGTTTTTTAATGTTCACTATAGGCCTTATTTGTATTATCATTAGTTTATTTATAAAGAAAATGCTAAATAATAAGAAACTCTATTACCTTGGTTTTTTCTCTGTTTTATGTAGTTTTTGGTCTTTAGGAGAGCTGAGGATATTGCAATTATTTATAGGAAATATAAATTTTGTATCTCATTTTGCGTTTTTATCTTTAAATACTGCGCACCTAGCTTTTCTTATGTTTATATATACCTTTGATTTTTACTCTCGGGACAAAATATTTAGGAGTATAATTTTATTTTCTTTCGGTGGTTTTATTCTCATTAATATATTGCATCTATGGGGAATAATGGATTATTTCCAAAGTTTAGTATTAACTCATATTGCCATATTATCTTCTGTTTTATATATTAGCTTTAAATATAGCTTATTTTTTCTCAAAAAAAATATCGGTAGTCAAATAAACTATCTTCATTTGCACATGCTTATATTTTTTATTATAGCAATTAGTGACCTCTTTAAGTTTTACTTTTTAAGAACAATGAAGTTAGGTGGAGGTATAAGATTAGGTTTATGTTATTTCATCTTTGCAATGACTATTTTATCTTTTAAACAATTATCTAAGGCTTTTTCAGAAAAGTTGGAGCTTAGTTTACTAAAAAAAATTGCCTTTACCGATAGTCTTACCAAACTAAATAATCGAAGTGCCTTTGAAGAAAAAAGAAAAGAGCTCGAATTGGAAAAAAGTAATCAGAAGATATCTATAGTATCTGTTGATATGAACAATCTGAAATTTATAAATGATAATTTTGGCCATCAAGAAGGTGATAGGGCTTTGGAAGAGATTGCTAAGCTGCTTTATTCAAATTTTAAAAATTATGGGAATATTTATAGACTTGGAGGAGATGAATTTATTATTATTTGTAATAATAACTTAAATTTAGACATAGGCTCAATCTTTAAAAATATAAATAGTGAGATTAAATCTAATTTTAAACTAGGAAGATTCAAGCCTTACTTAGCTTATGGCCATGCAATGTTTCAATCAGGAGAAAATTTTGATAGAGCTTTAAAGGAAGCCGATAACCAAATGTATCTTTGTAAGGAAAGAATAAAAAATAGAGATAGATTAGATTATATATTTACAAATTAAGTAACTGAAGTTACACACCCAAAAGTCCAAGCCTTTGGCATGAACTTTTGGGTGATTTAAATTACAAGGCTTTGTCCCAAATTTCTAAAAACAAAGAAGTTCTCTTGTTAATATTCGTGAAAAGGTATTTTGTACATCTAAGAAAGACATAAAAATATAAAATCAAAGCTTGCAAAGCTCTTATTTTGCATAATTTCAGTTAAGTAATAAGGGGTCAAAATTTTGACCCCTTTTAATTTAATCAAATTCAGCAAATCTTAATATATTAAACAAGAGTCCCATACAAATACTTAAAGATATCAGAGAACTTCTACCATAACTTATAAATGGAAGAGGTATACCTTTTGCAGGCATAAGTCCTGTTACAACATAAAGATTCATAAGAGTTTGGGCAATTATATAGTATATAACACCTATAATTATATATTTTGGAAAACTATCTTTTATTTTTATAGCCATTGTTGTTCCTGTAGTAAGTATAAGTATAAATGCAAAAATTATAAGACAAGAAGCAATAAATCCCCATTCTTCACCTATGGACGCAAAAATAAAGTCTGTATGAATTTCGGGTAGCCACTGATATTTTTGAACTCCATTTCCATAACCTGTACCAAGTATTCCTCCATTACCCATACCAATAACAGATTGTTCTACCTGATAACCTCCACCTATACCGTTACTTTTTATACCATCTAACCATTCGTTTATTCTTCTCATTCTATATCCTTTGAACACCAATGGGGTCGTAACAGTAAGTAATGATATAAAAACAATAAATATATCTTTACCTCTAAATTTAGACAAAAGTATCATTGACATAAAAATGGCTATATAATGTAATATTGTTCCTAAATCACTTTGAGGTATTATAAATACAGGTAAAAGCCACAATAAAAAGAAGTTAGGAGCAAATTTCTTTAATAAAGGAAGAAAAGCATTATTCTCTTCTTTGTCCAATTTACTCATAAGTTTTGCACCATAAAGTATATAAGATATTTTAATAAACTCCGATGGCTGTATTCCAAATATCCATCTTTTTGCACCATTTCTTGCTTCTCCAAAAATAGGTACTAGAATAAGTAAAATTAAAGACACAAAATATATAATAGATATGACTAACTCACTTTCCAAGACCTTGTAATTTCTAAATTTACTGTATTTTTTCGGCAACTTTACAAAAGTCATAAATATAATCAAAAATAAGCATCCTAAGACTGCATATAATTGCTGATTAAAATAATGAAAGCTCTGATCATATCTAATTAATGAAAAATTAAAACTTGCACTTCCTATGGCTGTTATTCCTACTGATACTAAAAATAAAAAAGCAAAAGCTAATTGAATAAAAAACTGTAGTTTTGTTAATGTTTTATTACGACTAGTTAACATACACACCTCATTTCAATAGAAATTATATAGGTTTTAGTAAAAATTTGCAAGGAAACTTATAAGAATTTCTTTACAAATTTTAAAAATATCATAAAATATAAAAGAGGTGATTATATGAGAGCTATTATTCAAAGAGTCAAGGAAGCTTCTGTAGAGGTGGATAAAAAAATAGTTGGAGAAATAAATGAAGGTTATATGATACTTTTAGGTATTTCTCATACTGATACCGAAATAGAAATGATTTGGCTTTGTGATAAAATAAGAAATTTAAGAATTTTTTCTGATGTAGAAGGAAAAATGAATTTATCTCTTGAGGATATTGGTGGGGAAATATTACTTATTTCTCAATTTACTCTCTATGCTGATTGTGTCAAAGGGAGAAGGCCAAGTTTTACTGAAGCTGCCAAAGGAGAAAAAGCTAATTTTCTGTATCTTAAGGCTTACGAATATTTAAAAAAACTTGGAATCAAAGTAGAAAAGGGTATCTTTGGTGCAGATATGAAAGTTAGCCTTATAAATGATGGCCCTGTAACTATTATTTTGGATACAGAAAAGGCAAATATTTAAAAAGTGGAAATTAGTTTCCACTTTTTAGAAAATCTTTAAGTTGTTCTACATAATCCATGTCTTCTATAGAAATATGTTGGTGCATCCATAAATTAAAAGAAAATAATATCCCCTTAATTAGATGAAATTTAGTTTCTTTTGTAAGATTTTTTATTTCTTCAATAAGACTAGTAAATTCTTGGTGCTTTATTACATGAGTTTCTTTTTTGTCATAGTTGCATTTTTCAAAAAATTTTTCTTCTGTAGAAAAATGATACAAAGTATAATTTTCAATACTTTTCAATATAAATTCTACCTTTTCTTCGTCTAAATCTTCTTCCATAAGGTAAAAGTAATTAATGAGGTCAAAAAGAGTTTTGTGCTGAATATCTATAAGCGGTATCCCTGTATTAAGTTTATCTTCCCACGGCTTAATCTCCATTTTTCCCCTCCTTATGCCTTATTTTTTATAGAGTTTAAATCTTTTTCTAAAATATGATTGGTCCACCATCTGTTCAAAAAAATAAGTAATTCATCATCTATGTCTCTAGTTCCATTTATATAAAGTTCATTAAAATTATCTATTGCTAGGGAGAATTTTTTATGTTCTTCTACATGTTCAGATAAATCTGAAATATTTAGTTTAGCCCATAATTTTTCTTCATATTCAAAATGAAACTGGGCATAACCAACTAAAAGTAGAAGTATTGGGTAAAGATTAGTGCTTTCTTCTTTCATAATCTTAAGTTCTATAAGCTCATTTATTCTGTTGACTAAAAATCTGTGCTGCTTATCAATTTCGTCAATATTAGTATTAAATTCGTCTTTCCAGATTATTTTTTTCATTTTTTCCCCTTACATAACTTATATTACTTTTTTAAATAGCTATAATATAGTTTAATTCAAGTTTTTCAATTAGTCAAATTTTCTTAACAAAAAAAGATTACCCTAAGGTAATCTTATCTTTCTTCTCTAAAATAATTGTGTCCTAAGGCTTTTGGTCCAAAAACCTTATCTTTTTTCACTGAACTAAGTATCAAAATAACAATAGTTACTAAATAAGGAAGCATATCTATAAAGTATTGAGATATTTTTATATCTAAATGTTGAATTCTAAATCCAAGTATATCTAGTCCCCCAAATATATAAGCTCCCAAAAATACTCTATAGGGATTCCATTTACAGAATATTACAAGGGCAACTGCTATCCAACCTTTTCCCGAAGTAATGCTCTCTTGCCATGTTGGAACATAAACAACTGATAAAAATGCTCCTGCTAGGCCACAAAGCATTCCGCCGTATATAATATGGCCATATTTATATTTGTTTACGCTTATTCCTGCTGAATCTGCTGCTGCTGGATTTTCTCCAATAGATGTCAGAGTAAGTCCGAATTTTGTGTTGTAAACATATAAGCCAGTTAATATAACTATAAGAATAGCCAAGTATACAAAAACACTTTGAGTAAAAAGTATTTTTCCTAAAAAAGGTATATCCCCTAATACTGGTATTTTTTTAGGGGAAAAAAATAATTTTACTTCATCTGGTATTATTTTACCTACGTACTTCTTTCCAAAAAAATTGGCAACTCCTGTTCCAAATATTGTTAAAGCTAAACCAGTTACTGTTTGATTTGACCTTAGAGTTACTGTTAAAAAAGCAAAAATAAGTGCTCCTAGCCCTCCACAAATCATCCCAACAATTAATGTTAAAAAAGGATTTTTGGTGTTGTAAGCTGTAACAAATGCTCCCAAACTTCCAAGTATCATCATTCCTTCTACTCCAAGATTAAGAGAACCTGATTTTTCAGTAATAATCTCTCCCAATATAGCAAGTAAAAGAGGTATTCCTGCTACAAGGCAGGCTGCTAAA
>RRZT011654859.1_pt1 | contig 16439 bp, 12 predicted proteins | sample 2165551 | NCBI WGS metagenome assembly RRZT01 (sample SAMN10456910, study PRJNA506462) | wastewater metagenome | biome: wastewater; feature: sludge; material: wastewater sludge; isolation source: wastewater sludge with Escherichia coli K12::gfp cells carrying plasmid... | place: USA: Moscow, Idaho...
AACACCACCATCATCGACGGCGCCGGCGCCCAGGCCGACATCGAAGCCCGCGTCGCGCAGATCCGCAAGCAGGTCGAAGAGACCACTTCGGACTACGACAAGGAGAAACTGCAAGAGCGTCTGGCCAAGCTGGCCGGCGGCGTTGCGGTGATCAAGGTCGGCGCTGCCACCGAAGTCGAGATGAAAGAGAAGAAGGCCCGTGTCGAAGACGCCCTGCACGCCACCCGCGCAGCCGTCGAAGAAGGCGTGGTGCCTGGCGGCGGTGTCGCCCTGGTGCGCGCCCTGCTGGCCATCGAAGGCCTGAAGGGCGACAACGAAGACCAGAACGTCGGTATCGCCCTGCTGCGTCGCGCCGTCGAGGCTCCGCTGCGCCAGATCGTCGCCAACGCCGGCGACGAGCCGAGCGTGGTGGTCGACAAGGTCAAGCAGGGCAGCGGCAACTTCGGCTACAACGCCGCTACCGGCGTGTACGGCGACATGATCGAGATGGGCATCCTCGACCCGGCCAAGGTGACCCGTACTGCCCTGCAGTCCGCGGCCTCCATCGCCAGCCTGATGATCACCACCGAAGCCATGGTCGCCGACATTCCGGAAGACAAGGCCGCTCCGGCCATGCCGGACATGGGCGGCATGGGTGGCATGGGCGGCATGATGTGATCCAGCCGTCCGGCTCCCTAGCCTGACCGAAAACCCCGGTGCCGCAAGGCCCGGGGTTTTCTTTTGCCCGCTCGCTTCGCCGCTTCGGGCGGGGCTGTCGCCGGCGCGCCGGCTCGGGTAAGGTGCGACGCCGCCGGCGTTCGCGCGCCGCCCCCCGATTCCCGCCGGAGATGACTGCATGCGAATCCTGCTGGTCGAAGACAACCGCGACATCCTGGCCAACCTGGCCGACTATCTGGAACTCAAGGGCTACAGCGTCGACTGCGCCCAGGACGGCCTGTCCGGGCTGCACCTGGCGGTGGGCAACCATTACGACCTGATCGTCCTCGACGTCATGCTCCCCGGCCTGGATGGCTACAGCCTGTGCCGGCGCCTGCGCGAGGAGGCACGCAGCAGCGTGCCGGTGATCATGCTCACCGCCCGCGACCAGCTCGACGACCGCCTGCAGGGCTTCAACGCCGGTGCCGACGACTATCTGCTCAAGCCCTTCGCGCTGTCCGAACTGGCCGCGCGCATCGAGGCGGTGCTGCGCCGCAGCCAGGGCGGCGTGCGCCGGCTGCTGCAGGTCGCCGATCTCAGCTACGATCTCGACACCCTGGAGGTCAGTCGCGCCGGGCAGCGCCTCAAGCTCAACCCGCTGGGCCTCAAGCTGCTCGCCCTGCTGATGCAGCGCAGCCCCCATGTGCTGCGCCGCGAGGCGCTGGAGGAGGCGCTGTGGGGCGACGACTGTCCGGACAGCGACAGCCTGCGCAGCCACATCCACCAGTTGCGCCAGACCATCGACAAACCCTTCCCGACCCCGCTGCTGCATACCGTGCACGGCGTCGGCTATCGCCTGGCGGACGACCATGCGCTTTAAGTCGAGCCTGGCGCAGCGCATCGTCATCGCCTTCGCGCTGATGAGCCTGCTGGTGGCCGGGGCCTTCGCGGTGGGCACCGTGCTGGTGGTGCACATGATCGAGGAGCGCCTGCTGTCCGCCCAGCTCGGCCGCGATCTCGACCGCCTGCTGAAGATGGAAACCATGGACGAGTGGCGCGCCCAGCCGCGTCCCGACCAGCTGTTCTATTTCACCGACGGTCCCGACGAGTTCGCCCTGCCGGCCGACCTGCGCGGGCTGGAGGAGGGCTTTCAGGAGGTGTTCCGCGGCGAGGGCGCCTTCCACGCCATGCTGCGCCGGGTCGACGGTCGCGAGTACGTGCTGCTGCAGGACCAGAGTGACTTCGAGCGGCGCGAGCAGCTGATGTACGTGGTGGTGCTGGTCGGCTTCCTGCTCAGCGTGCTGCTCGCCGCGCTGCTCGGCTGGCTGCTGGCGCGGCGGGTGATGGCGCCGGTGGTGCGCCTGGCGCGCCAGGTGCGCCACCGCGACCAGTTGCTGGCGGTGGCGCCGCCGCTGGCGCCGGACTACGTGCGCGACGAGGTGGGCGAGCTGGCGGCGGCCTTCGACGAGGCGCTCAGCCAGCTGCGCCAGGCGCTGACCCGCGAGCAGCTGTTCACCAGCGACGTCAGCCACGAGCTGCGCACGCCGCTGATGGTGCTGGCCGGCTCCTGCGAGCTGCTGCTGGAGAACCCGGCGCTGGAGCCGCGCGCGCGTCGCCAGGTGGAGCGCATCGCGCGGGCCAGCGAGGAAATGCGCGAGCTGGTGCAGACCTTCCTGCAACTGGCCCGCGAGCAGTCCGCCGAGGCTCCGGCGGCGCCGCAGGCGAGCCTGCGCCAGGTCGCCGACGAGCTGGTGGCGCACTGGCGCGAGCCGGTCGAAGCCAAGGGCCTGCGCCTCGACTACCGGCCGCTGGCCGACGACGGCCGGCGCTACAACGCCACCTTCCTGCGTGCGGTGTTGGGCAACCTGCTGCGCAACGCCTGGCACTACACCGACAGCGGCAGCATCCGTCTGCAGCTGGAGGCCGGCGGCTTCAGCGTCGAGGACAGCGGCGCGGGGATTCCCCCGGCGATGCGCGAGGCGGTGTTCCAGCCCTTCGTGCGCGGCCATGGCGAGCGCGGCGACGGGCTGGGCCTGGGGCTGTCGCTGGTGCAGCGGATCTGTGTCCACGAAGGCTGGTGCATCGAGCTGCGCGCGGTGGAGCCCCATGGCTGCCGGTTCAGCGTGCGCCTGTGACGGATTTGACGTTTTTTTCACGCCGGCTTGACGGGCGTGTGACGGCGTAGGCGGCACTCTGGAGGCATTGTCCAGCCTTGGAAGCCGCGTCATGTCCCAGCCCGTCGAACTCGAATTTTCCCGCAAGTACGATGCCGAACACGCCCGGCAATACTTCGAGAAGCACCAGGACGGCCTGGCGCGGCGCCTGTCGCACCGTCGCGACCTGCAGCTGGCGCGCAAGGCGCTGGCCCGCGCCGGCGAGCCGGGGCTGGTGCTCGACCTGCCCTGCGGCGCCGGGCGCTTCTGGCCGTTGCTGGCGGAGAAGGCTAACCGGGTGATCGTCGGTGCCGACAACTCGGCGCACATGCTGGACGTGGCCTGCAGCGTGCAGCCGGCCGAGGTGGTCCGGCGGGTCAAGCCGCTGCAGACCTCGGCGTTTGCCATCGAACTGCCCGACAACGCGGTGGACAGCATCTTCTGCATGCGCCTGCTGCACCACATCGGCGAGGCCGCCGACCGCCGGGTGCTGCTGGATGAGTTCCACCGGGTGAGCCGCGACAGCGTGATCCTCTCGCTGTGGGTGGACGGCAACTTCAAGGCCTGGAAACGTCGCCGTCTCGAACGCCGGCGCCAGGCCGAGGGCAAGGTCGGCAGCTACCAGAACCGCTTCGTGGTGCCGCGCGCGCAGATCGAGGCGGAGTTCCGCGCCGCCGGTTTCCGCATCGACGCCCACTACGACTTTCTGCCCGGCTACGCCATGTGGCGGGTCTACGTGCTGCGCAAGGTCTGAGCCATGAGCAGCCTGATACAGCTTCTTGAACTGCCCGCCGGCGAAGCCTTCGAGCAGTGGTTGAGCACTCCCGGCGAGTGGGTGGAGGAACCCAATGCGCGGCGCGGCGGGATCAGCGGCGTGCAGCGCGTGCGCACCGGCGACGGCCGCCTGCTGTACCGCAAACAGCAGGTCGATCACTGCTACCGCGACTGGCGCCACCCGCTGGGCGAGCCGACCGTGCTGCGCGAGCGGCGCGCCCTGCAGGCCTTCGCCGCGCTGGGCATCCGCGTGCCGCGTCTGCTGTACTGCGGCACCCGCCGTCAGGCGGGGCAGCTGCAGGCGCTGCTGGTCACCGAGGCGCTGAACGGCTTCGACAGCCTGGAGGCGATCTACGCCCACGGCATGCAGCATGGCTGGGACGCCGCGCTGCGCGCGCGGATCTTCCAGCAACTGGGACAGTTGCTGGCGCGTCTGCACGCGGCGCGCTGGCAGCACGGCTGCCTGTACCCCAAGCACATCTTCCTCCGCGTCAGCCCGCATGGGCGGGTCGAGCTGGCGCTGCTAGACCTAGAAAAAAGTCGCCGTCGCCTGACTTCCCGTCGCGCCGCTCGCCACGATCTGCGCCAGTTGCGCCGCCATGCGTGGTGGGGCGAGGCCGAGTGGCGGAGTCTGGCCAGCGGTTATCGCCAGGCCTGCGGTCACGCCATCGAGGAGTGAAGGTCATGCAACGACAATGCGCGCGGGCGCTGTTCCTGTCCCTGGCGGTGAGTGTGCTGTATCTGGCCGCATCCGCCTGGCAGGAGCCGCGGCCGCAGGTGATCGTCGGCATCGACGGCGCCGCCCATGCCCCGGCGACGCCTCGCGGGTCGGCTGGCGGCCTCGATCCCGCCGCGCTGCTGATGCTGCTGGGCGTGACGCGGGGGATGAGCGGCTGAGCCGTTGATCGCGCGGCCAGGGGCCGCCGGGGCAGTCCCGGCGGCCCCTGGCGTTTCAGGCACGCTGCGGCGCGTCCGGGTGGGCGAGCAGGGTGTACATGGCCGGCAGCACGAACAGGGTGAACAGGGTGCCGACGGCCATGCCGGTAGCGATCACCAGGCCGATGTCGAAGCGGCTCTGCGCCCCGGCGCCGCTGGCCAGGATCAGCGGCAGCATGCCGAAGACCATCGCGGCGGTGGTCATCAGTACCGGGCGCAGGCGGATCGCCGCGGCCTGCTCGACCGCGCTGCGCCGGTCCAGACCCCGCTCGCGGCGCAGCTGGTTGGCGAACTCGACGATCAGGATGCCGTGCTTGCTGATCAGGCCGATCAGCGTCACCAGGCCGACCTGGGTGTAGATGTTCAGGCTCGACAGGCCGAGGAACAGCGGCAGCAGCGCGCCGCAGATCGATAGCGGCACGCTCAGCAGGATCACCAGCGGATCGCGGAAGCTCTCGAACTGCGCGGCCAGCACCAGAAAGATGATTGCCAGCGCGAGGGCGAAGGTCAGGTACAGGGCGTTGCCTTCCTGGACGAACTGGCGCGCCGCACCGGCGTGGTCGAAGGCGAAGCCGCGCGGCGCCTCGGCCTCGGCGATGCCGCGTACGGTGTCGATGGCTTCGCCCATGCTGACCAGCGGCACGCCCTGGATGACCACCGCGTTGAGCTGCTGGAACTGGTTGAGCTGGGTCGGCCGGGCCCGCTCGCCGACGCTGACCAGGGTGGACAGCGGCAGCAGCTCGCCGCTGGCGCTGCGCACGTAGTAGCTGTCCAGCCAGCCGGGGTTGTCGCGGTAGGCGCGCTCGACCTGGGCGATCACCTTGTAGCTGCGCCCGTCGAGGGTGAAGCGGTTGATCTCGCCCTCGCCGAGCAGGGTCGCCAGAGTCAGGCCGATGTCCTCCATGGACACGCCCAGCTGCGCCGCCTTGGCGCGGTCGATGTCGATCAGCAGCTCGGGCTTGTCGAAGGCCAGGTCGATGTCGAGGAAGGCGAACTTGCCCGAGTCCATGGCGCGCTGCTTGACCCGCTCGGCGAGCTGCAGCAGCGACTCGTAGTCGTTCGGCGTGTTGATCACGAACTGGAACGGCAGGCCTTCGCCGGTGCCCGGCAGCGACGGCAGGTTGAAGGCGAACACCTCGATGCCGGGGATCTGCGCCAGGCGGGCCTGGACCTGCGGCAGCAGCTCCATCTGGGTGCGCTCGCGCTCGTCCCAGGGCTTGAGCAGCATGCCGCCGATCCCCGACTGCACGCCGCTGAAGCCGTTGATCTGGAACGAGGAGTAGTACTCGGGGAAGCTGCGGAAGATCTCCACGAAAGGCGCGGTCTGGCTGTTCAGGTAGTCGAGGTTGTTGGGCTGCGGCACGCTGCTGAGCATGAACACGATGCCCTGGTCCTCGTCCGGGGCCAGTTCGCGCTGGGTGAAGGCGAGCAGCGCCGGGATCAGCAGCAGCACCAGCACGGCGAAGGTCACAGTGACCGGACGGGTGTCCAGGCTGGCGCGCAGGGTATGCAGGTAGCGCTGCTTGAGCCGCTCGAACAGCCGGTCGATGCGCCGGGCGAAGCCGCCGGGGTTCTCCTCGTGGCGCAGCAGGTGCGCGCACATCATCGGCGACAGGGTCAGCGCGACGATCCCGGAGATCACCACCGCGCCGGCCAGGGTGAAGGCGAACTCCTTGAACAGCGCGCCGGTCAGGCCTTCGAGGAAGCCGATCGGCGCGTACACCGCGGCCAGGGTCAGGGTCATCGACACCACCGGCACGGCGATCTCGCGGGCGCCCTCGATGGCGGCGTCCAGCGGCGTGCGGCCTTTCTCGATGTGGCGGTGGATGTTCTCCACCACGACGATGGCGTCGTCGACCACCAGACCGATGGCCAGCACCATGGCCAGCACGGTCAGCAGGTTGATCGGGAAGCCCATCAGCTGCATGAAGAACAGCACGCCGATCATCGACAGCGGGATGGTCACCACCGGGATCAGCACCGAGCGCAAGGCGCCGAGGAACAGGAACACCACCACGATGACGATCAGGATGGCCTCGCCGAGGGTCTTGAGCACCTCGTCGATGGAGGCCTGGATGAAGCGGGTCGCATCGTAGGCGATGGAGGCTTCGAGGTTGGGCGGCAGCTGGGCCTCCAGCTCGGGCAGCAGGCCGCGCACCTCGGCGATGACGTCCAGCGGGTTGGCGCTGGGAGTGCCCTTGATGGCGATGTACACCGAGGGCACGCCGTCGAAGGAGCTGAGCGAGTCGTAGCTTTCCGCGCCCATCTCGACTCGCGCCACGTCGCCGAGCAGCACCCGGCTGCCGCCGGCGATCTTCACCGGGATGGCGGCGAAGTCCTCGGGCGACTTGAGGTCGGTGCTGGCGCTGAGGCTGGTGACCACGTACTCGCCCTTGGTTTCCCCGGCGGCGGACAGGTAGTTGTAGGCGCGCACCGCGCGGTTGACGTCGGCGGCATCCACGCCGTAGGCGGCCAGCTTGAGCGGGTCGAGCCACAGGCGCATGGCGAACACCTGGTTGCCGAGGATCTCGGCCTCGGCCATGCCCGGCAGGGTCGCCAGCTTGGGCTGGACGACCCGCGACAGGTAGTCGGTGATCTGCGGGTTGGACAGCTCCTCGCTGTAGAAGCTCAGGTACATCAGGGCGGTGGAGTCCGCCGCCTCCTTGCTCAGCACCGGGTCCTCGGCCTGCTGCGGCAGGCGGTGCTTGACCTCGCTGGCCTTGGCCAGCAGCTCGGTGCACAGGCGGTCGCTGTCGGTGCCCAGGCGCGCATGGATGGAGATCACCGAGACGTTCTGCCGGCTCACCGAGGTCATGTAGTCGATGCCCTCGGCGCTGGCCAGGCTCTGCTGCAGCGGCTGGGTGATGTAGCCCTGGATGGTTTCCGCGTTGGCGCCGGGGTAGGCGGTGGTGACGGTGATCAGGGCGTTTTCCATCTGCGGGTACTGGCGCACGACCAGCTTGCCGAACGCCTGCAGGCCGAGCAGGACGATCAGCAGGCTGATCACGCAGGCCAGCACGGGACGACGGATGAAGGGATCGGTGAAGGCCATGGCTGCTTCCTGCGGGCGACGGTTAGCGGGCGGCGGGATCGTCGACCAGGGTGATGGCGGTGCCGTTGTCGAGCTTGAGCTGCCCGGAGGACACCACGCGCTCGCCGGCCTGCAGGCCTTCGAGGATCACCACCTGGCCGTCGCGGCGTTCGCCGGTCCTGACGAAGCGGCGCTCGACGCTCAGCGCCGGGGCGCCGTCTTCCTCGCGCTCGACCACCACGTACAGCGAGTTGCCATAGAGGGTGTAGGCGACGGCGGTTTCCGGCACCACCACCTGCGCGCGGCGCTCGCCGAGCAGCACCTGCAGGTGGGCGAACATGCCCGGCAGCAGGCGGCCCTGCGGGTTGGCCAGCAGGGCGCGGACCTGCAGGTTGCGGGTGGTGGCTTCCACCTTGGGGTTGATCGCCTCGATGCGTCCGGCGAAGCGCTCGCCCGGCCAGGCGGCGACGCTGGCCTGCAGGGGCTGGCCGACCTGCAGGCGGGCGAACTCCTGTTCGGGGAGGAAGAAGTCGACGTAGAGCATCGACAGGTCCTGCAGGGTGGCCACCGGCGTGCCCGGCTCCAGATAGTCGCCGACGTCGACCTGACGGATGCCGATGGTCCCGGCGAAGGGCGCCAGCAGGCGCTTCTTGGCCAGGGTCGCCTTGAGCTGGGCGACGCTGGCGCGGGCCTTCTCCAGGCTGGCGCCGAGGCGGTCGAACTCGCTGCGCGAGATCGCCTGGCGCTCGATCAGGTTGCTGCCGCGCTGGTACTCGACCAGCGCCAGACCCAGTTCGGCCTCGGCGGTGCGCAGGCTGGCGGTTTCCACCGCGTTGTCCATCTGCAGCAGCGGCTGGCCGGCGCCGACCTGCTGGCCGGACTCGAACAGCACGCTGCGCACCGTGCCGCCGGCCTCGACGCCCAGGTCGACGCCGCGCAGCGCGGTGAGGCTGCCGATGGCCGCCACCTGGCTTTGCCAGTCGCGCTGTTCGGCGACGACGGCGGAGACGCTGACCGGCGCCGGCGGGGCCGAGAAGGCCTGGATCTGCTGGTAGATGCTGTAGGCCTTGTAGCCGGCGAGCAGCGCGACCACGACGATCACGATGGCCAGCATGACCAGCAGGCGGCGGCGTAACATAGGCGACTCCTTTGCTCGGGATTACGCGATAGGGCTCACGCTAGGCTTGCTGCGCCGACAAGTCAAAGCCGGCGCAGCGGCTCAGGCGAGGCGCAGGTGGTTGTCCCACAGCCCGGCCGGCAACGTCAGGGGCTGCATGACGATCTCGGCGCTGCGGCAGTCGTAGAGCCGGCAGCGGCCCTGCCCGGAACTGACCACGAAGCCTTCGGCGCAGGCGGCGACGCCGGCGCAGTCGGGCAGCGGCGCGTCGAGGCGCAGCGCGGCGCTGTCCAGGTCCCAGATGAACACCCGGTTGCCGCGCGGCGCGGTGATCGCCAGCAGGCGCAGTGCGCTGTGGATCGCCACGCTGGCGGTGTACTGGTGCATCGCCAGGCGCTGCGTCTCGCCCAGCGGGAAGGGCTGGAAGGCCCCGCCGGGGCGCTTGATCGCCACCAGCGCCGCGGCGTCGTCCGCGGCGCCCTCGTACTGCTGGCCGCTGACCACGGTGCCGTCGTCGGCCACCGCCAGATGGCGCACGCTGTTCATCCGTTCGGGCAGCGTCTCCTTGCTCAGCAGGCTGCCGTCGCGGCGCAGCAGCACCAGGCTCGGCTCCATGGCGTCGAGGTTCATCGCCTCGCGGCTGTCGGCCTCGGTGCGGATGCCGCCGTTGGCCACCACCAGGGTTTCGCCGTCGGGCATCCACAGCAGCTGATGCGGGCCGACGCCGTGGCTGGACAGCTCGGCCTCGCGCAGCAGGCGCTCGCCGTCCAGACGCCAGACGCCGAGCACCCCGCGGCCGGGCTCGCGGGTGTCGTTCTCGGTGCTGTACAGCCACTCGCCGTCGCGATGGAACACCGCGTGGCCGTAGAAGTGCCGGTCGGCCGGGCTGGCCACGGTCTGCAGCAGGCGGCCGTCGCGGGTATCGATCAGGTAGCTCTCGCGGCTCGGCCGGCGACCGACGAACAGCGCCAGCGGCAGCGCCGGGTGCGGCACCACGTCGTGGCAGCGCTCGCGCACCGGGGTGGCGAACTGCGCCTGGCCGTCGAGGCGGTAGCCGACCGCGTAGTGGCGGCCGTCGGCGTCGTTGCGCGCCGAGAGCAGCAGCGGCTGGGCGGCCGCGCCGCGACCGAGGCTCCAGCCGCCGAGGGCGGCGGCGGCGAACAGGGCGCCGCCGAGGCCGAGGAAGGTACGTCGTTGCATGGGGACTCCGTGACACGGAAGGAGGAGGGGTGCCGATGCGGCACCTCCCTGTGCCGTGGCCGGCCCGGCGCTCGCGCGGGGCCGGGCCGCCGGCTCAGTCGCCGTCGTGGGCGTTGAAGCCGAGCTGGATGCCCAGCGCGCGGGCCAGCTCGCCTTCCTGCAGGCGGTGCAAGCGGTCGAGGCTGTCGTAGAGCTGACCGAGGCTATCGCGGCCGGCGTCGCTGGCCAGCAGCTCGCCGAGCGGCGCGCCGAGGGCGCCCAGGCGCTGGCGGGTTTCGCTGTAGGCGGCGTCGATGCGGGTGGCCAGATCGCCGTGCTCGGCGCCCAGCAGGCTGCGCACGCCGGGGCCGTCGGCGCCGCGCCACAGCGCCTCGGCGCTGGCCAGGCTGGCGTCGAGGCTGGCCAGCGAGGTGGCACTGCGCCAGCCTTCGGCCTGATAGGGCTGGGGCGTCTTGCCCCGCGCCAGCGGGGTGCCGAGCTTCTTCTTCAGGCCGTCGAGGGCGCCGACCTGGATGCGCAGCAGCTCGCCGATGGCCTCGCGGCCTTCGGCATAGCGCGGGTTGGGGAACTGCTTGAGCTGGGCGGCCAGGCCCTGCTCGCCGATCCAGCTGGCCAGCACCCCGGCGGACAGGGCCTGCTGGTGGGTGCCGATGCCGAGCAGCAGCGGGCAGTAGCGGCGCTTCTGCTCCAGCTGGTCGAGGTCGAGGGCGGCGTCGAACAGCAGGTATTCGTAGGCGCTCAGGCCCTGCACCACCACGCTGGCGCTTTCCAGGTCGGCCTGCTTGAGCTGCGGCTTGGCGTCGAGCAGGGCGTTGACCTGGCGGGCCACCAGGTTCTTCTTGTCCGGCCAGAACTGCACCTGCCAGGCCAGGTTGCCTTCGCCGAGACGGCCGATGGCCAGCGGCTGCAGGGCGGCCCAGGCGGCGTGGGCCTGGCGGTAGGCCTGGCGGGCGGCGGCCAGGTCCTGCTCGCCGGCGCAGAAGGCGCGGGCGCTGTCGACCAGATGGCGGTTGTCGTCGGTCCAGCGGGTGTAGGCCGGCAGCAGCACGCCGTCGGTCAGCGCCGCGCTGGTGGCGGCGAAGGGCTCGGTCTTCGCCGCGGGCGGGGCGTCGTCGGAGCAGCCGGCCAGGGTGGCCAGCAGGGTCAGGGAGAGCAGGGCGGGGCGCAGCATCGGGTGCTCCTTACAGGGAATTGAGGAAGGCCAGCAGGGCGGCGCGCTGTTCGGCGTCGAAGGCCATCACCTTCTGCCGCGCCGCTTCGGCTTCGCCGCCGTGCCAGAGGATCGCCTCCAGCAGGTTGCGCGCGCGGCCGTCGTGGAGGAAGCGGGTGTGGCCGTTGACGGTTTCGGTCAGGCCGATGCCCCACAGCGGCGGGGTGCGCCATTCGCGGCCGCTGGCGAGAAATTCGTCGCGATTGTCCGCCAGTCCGTCGCCCATGTCATGCAGCAGCAGGTCGCTGTAGGGGCGGATGGTCTGACCGGCCAGCTCCGGCTCGGCGGCGTCGCTGGCGGTGGTGAAGCTCGGCGTATGGCAGCCCTGGCAGCCGGCCTGGTGGAACAGGCCCTTGCCCTTGAGCACCTGCGGGGCGTCGACGCCGCGGCGCGCTGGCACGCCGAGGTTGCGGGTGTAGAACAGCACCTGGGCGAGGATGTTGTCGCTGACTTCCGGCACGCCGCCGTGGGGGGCGTTGTGGCAGTCGGTCTGCGCCGCGGTGCAGCTGCTGCCGGCGAGCAGCGAGGTGGACAGGCCCATGTCGTTGAAGAAGGCGTCGGCGTTCTGCTGGTTGAGCGATGGCTGCCCGGCCTTCCAGCCGAAGCGGCCGAGGCGGGTGCTCTGGCTGGCGTGGTCCCAGACCCGGTTGGCGCGCCCGGAGATGCCGTCGCCGTCGGCGTCGTCGGGATCGGCGTTGGCGAGGATCGCCGCCTCGGGGATGGCTTCGAGCAGGCCCAGGCCGATCATCGGCGGCGCCACGCGCAGGGAGAACCGGGTGTCGGGGTGCAGCGCGCCGTAGCCGAGCTGGCCGATCTCCAGCTGCGGCTGCTGCAGCTCGACGCGGGTGCCGTCCTTGAGGGTGACCACCTCGCTGCGGTAGCTGACCCGCAGCTTGCCTTCCGGGGCCACGCCGGGGATGGCGACATCCTGCAGCTGGCCGCCGTAGACCGGCTCGGGGATCAGCCCCTGGCGTTCGAGCAGGGCCTCCTGGCCGGGGCGGGCGGGGATCGACAGGCGTACCAGGCTGGACACCGCGTTGTCGCCGCGACTGCCCGGCGGATGGCCGCGGCCGTCCTTGATGTGGCAGTTCTGGCAGGCGTTGGTGTTGAACAGCGGGCCGAGGCCGTCGCGGGCGTCGGTGGAGGCCGGTGCGATCACCCAGGGATTGCGGAAGAAGCTGTTGCCGACGCTGAAGTCCAGTCGGCGCAGCGGCGAGAGGTTGGCCGAGGGCAGGGAGAAGGCGTTCTGGTCGAACTTGTTGACCGTGGCGGCGCCGGCGGAGAGCTGCTCGCCGGGTTCGGCGGCGCTGAAGCGCGGTGCGTCGGTCTGCTCGCAGGCGCTCAGCGCCAGGGCCAGCGCGAGGAGCGTGAGCGGGCGCAGGGCGGACGGGCGGAACATGGCGATACTCCGGGGGTGAAGAACGCGCGGCAGTGTAACAGCGTGTTACCGGGAGAATAAGAGGGGTTTGCATTTGCAGGGGCGGCGGTCAGGGCGCAGCCCGCGCCCGCCGGGGGCTGCAGGCGGCTGCGGCGCTGCGCCGCAGCCGTGCAGGAGGAACGATCAGAAGCTGTGGTCGGCGGTGTCCGGGTTGAGGTCGGCGATGCCCAGCTTGCCGGCTGCCTGCTCGATGCCGGCGGTCTGCTTGACCAGCGCGGCGATGCCGTCGCGGATGATCTGCTGGCCGGCGGCGTTGTCGGCGGCGATCAGCTGGTCGAAGTGCACGCCGTCCTTCTCGGCGCTGTCCACCAGCTTCTGCAGGGCGGCCTGGGTGGCGTCCAGGTCGGCCTTCAGCGCGGCGTCGGTGGCGGCGTCGGCCTGGGCCACCAGGGACGACAGGCTCGGGCCGCTGAGCAGGCTGCCGTCGGCCTTCTTGTACTCGCCGAGGTAGACGTTGCGGATGCCCAGGGCGTTGAAGTAGTGCGAGTTGTGGGTGTTGTCGCTGAAGCAGTCGTGCTCGTCCTCGGTGGAGTTGGCCTCCAGGGCGACCTTCATGCGCTCGCCGGCCAGCTCGCCGAGCGACAGGCTGCCCATGCCGAACAGCATCTTGCGCAGGCCGTTCTCGGCCGGCTCGGCCTCCAGCTGAGCGCGGTAGTTGTCGGCGACGCCGGCCCGCCACTGGCCGGCCATGTATTCGAGGTCGCTGACCAGCAGGGCGGTGGCGGCCTTGAGGTACTCGCGGCGGCGCTCGTTGTGCCCGCCGGTGGCGCCTTCGCCGACCAGGTAGTCGCTGGCCGGACGGTTGCCGGCGCCGGGCTGGCTGCCGTTGAGGTCCTGGCCCCAGAGCAGGAACTCGATGGCGTGGTAGCCGGTGGCGACGTTGGCTTCCGAGCCGCCCAGCTCGTTGAGGCTGGCCAGCAGCTCGCCGGTGATGGCGCTGACGTCGAGTTTGTCCTCGCCGACCTGGATCTCGGTGTTGGCGATGATGTTGGCGGTGGCGCCGGGGTTGCCGAGGGCGTGCTGGTAGTCGCCGGCGACGTAGTCGATCAGGCCCTCGTCCAGCGGCCAGGCGTTGAGCTGGCCTTCCCAGTCGTCGACCACCGGGTTGCCGAAGCGGAACACCTCGGTCTGCATGTAGGGGATGCGCGCGGCCAGCCAGGCTTCGCGGGCGGCCTTGAGGGTGGCGTCGCTGGGCGCGGCGAGCAGTGCGTCGATGGCCTGCTGCAGGGCCTGCGCAGTGACCAGGGCGTCGTCGAACACCGCCGAGGCCAGGCTTGCGTAGTGACCGACCACCGCGCGGGCGGCGGCCTGGTCGAAGCTGGCGGCGGCCGGCGCGGTGTTCTGCACGACCGCTGCGGCGGCCTGGGCGGGGGCTTCGGCTTTCTTGTCCTCGCCGCAACCGGCGAGGGCGATGGAGAGGGCGAGCAGGCTGGCGGTCGCCAGGGGCAAACGAGGCATGCGGACGGATCCTTGTGAGGGTGGACGGACGGGCTGGCTGAGCGCCAAAGCGAGATATAATGCGAAATGTTCGCATTTTTGCAATAGCCTGTCGCCTGGAATCTGCTCCGTCTACGCCGCGTGTCCCTCAGCCCCGGGCGGGCAGGTCGCTCGGCTGCGCCTTGCGGCGCTGCTCGAAGTGGCGGATGTAATGGGCGATCTGCGCGGCCGGCAGCGGCCGGCTGTAGAGGAAGCCCTGGCCCTCGCTGCAGCCCTGTGCGATCAGGCAGGCTTCCTGGGCGCGATTCTCCACCCCCTCGGCGATCACCTCGATGTTCAGGCTGTGGGCCAGCTGGATGATCGCCTTGATGATGCTGGGGTCGGCGTCGTCGTTGCCCAGTTCGCGGACGAAGCTCTTGTCGATCTTGATCTTGTCCAGCGGCAGGGTGTTGAGGTAGTTGAGCGAGGAGTAGCCGGTGCCGAAGTCGTCGATCGCCACCAGCACCTGGGCTTCGCGCAGGTTGCTTAGCTGCCGGGCGGCGCTGCCGATATCGCCCATCAGCACGGTTTCGGTGATCTCCAGCTCCAGGCTGCGCGCTGGCAGGCCGTAGTGGCGGGTGAGTTCGAGCACCCGCTGCGGCAGGCCCGGGCTGCACAGCTGCGCGGTGGACAGGTTGACCGCCATGCGCAGCCAGTGCAGCCCCTCGGCGTGCCATTGGCTCAACTGGCGGCAGGCCTGTTCCAGTACCCAGTCGCCGATCTTGAGGATCAGGCCGCTCTGCTCGGCCAGCGGAATGAAGCGCTCCGGCGACACCAGCCCGTGCTGCGGGTGGCGCCAGCGCAGCAGCGCCTCGACGCCGATGACCTGTTGCGTGGTGTAGGCGATCTGCGGCTGGTAGTGGACTTCCAGCTCGCCGTTGGCCAGGGCCGAGCGCAGGTCGTGCTCCAGCTCGCGCTGCTGGCGCATCTGCTGGTCGACGCTGGCGACGTAGAACTGGTAGCCGCTGCGGGCCTGCTGCTTGGCCAGGGTCATGGTCTGCTCGGCGCGCTGCAGCAGGTACTCGGCGCTGTGGCCGTCCTCGGGGAACAGGGCGATGCCCAGGCTGGCGCGCAGGGCGATTTCCTGCTGGCCGATGAGGAACGGCCGGGCCAGATCGTCGAGCAGGCGCTGCGCCAGTTCGGCGGCCTGGCCGGGGTGCTCGAAGGCGATCAGGATCAGCGCGAACTGGTCGCTGCCCATGCGCGCCAGGGCGGCGAAATGGCAGTCCTGCACGCGCAGGCGGTTGGCGGTGGCGCGCAGCAGCTGGTCGCCGCTCTGGTAGCCGTGGCGTTCGTTGACCGCCTTGAAGTCGTCGAGGCCCAGGCAAAAGATCGCCACCCGGTGCAGGCTGCCCTGGGCCTCGACGAGGATCTGTTCCAGTTGCTCCTGCAGCTGTACGCGGTTGGGCAGGCCGGTGAGCTGGTCGACCTGGCTCAGGCGCTGCAGGGTGTTTTCCGCCTCGCGGTGCCGCGCGCTGTGGCGGGCCACGCTGGCCAGCAGGCGGTTGGCGCGCTCGACCCACTGGCCGAGTTCGTCGTCCTCGTGGCCGCGCGGCGTCTGCAACTGGCGGGTGCCGGGACGGTCGGGGTCGATGCGTTCGAGGTCGCTCAGCAGGCGCTGCAGCGGGCCGGTCAGCTGCCAGCGATAGAGCAGGTAGAGCAGCCCGCCGAGCAGCAGGGCCCGCGCCAGGCTGGTGAGCAGGCTGAGACGCGCGCTGTCGAGAAAGGCGGCGGCCTGGTAGTGGGTGTCCAGGGTCAGGCTCAGTTCGCCGCGCTGTTCGCGCAGCGGCGGCGGGCCGTACAGCGGCACACCGAACAGGTACTGGCGGCCGAACAGGCGGTCGCTGAGGGCGCTGCGCGGCTGGTCGGTGACCGCCTGGCTGGCGGCGGCCAGGGGATTGCCGCGGTTGTCGCGCAGACTGGCCTGACTGACGCCGGGGTGCTGCAGCAGGCCTTCCACCACCCGGCGGGCCATGCCGCTGTCGCCGTCGAGCAGCGCCTGGCTGGACGGTTCGCGGAACATGGCGAGGATCTGTGTGCCGTCGCGCTGAATGTCCTGGCGGATCTGCTGCACCTGATGGGCGATCTGCACCAGGCTCGACAGCAGGCCGACCAGCAGGGCGGCCCCCAGGGCCAAGGCGAGCAGGCGGTGTGACAGGCGCTTGTTCGGCTCCGGTGGCAAGACGGCAGATCCTTGTGCGAGGGTGATGGGCGGTAAATGCGCGGCAGTATTGTGAATTGCTTCGCGGCCGTCAAAGAAAATGCGTCAATTTAGAGGCGGCTAGAAACGAAAAAACCCGGCGGGGGCCGGGTTTTTTCGTGGTCGATGCGGACTCAGGCGGCGTAGTTGGCGGCCACGAAGTCCCAGTTCACCAGGTTCCAGAACGCCTCGACGTACTTCGGACGGGCGTTGCGGTAGTCGATGTAGTAGGCGTGTTCCCAGACGTCGCAGGTCAGCAGCGGGGTGT
>RRZT010984327.1_pt1 | contig 16438 bp, 16 predicted proteins | sample 2165551 | NCBI WGS metagenome assembly RRZT01 (sample SAMN10456910, study PRJNA506462) | wastewater metagenome | biome: wastewater; feature: sludge; material: wastewater sludge; isolation source: wastewater sludge with Escherichia coli K12::gfp cells carrying plasmid... | place: USA: Moscow, Idaho...
CCAGTGCCGTGGACGGAGTCCAGATACGGTTGCCGAACTTGGCGATGAGGGTAGAGGAGGGACCCTCGAGCACATATCCGTCGGAGCTGACAAACAGTACGTCGTCCGCTCCACGGCGAGCTGCCTCGCGTAGAACTGCCTTGTTAATGGCATAGGAGAGGGTTTTTGCTCCGGCGAGGAGCCACGGGGCGCGGGCTGCGATGTCGTGCGGATACCCACGATCGAGGACGGCGACGCTCATCCCTTCGGTTCGCTCGGACTCGAATCCGCCGCTGGGTAGGGCGATAACCCAGCAGGTGGCGACGCCGTCGCCCTCAATCCCGCGTGTGACGACGATCTTGACGAGCCTTTCCGGTACCGGTTCACTGAGCTCGATTGCTTGGTGAATGGCACCTTCAATGGCTTCCAGATCGAGAGCGGGAAGGTCCAGCATGGCGGCTGACTTGGAGAGACGGCGTAGATGAGGCTCGATGCCATGAGGGCGTCCGTCGATCACCCCGAGAACTTCGAAGATGCCATCGCCGCGCGTAACGCCAAGATCGAGGACGGAGATATGTGGGTCGTTGATGTCAACGACGCGGAGTCGATCTATGGCAGGAACGGCGCCGTTTTGTGGCTTGGCTTCGACTGGACTGACGAGAATACACGCGGGCATGACAGCTCCTTTGCTGGATGTGATCTATAGCACCTATTCATCCGATCTTAGAGGTTATCCACAGCCTGTGGGGAGTTTCTGCAGCGATTGGTCAGACCATCTACAGTGCGAGGCGAGGAGGAACGATGTCTGTACACTCACCGGCTCGCGAGGGCCTGGAACATGCCGTGCGTAATTTGGTGCGGCAACGCGGGGTGGATCCGCAGCGTGAGCCTGCGGCCCTTGACCGGCTTATTGGCGAGGCGATCGCGGATTACGAGGAGCGTTCGGTACGGGGCCGGGTCGAGCCGCTGGATGCTGTGGAGCCGCTTCGCCAGGCATTGCGTGACGTCGTCGGTGGATATGGCGCTCTTCAGCCACTTCTTGACGACGACGAGATTGAAGAGATTTGGATTGATGAGCCCGGGAAGGTGTTCATTTCCAAGGATGGCCGCAGCGAACTGACCACCATTGTGCTCAAGGATTCTGACGTGCGCGACTTGGTGGAGCGCATGTTGCGTGCTTCGGGGCGTCGTCTTGATCTTTCCAGTCCGTTTGTTGACGCGGCGCTGGCCAGTGGTGAACGGCTTCACGCTGTTATTCCGGACATTACGCGTAAGCATTGGGCTGTCAATATCCGTAAGTATGTGTTGCGGGCGCGTAGCCTGCCCGAATTGGTGGCGGTGGGTCTTTTGCCGCAGAACGCCGCTGTCTTTCTCGACGCGTCGGTGCGCGCGGGCCATCACATTCTGGTGTCCGGAGCTACCCAGGCGGGCAAGACTACTCTCTTGCGAGCACTGCTTGGTTCGGTCCCCGCGAGCGATCGTATTGTCACCGCCGAGGAGGTCTTTGAACTGAATCTCGAGCACCGGGATGTTGTGGCCATGCAGACCCGTCCTCCGTCGATCGAAGGGCGTGGCGAGGTGACGCTGCGCAGGCTTGTACGCGAGGCGCTGCGCATGCGACCGGAGCGCATCGTTATTGGTGAGGTGCGTGCAGCGGAGGCATTTGACCTGCTTATTGCGTTGAATTCGGGTATTCCCGGTGCCTGTACCCTTCACGCTAACTCTGCCCGTGAGGCGGTTCTCAAGCTATGTACGTTGCCGTTGCTGGCGGGCGAAAACGTGACCTCACAGTTCGTGGTCCCGACGGTTGCCAACGCTATCGACATTGTTGTCCATGTGGAGCGGTCATCGAATGGGCAGCGCCGCGTCAGTGAAATTGTGGCCGTGACGGGGCGAGTGGAGGGTTCTCGAGTGGAGGTTGCGACCCTCTTTGAGACTCGTGAGGGCAGGTTGGAACGGGCGAGCGGCGAGGTACCGCGTCCGGAGAAATATGAACGTGCGGGAATCGACCTTGCCGAGGTGTTCGGCGAAATGCACGGAATGCGTGAACGATCTGGAATTGACGGGCGCCACGATGAACACCGGACACCTGGTCATCATCCGGCGTCCCCTAAGAATTCAGCGACCCGCGCGAATCTGACATCCCGCGCGAAGAAGTCGGGTGGCTCATGGGCGTAGTCATCGGCGTGGGATTCGGGCTTGGTGTTCTCATTGTGTGGAGTGTGCTCAGTGGTGCGGCGGGCCCGTGGCGTGCGCCGAAACTATTGATCCGTCTTCACCGACGACGGCGTGAGGCCCTCGTCATTCTCGCATGCGCGACGGCCGGTGCTGGCATGGCCTTCACCCTCAGTCAGAACATTCCTTTGGCTGTTTGCGTGGCTATTGCAGCAGGATTCATTCCTACCTCGGTGGCTCGCGCGAGGGCAAGATCCCGCCGGGCCCGAGCTCGCGAGGAATGGCCGGATGTTCTTGATGACATCGTTTCCGCGCTGCGAGCAGGTTTAGGAATTGGTGAGGCACTGGCCTCACTCGCTGTCCGCGGACCGGAATCACTGCGGCCGCACTTTGCAGAATTCGCGGCGCATTTACAAGCGACAGGGCGCCTTGACCCCGCCCTTGATTCGCTTAAGACGCGGCTGGCTGATCCCGTGGCTGATCGGGTCATTGAGGCGATGCGACTCGCCAGCCGCTTGGGCGGTCATGATCTCGCCGCGATGTTGCGTTCTCTCGCCACAAGCCTTCGGGCCGAGAACCGCGCTCGCGGAGAGCTATTGGCGCGCCAGTCCTGGTCGGTTAACGGTGCCCGAGTGGCGGCGGTCGCGCCGTGGATTGTGCTTGCGCTTCTTGCCACACGCCCGGGAACGATCGAGGCATTCGCGACGGCCGGAGGCACTCTTGTCCTCGTAGGAGGTTTCCTCATGACGGTTATCGCTTACCTGCTCATGGTCCGGCTTGGACGGCTGCCTGAAGAACCACGAGTGCTTGTGCGGGGTGAGTTGTGAGTATCTTGCAGATAAATGATGCGAGGCTTGCCGTCGCTGTCTCCACCACCAACGCAACCGTGACCACCAATGCTAAGACGTCCATCGACACCACCGATACCGCTACCGTAACGGCCAACGCCTTGGGAAATTTACACCTGAATCCCACGGGGATCGGCATCGGCGCATGCGTGGGGATCGGATTTTTGCTTGTCCTGTCCCTTATTCTTCGACCACGCCCTTCCCTTGCTCATCGAGTGACGCCGTATACCGAACAAGGATGGATTGCTCCACGACCTCCCGTTGCACGCCGAGTCGTTGCGTGGCTGATGGAGATCTTGGAAACTCTCGGTTCCTCAAGTAGTTCGGTGCGTCGCCGTCTCAACACGTTAGGAAGCCGCACGGTTCGTTCCTTCCGCCTCCAGCAATTGCAATGGGCTGGGGCCGCCTTGATGGTAGGGGTGGTCATGGCACTCAGCCTGGCAATGCGAGGGACGAATCTGCTGATCTGTCTCCTTCTTGTTGTTGGTTCGGCAGGTGCTGGTGCACTCGCGGCCGACTCGCAACTCACCCGTCAGGTACGGCGCCACAGCGAGGATCTCACGCAGCAACTTCCCGATATTGCTGAGCTCCTTGCGCTCGCGGTCTCCTCTGGTGAGTCCATCAGGTCCGCGTTGGAGAGGGTGGCAGAACTCGGTAATGGTGCGTTGGTCAGGGAGATTGAACGTACCCTCGCGTCGGTTTGGTCCGGCACGTCACTAACGGAAGCGCTGGCCGCTATGTCTGAGCGGTCCGGGAACACGGAGGTCGCGCGCTTTTGCGATGCACTTGTCTCCTCTATGGAACGCGGTACCGCACTTTCCGATGTGCTGCAGGCCCAGGCTCAGGACGCACGTGAGCAGGCTCGCCGCCAGCTCATGGAGGCGGGTGGGAGGAAGGAGATCTCCATGATGATCCCGGTTGTCTTCCTTATCCTTCCGGTCACGGTTCTCTTCACGCTCTATCCCGGCCTGCGTGCTCTCACAATGCTTCCATAATCTGGCTTTCTCGCACCATCTCGAAGAACCACACCAACTTTCATCTCTCATCCGACCAATACTCAGTAACCCACAATTCGAAAGGATCCCCGATGAAACTACACATGATGACCCTGAAGACGAAGATGCGCCTGGCGATGTCGACGCTTCTTGGTGTGCTCGGTATGCCAGGCATGTCGTCGCGTATGTTCGATGGCTTGTCACGTCCGTCCGCCATACTTCGCCACAACCACACCAACGACGACGAACTCCTCCACGACCACTCCGAACGCGGCGACGTCCCGGGCTGGGTCCTCGTCACTCTGATGACGGCTGGACTGGTCATTGCTATTTGGGCGGTCGCGGGTCCCGCGCTTATCAACGTGTTCAATACAGCGCTGACGAGAATTTTGAGTATCTGATGTGGCCCCCGTTAAGTGATGAACGACGCCGAGCCCGAGCACCAGCCGAGTTCGGCCAGGCTCTTCCTGGTTTTGTCATGGTGGCACCGCTCTTACTTATAGTGACGCTTGCTCTCCTTGGGCTCGCTATGGCGTTACACGCGCGTTTGATCGTTCTTGATTCAGCTGCCGAAGGGGCCCGCCTGGGCGCATACACCAGCCTTGACCTCGCGCGTTCCCGCACCAGCGAGCTTATCTCTTCGGCATTACCACGCGAATATGGCGAAAACATCCGGGCTGCCTACCGTGATGTGGGCGGTGTGAACGTTGTCGAAGTGACCGTGGTGAGTCCCGTCCCAATTCTTGGCATGGTTGGACTAGCCACGATGGAGGTGCGCGCACATGCGGCAGTGGAATGATGAATCTGGCAACGTCATCGTTGAGTTCGTGGGCGTCATGATCATCTTGGTCGTTCCAGCTCTTCTCTCCCTCCTGGCAGTATCCTCGCTTCTCATGGGGCAGGCTGCAATCACTGCGGCGACGCGTGACGGTGCCCGTGCTTTTGTACGAGCTGAGTCCGTGGTACAAGGGCGCCAGCATGCCACCCATATCGCAACCGAAGCGTTCGAGCAACGTGGGGTGGACGCGGACGTTACCGTGGATTTCGTTTGTTCGGCCACCCCCTGTCTTTCTCCGGGAGCTGCAGTGACGACGACGGTACGTGCCAACGTACGTCTCACCTCCGTGGGGATGTCCGTGACGTTGGACGAGAGTCTCCGTCTTCCCGTGGATGAACTACGGGAGGGGCGCGAATGAAAACGTTCACGGTGGTCCCTATCACGACTATCCATGCCTCGCGGACGGACGATCACCCCACAACGGACAAGGACCCCGCAATAGACGAGGACCCCACAACGGTTGAGAAATCCGAACGTGGCAACATTCTTGTCCTTGGGCTGACGCTGTGGCTGGTCGCCTGCCTACTCCTCATGGGAACGATCTCGATCGCGCTTCTTAGCATGGAACGCCGTGAGTTGATCGCGGCAGCGGACGCCATTGCCCTAGAGATTGCCGATGATATCGATGATGAGGCGTATTACACGGGTGCTGCCGAAGCGCCGCCATCATCGGCTCATGTCCGTGAACGTGCAGCGCAACTTCTGGACCAAGGGACTCGGGTGGTGCAGCCAACGGGGCTGGTGGGTGGCGTCGTCGTCGTTTCTCTGGCACGAGAGGTGAGTCTCATGTTCGTTCCCAGGGGGTTATCAGACTCTCGTATCACGGTCAATGTCACGAGTAGCGCACAGCTGCGTGACCGATAGAATACGGTAGCCTTGAGTCCGTGGCCACAGAATACCAAGCAGAGATTGACTCTCTACGCAAGACTTTTCAGCAGATTTCCGCGGTGACGAATCCCGAGCAACTTAAGGCGAGCATCGCCCAGTTGACGGAGGAGTCCTCAGCGCCTGACCTCTGGGACGATCCGGAGAAGGCGCAGGCAGTGACGTCTAAGCTGTCGCATGCCCAGTCGGAACTGGACAAGGTCACGAAGATGGATGAGCGGATTGAGGATCTTTCCGCGCTCCTAGAGATGGCGCAAGAAGAGGGTGAGTCTGATCCGGAGATGGCTCAGGAACTCTACGCGGATCTCGATGGCGAGCTTGCCGCCTGCTCGAAGGATCTTTCGGAGCTGCAGATTCGTACGCTGCTGTCGGGCAAGTATGACGAGCGCGACGCCGTTGTGACGATCCGTTCCGGCGCGGGTGGCGTGGACGCCGCAGACTTCGCACAAATGCTTCAGCGTATGTACCTACGGTGGGCGGAGCGTTCGGGTTACGGCGCCAAAGTTTTGGATACCCACTATGCCGAGGAAGCGGGCATCAAGTCCACCACATTTGAGGTGCATGCTCCTTACGCTTATGGCACTCTCTCCGTGGAAGCGGGCACGCACCGTCTTGTGCGCATCTCGCCGTTCGATAACCAGGGGCGGCGTCAGACGTCGTTCGCGGCCGTTGAAGTGATCCCGCTTATTGAGCAGACTGACCATATCGATATCCCGGACGCGGATATTCGTATCGACGTGTTCCGCTCATCCGGCCCCGGCGGTCAGTCTGTCAACACGACGGACTCTGCCGTTCGTATTACGCATCTTCCCACCGGTTTGGTGGTCTCGATGCAGGACGAAAAGTCACAGATTCAGAACCGTGCGGCCGCCATGCGCGTGCTCCAGTCTCGCCTATTGCTCATGAAGCAGGAGGAAGAGGCCAAGGAGAAGAAGGAACTTGCCGGCGATGTCAAGGCGTCATGGGGTGATCAGATGCGTTCCTATGTGCTTCAGCCCTACCAGATGGTGAAGGACCTGCGCACCGGCTTTGAAGCGGGTAGCCCGGATGCCGTCTTTGACGGTGACATCGATGGGTTTATCGACGCGGGCATTCGTTGGCGCGCCACCGGCGAAAAGGCAGAAAAAGGCGACTAGGCCAGAGTGGACTCATGATCAAGTTCGACAACGTAACGAAGCTGTATCAGAAGGGAGCCAGGCCGGCTCTCGACTCCGTCAGCATTGACGTGGAGCGAGGTGAGTTTGTCTTCCTCGTGGGGCCATCCGGTTCCGGGAAATCCACCATGCTGTCGCTCATTCTGGCACAGGAACGGCCCACATCAGGGCGTGTGCAAGTGCTCGGCAAGGACCTGGCCACGGTGTCCCAGCGTCGGGTGCCGCTCATGCGTCGCAAGATTGGGACCGTGTTCCAGGATTTTCGACTGTTGTCGGACAAGAATGTCTATGACAATGTAGCGCTTGCGTTGCAGGTAATCGGAGCCCCGCGCCATCGCATTTCTACAGATGTTCCCGGGGTTCTCAAACTCGTGGGTCTAGACGGCAAAGAAAAGCGCCGGATGTCGGAGCTGTCCGGTGGCGAACGCCAGCGCGTGGCGATCGCCCGCGCGATGGTGAATGACCCGCAGATTCTGCTGGCGGACGAGCCCACCGGAAACCTGGACTCAGATACCGGACTCTCGATTATGCGTCTACTCAACCGCATCAACAGCACGGGCACCACGGTGGTGATGGCGACCCACGACCAGTCAATCGTTAACCAGATGCGCAAGCGCGTGGTGGAACTCAAGGACGGTGTCGTGGTTCGCGACCAAGCCCGCGGCGTCTATGGAGGTGGTCAGGGCTAATGCGTCTACGTTTTGTTCTGTCCCAGACTTTCCGCGGCCTCTTCTCTAACAAGGCGATGGCTGCCTCTGTGGCACTCGTGACCTTCGTGTCGCTCCTTTTTATCGGCGCTGCCTCTCTCCTGCAAACTCAGATCTCGAATCTCAAGGATGACTGGTACGACAAAGTCGAAGTGTCTGTCTTCATGTGCCCGACCAACTCGCTCGCTCCACAATGTGCAGCGGGAGAGGCAACCGAGGAACAAATTTCTGCCATTTCGGACTATCTCGAAACCGATGAGATGGCCAAATACATCGATTCGGTGCACTTCGAAACTAAGGCGCAAGCCTTGGAGAACTTCCAGAAGCAGATGGAAGGAAGTGCCTGGGTTGATGCGCTCACCGAGGATCAAATGGAATCCTCCTTCCGTATCAAACTCAAGGATCCCACGGAGTATCAGATCATCGCCGAGTCCCTTGATGGACGCCCTGGCGTTCTAGAGGCCAAGGATCAGCGTCAGCAGTTGGAGCCGCTCTTTGCGGTACTTAACCGCTTTACAATTGTGGCGGGCGGACTTGCCGGAGTCATGATCATCACGGCGCTGCTGCTCATGCCCACAACAATCCGCCTGTCAGCCATGTCGCGCCGCGACGAAACCGAGATTATGCGCTACGTGGGCGCAACCAATTTCTTTATCGAGCTTCCCTTTGTTCTTGAAGGAATCCTCTCGGCGCTCACCGGCTCACTGCTTGCGGTTCTGGGGTTGTGGGCCACCGTGAAGTTCTTCGTCACCGACTGGTTTGGCCAGGCGATGCCCTGGATGAATATTGTCAACGTGGGTGACGTGTGGACGATCGCCCCATTCCTCCTGGGCGGCGCAACCGTCGTGGCGGGATGTGCGTCCTGGCTGACACTGCGGCGTTACGCCAAGGCATGAGGCCATGTCACCTTGTTAGTGAAGTCGTCCTCAAAGATAACTGAGGACGACTTCGGAGCGTAAAGATTGCGCCAATAGGCCACAACCTATTGGCGGGATGGGATCTCTTAAGCGAGACCATCCCCGAACAGCATGTTTGTACCGGCTTGTCGCGCTATCTCAGGCCGTTAGAGGAAGCTAAATCACAGCGCGGCCTCCTGCCATAACAGCACGAATGTGACAAAATATAACAAAACGTGATCTGGGTCATTGCACGTTGTCGCGTGAACTGAGACGTTACGTGAAGTGGGATGACGGAGGAATGCATTGAGTCGGAAACGATGGACGAGTGGTGTCCTGGCCGTGGCCCTTGCCTGTGGAGGCTGGGGGAGCGTTGCCTACGCTGACTCTCGAGACGAGCTTGTACAGCAGCAGACTGAACAAGAGCAGCAGAAAGAGACGCTTCAGGCCGAGATGGAGGGCGTTGACCTCAACCTCCAGCAGGCATACCTTGATCTGACAGAGACAGAGAACCAGATCCCCGCAGCCGAAGCAGAGCTTGCCACAGCTGAGGCGGAGCTTGCCGCCGCCGAACGTGACCAGCAGATCGTGGCGGGTCAGCTTGATGCTGCTCAAGGCGAACTCTCCGGCATCCAAAGCGAGATCAGCACGGGTGAGACGGAGATCAAGAACACCCGGAACAATCTCGCCGAGATTGCGCGCGCCCAGTACCGTGGCGATACAGTTCCCTCCACCATGGAATTGCTGGTTGGCTCCAGTTCCGCCGAGGACTTCCTTAATTCCTACCAGACTTGGGAAGCTCTCTCGCGCAGCCAAGCCTCCACCCTCACAGAGGCGGAGGTTTCTACCGCTCGTAACCAGACCCGTGAAGCGCGCCAAACGGACGTGGAGGCCCAGATTGCCGAGCTGAAGAAGCAGGCGGACGCCCTCGTCGTCGACAAAACGAACAAGCAGGCGGCAGCACAGAGTAAGCGAGATAACCTCACAGCTTTGCAGGCTAAGTACGCCCAGCAAACCGCAGATCTTGAGGGGCAAAAGGACGCATTCCAGGCTAACCTCGCGACCATCGACAATCAGTTGAGCGATACCAAGGCTGAGATTGCAAAGATTGACGAGGAGAATCGTCTGAAGCAGGCGGCGCTCCAACAGAGTGGGAGCGCGTCGGTAGGAGCGCTTAACCCCGGTGGTAATTGGCTTATTCCGCCGGTCCCGGCTCCGCTGTACGTCACATCGCCCTTTGGCATGAGAGTGTATCCCTTTGACGGCGAACTCTGGATGCACAACGGAGTGGACCTGTCCTCTGCATGCGGTCAGGCTCAGGTCGCACCAGCGAATGGGGTTGTCGCCCGGACGGTTCCGGCCCTGGGCAACTCCACGCACGGTAACCAGATCTTCATCAACCTGGGTATTGTCGATGGCTCATCGTGGGTTGCCGTGACGAACCATCTGTCGGATTTCAATGTCACGCCCGGCCAGTCGGTGAAGCAGGGGGACGTCATTGGATGGACGGGGCAAACCGGCCAGGTGACCGGCTGCCACGTGCACTTCGAGGTATGGAAGGACGGCAACGTCGTCGACCCGATGTCCTTCCCCGCATTCACACAGTAACCCGGTCCCACACTAGGCAATAAGCCCGGCACTAGGCAATAACCCGGCCCCACACTAGAAGAACTTCATACAGGCCAATACACTGCGCCCCAGACAAAATGACGGTTGGTGGGGCTGTCACGGTATCTTTATCGCCTGTGGGCTGCAAAGAAACCGCCGGGACGTAGTAATCTGGCGGTTGGTAGACCGCCGCACTAGCGGTGGCAGTTGCCGCTATGGCGGCGAAAATTTTGGAGGTTTCCATGGCGAAAGCCGCGAAACAAGGCAAACTCACCGGTGCCCAAAAGGCGAAGGCTGAGGCTGATGCCAAGCAGGTCATCGCGCGCAACAAGAAGGCGCGTCACGATTACAACATCCTCGAAACGTTTGAGGCTGGGCTGTCGCTTACCGGCACCGAGGTGAAGGCGCTGCGCCTTGGGCGCGCCTCGCTCATCGATGGCTGGATAGAGATTGATCGCAACAACGAGGCATGGCTCCACAACATCAACATCCCGGTGTATGCCATGGGAACGTGGACGAACCATGCCCCCACTCGCAAGCGTAAGCTGCTGCTGCATCGCGACGAAATTCTCAAGTTGGGACAAAAAGTACAGGCCAAGGGCCAGACAATTGTCCCGCTAGAGCTATATTTCCTGCGCGGGCGCGCCAAGGTGGAGATTGCTCTCGCCCAGGGTAAACAGGAGTGGGATAAGCGCGAGACGTTGCGTCGGCGGGAAGCTGATCGCGAGGCAGAACGCGCTATGTCTGCTGCCCGTCGCCGCTCTCGGGGGTAGTAGGGGCGCCACGTGGGGTAACGCTTCCCACCCGGAATCCTCGGCTTGGTACGGTCACTTCGGTAGGCTCGGTGCATGAACGCTGTGTTTTTGCCCTCTCGCAGTTCACGATTGTCGCCTCGCGGTACAGTGCTAACCGACCCCCGGCGGTCAGTGTCCGTCACCTCTCGCACTGTGCGAATGACAGCATTCCTCGCCATGGTTGTTGTTGCGCTCACCGCGCTGTTTGCGGTTCCCGCGCGCGCCGACGATGTGACGAGGATCCCGAACTTCGACGTCACCGCGCATCTTGACGACGACGGCACCCTGGCCGTTCGTTTCGACGTCACCGCTGATTTTCCAGACGAGAGGCATGGCATCTTCTTTGTGCTGCCCACCGCCCAACGCTATGACGGCGACTACTTCCAGCTCTACGACGTCGAGTTTGGAAACGTCACGATGGATGGCAGCCCGGTCCCCGCAGAGCGATTGAACGACGGCGATGTGGCGACGATGCGTATTGGCGACCCCGATTCCACTGTGACCGGGCAACATCACTACTCGATGGAGTTCACCACGCGAGGAGTTGCACGGCCGGGTGGCAAGGGCGGCGAGGATATCCTGCCCTGGGATGTGATCACGCCGGGCGCCTATTCCGACTGGGACATTGAGAACTTCTCGCTGACACTCACAGCCCCAACCGGCGCCGAGTTCACCTGTACCTCCGGCGAGGAAGGCTCGCGTGCTTCGTGTGACGGTATCGTCGCACGTGACGATACCTATTCGGCGCAGGTCAATGGATTGCACGACGGCGGCGTGACGGCAAAGCTGTCCTGGCCCGCCGGTACCCTCGATGTTCCTGAGCCCGCCATTGTCTACCGTGAGCCTGCGTCGGTTCGTTACGGCTTTGGCTGGCAGGCAATTGCTGGAGGATTGGCGGCGGTGGGCTTGGCCCTCGCTACCGCCTTCGGTATGGCTCGCAAGGACGAGCGCTACGCGGGCCTCCCGGTAGGGATATACCCGGTCCGGGGTGAGCAGGCCGAGATCGAGTTGAGTTCCAAACATCCTGTGGTTGTGCGTTTTGATCCGCCCGAGATGGCACCGGAGCAGGCGGGTGTCGCGTTGACAAAGATGGTCGACGACGGCGATGTCCTCGCCACCGTCATCATCTCGCTGGCCCAGCGTGGATACCTACACATCATTGAGTATGAGGATCCGCTCGGTAAGAAGCGTGACGCTCCCGAACCAACCAACTGGATGTTGTGTGTGAGGCGCGAGCCAGACGAGTTCCTCACTCCCTGGGAGGCAGACTTCCTCTCCGCCATCAAAGATCCGGCCACGGGCGAGGATCAGGGGATGAAGAAGCGCGAACGACTCGACGAGGCGGCATGGCGTGACAGCCTGATAAAGGAAGGTTTTGATGCACCGGAGTATCCTGGAACGAGGTTGCGCCAAATCAATGATCGTGTGGCGCAGGATCTTATTGCTGCCGCCACAGCAGACGTTCTTGACTCCTGGGTGTTGCCACCGGCACGGTCACCACTCGCGGATCGGCTGCGTTTCGTCGCCTGGCCCACGATGGCGGTGGGTGCGGCGCTCATTGTCGCTGGAATCATTGCGTATCCAACTCTTGGTGTGGGTATCGGCTTGCTGCTTGCCGGGATTCTTCTTGCGCTTGGCTGCATGAAGTCGAAAGTGTTCAGTGCTGACGGTTCAGTGGCGCACGAGCAGGCACGTGGTTATCAGCTATATCTCAAGACCGCCGAAATTGGTCAATTGCAGGAGGCTGAGCGCGCACAGCTCTTCATCAACACGCTGCCTTGGGCGATCTCGCTGGGTGTTGTGGCACATTGGAGCAGCATCGCGGACGAGGTGTTGGCACGGCGTGACGACGTCCTTTGGGAACCGTTCTGGTGGTCTGCCGGTTATGGCTACATGTACCCCGGCCATGTCTCTGATCACGTCGGAAGCTTCAGTGAAGCTGCGGGCACCGCCGCACACATGAAGGGTGCTGCGAAGGCGTATTCGGAGGCGGCCAGTGCGGTGAGCAGTTCGAGTGCCGGGAGTTCGGGATCCGTGGGTGGTGGCAGCTTCGGCTCCGGCGGAGGATCGTGGTAGGTGGACGCATCGGATACATGCTAATCCAGTCATCAAACGCCACGAAAAGAGACACAAGGAGACAGGGTGTCATCTAAAACTACTGTGATAAATCGGAAGAATCTTGAAGTATGACAACTCCCTGTCTCAAACATTGACCTATTTTGTGTGCGAGGGTGAACCCTTCTACTCTTGAGTGGCTCATTACCTTGAAGGATACTTCCGCATGTCGTTGACTCGCCGGCACCTCGGCTGGCTGTTCATACTCACCTTACTTGTCCTTGCCGGGGCCATCGCTGCGATGTGCATCGGCCCGGTGGGCATGCCCGTAGGAGATGCCCTGGGGGCTTTGGGTCGTTTTGTCACCGGGGAGGCCTCCAGCGCGCAGGATGCCCTTATTACTCACATTCGGCTCCCGAGGATTCTGCTGTCGATTCTTGTAGGCGGATCACTCGCGGTGGCGGGAGCCGCCATGCAGGCGGTGTTCCGTAATCCGCTCGCTGAGCCGGGTATCACGGGGGTGTCATCGGGTGCGGCCGTAGTTGCGGTGACGCTCATTGTTACGGGAACGGTTTCAGCCACGTCATGGCTGCTTCCGGTGGGCGCTTTCTGCGGTTCTCTGGTGGCCACCGCAATTGTGCAGTCGGTCGGCTTCGGGAGAGCAGGCACCTCGACGGCGTCGTTACTCCTGGTGGGCATGGCGCTCAACTCGTTCCTCGGTGCCATTACCTCGGCGCTCATCGCCAATGCCCCTAACTCGGACGATGCCCGTTCCGCAATGTTCTGGCTGAATGGTGATCTCACAGGCCGGACGTTAGAGGATGTGGGTATGGTTGTTGTCCCGTTGCTCATGGGAGTGATGGGAGTGCTCTTCTTCGCCCGTGAACTCAACATGCTGCTGTTGGGAGATGCCACCGCACAGTCCGCGGGAGTCAATGTCCGGCTTGTCTCGAATCTAGTCTTGGGGTGTGCGGCTCTGACGACCGCCGCGGGCGTGGCAGCTACCGGCGTGATCTCTTTTGTGGGTCTTGTTGTTCCTCATCTGGTGCGACTCATCTTCGGCAGCAATCATCGTTTCCTCCTTCCCGCCTCCTTCTTGCTTGGCGCACTCTTCCTGACCGTGGCTGACACGGCAGCGCGCATGCTCTTTACCCCGATTGTGCTCCAGACCGGCACCATTACCGCGTTGGTGGGTGCGCCGTTTCTCCTCTTCCTCGTGCTACGTAGAAGGAGAAGAAACACGTGACTCCTCGACGTTCACGGGACTCACGTGGGGACGCTTCCGGGGTTTGCCTCTCGGACTTGCGGGTCCACTATGGGTCTCGCACTATTCTTGATGGGATCACTCTCGACTTTCACCCGGGGAAGGTACACGGCCTTATCGGCCCCAACGGTGCGGGAAAGTCCACCTTGGTCAAAGCGCTCCTCAACCTCATTCCCTACGCGGGGACGGTCACGGTAGCGGGACGCGACACGCGTGATATGAAACCACGCGAACGCGCCCGCCACCTCTCCTACCTTGCCCAGGATATGGCCAGAGGGAGCGACTTCACCGGCCGCCAACTAGTCGAGATGGGCCGATACGCCCGTTCGTCACGTTTCAGTTCTGCCACGACCGACGACGTCGCCGCAGTGGACGCAGCTTTGGACCTCACGGGAGCTGGGGCCTGGGCCTCGCGTCCTGTCGCCCACACGAGTGGTGGTGAGCAGCAGTTGACCGGTCTGGCGCGAGCACTGGCGCAGGATGCCCCCGCGCTCATCCTCGACGAACCCGTCTCTGCCTTGGATATGGCGCACGAGATGGCAGTACTTCGACTCATGCATCCGTGGGTGGAGCAGCAGAAGGCGAGGCGCCTCGTCGTCGTCGTTCTTCACGATCTTTCACTTGCCGCGCGCTTCTGTGACGAACTGGTGTTACTGACGCCATCGCCGTCCGGGGCAGTCGTGGCGGCGCAGGGAAGTCCAGAACATGTGCTCACCCCCGAGCTGTTGAACACCGCTTATGGCATCGGCGTGGACGTGCGCCGTTCGGCCGTCACCAATTCTCTCACTGTCACTCCTCTGTGACCTTGGAAAGGAATCTTGTGAATACCTCACTGACCTCTGGCCTCTTGCGCGTCGTCGCGGCGGCTTCCGTAAGCGCTCTACTGTTGGCTGGCTGCTCCTCGGCGGGCGATGGATCGAAGGCGGCGGAGGCAACCTCACCTGCGGTTTCCTCGACGACGACGGCGTCGCCCGGCGCAAGTACGGTACCCAGCGAGGATACTGACGCACATCGTGAACATCCTAGTCGCATCGTCGCGGTGACGAGCGAGACGGCGGACATGGCGCTGCTGCTTGCCGGGCCGGAGGCGATGGCGGCTGTTGCCGTCGGGTCGCAGTCGACGGAACAGGGAATGGTGCCGGACCTTGCCAATCAGGTGGCGGAAACGCTGCCGCACGGAATTACTCCGGATGCCGAGCAGATCCTCTCCTTCAACCCGGATCTGGTGGTAGCTACTATTCGGCACGGGTCGGAGCAGAGCACCGCCGATCAAGTCGCGTCGGCGGGCGTACAGATGGTGGAGTTTCCGTCGTCGTCGTTTAACAGCCCGGAGGCCTACGCGGATGCGCTGCGCCAGATGGGGGAGCTCACCGGCTACCCGGCCAAGGCGGAGAAGTATGCTACCGATCTACTCGATGCGATCCAAGAGATTGACGCTCAGAAGAAGGGAAACTCGCCGCGCGTGGTGGCCCTCATGTTCCGAGGCGGCAAGGTCATGGCCTTCTCGGGAGATAATATGGTTCCCGGGTTGGCGAAACGTGCCGGCGCGGTGGATGCCGCGGCGGAAGCCGGTATCACGGCGACCGGGCCGATTGACGCCGAGCTGCTCGTCAAGGCGAACCCGGACATCATCTTCCTCGAGGGGTTGCGAGATGGCGACGAAGCGCAGTTCGACGAACTCCTGAGCAACCCTGCCGTCGCTGACGTTCCGGCTGTTGCCAACGGCAACGTTCACCTGCTCCCCACCACTGAGGCTTCCTCGCTCGCCGGAATCAACCTTCCCGTCGGCTACCAGAAGATCATGGACATCATTAACGGGTGACTAGTTTTGTTCTGTAAGAAGTTCGGCGGTGAAGCATCGTTGATCAATGGGAATAGATTTGTCCGCTTCGGTGTTGTACCATGATGAAGCCCGAAAGAGCACCACACACGGATGTTTCCCAAGGCAAATAACATGGTCGACGCGGCATAACCGTAGAAACGATGTAACAGTACCCCTCGTGGGCGCGAACCGGATCAGCCGGGTTAACAACTGAATAAGGGGATGATCGGTTTCGACGGCGAATGTTTGTCGAAGGGAAGCGGGTCGAGGATGCAGAGTCATCTCGTTAACGATTCTCTGTAAACCAATAGGTGCCACTGAAAAGCGCACCGATTTCGCCCTCGCCGCCTGAGCGAGCTCCGAAATCCGTCAGTCTGAGGGTGCTTTCTCCTCGGAGCCTGGCGTCGTTTTAGAAAGC
>RRZT011322060.1_pt1 | contig 16438 bp, 14 predicted proteins | sample 2165551 | NCBI WGS metagenome assembly RRZT01 (sample SAMN10456910, study PRJNA506462) | wastewater metagenome | biome: wastewater; feature: sludge; material: wastewater sludge; isolation source: wastewater sludge with Escherichia coli K12::gfp cells carrying plasmid... | place: USA: Moscow, Idaho...
GGCCAGAGACCTCCCTTGGTGCCTCCGCCAACTGCGATGAATCGCTTGCCTTCGCCACCGGCTTCCTGGATCGATTCGATGAGGTGCCGTGCGCCGAAGGAAGCCGCTTCCAACATTGCGCGGTAGAGATCGCCTCGGGTGATATTCAGTGTTAGACCGGCGATTACACCGCGGGACCTTGGGTCAATGAGCGAGGCACGTTCGCCTGCGAAGTAACGGAGCGCAAGAAGACCGTTGGAACCGGCTGCTACATCGGCTGCCTCTTCTGTCAGGACCGCGTAATCCACTCCACCGGTGATGTTTTTCAGCCAGGTGGTGAGTGATCCTGATGCGGAGAGCCCTCCTACCAGCGTGTTGGTGCCCGGGTATAACCCAGTGCAAGCCCAGAGGTTGCGGTGCGCCATGAAACGATCGGCGATCAACTCCGCAACCATGCTGGATCCGTACATCACCATGATGTCGCCAGGATCTTTGACACCGATGCTCAGTGCTTCACAGGCTGAGTCTACGGAACCCATGCCCACAGGAATCCCCTCGGGAAGGCCACTGATACGCGCGCCCTTGGCAGTGATGTGCCCAGCGATCTCGTTGGAATACTTGAGTTCGGGAAGAGACAGTCCGGGAGCGCACATCTCGCTCCATTCGGGAATCCAGCTCTGGGTCTTGGGTGAATACATAGGGTCGAACATCGACGCGGTGCGATGGTCGAGCACATACTCGCCGGTGAGCTTGAAGATGATGTAACTGTGGGCGGTGAAGAAGTATTTTGTCTTCTCCCATACCCAGGGCTCGTTGCGTACCGTCCAGAGGAACTTCGGTCCATGTGATTGAGAACTGAGGATGTTTCCACACTTCTCAATGAGGGCATCTTCGCCGATCTTTGCAGTGAGTTCGTCAATTTCCTTGTAGGCGCGGGTATCAACCCCATACAAGATCGCGGGGCGGAGAGGGACGCCGTCGACGTCGCAGAAAACACTGCACGGACCGATTCCTGATGTCGTGATACCCACGACGGGACCGGTCGCCTGGTGAAGAAGATCGGCGACGATAGCAAGGAAGTCCTTCCACCAGATCTCCTCCGCATCGTGTTCGACATGGCCGGGTTTGGGCAGGGAGACCTGATGAGGCTTTTCGGAGGTTGCAATAACCTTCCCGTTTAGCCGTGTCAGCACTCCTTTCGAGCTACCTGTGCCGAAGTCGATTCCAATGACGAGTCGCTTGTCCTTGGCCATGAGGTACTCCTTTCTGCAAGCATCGTTGCTTGCGTGAACGACGCGACGTTGCTGCCGTTCGTGAAGCGAATTTCGTGTGGTTAGTCTGTCCGGTCTGGAAGACTGAGGGGCACCGTAGAGGGGCGTCGCGCGCGGTGTGCCAAGCCGCGCGCGACGCATGGGGAGAACCAGTTACTTGCCCAGGTGTCCCGCGTAGAGACACTGGACAAGTTCTTCGATGTTCTGTTCGACGGCGTCTCGGGCTGCGATTGTCACCGGGGCAAGAACGAACGTCTCAGGTTCGTCGACCAGGAACTGCTTGACTGCCTCCAGGGCCGCCTTGTCGGCGTAGGTGTAGTAGTTGATCTTCTGAACCCCGCGGGCAATGCACTCACGGTATTCGGCAGGGCTGAGTCCTGATCCTCCGTGCATGACGATGGGGACACCGGTGCGTACACGCAGGGTGGAGATCAACTCGTAGTCGATCTTTGGTTCCGCCTTGTAGAGGCCGTGGACGGTGCCAAATGAGCAAGCCAGGGCTGTGACGCCAGTGGCTGCCACGAACTCGTGTGCCAAATCGGGATCGGTGTACAGTGTCGAGTCTCCGGTTCCACTGCTCTGCTCGCCGTCCTCACGGCCAGGCATGACGCCGAGCTCGGCTTCGACACCGAGACCGCCGTATTCCTTCGCCAGGGCGACGACGTCCTTAGTGATAGCCAAGTTCTCCTCGTAGGGCAGGCGCGAACCATCAAACATCGCCGAGTTGAAGCCGACATCGTATCCGCGTTTGACGTACTCGAAGGACTCACCATGATCCACGTGCACGACGATCGGAGCCGTGGACCTTGTGGCGAGCTCCACCATTGCCGGACCGATGTTCTCAATGGTGTTAACTGGCTCGTGGACCTCGGCGTGCTGAATGATGATGGGGATGTTGTGCCGTTCCGCCACGTTGATGGCAGCGACCAGCATCTCCATGGTCGGTGTGTTCACTGCGGCAATGCCGCAGTTATAGAGTTCGCCGTATTCGAGGGCTTCTTTGAGAGAGATGAGCATTGGTACTCCTGACAGATTCTTTTGATGAGAGGTGAATGGGGACGTATTGCGGATGGACCCGGTTGAGAAGGCCTGCGCAACGACGGACTACGGAATGACGGCGACCTTGATTCCCTCGCCGGAAGCCGAGAATTCGATAGCTTCAACGGCCTGTTCGAGAGGGAATGTGTGGCTGACGATGATGTCCGTGGGGATAAGCCCCTTCTCGATCAATCGCAGTGCTTCTTCGGTGTGGCGTCGCTTGGCATTTGAGGAGCCAACGAGTGAGATCTGGCCATAGTGAATGGCGTTGGGGTCGATGGAGGCTTCGGCGCCCTTGGGGAAGCCGGCGAAGGCGCAGACGTATCCACCCTTCTTGGTGAGGGCGATGGCCTGGGGGACAAGTGCGGGACGTCCGATGCAGATGACAGTGGCGTCTGCTCCGAATCCGCCCGTTGCTTCCCTGACCACTGCTTCGAGGCCTCCGTTGAGAGGGTCAACGGTGAGATCTGCACCCAGGGCGGTGGCCGTTGCGCGGCGTGCCTCGGAGGGATCAGAGACAATGATCTGAGTGGCGCCTGCGAGACGGCAGACGATGAGGTGAAGTAATCCAATGGGGCCTGCGCCGAGGATCACCACGGTGTGTCCCAGTTTCACCTTGTAGTTCTCGGCGGCGTTGAGTACGCAGCTGAGCGGCTCGGAGATGGCTAGTGCAGGTGCCGGGACGCCCGGCTTGGCCTTGACGAGATGGTGACGTGAGACGACGTGAGCTGGGATGAGACAGTATTCGGCTAGGCCGCCGTCGAGGTTGTACCCGAAGGTGACGGTGTCCGTACAGAACTGCTCGAGATCGCGAAGGCAGAAGTAGCAGGTTCCGCAGGTGACGGCTGGAAGAATCACTGCCGAGTCGCCAATGTCGTAGCCTGTCACTCCTTCGCCCATGGCAACGATCGTTCCGGCAATCTCGTGTCCTAAAACAACCCCCGGTCGAACGCCCGCGGTCTTTTCTCCGCGTAGGATTCGCAGGTCTGTGCCGCAGACCGTGTTTGCTCCGACCTTGAGAAGGATCTCTCCCTTCTTCGGTTCTGGAGTCGGTACCTCGACAATATCTAGTTGCTGTGGTCCTCGGATAACTGCAGCGAGCATCGGAAGTTCCTCTCATTGTGTGGGATTGATTGTTGTGGAATGGCGGATGGGCACGTGAGAAATGCCTAGAGCGGGGTGGCGGCCGAACACCAATGTCCATGACGCGTTTCCTCCACCTTGCTTCCGGAGTGTTACGAGATTCAGAGTAGTAAAAGATCAGATATATGTCTATAGGTATAGACTACTAGGTAGGTGATTTTGTAGAGTGTGCCTACGCCGTCCCGCATAGGAGCTGGAAGGCATGAACAGAAAGATGAAGGACCATGACTCATCGCATGATTCTCAATCAGATGGCATACTTCGGACGGGGATCACTGTCCCAGCTTGTTCCAGAGCTTCACAGGCGAGGTTTTACTAAGGCATTCATTGTGACGGACGCGGTGCTCGTCGATGTTGGCACCGCTGCAAAGGTCACGCAGCTACTTGACAATGCAGACTTCCCCTACGTCGTCTTCTCGGATGTGGTCCCCAACCCGCCGGTAGAGAACGTGAAGGCTGGAGTCCGCGCGTTTGAGGAGAGCGGTGCCGATGTCATCATCGGTTTGGGTGGCGGCTCACCCCAGGACACAGGCAAGGCCATCGGCATTATTGCCAACAATCCCGAGTTCTCGGATGTGTTGTCCCTTGAGGGTGCGGCCGATACGAAGAACCCCTCAATTCCAATTGTTGGAATCCCGACGACGGCTGGAACGGCCTCCGAAACGACCATCCACTATGTCATCAGCGACCATGAGAACAACCGTAAATTCGCCTGCGTCGACCCGAACGACATCCCGGTGCTCGCGATCGTTGACCCGGATCTCATGGACGCCATGCCGCGTTCCCTTAAGGTGGCTACCGGCCTGGATGCGCTCACCCACGCCATCGAGGCTTACATCACGAAGGATGCATGGGAGCTTACCGACGCTATCCTTCTCCGCGCAATCCAGATCATTGCGTCCAACCTGAAGAAGGCAGCTGGCGGCGATCCCGACGCGGTCGAAGAGATGGGTACCGCAAGCTACATGGCGGGAATTGGATTCTCGAACGTGGGTCTCGGTCTCGTGCACGGCATGGCACATCCTCTGAGTGGACGCTACAACGCACCCCACGGTCTTGCGAATGGCATTCTTCTCGCGTCGGTCATGGAGTACAACGCGGACTATACCGGCGAGAAGTACCGTGATATCGCCGAAGCTTTCGGTGTGGAGGATGCCCAGACATCGTCGCTGGATGACGCTCGCCGCAATGCGATCGACGCGGTACGCGAGCTGGTTATCGATCTGGGCAATCCCACCTCAATCTCAGCTGTCGGAGCGACTGAAGATGGTTTGGATGCCTTGGCGGCCGATGCATTTGCAGACGTCAACACGCCTGGAAATCCACGCCCGACCAGTGTTGAGGATATTCGGGCGATCTACGCTTCCCTTCTCTGACGCTGAGCATCTTGGTGGCCCACTTCTGTTCGATTGGCTGGTGCGGGTGGGCCTCCAAAGTGTTGTTGCAGTGCCAGTGCGATGGACGGACCGAGCACTCCCCACCGGCTACAAAATGTGTTGAACAGAAAGTCTTTCCTAAGCCCTCACCTCCAGCGTTGAGGAGCCGTCCGGCCTGGGACGCACCACGATCTGTTCGGCGATCATCTTCTTGAGCTCCTCGACGTGGCTGACCACGGCGACGGCGCGCCCATTGCTCGCCAGCGAGGTGAGCACCTGCATCACCTGGTCGCGGGTGTTCTCATCAAGGGTCCCGAATCCTTCATCAATCATCAAGGTATCGAGCTGGATGCCACCGTTCTCGGAGCAGACCACATCAGCGAGAGCGAGTGCCAGCGAGAGCGAGACGTAGAACGTCTCGCCACCCGAAAGTGATTTGGTGGCTCGGCGGACATCGCCGTTGGAGTCACCGACGTGATCGACAATCTCCAAGCCGAGCCCCACCTTCTGCGCGCGGGAACCCTTCTCCTTTTCTTCGGTGCTGACAAGTTCGTAGCGGCCCAGCGAGAACACCGAGAGGTGCTCGTTGGCACGCTCCACCACCAGCTTGAATCGTTGATTGAGCACGTAGGTGGGGAGAGTCATTTTGGTGAACGAGTACTCGGAGGATGCATTGGCAAGGCCTGCGAGGCGAACTACAGGACCTGCAGTGGTCCGGGCGGTAACCCACGAATTTAGGCTCTCCCTCAGTTGCTGCTCCCGCTGCGTCACCTGGCGTGCGGTGATCTGCGCGGTGGTGAAGGCGGCACGTGCGGCTTCCGCGCTGCTCAACGCCTCGCGCTGTGCCGCACGGGCGGCGTCTACTTCCGGATGTTCGTCGCCGGTAAGCTTGGCGATCTCAGGTGTTGCGAGATCACGTTCAACGTCGTGAAGATTCCGCTGGTGCTGGGCGATGCGCGCTTCCCACGCGGCCGCCTGTTTGCTGCTAATTGTCGCTTCGCGTACGGCATCGGCACTCGCGAACGGCGAAGCTGCGAGAGCCTCCGCAAGTTCTTTGGAGCGTTCGTCCTGTGCACGCTGGGCAGCGAGGCAAGTGCGCAGGGACGAGAGCTCCGCGTTCTTTGACGCCACCGCCGCCCGATGCGCGGCGATCCGCTCGGAAATGGATGTGAAGCCGCCCAGCTCCTCCGCCAAGCGGACCTCCTCCCGAGTGATGCGCTCCTTGCGCTCACTCACACGGGACTTCAGTACAACAATCTGTTCACGAAGCGTCGCGACTTCCTGTATTGCCGCTTTGTGCTGGGCCTCCAGCGAGGCAACTACACTTGCTTGCTGGGTGGCTTCTCTTCCGGCAGCCTCCGCCTCCTTGACGGCGACGACGGCGTCCGCAACCCGCTGGTTTGCGAGTTCCGCGGTGAGTCCGTCCAGGTCTGCTTCGATGACGTGTGCACTTGCCCGCAGTGCCTCGACCGTTTTCTCGCTCTCGCGTAGGGCGGTTTCATAATTGCGTCGCGTCGCTTCGGCGGCCTTTACCTCCTCGTGGGTGGCGAACTCCTCCGTTTTCTCAGCGGGGGAGGGATGCTCTTCCGCTCCACAGACCGGGCAAGGAGCCCCTTCTTCCAGCTCCATTGCGAGGTTCGCGGCGGTTGATGCAATCCAGGCTGTGGTCAGACGGTCATGCTCTGCTTTGGCTTTGATAAACCTTGCGAGTTTCGCTGCCACCTGCTTCTCGGTAGCTTCAATCTCCTTCTGGAGTCCATCCAGTTCACTTACGCGGTGGTGCCGAGCACGGGCGTCCTCTAAGGAAGCCTTGGCCGCCGGCAACCCGGCATACGTTTGAGCTGCGGTTTGTTGTGTAGTCCGTGCATCCTCAAGCTGAGCAGGCAGCGCCTTCGCTGCCTGCTCAGCAACGATCAGGTCTTGTTCGCCCTCTTCCAGAGAATTCTCGTCTGCCGTCTGCTCACGACGCAAAGCGATAACGGTAAGCTCCACGTTCTCTAACTCGGCAAGCGTGCCGCTCAGCGAAGCCAAACGAGTAGCTTCTTCCTCGGTGACCCGGATAGAACCCTCATTAACAGCTTCCGGCGCGATAGGTGATACAGGTTCAAGCGACTGATTGGCTTCTTTGACAGCCTGCTCCGCCTTCTCCAATGCCTCGACCCGAGGAAGAACCTGCTTCGCTTCCTGATTTGTCCGGAGAGCCGCCTCTAGTGTGACGATCTTCTTCTGCTCCCCGTTCAGCTGGGTGCGGTGCTGCAACAACGATGAACGCCGCTTCATATTTGTCGCCAAAGTTTCCTCAGCGGTGAGCTTCTCGAATGCGGTAGCAAGGTTCTTCTCGGCGGCCTCACGGGCTACAGAAGCTTCCGCCACGTGAGCTTCGGCTTCCGCCCGCAACTGCACAACTGCCTCGAGTACCTCGCCATTTTCGCGAGGATCAATCATCTCCGCGACAAGCGTTCGAAGTTCCTCCGCTCTGGCTTCCTCGGCATGTGAGGCGTCCACAAGGTAATCAAGAGCCAAGAGAAACGCTCTCTTCGCGTCCTCCACCTCTTTATTCGCAACGCCAGCCATTGCAGCTAGCTTCTCCGCGACACGACGATAAATCTCGGTTCCGAAGATCTGTTCCAACAGCCCGGTTCGTTCTGTCGAATTTAACCGGAGAAATTCGGCGAACTTCCCCTGCGGTAACACGATGGTCTGAACGAATTGCTTGCGTGAGAGCCCGATGAGCTGTGCTACTTCAGTGCCGACCCCTACCGCCTTAGTTTCCAAAGGTACGCCAGCGTCGATATCGCCGGATTCTAAGGCGCCGTCGTACAGTTTCCAGAGTTTTGCCGTGACGTTGGTGGGATTCTTGTTTCCCTCCTTCGTCCAGGAAGGTGTGCGGCGCACGCGGAATATCCCCGCATTCACGCTGAAGACTAGATCGACATAGCTTTCACGCTTTGGATCGGCATGGGTGGAGCGAATACGATCCGATGTGGAGTCCTCACCGCCAGCAACGCTGCCGTAAAGTGCCCACGTGATGGCATCAATGATTGTGGACTTACCGGATCCGGTAGGACCGTCGAGTAGGTAAATACCCGCTACGCTCAGCCGGTCGAAATCAATGGTGAATTGGGAAGCAAAAGGGCCAATGCCTTGTAGTTCAAGCCGATGCAGTCTCACTTGGCTTCCTCCTCATATTCCGCGCGGACCTGTTCCCACACAGCCCTGACCAGCTCCGTCTCATTCTTATCGAGTTCCCGGTTACCTGAAATCTTCATAAAATCGGTGAGTACATCCACCGGATTCATGGCCGCGATCTGTGCAAGCCGTGGTTCGCGCGCGATGGCCTCGGCCTGATGCTGGATTTCCAAGGCGTGGGCAAAAGCTCGTCGCAGTTTCGCGGACATGTCCGTGGGTCGGGCAGGATCTGAGACGATGAGCCGCGCAAAACTCTCCGCATGAACGCTGTTCACCGGGCTCAGCAGTTCTTCCATTGTTCCTGTTAGGGTCACTACCGGACGCCACACCGGGGCTGGAATCAGTTCCGTCTCCACGCGTGAGCCCTCAATCTCCAACAACACGGATGATTTCGCCCGTGTCTCGGAGAACGAAAAGGCGATCGGTGACCCCGAATATCGCATGGGAGGATCACCCGGAAGCCCAATCTTTTGCGGCGAGTGAAGATGCCCGAGTGCCACGTAGGAGAGTCCTGGGCCAACCGATGCCTCGCCCAGCACGCCGTCGCCCTCTGCAATTTCGCTGTTCTTCATGATTCCGCCAGCGGATTCCCCGCCCGGTGCGCCGCTATCCTCCTCGTGACAGCCACCCACAGCACCAAGCCGGAACAACCCCGACGGCGCATTGTCCACGCCACCCACGTGAATATCCCGTTCCGACGGCGACGCCTCGCCTCCGGTCACAAATGCGTGCACCATGCAGATACGAGCCACATCGGCCCCGGCGTACGCACCGCCCGCGATATCCGCAGCCACGAGATCAAGAGCCGCGCGTAGTACCGCTTCGTGGCTCCGCTCCAAGTAGTCCTCGGGCCGCGGATCCTCCCCGTCAGGTCCTTGCGGCGCAAGATTTCGCCGCTCGATGTCCGGATCAAGATAAGGGATGGGATAGATGAGGGCGCCCAGCTCTCCACTACGTGACCGCACCTCCACAGGTTCACCGGCCCGTCTCGCGTCCGTGCGAATGTGGACAGAATCCCTCATGAGCCCGGCACCAAAACCCAATCGCAGCGGGGAATCGTGATTCCCCGAGGTAAGGACCACCGTGGTGAATTCCGATAGCTCCGTGAGCGTTCGGTTGAACAACTCCACCACCTGCGTGGACGGAACCCCGCGATCATACACATCACCAGAGATGAGCACCGCGTCGATGCCGCGTTCGCGAACAAGACCGACGACGTGCTCACACCACAGCTCGAAAGCGGGCATGAGGTCCGCGCCGTGCAGGCTTCGTCCTAGATGCCAGTCCGATGTATGAAGAATTCGCATGTCTCAACCCTAGCTGCGCCCTCCGACAGCTTTTGACAGGGAAACGAGAGGAGAGACGAAAAAACTCGTGCCACCCTATGTCGAAAGAATCGGGAACTGTGGCGATCGGTGGTCTTCCGCGAGCAGCGACCCCTCACAAACAGCGACCCTTCACAAACAGAGGTGGGCGGTTGAATCATGCAGATTCAACCGCCCACCTTACGAGAAAGCATGTGCCTGATAGGTCGCTTATTAACCCTCGACCTTGGTGTAGCCCTGTCCCTCGAACGCCTTCAAGCTCTCCTTGAGGCTCACCTTGCCTGATTCAAGGTTTCCGGAGAAATCCGAGCCCGGGAGTTCAGCGATTTTCTCCACATCGGCCGTTGAATAGTCAATGGAAAGGGTTTCGACAACAGCGTCGTCACGGTACTCAAAACCATGCTGGAGGCCGTCGATGCCTTGGAAAGACTCGGCCATGGGATCGAGTAGCTGCCGGGCTTCGTCGGCTGAGGTCACGTTCAGAGACTAATACGGCATGACGTTCTCCGTGGTTTGGCGGGTGACCTCGTCGTTAATGGAGTAATAGGTAATGGTGCTTTCCACACCGCCAATATTTCCCTTGAGGACTGTCTTGGTTTCTTCCGCCGCATCGCTACCACCGCAAGCGGTCAGTGCGATGAGGAGTGCGGAGAAGAGCGCGACAATCTTGGCGATGTGAGAGTTGGAACCGCGCTGTGCGGTATCGGTGTTCGTGGTGGCGGTCTGGGTCATTGTGACTCCTCTAGGTCGAATGCCTATCGCTACCGGTAACTTGTCCTCAAGTCGAGGAGTGTAGCCAAACCAAGGGGTCGCTGTAGCGAGTCACTAAGTTGGCTATACCAGCGCATGCAACGATTCCAAGACAAAATCTCAATGAACCGCTGCCGATTTTTACCTACCCTAGCATCGAGATACCCGGTTCCGTGAAATTGATAGGAGAAGTTTCCGCTTTGTGAGAACAAAAATTTTCGGTGTGATGACGAGAAATCTTGTCATCCACTCGTGATAACGACAGTGGGTGGCCGAACTCTGACGAGGTCAACCACCCACTTGGAAACCTTGCGACTACGGCGCAATTATCAGTTGTCCTTGTTCTCCAGCCCGTTAACCGGCGGAAGTGAGGACCACGGGAAGGAAATCCACTCGTCGGTTTCCTTCCAAACGTACTCACACTTGATGACCGAACGCGGCTTCTCGTACAGAACAGCAACGCGAATGTCATCGGTGTACTGGGCACAAATTCCGCGGACGAATTCGAGCGTACGACCAGAATCGGCGACGTCGTCGACAATCAGGATTTTCTTTCCGCTCATGCCGTGATTATCCGGAACCGGGTCCACCAGACGCGGGTCAAGAAGGGTGGTTCCGATGCCGGTGTAGAACTCGACGTTCAGAACCAGCATGCTTTTCTGCTCAAGAGCGTACGCAATGGCACCGGCAGGAATGAGCCCACCGCGCGCGACGCACACAATCAGATCCGGCTCGAAACCGGAATCCCACACAGTCTTGGCGAGCTCGCGAGAGGCATCGCCGAAATCTTCCCAGGTAAGTACTTCGCGCACGTCTGTCATAAACGTATTCTTGCAGCCTCGCCTCGATCCCGCCACGCGATTCCGGAGAAATCCCAGGTTTTTCGGTGGCGTGTGACGGTTGTCTCGTACCCTTTGTTGAAGATTATGGAACGACGACGGCGCCGCTCCGCCTTCGTGGACGTATGGCCTTGCTTGCTGCCAAAGGCGTCATTCAACGACGCATGCCCTCTTAGCTTCGCAGGGGTGTTCTCAGCCTGCCGTTATTGATCCGCCTGCCCGGCCGCCAAGATCTCACGTGCGGCCTCATGCAACAGCGTATTGGATGCGATGGCACTGGACCCCCAGGGCCCAGTTTCGCCTTCGAGTGACGTAAACGTTCCTCCGGCTTCCTGCACAATGGGGACGAGTGCCGCCATGTCGTACAGTGCAAGCTCGGGTTCAGCAGCGATATCGACGGTACCCTCGGCCACCATCATGTAGCTCCAGAAGTCGCCGTAGGCGCGCGAACGCCAGCAGGTGGTGGCGAGCGTGTACAAGGATTCTGCTTGCCCGCGCTCTTCCCAGCCGGTAAGCGAGGAATACGAGAAGGAGGCGTCCTCAATTTGTGATACGCCTGAGACGTGAATCGGCTGTGCCTTGCCCTTCCCGACCCGCACAAACGCGCCCATTCCCTGGGCCGCCCACCAGCGCCGCCCGAGTGCGGGTGCGGAGACCACACCGAGCACAATCTCGCCGTTCATTTCTAATGCGAGGAGCGTAGCCCACACGGGGACGCCGCGCACGAAGTTCTTGGTGCCGTCGATCGGATCGAGGATCCAGCGGCGTGCGCTGTGCTCTAGGGCCCCACCCTGCTCTTCGCCATAAATAGCGTCGTCGGGGCGGGATCGTTCCAGCAGGTCACGTACGATCTGCTCGGCGTTCTTGTCGGCGTCAGAGACCGGGGTGAGGTCCGGTTTGGTCTCCACCACCAGGTCGGCAGAATCGAAGCGCTCCATGGTCAGCTCGTCGACTCGATCAACGATGTTGAGAGCCAACAAGAGATCTTCGGGCAGAGTGAAGTTCATGGGAGTCCTTGGTGTATCTGGTTGTCGTTAGTGTTTCCAGGTGCCATCGCTGCTTGCGGACAAGAGCCGCCGGAAGGAGGCAACGCGCGCGATGAGCCGTTCGTCGGTCACTTCGGAGAGTGCGCAGTCGAGAGCGCCCTCGACGTGCGGACAACCGCGCGGACACTCCTCGGCTACCTCGTCCAGATCGGTGAATGCCCGGAGCAGGTCGTCAGAACTCACGTGTGCCAGCCCGAAACTCCGCACGCCCGGCGTATCGATGATCCGTCCGCCCTCGGGCAGCGCGAGCGACACGGCCGACGTGGAGGTGTGCCGTCCCTTGCCCGTCACCTCGTTGACGTGCCCGGTCACGCGCTCGGCCTCTGGAATCAACGCGTTGATGAGAGTAGATTTCCCGACGCCCGAGTGCCCCACCAGCACCGTCTCGTGTCCGGTGAGAACCTCGCGCAATTCGTCAAGATCGACGACGGTCTCCGTCGTCGCGTCCGTCTCCAGGCCACTGTCCCCGTCAGCGCTGTCAACGCGCGCGTCGTCGCCCTCAACATCTTCCGCAACCGCGGAAAGATCGGTGACGTAAGCGCATAGTCCAAGCGGCTCGTACAAGGCCACTAACGAGTCGGCGCGCGCCAAGTCCGCCTTCGTCAGCACGAGAAACGGCTCCATGCCGGAGACGTAAGCGGCCACGAGGCACCGGTCAATCATGCCCGGTTTAGGATCAGGATTCGCGAGCGCCACGACAATCGCCATCTGATCCGCGTTGGCCACGATGACGCGCTCGCGGCCGTCGCCCTCTTCGGTGGAACGGCGTAGTTCCGAGGAGCGTTCCTCGACGAGCACCACCCGGGCGAGGGTGTCCTTACGTCCGGAAATATCTCCCGTCACGCGTACCTTATCTCCGACGACGACGGCCCGTCGCCCCAGTTCGCGCGCCTTCACGGCAGTTATTTCTACGCCGTCTTCTAGAAGGAGACGGTAGCGGCCTCGATCCACGGCGATGACGCGTGCCAAAGGCTCTCCGGTGTAATCGGGGCGAATCTTGGTGCGCGGGCGGGATGCCCGACCGGGGCGAACCTTAACTCGCGGGTCGTCAGTGCCAATGTCACGACGCACTAGAGCCGGTCACCATCCTTGCCGTAGCCGATGGAGTTGGAGAGCGGGATGTCTTGACGGGCGGCGCGGACCTTTTTCTTTCCTGCAATAAGGTCGGCCCACATCTGTGGGAACTGCGGCAAAGTCTTGCCGGTGGTCTCGATATTGATCACCTCGACGCCCGGTACACGCAGTCCAATGATGGCCCCGAAGGTGGCCATACGATGATCCTCGTAGGACTCGACCGTGGCGGCATGCAGCGGAGTGGGCTCGATGTGGAGGTCGTCGCCCTCCACCCACGACTTGCCACCGAGACGGTTCAATTCGGTGGTGATGGCGTTGAGACGGTCGGTTTCATGCCCTCGCAGCTGGCCGATATTACGCAACACCGAGGGGCCGGTGGCGAATGCAGCAACTGCGGCGATGATAGGAACGAGCTCGCCGAAATCGTGCATATCCATATCCAACGGAAGGATCTCCTTCGGCCCCGTCAGTTGAAGCCTGCCGGCCACCACGCTCGCGCTGGCACCCATGCGGGTGAAGATATCGCGTAGCGCGTCTCCGGGCTGCTGGGTGACGCGTGGCCAGCCAGGAATCTCCAGCGTGCCAGCCGTCACCATGGCGGCGGCAAGGAAAGCGCCGGCGTTGGAAAGATCAGGCTCCACCTCGACGTTGCCTACGTCCGGGATACCCGGCAGTACGAGCCAGCGCACGGCTGGATGACCGGGACGCACCGGGCCCGCATCCTTGGGGAAGGTGAAGACTTCGATACCGGCGTCGCGCAGCACTTCGACCGTCATCTCCAGGTGTGGCGACGACGGGATCGTCCCGCCCACGTGTCGCAGCTCCAATCCGTGCGTCATACGTGGAGCGGCAAGCAGAAGCGCTGAGATGAACTGGGAGGAAGCCGAGGCATCGATTTCGATGCGACCGCCCTCCACCACTCCGGTTCCATGCACGGTGACAGGCAGGACGCCACGGCCCTGGGCGTCCACGGCGTGGTCCACGCTGACACCCAGCTTCTTGACGGCTTGTAAAACGGGATCCATGGGACGGACGCGGGCGGCGGCGTCGCCGTCGATCGTCACGTCACCTTTCGCAAGCATGGCGACAGCCGGAAGGAAACGCATGACGGTGCCCGCCAGCCCGGCTTGAATCGTGGCGCCGTGCAGGGGAGCGGGGTAGACGAAAAGGGCGTCGTCGTAGAATTCGAGCCCTGCCCCCATCGCTTCGAGCGCCTGCGCCATAAGAATCGTGTCGCGTGCAACGAGAGGTTCCCGAATGACCGAAGGCTGATCGCCGAGGGCGGCGAGGACGAAATACCGGTTGGTCAGCGATTTCGAACCGGGAATACGAACGGATGAACGAAGCGGCTCGGGATGATGAGGCGCGGACCAGACAGCACTCATGACGCTTTGACCTTGTTCTCCACTTTGGCAATACGGGCCTGGGCGAGGGCGCGCTCATGTGTGCGCACGGCCTCGATCTCCTGGCGTAAATCATGCTTGTACGCTCGGCGCCACGATCGTGACGGCTTGCCGGCCAAATCAGTGGCGGCAAGCATAACTCCACCAAGAAGTCCTGCAGACTCCGTGAGCCCGAGGATATCCTTGCGGCGCGCGGGGCCTTTGTGGAGCCACACCGGGTTGTTAGCCAGTGCCACAGGCACCTCAATCCCGGAAAGAAGCAGGGCGGCGGCGCGAGGGAATTTCCCCACAGCGAGGGCCGCTCCACAGAGAACATTGGTCAGTCCGAGAATGCGGGTGGCCCGATCCATCTGCTTGTCGGAGAGTGGATATCCCGCCTTGTCCAAGAGGGGTGCCACATTCTCGGCGCGTTCGCGGTGATTAGCGGGCCGAATGAGAGCATCGACTCCAGACACGATGAACGGAGTAGCCAATAACGGTCGGGCGAGTGCGCGCAGAATACTCATGCCCTATTACTACCGCAAACAGGGCAAAAAGTCTCTTACCGATTGAAAGACGGAAGGGAAAATCGGGAATGTTAGATAGGAAAGAAACGTTCTTGTGAAAGACGGACCGATAAAAGGCGGCTAACCTAGAAAATGATGAGTACGGATACCCTAGATACCGCACCGGTTGAGGATGCGGCCCAGCGCGCGGAGCGATTCCAGCGCGAGGCTTTGCCCTTCCTTGACCAGTTGTACGGCGCCGCCATGCGTTTGACGCGCAACCCGCAAGATGCTGAGGACCTGGTCCAAGAGACGTACGCGAAAGCATTCGCGGCTTTCCACCAGTACCAACCCGGCACCAACCTCAAAGCATGGCTGTACAGGATTCTCAATAACACCTTCATTTCCAACTATCGCAAGGCGCAACGTCAGCCGAAGCAGACCGACGCCGCGGAAGTAGAGGACTGGCAGGAGTACGAGGCTGCAAGCCATCACTCCACGGGAATGCTTTCGGCGGAGGCCGAGGCCATCGAGAACTCGCCCGACTCGGAGATTCGCGAGGCGCTCGCGAAGCTGCCCGAGGATCGCCGAATGGCGGTGTATTTAGCCGATGTTGAGGGTTTTTCCTACCAGGAGATCGCCGAGATTATGGATACACCGATCGGAACCGTCATGTCACGCCTGCACCGCGGGCGGCGGCAGTTGCGCGAGCTTCTTGCCGATTATGCGCGCGAGCTGGGCTACGGGAAGGATCAGAAGTGAGCCGGTCAGACGAGATCCGGGACGGCATAGACCGTGAGAACGTGGAGCGTGACGCGCTCGATCAGGTGGAGCACATTGACGCCATCGTGAGCCACGTTGAAGAGAAGTTACGTGATTTGAGCGACCAGGGGTGCTCATGCGAGGAGGTCTACGACCATCTCTTTGAGCTGTCGGATTCCCAGATGCCGCTGGAGCAGGCTGCTCGCATGAGGAGCCACATGGAGACGTGCCCCACGTGTCATCGCCTGGTCGAGGCTGAGACGCATGTGCGCGAGATTGTGCGACGTTCGTGCTGCGAGTCGGCGCCTTCGACGCTGCGGGTCAAGATTACACAGCAGATTGCGATTTTTAGGGCGACGACGACGTAGTCCGCCAACGACGCAACCCGAAGTGTGAAAGCTTGCTTTCGCAACTGAGGGTCAGGAAGTTGCTTGTGGGCGAAGCCCCGACGGAGCGAGCTTGCTCGCTTTAGTGAGGACAAGGAAGTCGGCTGCGGGCGAAGCCCCGACGGAGCGAGCTGTGCTAGCTTGCCCGCGTAACGTCGTCGTCGGCTATCCCGCATTTCTGCGTGGATCGTGATGTTACCGCGTGATGGGCGCGACACAACGGCGCATGGCGAGTATTGGTAAACTGTGGTTCTGCCGTTTGTTCAATGAGGCGGCACCCGATAGAAGGAGACTCACATGAGCAGGCGTGGACGTAAGCGTCGCTCTCGTGCAGGGAAGGCCGCTAACCACGGTAAGCGTCCCAACGCATGA